>ENA-OOXP01001928-OOXP01001928.1-human-gut-metagenome-genome-assembly--contig:-NODE-1928-length-12477-cov-2.885365_pt1 | contig 12477 bp, 10 predicted proteins | sample MGYA00241591_ERZ501351 | MGnify/ENA primary metagenome ERZ501351 (study PRJEB25962, sample SAMEA1968361) | human gut metagenome | biome: human gut; feature: human-associated habitat; material: faeces...
TATATGCATGCCCCCGACGGCATTAAAGCCATCGAAATAGCGTATTTCATCGGAATACCTGTCCCACACACTGCCATCGTCTTTACGGTCTGTTCGGGAGAAGCCCTCCCACGTGGCATCTTCCCCACTACCATAACCGAGTGTATGCATCGAACTTATTATTTCGTATAATGCAGTTTTCAACTCAGCTCCATGTTTTCCATCGGCCGCATAATAATAGCCCGCAGGAACTGTGGCATCAAGCCGAAATCCCAGAAACGAAATTCCCAATACCCCGAAAATTATCCGGGCACAATTTTTCATAGTACTCATAATACAGATTTTTAATCTCAACGCGAGCTATGCACTCTCACCGTATTTTGTAACGACGGAGATACAACCTTCACGATATAAATTCCTTCGGGCAACTCCCATTCGACCTCCTCGCTATGCAAAATCCGCGAGCCACACAAACGCCCGTCCATCGTATACCACGAGGCAACAGCATTCATCGGGGCATTGAGTATATGCAACACATTCCCAGAGGTAAATATCAAAACACGATCTGCCTCCATATCATCGACAGCAGCCGACCACGTAGAGACTGAAATCGTATTAGACACCGACTGAGCCTCTTCCCCGATATAGGGAGTCACCGTATAATGATACTGCACAACGGGAGTTAAATCGGATACCATATATTCGTTTACATCTCCTACTCGACGAGGATATCCTTCTAAAACAACAGGGGTAGAACCTCCACCGCTCTTCACCACTACGCTATGCAGATAGACCCGATGATCGCTCTTGGCCATCAAGGTGATTGTTGATGTTTTCGTTCCCTCCTTCACCGGAATAGTTGTGGTCGTAGTACCATCGAGGTTAATCTGGCTAATCTCTTGACCATCGACCGAAACAAACAACACAGACAGATCTTCTTTATAAGGTTCGGCCACTACCGTTATCGATACATCTCCGGCCGATAAATCAAGGATAGGAGTAGTAGCGCTACCGTCCTTACTACCCGAACCTAATCGTAATTTTCCCGATTCAACAGCAGTATATCCCTCATAGGTCCACGAATCGGGCTTCGACGAAAACGTCACGTCCAATATGTCCTTCTCAGGAACACTCGACGAATAGTCGTCGTACCACACATTCAATTCATAATCAGTTGCTTCCGATTTCGGAGTCCAAACCGCCACAAAAGAATTTTTCGTAATATCTTTCGCCGGCAATGCGACAAAATCGTCGATAGCCTGCCCTTTCAAATTAACGATAATCGGAGACTTTAACCCACCTCCCGATATTTCCAAAACAGCTTCGTGCGAACCTACTACCGAAGAACGATAGGCTAACTCGACAGTTGTTCCATTATTAACCTCATCGGCTGTAAGTTCCCGACGATTCACCGAAAAGCACTCACTATCATTACCCCCTACTTCAACCGAAACAGCACTCTCGATATTACGTCCTCTAACAGATAGTTGAACCGTTACCGGTGAAGAACTATTCACCGAAGCGATTCCCATATCGACAGTCGATCCGTTTCGAGGAGCCTCGATATACGGAGCATCTCCTCCATCTGGCATAAAGGGGATATTACGACTGTCTCCAAAGATGAGATCGACCAATTCGGGATAATCGATAAACGGGTTCCGATTTCCTTGACGCGACTCATAGACAGCTTCATTTCTATCCAATTCTTTTTGGCTAACGGGGTCTTGTTCGTGCCAACGAAGTAACATATTGAGTTGCCAATCGATAATATGAGGATAATTAGAAACAAATATACTTCCCCAATTCGTTATACGGTTTTGATACCGAGTAGCAAAGTAGAAATAAGTACGCGCAAAATCTCCTTTATATTCATCGTTCGGCTCGAATACCGTACCCGAATAACCGGGAGTCACACATTTCCCCCATTTGGAAAATCCATTTTTCGAGCTCGATGCGCCAGAGCCTACCTCTCCAAACGGATTATTACTACGCATTCCATTTATTTTTCCATCGGTTGGATAGACATGCCACACATCGGACTTCATAGGCGACTGCTCACTAAACCAGCTTTTAGGAACCGAGTGCTCCCTGTTATAGCAATCGCCTTCAACCCCATATGTGCCACATTGATCGGTTCCAAAAGTATAGTTCGTTATATCGGAATACATATCCCACACTTTCCCATCGGAACGTCTGTCTGTCGTTTTATAAAGATTCCACAAGCCATTATAACCTACATCGGTTGCATCGTTTAAGATGGTAGACAAACTTTTTTGCAAATCCTCACCGCTTTTTCCAACAGCATCATCATAATATCCGGCAGGAATCTCTGCAAATACAAAGAACGGAAACAAGCAAGTCAAAACGACAAGCAACAAACAGTTACGTGAAATACAGTTCATTATCTATTATTTAAGTTATATTTTTAGAAAAGGGACGTAAAGATAATAATAAAATATCAAAACCGTTTTAAAATCGATGGATTTCACAAAAAACAACAAAGCCGACTATCTATTAAGATGTCGGCTTCTATCTATATAACTAACCTGTTCTTTCAATCTATCCCTGAATCGAGCACTCCCGAAAAGCCTCGTTTTTTATCTTTCCAAATCTGATACCTATAAACCAAGCAAGTCGTCACAAAATAAACTCCTGTTAGAATCCATAACATCGTATAGGCATGACGCACATCATAAATACCAGCCCCGGCCGTATTCATACGTACAAAGCCTTCTATTCCCCAAGTAGACGGAATGAGAGCACCCAACCACTTCCAGTACTCCGGCATGGCATAACGAGGCCATGTAATACCCGATATGAACAAAAATATAACCGAAGTAAAGACAAACAACAAGAAAGAACTTTCGCGTTCTCGAACAAATATAGATAGCGTCATTCCAAAAAATATAGAAGATAACAAGAACGGAACGGCAAAAGAATAAATTTCTACCTGACTACCTATCTGCGGATATTTAAAAAGCCACGGAATAAAATGTAATATGTATGCCGTACATAAAATATACAAGCTAAAATAGCACAATGATTTGCCTATCACCAAATGCAATACATTATTGTGCATGTGTTCTCGTCCACTGTAAAACAGGTGTAACTGTCGATGTTCATAAATTCCCCCAGCCATCATACCAATTCCCAAAATAAGGCTCTGCTGTAAAATCAACACCAATATGGCAGGCAACAAAAACGATGCCAAACCCGACTCTGGATTATACAAATTAATAGAGCTATACGGAATGGGTTGTGTCGCTACATTGATTTGTTCCTGCGTGGCTCCACCCAAAGCCTGAGTCTGTAACTTTCCTCCGAGGTTCATCGTCACATCGGTCAACGCAATTAAAAAACCTTTGTAATTCAAGAGAATACTCATATCCGAATAGAACGAAACGACACTTTGTTCACCTCGCTCTATTTTTCGACTGAAATCTTCCGGAATAAACAATATTCCATAACAATGCTTTTCATACATCATGTGCTTCGCCTCGTCCATATCGGCACAATACGAAACGATATGCGCATTCGGTGTCGCGTCCATCTCACGAGCGAGCTCCCGGCTCAAAGGGGTACGGGCATTATCCACGACGACCATAGGCACTTCCCTCACTACCTCAGGGTTATACACTGCGGCATATACAATCGGATAAGCGAATGGTAAAGCAAAGAAAAACAGCACGATTCCCAAATCATGAAAAACAGCACGGTATTCCCGCCGCCAAATGTAATAAATGTCGGACAAACCTATTTTTATAGAATGAAACAATTTCATATCATTTTATTTTTACATCACGGTACATATACTTGACGCATCAAAGCCTTTTTCAACCGGGGTAACAACGGAGTGGATGCCACCGCAAACAAAATCAATGCGACATAATGTACACGCGAATAATAAAGAGGTATTCCATTCAATGCCTGATCTACATAAATCAAAAAATAATGCCGTACAGGCAATACATACGAGATAGCTTGGAACGGCAAATACATAGCCGGCACAGGGAAAGAAAATCCCGCGATAGAAAGAGACAAGACTCCCACCAAACCACCGACACTCAACCCAATTCTTAACGAAGGCGCAAAACACATAATAATTACCGCAAAACTCTGTGAAGCGACAACCAACAAGAACATCGCGAAAATCATGTGCCAAATGCTGTTATGCATCGGGAAATGCAAATAACCGTATAGCAACGACAAGTATAAAAGCCCCATCGAAAAAAATATGATCGTTTGGGGAATGAGTTTACCTGTAATAGCAATAATAATCGAATCGTCGGCAGTCCGCAACCATTCCCTCGACGTGGCTCGTTTCATCTCAGATCCGATACTGAAAACCGTAACCAACAGAATCATCAATTGCAATAACCCGGGAAGAAAAGAATTATTCAGATAAACCGAATAGCTAATCCACGGATTGCCCAACGCATGCATATCCGTCGCTATCGGCTGCAACTTAGCCATAATCTGTGACTCCTCGGCTCCCGCAGAAAGTAATACTTGGCGCACGACTGCACCCGAAGCTAACACCGACATGGTTTTGAAACTTTTATATAGCAGCGACGCAGGAATGTAATAGGCATCATTCGTATAAAAAGAAATTTCGGGTTGACGACCGGCGATAGCCTTCGCTTCAAAATCCTCAGGAATAATCAAAAATCCGAAAATATCACCCGACTGCATCAACTCCCGAGCCTCGGTAAAGCTATTCAACTTATAGGCAACATCGACCGACTCCTGAGATCCAAGCTGTTGAATAAAATTCCTAGACGTAGAGGTGTGGTCGTGATCGACAATCGCTACCGGAATCTTATGAGGTAACCCTTCGTGCATCAAGGAAAGCAGGAATATGCAACTGAATAGCGGCGCTCCTACCATACAAAGTACATAGATAGGACGCGAAACCAGTTGTTTCAATTCCCGGACAATAGTAGCCCAAAGCCCCGTTTGATATTCCATTCGTTCTGACATATAGACATTCTCGAAGTTACAGAACTTCCATTTTATTTTTTATCTCTTTTCAACAATACCGACATTCCCGGACGTAGATTATCGACCGGTTCGACCGGACGGGCTTTCACTTGGAAAGTTTTGGCATCGTATTGCCCGGTAACTTTCGTAGCGCGCCATACCGCATAAGATCCCATATCCCGAATATAAAATACTTTCAAAGTCACTTCCTTATTTTCCAATGCCGGAATTATAGCCTGTACTTCGGCTCCCATAGTCAAATTTTCTAACAAGTCTTCCCGAACATTGAACGAAACCCACATATCGTCGAGTTTCAATACATTCATAATCGGAGCACCTAAACTCACCAATTCCCCCACATTCGGAAAAATATCGGAAATTTCACCGTCGGTAGGAGCCGTCAGATAAGAATCCGACAAAATAGACTCGACCTCTGCGACACTACCTTGTGCGGCGGCGACCATAGCGGCAGCCTTATCCTCGGCCTGCGCACCGGCCTTTGCCATTTCATATTGCGATTTAGCCGCACTTTCAGTAGCGACCATTGCTTTATAAGCAGCCTCGGCTTCATCGCGTTTTTGTTCCGAAACTACTCCTTTCTTATACAACGACTGCATACGCTCATACGTCTTCTTGGCGATCGTTAAACCGGCTTGAGCCTGTTGCCACATATCATAGGCAGAATTCAACAGTTCCACGCGCGTACCACTGTCCACCTTTTTATTCTGAGCCTTAGCTACGGTTTCCATAGCCTCGGCCTGTGAAAGTTTCGCCTCTACCAACGAAGAATGAATATGTACCAATGTATCCCCCGCCAGAACATGCTGTCCCTCCTCTACCATGAATTCGACCACTCGGCCGGGCAACTTTCCTGAAACCCGTACTTGTGTCGCTTCGGCTTGCCCTTGAATAATTTGGGGCTCCGGTTTAAGCAAGAATAATCCGATCAAGGCCAAAACAACTATAATGACAATCAAAGCAATGAGGCCTACGACCAAACTGCGCTCTTTCTTTTCTCTTAGATTTTCCATTGTAAATCTGTTTTGCTATTTTTTATATTTTCTATTTTCAATATTTCATAGTGCCCAAAGCCTTAGCCAAATAAACCTCGCAAAGTCGGGTATCGATTTCGGCATCTATTTTTTCCGATTGGGCTTCGAGCCATGCTGTTTGAGCTTCAAGAACATTTGTCGTCGTAAGTACTCCCTCTTGAAATCCAAGTTGCGCATTTCTCAAATTTTCATCGGCTTTCTCCAAATTTTTCACAGCCATTTTATAAGTTCTATAAGCCTCCGAAGTTTTAAAAGCCGCTTGACTTACCTGCAATTCTATCTTTTCTTTCACGTCGGCCAATTCCAACTTGGCAACAACCGCTTCACTCTTAGCGGCACGAATCTTATTGTAGTTCTTTCCCCAATGAAGGATTGGAATATTGAGCATTACTCCCACGCTGAACATACCGTCGAACTCGTTTTTAAATCCGTTAAATACGTTGGGATTAGTAAAAGAATAAGTCCCCACCAAAGCCAACTTGGGTAACATATCGGAAAGAGCCAAGTTTTTCTTCTTTTCATAGATTTTCGCCGCATAATTAAGACTCAACACTTCGTTCCGATTTTTAAAAACCTCCTCCATATTATACGACAACGGAGTCTCCTGCGGAGCTACACGCTCCAACGATTCATCTTCAAGCGTAAATATAGAATTGACCGGCAACCCGCAGATTTGAGCCAAAGCCATACGCGACAAAGCCAATCCGTTATCGACCTTAGCAAGGGTTATCTGAGCGGCATTCAACTTCACGGCCACGGTCAATCCGTCCGACTGAGTCGCAACTCCTTCGGCTATCATCTCTTGTACATGCCGGTTCAACGTATCGAGTAAAGCCGTATAACTCTCGGCCAGTTTTCTCTTATGAACGAGAGAGACCACTTGCCAATAAGCCTCATCTGTCTGATAAATAATTTCCTTCTCGGCCGTATTCTTCTGCGACACCGCCAACTTCTCGGCATATCCGGCAATATCGTTCAATGCCTTTATCTTACCTCCCATAAAAATAGGTTGCGTCAGTGTCACCAACCCGGCATACACATTATGTACATCGAACTCGAAAGCCTCTTTCGGGATCATGGCGACAGTCGACGGTATAGGCTGCCCGTTGTTCAATATAGGTTGCCCGGTCGCCGGGTTAGTTACCACATTATACTTGTATTCTTGACTGGCTAAATCGAATGTCTTTGTAGGCAAATATTGGTCGGACTCCAAAAGCGATATCGACTTTTGATTATACATATAAGACCCGGTAAAATCTATTCCCGGGAAATAAGCTCCCCTAGCCGATTTTTTTGTATAGCCTGCCCCTTTCACCTTTTCTTCGGCTATACGTAGTTGCTTATTATTCTTTAATGCCATCTGTCGGCAAGAATCGAGCGAAACCGGTTGTTGTGCCGAACCCATCAGAAAAGATAACAAGAAGGCTGCTAACAATGCCCTCCCTGCCCATATGCTTCCATTTATTTTCATACGCTTCTATTTATCTCTTACTTTTCTTTAACGGAACTAATACTTGTTTTGCTTATAGTTGCATAAACAATTTTATTTCTTAAAAAAATAATGCACCCGGCATTACACCGCAAAAATACGCCGAGTTTAGCATTAAACAAATATTTAAAGATTTTAGTTTTCTATTTTTACTATTTTTTAAGAATCGGCTTTGAATTGTTCCACGCTGTATTCGAAAGCTATTTTCGAAAGCATTTTTCATGAACGAAAAAAACTCAATAACCAAACGATAGAATGCTACCGAAAATATACTTCATAAGATACATAGAAGAATCATCTCTCTACGCAAAATATCAACTCAGTCGATATTTTCTCCTTTTATACCTCTAACCCCTCAATCAAAGATTATATGATTTTTTCACCCCCCTCGCCCTGCGGGCTCTTCCCCTATTGCTGCGCGACACAGGGGGAGAGGGCTAAAACTCACTTCGGAGATTTCAATAGAGGAGAGGAGTTGAATAATCTGGTACTAACTATGAAGTGAAATGTTTCCGGTTAGGTTCAACTTGTTCAATTTTTTGGGGCACTTCACAAATGAATAGAGGGTTACTTTTAAACTCCTCCTCTGTGTTTTGCACGGCAAAATATAGGGAAGATGGCACGTAGTGACGGAGGGGTTAAATTTTTCAAGAATCTATTCGGCCGCTTTTTAACCATTCATCAAGAAGACAGGAATACACTTATCGACAAGAGATTCATCGCTAAAATTCAAGTCTGCCTCCCCACAAATTATCGACAAAGCCAAAATATCGATAAAATCGGGAAGAGCTTTACCCATACTTTCACATCGGCCCGATTCTCCAAACAAATACAGAGGCGGAAGCTATTGTTTCAAAGTGAACGAACGAGTCCCTATCTTATAGTTATCGGCAAAGATATCCACGCGATATTCCCCGGGATATAAAAATTCTTCCACGGCCCAATACATTGTCACGTCATTCAATTCTTCACCTGTATATTCAATCAATTTTCGGCAAGAATAATTTATTTCACGATCTTCAAAAGGAAATACATCGGCCCTATCTTTCACCAATACATCTCCATCGGGTTTTACAATACGGGCATAAATATATTTCTCACCGACTTCGGCCGTTACATTTTTGGCTATGGAGAATGTTATCTTTATTTTATCGGTCTTTTTAATTTTTTTTGCAGTTTTTCCTCTCGAATCTATCGGAGTCACCACAATACCTACGGCATCGAGCTTTGCCGCTAATGTTACCTTTTCGGTCAATTCCTCTCGTTCTTGTTTCAATTGACTTGCTGTTTGCGCTACCTCTCTATACCGCCGGGTCACCTTCGCATTCTCTTCCCGCAACTGTTTATTGGCAACATTCAACGAATCGATTTGCATCACATAATGACGCATAATTCCCCGCAGCGTAGTCAACTCCCGCTTTAATTCCTCGATACGAGCCGAACTCGTATTTTTCACAGTCCGCAACTCTTCCAACAATCGTTGAACTTTCACCTTCTCGGCATCGAGCTTTTCGATCAACGAATCGTTATTGAACATCATCTTCTGTCCCTCGAACTGATCGTACTGGGCAGCCAAATCGCTATATTCTTTTTCAAGCTCGCTCCGCTGTTTGTCTATCTCCACTTGCTCCTTGAAATCGGACATTGCTTTATGTTGCATGTATATGAAAATCCCGGTTCCCAACAATGCGACGACCAGAACAGCGATAACAACCCATACCAAATTACTCCTTTTCATAATATACAGAAGCTTATTTTTTCTTGCAAAAGTAAATCATTATCGAATATCAATCAAGAACAGACAGATTATTTAAGTTATAAATGTTAAATTATATTCTTCCTCAAATTCGAAAAAGGAATCATGCAGCTCTTCATTTCACCAAAGAAATATTGGAAGGACAAAATCTTTTTGTCATAAAAATAATTAAGTTAACACCGTTGCAAGCTATTTTCCCTATCTTTGTGAAATCTTAGATAAGTTATGCACCTAAGCGATTATGGGAAAAATAATTGATTTTTTCAAAAAGCACCCGATAATCAAAACGTTAGTATTGATGATTATCGTTTTTTTTCTGCTGATAGCACTCACTCTATACGGGTTAAAGCTATATACACGGCACGGGAAAGCGGTCATTGTCCCCGAGGTCAAAACAATGATTTTACCCGATGCTCTACGCATTCTCGATCGGGAAGGATTTCGGTACGACATAATAGACTCTCTGTTTATCGACGGTGCGGTTCCGGGCAGTGTCATCGAACAGACCCCTGCGGGCGGCAGCAAAGTAAAAGACGGTCGAATTATTTATCTATCGATCAACGCTTACTCCCCCAGAATGATTTCTTGTCCAAAAGTCTCCGATATGTCGCTTCGCCAAGCTCTTTCCACCTTAGAAAGTGTAGGGTTGACAGACATTAAAACACAAAATGTACCATCGGAATACCCCGATCTCGTTATCGGTATACAATACAAAGGCGAAAACCTCGAACAAGGAGATAAAATTCCTGCGGGAAGTTCCTTAACTCTACTTGTGGGAGACGGCATACCCGAAGAATATCCCGACTCGACGATCGACGAGATTCCACAAAATGCGGAAGAAGCACCTCTCACCGATGAAAGTTGGTTTAACTAAACAATCTCGAATGCAATGAACACTTGCGACGAAGACATAGAAGCCGATGACAAAATCATCGCAGAAGAAGGTGAGCGGGAATTGTATGAACACTTCCGGTTCGTGGCAGACAAAGGACAAAATCTATTACGAGTAGATAAATTTCTCGTAGCACGTCTCGAAAGTTCTTCCCGTAACCGGGTACAACAGGCAGCCGAAGCTGGCTGTATTCTCGTAAACGGGAAAGCGGTCAAGTCGAACTATCGCGTAAAGCCGCTCGATGTCGTGTCTGTCGTCATGGATCGACCCAGATACGAATTCGAGATCATACCCCAAGACATACCGCTCGATGTCGTATACGAAGACAAAACCGTCTTGGTTGTCAACAAACCGGCAGGATTGGTCGTACACCCCGGACACGGGAATTATAGCGGGACACTGGTAAACGCTCTGGCATACTATTTCCGGGATACCCCCGACTATGATGTAAGCGACCCCCGTTTGGGATTGGTACACCGTATCGACAAAGACACTTCCGGATTATTAGTCATAGCCAAGACTCCCGAAGCCAAAACAAACTTGGGATTACAGTTTTTCCATAAAACTACCCAAAGACAATACGTAGCTTTGGTATGGGGTATTATGGAAAATGACGAAGGAACGATAACCGGAAATATCGGTCGTAGCCTCAAAGACAGATTACAAATGACCGTATTTCCCGAGGGAGACTTCGGTAAACATGCGGTAACTCATTATAAAACCTTAGAAAGATTGGGATATGTTTCTATCGTCGAGTGTAAGCTCGAAACTGGGCGGACACACCAAATTAGGGTACACATGAAACATATCGGACACACTCTTTTTAACGACGAACGTTACGGGGGAGACCAAATTCTCAAAGGAACGACCTTTACCAAATACAAACAATTTGTACAAAACTGCTTTGAAATTTGCCCCCGGCAAGCCCTACACGCCAAAACTCTCGGATTCAAACACCCCGTAACAGGAGAAGAGATGTTTTTCGATTCCCCCATACCGCAAGATATGACCTTGCTGTTTGACAAATGGCGTAATTATACGGCCAATCGAGATATATAAAACATAAGAATAAAAACAATAGACGGTTCTATACCTTAAAAATATTAATGTTATGGAATGCCCAAAAGAATTTGACGATATTCGACCTTTTTACGACAGTGAATTTCACGACAAAATGAAAGTTCTGGTTACAGAACCCGGATTCGAGCACGCTGTTCGTTACGTACTCCGCGACATTAACTACGAACTATTCTGCCAAGAATTGTTGACTATCGACAACAAAAAAGACTTTCAATTACTGGTTATGCGCTCTTTCCTAGAAGGGCTAACTCAGAAAACCACCAAAGGACTTACCGGGAACAATCTCGATGTACTCGATAAGGCAAAAAGCTACACATTCATGTCCAACCATCGCGACATTGTGCTCGATGCCTCTCTACTCAATCTGCTACTCATTCGAAACGGAATAAAAACCAGTGAAATAGCCATCGGAAACAATCTGCTCATATACGACTGGATATCCGATTTAGTTCGGCTCAATAAGAGTTTTATCGTCAAACGAGACGTAGGCGTGCGCCAAATGCTCGATGCCGCCCGACAGCTATCGGGATACATACATTTCGCTATAACGAAAAAAAACGAATCGGTATGGATAGCCCAACGGGAAGGCCGTTCGAAAGATTCCGACGACCGCACACAAGAATCTCTCATTAAAATGTTAGGCATATCCGGAGAGGGAGACCTCATCAATAATTTGAAAGAAATAAACATTGTTCCGGTCTCCATATCCTACGAATATGATCCCTGCGACTATCTCAAAGCACACGAGTTCCTGCTCAAACGAGACAATCCCGATTTTAAAAAATCCCAAAGAGACGATTTGCACAGCATGGAAATAGGTCTACTCGGCTTCAAGGGTCGTGTACATTTTCAAATATCCCCGTGCATCAACGACGAACTCGACAAATTATCGGCAATCGACGAAAAATCGGAATTACTGTCCAACATACTCAAAGTAATAGACAAGGCCATTCATACCAATTATAAAATATATCCCGGTAATTATATCGCTTACGATATTCTAGACGGACAGAAACGTTTCGCCGACCGTTACACAAATAAAGACCAAACCACTTTTGCCAATTACCTAAACTCACAATTGGCAAAAATCCCCGACGTAACGAGTAAAGACAAAGACTTCCTAAAAGAGCGCATTCTCTCCATGTACGCCAATCCGTTGAAAAATCAATTGATAGCATTAGGGCAAGAAGCCTAAATGACAACACAATAAGGAAACGATGAGTGTTTTCAACGCAAGATCGGAAGAGCG
>ENA-OOXP01001939-OOXP01001939.1-human-gut-metagenome-genome-assembly--contig:-NODE-1939-length-12433-cov-5.334788_pt1 | contig 12433 bp, 10 predicted proteins | sample MGYA00241591_ERZ501351 | MGnify/ENA primary metagenome ERZ501351 (study PRJEB25962, sample SAMEA1968361) | human gut metagenome | biome: human gut; feature: human-associated habitat; material: faeces...
GGGGCCGGGCGGTAATGATTTCTTCAACAGAATAATCAGAAACTATTCTGTTTTAATACTTGCTTTGTCGTTGCTTATAAATAATTTTTGAATTGAATCGATCCGGCAATCAAACGATTACTCCTCAGATCCTTTTCTGCGGCTGATGAAGAAAGCACCAGCAGCGCCAGCCATAACTACAACACCGATGATAGTGAAGAGGTATGTTCCCATGCCACCTGTGGATGGAAGGGAGTTGAGTTTTGTATCGCTCATAGTAGCTGTACCAGTACGATTTTCTGCTGTCTGATTTGTTCCCCATGTTGCTACAGAATCTGTTGTATTAACAGAATATCCCTCTGGAGCTTTAATCTCTTTGAAGTTATAAGTATAGGAATCATCCAGACCTCTTACAACTGCTTCACCTTTTGTATCAGTAATAATTAAGTTATCATCTGCTTTTGCGGTATCAAAGCTTTCAGTCCAACCTGTAACTACATATTCATTATTTTTTTTCTCAGCGTCTTTAGAAACAAGTGCATAATATGTTTTTTCGCCATCTACTCTGTAAATAACAAATCCTGCATTTGCAAGTTTTACCTTTTCTTTACCATCATCAGTTTTTGTCATTGTGATTTTTCCAGTATACAGAGTATTGATTTTTGGTGTAAACGTATGTGTTCCATCATTTGGTACAACAGAGTTGTTTACAACTTCAGATTTAACAATAGCCTTGTAACTAATTACTACGTCTGCGTTAGCATTAGTTCTTACTTTTGCTACATCACTTAAATCTAAAACAAACTGCTTCTTACCATTTTGGAGAGTTGTGACATCTACAATCTTATTGATTGCTGCACCAGCACCAATTTGTACAGATACTACTAATTTACCATCATCATTAACACTATAGTCTGCACCCTCAATTGTATCAGTAATCGTATAGCTTACATCCTTATCTTCAACAGCATCTGAAATATACGGAACGTTTGTTCTCACTGTATAAGTAACTTCTTTATTAATTTCTACAACACCATCTGCTTCATCACTGCTCTTCTCAATTTTAATGGTTGTTCTTTTTGCATTTACTGTTTCATCTTTTAACTCAGTAGGAACATTTGTATATGGTTTAAAAGATACAAATGCTGCCATTGGACTATACACATAATTTGCAGTATCAGTTGTAGTTGCTTTAATTGCATAAACGCCAGCTGTAGTTGCTGTGATTTTATTTCCGTTACCTTGTTTATAAGAATTACCTAAGTTTGTCTCTACATTTGTCATTGCGGCCTGAAGTTCTGTTGCACTTGCTGGTTCTATACCTGTTGGAACCTTTGCCGTACCATCTTCATATTTAATTAATTTCCAAATAATCTGCTGATCTGATAATCCGGAAAATACTTTCTTAAATTCATCAGCTGCACCGTTAGAAAATGCCCAACCTGTTTCTGTTGTCTGATCTGGTACAATAATCTCTAAATAGCTTATTGTTGCTTTAGCATCCAGATTATTAACTGTAATTGTTGCTTCTTTAACTGCTGCAAAAGCCGCTGTGCACATAGACAGTACCATAACCGCTGCCACTAATAATGCACCAATCTTTTTAAATAAATTTTTCATAAGGTTTGCTCCTTTCTTTCTCTGCATTTTTCTTTTTCGCCCTTCATCGGCCATTTACAATTAATGTGTTACGATCTCTTTGCTTCTTCCTCCCTTCGTTTATTATTTATAAACAACAGGAGTGCAGTTGCAAGAATCGCTACACCACTGATTGTAAATCCATAAGTACCCGGTCCACCGGATTCTGGTAAGGAATATACCTTCGCGTTTTCGAGCTGGTAGATTGCCGGTTCACTTCCACTCTTACTAGCAATAGCACTTCCGTTACTGTCTTGAACTGTTACTGTTCCGCCACTTCCAACTATAATTCTCCATGGCTCTGTCGGACAGGTATAACCGGTTGCCGCTTCTGTTTCATATAACAGATAATTACCAACTGGAAGATTTTTCATTTCGATTTTTCCATTATTTCCGGAAACGATTCCTCCATATCCTTCAACCGAACTCTCAGAAGCTTTTCCCCAGTTTTCATCTGCTTCATATAACGCAAATTTAGCACCTTTTATAGTTATACTATGATCTGCCTTATCAACTTTTTCAAGTTCTACATTTGCTACAGATTTCTCATTGGTAAACTCAGCTACTCCAATTTTTCCGTTTGTTGTATCCGCATTTCCATTTTTCAGAACTTCTTTACTATTTGTGTCTGTTCCGATTGTAAATTTAACTTCTTTACTGCCTAAAACTTCAGACCAACAATTTGTCTTCTCACCAACAGTTGCTTCTTTCAGAGTATAGCTTGAATCCGGTATCTCCGTGATTGTGTAAACACCTCTTGACAATTTAGTCAATGCCGGCGTTTTCTCATCAATTGTTGCTGTCACATTTTTTTCAAGCTCAAAGGTTACTTTTGCCTCAATCTCACTTTGCTTAACCTCAGCTGTCGCTGTTGCGATCTTGTCTTTACCTTTCTTAACCTCAAAGATAAACGTTGCATTCTCTTTTGCTGGAGATTTCAATTTCTTGATAATCTGAATTTGTCCGGCGATAATGTGAATAGTATAAACTCCATATTCCCGTTCCTTATCATCCTGGGAATTATGAGCTTTCAATGTACCATCACCATTTCCAGAAATCTTTCCATCAGTATTATTTTTATTTTCGTCTGTAACTTCTTTTAACCCATCGTTTTTATAAGTTACCTTCAGATAATACGTTTTAGAATCTGGCTCAGGTTTAACTTCCGCTATATTTTCTTTCAAGATTTCTGTTGTACAGTTCTCATCTTCATACCATTTTAATTCAAACTCATTTGAATTAATTGGGTTTCCATCAGCTCCTATTGTATAAGTTACTAAGCTTTCTGTGCCATCTAACTGTTTTACATATCCCTGCGGTGCATTTTTATTAAACAACGCATTTATAATGTCTTCAGTTGTCGGGACAGCATCGCCATAGAAGATCGTTGTTTCGTTATTTTTAACAACCAGATCTGATTTTACATTAACCTTTGGCTGTGGTAAAACAGCTTCGCCGTATCCTGTAGTAATCTTGGAATCCGGTGAAACATTGGTAGGAACATTGTTACCACCGATGTATTCGTCTTTGGCTCTTACGGTAATGGTTCTACTCCATGTACCTTTTTCAGCATTTGGAATAGTTTGATTCGTCCATTTTACAACTTGGTTTCCGGTACTTTCATCTACGGAAACCACTCCACCATTTCCTAAATCTATTGAACCTCCGGCATTTTTTATCATTTCATTGGTTACGGACTCGCCATCTTTCACGATTACAAATCGCGGATCAATCACATCCTTAATTTCAGCACCAGCAATATCAATATTCTGAGTAATCGTCTGCTGAATTTTTTCAAATATAACTTTCAGCTCATCAATTGATTCAGCCGTATAAGCACATCCCTCTGATGCAATTTTACCAGATAACCAATCCTTTGTAGTATCATTTAATTTGAGTCCTATTGTAAATACTTTAACTCCCGCTTCTCTTAAAGCTGTTGCTTTATTTTCCGAAGCCGTTTTATCGTCTTGAGTAGATGGATCTCCATCTGTGAACAGAATTGCATATTGTGGAACATTCTCTCTCTTATTACCTTTCAGCTGATTCTCCGCTATCTCTAATCCTGTCTGTGGAGATGTTCCTCCTGATGCATAAACACAACCCGTTGCCTTGATCAAACTATCTTTGGCACTTCCAACTTCTGTTAATCCCTGTTTTAAGGTTCCGGACGTATTAAATGTAGCTAACCCTATTCTGCTCTTCGAAGAAGCCTCCGCAGTAGAAGCTATAAATGCTGTTGCAGCCTCTTTTAAACCAGTCAGACTACTATTCAGAGTGTAAATCTTATTTGAGGAATTATCAGGTACTTGTTTCCATAATTTTCCAGTGTAATATATCCACTCATTTAAATAAATCATTGGACATTTAGCATTATAATACTTCCAATCGCTGTATCGTACACCGGTTGTCTCGTCGGTGTAATAGTATACTTTCGATGTATCTAGAGTTGTTTTACAGTCTTTATATCTTCCAACTTTACTAAATCCCTTTTCATCACTTCCATTCCCATCATATAACATACTTCCCGAAGTATCGAATACCATCATAATATCCGCAACACTGTCTTTTTCCTCAGTTGCACTGCTGGTCATCTTTGAATCAGCACTGATAGTAATGTCATAAGTCCTCTTATCCCAATCAGACACTATTGCAGTTTTATTATAATCCATACTGGATTCAATAATCTCCTCCTGCGTGTAATTCATAATATGATACAATGAATCACTTTTATCTTTTTCTATCTTTGTCTTGCCATCTGCTTTATAAAGAGTTGCCACTGCTTTATTATCATTAGATAACGTAACCTTTACAATCCAAGATTCATTTGATGCTTCATATCCATTAGGTGCAAAGTCTTCTGTTAATGTATATGTCCCAAGTCCTAACCTTGTAAAATTAACAAGTCCTGTTCCATCTACGGATGTAGCAGTCTGTGATTCTTGAGTTTCTGAATTTACAAGAGTAAATCGAGCACCACTTAACGCTTCCTGATCCTTATTTACTTTTTTTAATACAAGATCTGTTGTAGGTACATTCGTAACTTCAGAAATACGCGCGGAAGGAAGGGTAAATTCCATCTGGCAGTTTGATTTATACGCACCTCGTTCCATATACAGAATAGTCAGAGTATGCTCTTTTTCTTTATCTATTATTTCTCCATCCTCACCTTTAACATAATCCCATAGATCTACTGTCTTTGTAGCTGCGTCATGAATTCCACCTAAATCGATTACAATTTTATTTCCATCCAAAACAACCCATAAATCATCATCACCTGTAAAGGTATACTTTAATGGACCTACGTAATCTCCAATTTTAAAAGTTACATCATATCTCATTCCAAAAAAGTAATTGTGATCATTATCACTCTTTTCACTTCTGGATACTTTGTCCAATGGGAAGAAATTATCTCCTGCTGCTGCAAGCTGATTTCCATTCTGATCAATTACTTTTGTAAGTTTATAAGAATCTCCGTTCTGATCAAAAACTACTTTGTAATTCTTAATGACTTTTCTTAAATAAGTTTCAGTACCATCAATCTTGACAGTTGCATCTTTATCTACAAAAAATCCTGGCTCGGGGTAATTAAATTTTACTGTTCCATCTGTCTTTACCTCTTTTAATAATCCTTCTGTCCTTCTGACATTTGAATCATATCCATTTACAGTGGCTGTAATTTTGCTTCCGTCTTCTTTATAACCAGAATCAACTGTGAAACCATATTTATAAGAATCATAATTATGACCCTGTGTACCTGATGTTATTTTCTGATTACCCTTATCACCCTTTGCAGCATCTCCTAACATATTAAATGAATAATATGTCCACTTTCCAGCATTCCAGTCGTAACCTTCACCAGCCTTAACTGTATAATCATAGAAAGATGTCGGTCCCTGGAAGTTACCATTATGCTTTGGTGTATAATACACTTTTATCGTACTATTATCCTGTGCAACTTCAATCGTTTCGTGATTCTCAACTACATGATCATTTACTTCTACTTTTGAAACATCCCAGTTCTTTGCCTTGGTATAATCATTTATCTTTCCGCCAACTAAGATTGTTCTCTCATCATCTGAATAAATCTTCTCATTATCCGCCGCATTCAGATGCTGAATTGTTACTTTAACATCGTTTTTGCCTTTCTGCACAATTACATAAGTAGAAAAATGCGTCGTCTCGAACTCAACATCACCATTCTTAGCAACGCTGCCATCCATATTTTCAACGTTATCATTCTCGTCTACGTGATATACATCCGCATCCTTGATCTTCTTCTCATCATTCAGAGATACAGATACCTTCACTGTAGCACCTGGCTGAACTTCTTCGCCGTCTACCAGGAATTTGATATCGTAGGAATGGATCTTCTCGATGGCTTTCTTTTCTTTGATCGCTTCTTCTGTGATCTGGTCTTCGGCTTCCTGGCTGAGCTCTACCGGTGTTACGGAAAGCTCTGCGTTGTCCGGAAGGTCTGCCGGATCGGTAAGAGTAACCTTGACATTGACCTCGTCACTCTTGTAATCATATCTGGTGATCTCAGGCTGAATTTCTTCTTCCTGCACATCCTCAGGCTCTTCTGCCTCATCACTGCTGTCAACAACCTGTGCCATATCACTTCTTATGTAAGCCTCGGTTCCTTCCCAGGAAACCTTGTACCAGGTTGCTCCGTCCTCTGCTGTTACGGTATCCAGAAGTGTGAGCTGTGTTCCTGCGTTTACAGTTGCCAGAACCTCTGCCTCGACAGATGGACTGACACGAAGATTCGTATCGTCTCCCAGAACCTCGATCAGGCTTGTCTCACCATTCTCATCTGCTGCCGGAACATCCTCCGGGCTCGCAATATCCTCTGCCGGTTCTTCCACCACATCCGGATCCTCTGCCGGCGCTTCGGTAGGTTCAGCATCCGGATTCTCTGCTGCCGGTGTCTCAGCTGCATCCTGCTCAGGCTCGTCCGAAATATCCATTCCGTCCGTAAGCTCCTCTGATGCGATAGGCACCTCGTCCCCATTACCAGAAACAGCTTCTGCCTCGACATCTGCTGTCTCAGGAGAATCCCACATAACGGCAAAAACAGCTGCGTTGCCAGTCTCAACCTGAAGTGTCTGGATCTGTTTGCCCTCGTTGACATTCAGAACCTTCAGATCCTCGTTGGCCTGTAAGGTGTTAACATCAGTATCACCGGTACTGCTGTTATAATGAAGCTTCTCAACGGTTACACTCGTGCTGGCTGCATCGGTAAGCTCCGGTGCTGCCGGTGTCTTGTACTCAAAAGTTACTCTGACTCTGCCGTTCGGCTCGACTCTGTTTCCATCGCCATCAGCAAAATACACATCATACGCAAAAAAACCTCTCAGGCTGCTGCCCTTGTCTGTAGCTGCTGCTGAAAGCTTCTGAGAAACTGTATCATAAGATACGGATGAATTCTCGTTTACGCTGTCAGCCTTCAATGCTGTATTCTGCGGAAGAGCTCCGTCCTCCAGTGCCTCTGCTGTTACTTTAACAGAATCATTCTCATATGTAAGCGTCGATTGCTGCGCCTGTTCCGTTTTCTCCTGGTCAGCGCTGCTTACATCCGGTGTCGATTCTTCGGCCGCTGGTTCAGATGTAAATTCGCCATCTGTAAATATATCCTCCGTTCCATCTCCGAACGCCTCACTCGCGGAGATCGTATATGCACTCGGCATACAGGATACCATCAACGCCAAAGCCACCATAAATGCCAGGAGTTTTCTGATCTTATTATTCCTTAATTTTTTCATACCTTTCCCGCTTTCCTGTGTGTGCATCAACGTGTACTGTATTTCTTATTACTTTACTTCTGTTTATATTCCTTTCTCTTAAAAAAGCTTCATGTTTTTAGCCGGTGAGTAAACAGGTTACACCTTTACAATATTTTACCCTTATGTGATTGTAGTGTCAATATACCAGACATTTTTGGTAAGAATACTGACATTATCAGATGCTATCGAAAATCAGCCTTCAACTCCTCCTTCTTAACTTACTCGTTCACTGGTTCTTTTCGCCTGATTTTTCAATAAAATCTGACTATTCGTGGTATTTATTATACAACACTAATAGTTGTTTTGTAAGGCACTTTTTTAACATGAATTTCTTCAGCTCATCCCGCTTCTTGACATTCAGCTTGCAAAAGATATCCGTAAGGTAATGCTTGACAGTATTAATGGAAATCCCCAGATGCTCTCCTATCTCCTTATTGCTCCATCCCCCACTTGCCAGCATGGCAATAGAAAACTCCATCGTCGACAGCTCCCCCGTAACCTTTCTCCGGTTTTCCGGATTATGAAGCGCCATCCAGCCCCTGCTGAAAGAAATCACCCCTTTCGTGATACGCTGATACGCCTCCGGATCCCGATTCCGGATACAAGCCTCGACCAGCCCCCGCAAAAGCCCATGATGCTCAATAAAAGGCTCCAGAAACCCATCCATCTTCGCCAGCTCCCAGCTCCGGAGCATCTCCTCCTGCGCCTCCTGCTTATGCTTTCGGTTTATCGCACACACCGCCATCATACAATGGATATACGTCATACTGATCGGATACGGCCTCTCCGCCATAAACAAAGCAGCCTTACCCATCCCATAAGCACTCCATATCTCCCCGTTAAGATAAGTATGGTGAGCCATCACATACGTGGCAAAAAGCCTCAGCCCCTCAGGAAGCATCCTGCTGTACTCCCCAAAAGCAGGCATCCCATCCGTAGGCAGATGAAGCAAAACCGCCCCCACATACCCCGCCAGAAGACAGGACGCATAAACATCCGCAGGAACCTTTTTCTTCATAGCCAGCTTCAAACAGGACTGGATTCCCTCCATCCCCCGCTTAGCCGCCGCCACATTCCCCAGCGTCAGATTAGAATACCCATACAAAATACACGCCGAAAGCCGCAGCTCAATAACCCTGCTGGACAGATACCCCCTCGTGATCTCACAACACTCCTCAGCCCGCCCCGTAAAATAAAAAAGCTCAGCCCGCGCAATATTCCTCAAATCCACATCCACAAACCCCTCAACAACCTCCCGAGCCCTCCCAGGCTCAAAAGACGAATTCAAAAGCGGCAAAACCATATAATCACACAAACAACCCACTCCCCTTCCAAAACCCAGGCAGCCCCCAAAAAGACCACCCTCAAAACCAGACCAACAAACCTCCGAAGCCCTTCACCCAAGCCACATCAACACACATCCGAAGCCCATCACACAACCCTCATCAACACACATCCGAAGCTCTTCTCTCAAGTCACATCAGCGTACATCCGAAGCTCTTCTCTCAAGCCACATCAGCACACATCCGAAGCTCTTCTCTCAAGTCCCACAAAACAGTCACCAAAACTCCGGATATCAATCAACCAGTCAATCAGTCAACCTCAACCAATCAGGCCAACCATCTTTTTCCATAATTATAATCCAAAATACTCCAAAAATAAATTTAAATATTACACAAAAACACCACACCCTATCCAAAACAGCCTCTATCCCCAATCCCCTCACGACAAACCGCAAAAAAACTCACCCCACCCACATCCAGCGCAGCGCCGATGCCACACCCCGCTGGTAGACTGTCTGTCTGTCTGTCCGTTCGTCCCTCCCTCCATTCATCCCACAAAAAAAGAGCCCCCAGGCCCAAACACCCGGGAACTCTCCCAAAACCAAACAACATCATCTCCCCCTCCGCAGCTTCCTCAGCTCCCTCTCCAACCGATCCGCTCGCGCCTTCTCCCTCAACGTATTCACCCTCTCTTCACTCCGCCCCTGTTCAATCCCTTGAGTGATTCCCTGGCTGATTCCTTGGCTAATTCCCTGTTCAATCCCTTGGGCGATTCCTTGACTAATCCCCTGTTCAATCCCCTTATTAATCCACATCTGCTCAATCTCAAAACTCTTCATATACGCCACCGTAACCTTTCCATCCTCTTTAACAACCCTGACCATCTCCAGCAACTCCCTCAAAACATCATTTACCGCATTCACCTCCCTGGTATCCTCCAAAAAATGAAGCAGCGCCACCAGCTCCTCAGGCACACCCGCACCATCCCCCTTCGTATTCAAAAAAACCGTCCTCAGCCCATCATCATACTCCATCTCCGGAATCTCCTCACACATATTCCGGATCGTATACACCATCCTACCCCGATCAAACGGATCATACGAACAGACAAAAATAACAAAAACCCTCTTAAGCTTCCCGAAACCCTCACCCTTCTTCAAACACCGGCTATCAATGATCGCATGGTAAAACCGCACCCGCTTCGGCAGATCCTTCAGACTCACAACATCACCATTATTATCCGGCTCAATATCAAAAACAGAAGGATCCGCCAAAACATCCATCAGCTCCTCCTCAGCCAGAACATCAAGCCGCGCCCCGCGAAAACCCTCATCCCGGCCACCAAAAGCCCTCTGCGCAACAACCTGCAGCCTCCCGATCTCACGCCCCAGCACCACCTGCAGCAGCAACCTGCAAAACCTCTCACCAATACCAGGAAACGTCATCACCGCGTTAAACAAAAAATCATCCAGAAGATTCATATCCTCAAGCCGCTTCCTCTGCATAAGACTCCTCCTTTCACTATGATGGCAAAAGAAAAAACCTCACACAACCAACCGGCTCCTCCCCGCCATATTTATACAACCAACCATATGGGGATCAGATAGCCGAACGGCCCAGAATGTTCCCAGATATGTACCTTCAGTATAACCACCCCACCAGCAAAAGTCAACAAAAACCCTTCGACAAAAACCGCCAAAACCTCATTCCACTGCATCCACCACAACGCCGATGCCACACTCCCCCCACAACGCATCCACCACAGCGCCGATGCCCCTCCCCTCCCGGCACACCACAAGGAAACTCAGCCCCTGCAGCCATCCAGCGCAGCGCTGATGGCCCACCACCTCCCGTCAGACCACTCAATCCCCACACATCCAAAAAAATCCCTCACTCAAAACACCCCCTCAGCAGAAAATACTCCCCTCAATACTACAAATATCCCTAACAAAGGATACAGTTTATACATCCAACATAAATTACCCACCCAATCACCACACAAACTTATCACTCCCACAACCAACGCACAGGACGGACTGCCGGAGGGACGGCTGCATGGTCGGGACCCGGTGCGTCGGAGTAAGCCGCTGGTCATACTTAGCGCCTGAGGCTTCTGACGGGAAGGTACTCTACGGCCACAAGCCGCAGAGTAAGCCCCATCTGTCTGAGCCAGGTACGCATCAGCGTACATGGCGAGTTATGGGGCGCCCTGCACGACAGGCGCCTCAGACGCCTAGTATGACCCGGCGAAACGACCGCACCAGGCACGACCATGCAGCCGCCCCGCTGGCAGACTGTCCGTTCGTCCCTCCATTCATCCCTCCCTCCCCCACACAAAAAAAGAGCCCCCAGGTCCAAACACCCAGGAACTCTCCCAAAACTCAAATATCCAATTATCATCAATCGTTACCAGTCATTACCAGTTGTCACCAACCATCACCCAACACGCAGCCGAAACTTCTGAATCTCCTTCTCACTGGAAACCCTCTCGATCTCAGCCCCAAGACTCCTGAGCTTCTCCTCAAAATTCTCATACCCACGCTGGATATAAACAATATCATCAACAACCGTAACACCCTCAGCAGCCAGCCCCGCAATAACAAGCGCAGCCCCCGCACGAAGATCCGGCGCACTCACACGCGCCCCCGTAAGCTTCCTCACACCATCAATAATAGCAGAGTTCCCCTCCACCTTAATATTGGCACCCATCCGGGAAAGCTCATCCGCATACTTAAACCGGTTCTCAAAAATACTCTCAGTAACAATACTCGTACCCTCAGCCAAAGCCAAAGTAACCGCGATCTGCGGCTGCATATCCGTAGGATAACCAGGATAAGGCAACGTCTTCACATGCGTACGATGAAGCACATGCGGCGCACGGACACGAACTGCATCATCAAACTCCTCAACCTCACACCCGATCTCCTCAAGCTTAGCCGTAGTAGCCTCAAGATGCTTAGGAATAACATTACGAACAGTAACATCACCACGAGTAGCCGCAGCAGCAAACATAAACGTACCAGCCTCGATCTGGTCCGGAATGATCGAATACTCCGTACGATGAAGCGTCTCAACACCACGGATACGGATCACATCCGTACCAGCACCCTTGATATTCGCCCCCATACTGTTCAGGAAATTCGCCACATCAACAACATGCGGCTCCCTCGCAGCATTCTCAATGATCGTACGACCAGTCGCCATAGAAGCAGCCATCATAATATTAATAGTAGCACCAACAGAAACCACATCCAGGAAAATATGGCTGCCATGCAGATTCTCCGCCTTGGCAACAATAGCACCATGACAGATATCAACATCCGCACCAAGAGCACGGAAACCCTTCAGATGCTGGTCGATCGGCCTGCTGCCGATATTACATCCACCCGGAAGCGGAACCTCCGCATGCTTATACTTACCAAGCAAAGCACCCAGAAGATAATAAGAAGCACGGATCTTCTTGATAAACTCATAATCCACGCTGAGATTGCCGATAGTAGAACCGTTGATCTTTACAGTAGACTTATCAATACGCTCAACCTGAGCCCCGATCTCGGAGATCGCCTCAAGCAGAACATTGATGTCCCTAACATCTGGCAGATTCTCGATCAATATAGTTTCATCAGTCATAATGGCTGCTGACAATATCGCAAGCGCCGCATTCTTCGCACCCGCAATATCCACTTCTCCAACCAGAGGATTGCCGCCTTTAATCACATACTGTTCCATAACACACCTCTATTATTT
>ENA-OOXP01001944-OOXP01001944.1-human-gut-metagenome-genome-assembly--contig:-NODE-1944-length-12414-cov-3.071203_pt1 | contig 12414 bp, 8 predicted proteins | sample MGYA00241591_ERZ501351 | MGnify/ENA primary metagenome ERZ501351 (study PRJEB25962, sample SAMEA1968361) | human gut metagenome | biome: human gut; feature: human-associated habitat; material: faeces...
TCTTTGCTGACCTGACGCCACTGCGCACGGTAGCGCTGCAGCCAGTGTTCCAGCGCAGCTGCCATGGCATCTGCTTCGGGGCCGTGCGGGCAGCCTGCATTGAGCCATGCGCCAATACGGTTCCACAGCACAATGATGTCTGCCGTCTGGCAGAGTACCTGTACAATCTGCTTTTTGCCGGCAGGAAGGTTTACCGCGGCTGCAAGGATATCTGCCTTTGCCTTTTCTACGGCGCGGTTGGCATCGTCAATCCTTGTAAAGTCCACCTCGGAAAGGATCTCGGCGCGGGTTTTCTCATCACATTCTATCCAGTTGACGGTATTCCGCCAGTCAAAAACTTCATAATCCTGCAGCTTTGCCATCAGACCGGCAAATTGCCCGGTGGTATCGCCGTAATACAGGCGGGAAACCGCTTCGTTCAGCTCGTCAAATTCCACAGGCTCTGCATTCCAACCGAACGCTGCGCCGTACAGGATGCCCGGAATCGTCAGGCGCGGGTCATTGACATGACCATAATCGCCCCAGTCCGTGTTCAAAAGGCCGATGGCGTTGTACTTGTGTGCATGGTGGCACATGGTACGGATATTCAGGTAAGAATTGTACATCAGAGGCATCCAACGGTTCCAGCCACAGACGCCGGGGCAGGCGTACTGCGTAATCCCGCTGGCGGCAATATCCCGGATCTCATTTTCCCGCTGATGCGGCAGATAGCCCCAGTTCAGGCAGATGGTTTCCTTGGGCAGCTCGGCACAGCTTTCCGGGAAGCGCCACATGATGTCCCCCCAGAACTGCGGTGTTACCCCCTGCGCAACAAGATATTCGCACAGCGCCTTCACATGGCTGAGATACAGGCTGCGCTCGCTCTGCTCCTCGGCGAGTGCCTTGCTGCGCCCCTTGCCCAAATCGAACGTTTCGTCATCACAGATATTGAATTTGCTGCTGCGGAAAAGCGGGCGGTATTCGTCAATCAGCCCTTTTACAAACCCCAGCGCATCGGGATTGGATACGTTCAGGGTATGGTGATTCCCTGCATAGGTATAACTGAACGGAATCTTTTCCGAGTCAGGCAGCTCGCAGAGGTCGCAACAGGTTTTTGTGCTGAGAATACGGTACATATGCCCGAAGGTAGACAAGGAAGGAACGAGTTCAATGTGCCGGACTGCGCAGTAATCATCCAGCTCCATGATCTCCTGCGCGGTCAGCGGCGTATCCTCACGCCATGCTTCGCTCAGGTCACGGAAAAGATAGGTGTGCTCAATATAAAGCTGCCATTGGTTGATCTTGTAGCGGCAGAGAATATCTGCCACCTGTTTCAGGTAGTCCAGCTTCGGGACACGTCCGCGGGAGCAGTCCTGATAATAGCCTCTGTTGGCAAGATCGGGCCAGTCCTCAATTTCCAGTGCGGGCAGTACGGCTCCGTGCTGTTCAATATACTGGCACAGTGTCTGCACACCGTTGCAGAGTGCTTCATCGCTGCCGGCTTTCAGCGTGATGCATTCCGGCATAATGCTCAGCGTGTAACGGTTTTGCGGCAGGGCGGTATCCACCGTAAGTACGGCGTCACCTGCCCGGGGCTTACCGCGGGTGAACGGCACTTCCAGCCCGGCGTACTCCCGCAGGCAGCCCTGCAGCATCTGTGCATAAAGCAACGCGGCGGGTTCGGTCTGCCACAGGGTGATTCGGCTCTGATTGTCCAGCATATGAACCCCTGCAGGGTGTTCGATCTTATGTGGATTCGGAATAAACTCCATCATCATTTCCTCCAAAAAAAGGCACGGGCGCATTGCCAACCGCCCGTGCAGAATGTTCGGACTTTGTTATTTAACGGATACGAATTGTCTTGATTTCATACGGCTTTACCGTAAAGGTAATCTTGCCGTCTTTGACTTCAACCGGCTCGCCGTCGGGCTGTTCCAGACAGTTGCAGCTTTCTGCCGCATGGAAGGGAAGGTTCCAGTCCAGGGTGACATTTGTCAGGCTGTTCTCGCACTCATACATACGCACAATGGCACCATCGCCATCCTCGGCGCGTTTGATGGTTTCCAGCACCACATTGGGTGCATCCAGTCCGGCAAGGCTGAAGCTTTCGCCCGGCTTTCCGCCCTGCACAGCCAACGCGGGCTGGTTCAGGAAGAACGCTTGCGGCACCGTGCCGGCTGCCTGCCATTTTTCGGCGTGCGGATAAATGGCGTATGTGAAATGGTGAACTTCCTGATCCGTGGTAGGATTCGGCTCAATGCCGGACTTAATCAGGGTCAGCCCAATCACAGAATCCTTGACGGAATGACCGTACTTGCAGTCGTTCAGCATACTGACGCCGTAATGTCCTTCGCTCAGGTCCATCCACTTCTGACCGCAGCTTTCAAAGCGTGCGCGATCCCAGCTGGTGTTGGCGTGCGTCTTGCGGGTCAGGTTGCCGTACTGGATTTCAAACGTAGCTTCGTCAGTATGGACATTTACCGGGAAGTGAACCTTCAGCAGGCTCTGGTGTTCGTGCCAGTCCACGGTTGTAACAAACTCAATCCGGCGCTGCTTTGCATAGAAATGGATATCCTGCACCAGGGTGGAGTTGCTGTAATTGCGTTCGATGTGCAGTGTGGCGCGCACGGGACCGTTCTCCGTCCATGTGAAGTCCTGCAGGTCGGTGACATCCCAGAACTTTTCGGTATAGAAAATATCGATATCCCAGTTGTCATAATAGATGGGCTTATCCTCATATACGCGGAAGAGGTTGCCTGCCTGACCGGGCTTGAGCACTTCGCGGCGGTTCTCTTTGTCAAAGATGCCGGTCATCTGACCGTGTTCATCAAAGGTGACAGTATAGAACGGGGTGTCAATCTTATGTCCATCGGTCGCAATTTCAAAAGGCGCAGCCGAAACCTGTGCCGGTACGACCGCAAACGTTTTGCTGCCCTTGGCAGGCAGGTTGTTCAGGAACGCCACGGCACCATCGGCTGTTTTTTGTACGGGATAGATATTGCCGGCTTCGTCCTGCAAAGCCTCTGCCTTGCAATCACCCAGTTCAACCACATCGCTGCGGACAAAGCCGGTAGTGTTGTACACGGTAACGCCTTCCCCGGCGGGGGTCAGTGCATCCAGGCGCTCCTCGCGCAGTGCCGTGATTTCGGCTTCCATCTCGGCATACTCTTTTTTGGTGACTTCGTATACTTCGTGGATGGAGGAACCGGGCAGAATATCATGGAACTGATTGATGAGGATTCCATGCCACAGCTTGTCGATTTCTGCCTCTGGGTATGCGACCTTGGCTTGTGCCAGCAGGCTGAGCAGTTCCAAGTCCATCATGTGCAGCTCAATCTTACGGTTGGAACGCTTGTTGCGCGCCATGGAGGTGTATGTGCCGCGGTGATACTCAAAGTAGAGTTCACCTTCCCATGTGGGCAGGCGGCGGTTGTCCTTCACACGCTCAGCCAGCTCATCAAAGTAGGTGCGTGCAAATGCCTGACGCACTTTGGGCAGTCCCTCGATGCCCTTTTCCATACGGGTGGAGGTTTCCAGCATGGCGCGGGTCGGACCGCCGCCGCCGTCACCGTAACCGTAGGAAATCAGGATATCATTGTTGATGTCCTTCTGCTGGTAGCGGTGCCAGCCGCCGATCAGCGCATCGGGATGCAGGATGCCGTTGTAAGTCGTGAAGAAGTCATTCTCGCTCTGACCGACCCCCAGCGTTGTGACAAGGTGGGTCAGGATTTCGGTGCCGTCAATGCCGCGCCACTTGAAGGTGTCGTAAGGCATTTTGTTGAACTGGTTCCACGCCAGTTTTGTGGTCATGAAATAATCAATGCCGCACTTTGCCATAATCTGCGGCAGTGCGCCCGAATAGCCGAATACGTCCGGCAGCCAGAGGATGCGGTTGTCCACACCGAACTCTTCCTTGAAGAAACGCTTGCCGTACAGGAACTGACGCACCAGGCTTTCGCCGCTGGTCAGGTTGCAGTCCGCCTCAACCCACATACCGCCTTCGGGTTCCCAGCGTCCCTCCGCCACGCGCTGTTTGATCTGCTCATACAGCTCGGGGTAGCGCTGCTTCAGGAAGTAATACAGCTGCGGCTGGCTGGACATAAACTTGTAGTTGGGGTATTCGTCCATCAGTTTCAGCACAGTTGCAAAACTGCGGCACACTTTTTCCCGGGTCTGTGCAACAGTCCACCACCATGCCACGTCAATGTGCGTGTGACCAATGCAGCTTGCAATGACTTCCTCATGACCGGCAAGGTCGGTATAAAGTGCTTTTGCCAGATACCGGCGGGCAGCAGCAATGCTTTGATAGAAGCTCTCGTTATAAGGTGTGCGCAGGTCGATCAGATTGACAGCCTCGTTCAGCACGTTTTCCAGATCGCGGCGGGCTTTGCCGTCCTCTTCCAACCGGGGAAAAGCCTCCAGCGGCACAACCATATCGTAGTAAAGACCCTCAATTTCGGGGTCGATTTCCCGCAGGTCTACAATCAGGTTGAATTCGGTATGCAGGGTTCCGGTGTAGGACTGCAATTCCAGACGGTACTTTTGACCGCCCTTGGCGCAGCGGTCCAGCAGGATGTCGCGGTGGTTCATATCCACGCCCTGTGTCACCTTGCCGTCCACAAACAGCAGGAACTGCGGGTTTTTGGCATCGTCCCACTCATCAATCTGGGTGCAGACGTGCATCCACAGCGGTTTGCCGTCCATTTCCTGCGGTACGGTCACATCCGCGCGGAACCAGTAATGCTTGTCCGGTCCGTACCAGTGCATGGTGCGGCTGTCAAAGGGTTCAAACGGTGCAGGGTCTGCATCGGCATCCTCCGGGCGCAGGAAGTTGCCCGGCTTTATGAGCCAGTCGCTCGTTTCAAACTTCTGTTTTACAGAAAGCTTTTTCAGCTCATTGCAGATACCTGTGACGCGCTTGTCAAGAAAATCAATGGTGCGCATAGGTCTTTCCTTTCCCTCATAACGAGGCTTCCAGCAATTCAAAGCTGGCTGTTTTTTGCATTTTTGTTTGCGTTAGTGGAACGTATCTACACCGAAATCGTGGTATCAGCAAAATGTTATCCTGTGGCATCTCTTTGCCCCTTTAACATCAGAAAGAGTTCTTCTTGATATAGTCCAATACACGATCCACCGTGGTGAACGCCAGACCGGTCACGGTATCGGCACAGCCGTAGTACATCGCAATACGACCGGTCGCGGCATCCGTCAAGGTGGCGCAGGGGAAGGTCACGTTCGGCACGTCGCCTACACACTCATACAGCTCATGAGGAGCCAGCAGGTAATCCTTGCCGCGGTATTTTACCTTCCACGGCTCGTCAATATCCAGCAGAGCAGCACCAATGCGGTATACATAGCCGTTGCAGGTGTTGATAACACCATGGTAAATCAGCAGCCAGCCCTCATCGGTTTCAATGGGGATGGGGCCGGGGCCAATTTTCATGCTCTGCCATGCAGATTCATCGCCTTTTACAGCACCCATCATAAAGCGGTGGCGTCCCCAGTAAATCATATCTTCGCTCTGGCTGACAAAAATATCGCCGAAGGGGGTATGCCCGGTATCGCTCGGGCGGCTCATCATCATGTAGCGCCCCTGAATCTTGCGCGGGAAAAGGACACCGTTACGGTTGTACGGCAGGAAGGCATTTTCCAACTGGTGGAATGTCTTGAAGTCATCCGTCCATGCAATGCCGATGGTGGGTCCGTGGTAGCCGTTGCACCAGGTCACATAGTATTTGCCGTCCATATAGCATACACGGGGGTCATAGCGGTATTCACGGGTTGTGACCTCCGGGTCGTCCCCTACCAGATGAATCGGGGTATCCTCAATATCCCAGTGCAGACCGTCCTTGCTGAAGCCTGCGAAAATATCCATGCTGATGGACAGGCTGTCGCAGCGGAATACGCCGGCAAAGCCATCCTTGAAAGGCACAACGGCGCTGTTGAACACGCTGTTGGAACGGGCGTTGCCGTCACGACCGATGATGGGGTTTGCATCATAGCGCCAGAAAGGGGTGCGGGTGTTTGCAGGCGGTTCCTGCCACGGAATATTGGGCAGTGCGCTGCCGATGATTTTAGCCATACTTGATTCTCCTTGTGTACTTAAAATAAATCGGGAGCGGGAACTCAGCGTCCCGCTCCCGAAGGTTTTCCTGCCTGCAGGGATAGTATTTGGACTTTTAAAGATTACTTATTGGTAGCCATGAAAGCGTCAACCTGGCTCTGTGCCTCAGCAACGATCTTGTCAAAGCCGGCAGCGCGCAGTTCTTCCATCATCTGGGGAACCATGACTTCGGGATCAGCAGTACCGGTCAGCAGCTCGCCCTTGTAACGCTCTGCAATCTGGATGCAGTTTGCCAGTTCATCAGCGATGGAGGTGGTGTCGAGAGTGAAACCAAGCAGGACAGAAGGCTCAGCCTTTTCGTTCAGCTCTTTAACTTCGTCGAACTGGTTGAAATCGAAATCGTCGGTCGGGGTGATAGCGAAGAAGCTGCCCTGGGTGTAACCGGCCATAGACCAATCCGCGTTGTTCTTATGGACGAAGGTTTTGCTGTCATCGGTGTAATCCCAGTTGTCGCCCTGAACGCCGTAGTAGAACAGGTCACGGACGTAGGTGTCGGTGTTTACCAGCTGCAGGAATTGCAGTGCTTTTTCGGGATAGGCGCAGTTAGCGGAGATGCAGTTCATAGAGCCGCGGACAGTTTCATTGGAAACGATGGTCGGGCCCCACTTCTGGGCAACGCACTCAACGCCGAGCTGCGGCCCCCAGGAAGTGATTGCCGCACCGGACCAGCCCTGTGCAATGGAGCAAGCCTTGTAGTTTGCATCTTCGGGACGGGTTGCAGCGTCAGAGTTGATGATACCTTCGTTGTACCACTCATGGAAGGTTTTCAGAATCTGCTTCATGTCATCCTGCTCAACAGTAGCAACAACCTTACCCTCGCTGTCATCATAGCGCACACCCAGGGGATACAGACCGGCGCCAAGCTGGTCATACATATAGGACTGGTAGCCGCCGCCGTTTTTGTTCAGAGGGAAGGAAGCCTCGCCGTCAGTGTCCTTGATAGCCTTCAGGGGCGCAGTCAGTTCATCCAGGTCGGTGATGCCCAGCTCCTTGGTATAGTCATAGCCGGCAGCCTCGATCTTTGCCTTATCCCAGACAACGTACTCGCTCTGAGAAGAATCCTTGTAGGTAGGCACACCATAAACACGTCCGCCCACTTCGCAGGCTTTCCAATAATCTTCCGGAACGGAAGCGTACAGTTCAGGAGCCGCTTCCTTGACCATATCGGTGATATCCAGGAAAGCACCGGTATTGACGTCGTTGTTATAGGTGTTGACGTTGGTGAACAGGATGTCGTATTCACCGCTGGTGTTCACAATAACATTGCGGCGGGTGTCCCAGTCGCCCCAGGAGATAACCTCCATGTCGATGTTGACGCCGATCTTATCTTCCAGATACGGGTTAATCTGTGCCAGCCATGCATCGTAGTTAGAAGGCATGCCAGAACCAACGGCCACCCATTTCAGGGTGACGACGTCCTTGGAGGGAGCAGCCGTAGGAGCAGCCGTAGAGGTGCTGCTGCCATCGGTGCCGGTGGAGGCAGAAGAGGAACTGCCGCCGCAGGCTGCCATGCTGAGGGCCATGGAACCGGCCATGCCCAGCGCAAGCACTTTGTTGAACTTTTTCATCTGTTTTTCTCCTTTGCTTGTGTAAAGTTGTGTATCTTCATTCCCCTTATAGGGGAACAGAACCAAATGTGGTGGGAAAATTGAATGGGTTTATTTGTTAGCATCGATGTTCTTATACAGTGTTTTTCTTTTTCAGAGTCTTTCTCTTAGCCCTTAACCGCACCAACCGTCAGACCGGAAATAAAGTACTTCTGGAAGAACGGATACGCGCACGCAATGGGAATGACGATAATGATTGCGATTGCCATACGAACGGATTCGGACGGCATCGAGTTACGGTACTGCTGCAGACTCAGACCTGCGCTGGGGTTATTGGCGATGTACTCCAGGTTCTTCATCATGTTGTTCAGCAGTGCCTGCAAGGATACCAGCTTGGAATCCGAAATATACAGGGCGGACTGGAACCAGTCATTCCAGTAGCCGAAGGTCAAAAACAGCGCAATTGTGGCAAAAACAGGCTTGGAGATGGGCACCACGATACGCCAGAAAATTTTCATCTGGGATGCGCCGTCAATCTTTGCCGACTCAATGATGGAATCCGGTACCGTTGTTCGGAAGAAGGTCTTGCAGATAATAACATTGAAGCTGCTCATCGCCAGCGGCAGAATCAGACACCAGATGGTGTTGTTCAAACGCAGCATATTGGCAACAACCACATAGTTTGCAACCATGCCGCCATTGAAAATCATCGGGATGAACACCATCCAAGTGAAGAAGCCTTTGAGTTTATAGTTCGGGCGGGAAAGCACATAGCCAATCATTGTGGTCAGCAGCACACCCAGCACCGTACCCATAACCGTGACCACCACGGAAATTATGAGTGAATTAAAAATCGTTCCGCGTTCATTCCAAAGGAACGTGTACGCCGCCGTGGAATATGTATCCGGGAAAAGCCTGTACCCGTACTTTGTGATAGAATCCGTGGAGGAAACGGAAATCATAAAGACGTAGAACACCGGAAACAGACAGACGAAGGAAAGCAGTACAAACAGAATGTTAAAGCAGGCATTCGTTGTCGGCTTAATCTGGTTTAAGCGGAACGCCGCACGAGCTTCCTCTTTTTCCAGCTTTTTTTCTTCGGCCTTTATCTTATGCTTTTCTGCCAGAGTCATTTGTGTGTTCTCCCTTCATCAAATAATCGCGCTTTCTTCATCAATCTTGGAAACGATGAAGTTGGCAACCAGAACGGTCGCGCAGCAGCATGCAGCCTGGAACAAACCTGCGGCAGCAGTTCTGCCGATTGTCACATTGCTCTGCAAAGCCTGGTAGACATAAGTGTCAAATGTGCTGGCAACGTTGTACAGTGAGTTGGGAACACCCTGCGTAACCTGATAGAACAAGCCGAAATCGGAATAGAAGATGTGGCCGACATTCAGAATGAACATCATAACGATGATGGGTTTCAGTGCCGGCAGTGTAATATATTTGGTCTGCTGCCACTTGGTCGCGCCGTCCAGCGTTGCCGCCTCGTACAGCGTACTGTCAATGCCGGTAATACTTGCAAGGTAGACAACCATATTATAGCCCATGGATTTCCAGACCTGCATGAAAGTCAAAATCAGCGGCCACCATTTTGGCTGAGAATACCACATGATTTTATCGCCGCCGAAAAACTGTATGATAGTGTTCATCAAGCCCTTGTCGGGGTTCAGGAAGGCGTAGACAAAGTAGCTGACAACAACCCACGAAAGGAAGTACGGGAAGAACATCATGGTCTGGTATGCTTTAGAAGCGATTCGGCTGTAAATCTGGTTAATCAGCACAGCCAATGTAACCGGAATTACAATGTTCAATACGATAAATAAGATGTTATATAACAGCGTATTGCGCAGCAGCATGGTAAAGGTGTTGCTGGTAAGAAAGAATTTGAAGTTATCAAATCCTGCCCAGTCACTGTGAAATAAGCTGTAAAGGAAACCCCTTCCCGGAGTGATCTTGAAATTCTTGAACGCAATAATCAGACCGAACATAGGCAGGTAGCAAAAGACCGCATACCAGATGGCTGCCGGAAGCCCCAGCAGTGTCAGCTCCGTGTCATCACTCGTCCAACGTTTGCGGCGTGGCTTCGTTGAAGTTGAAACTGCCGGCTTATCCTTTTTCATAGAATGTGCCCCTTTCTTTTGGCGAGCCAAGTGTTAACAGCCGCCAGCATTTCGTGCTAACTAAGCGTTAACTCCATAGTCAGCATTCGTTGCCATTTGTTAGTCAAATATTAACATTTACTTTTGTACCTGTCAATCGTCATTTTGCACAAATCGCGCACCGTTTCATTGTATTCGTGCACATCAACGGTTTTCGCATTGTTTTTTTGTGCAAGATAGCCAACATTTTCAACATCAAGCATTAGCAAAAGTTAACTTTTCGTGTTGCTTTTCTCTTATGATTGTGCTATACTTACTATAAACTCAAAAAACGGAGGCTTTCTTTCATGAGCAAACCAACCATGCAGGATATTGCTGATGCTCTTTCTGTTTCCAGAATCACCGTATGGAAAGCGCTAAGCAACCGTCCCGGCGTTTCGGATTCTATGCGTGCCCAAATCCATCAAAAAGCCACCGAGATGGACTATTTCCACACTCCCTCTCAGGATACCACTGCGACCGTCTCTGCTCAACTGCCTCCCCACACACGCACCGTAGCGGTAGCCGTGTGCCGACCGGAGTCCTCTCTTTTCTGGATGCAGATTATCCATCAGATTGCCAAAGATCTTTCCGAGCATAATGTCAACCTCATGTACACATATCTTCCCACAAATTACAAAGTGGGCTATGTGTTGCCGGAGCCTTTGACAAACGGTACAGTAGATGGTGTCATTGTACTGAACACGTACTCTGCGCCCTTGCTGCGGCTGTTATCCTCTTTACCTATACCAAAGGTTTTTCTGGACACGGTTCCTTCTGTCCCCTATAACCAGTTACATGGGGATCTGCTCATTATTGAGGGTCGCGACCTTATCCGGCAGATTACAAGCAATCTGCTCCGTCATGGATGCCGAAAGCTCAGTTTCATAGGCGATGTAGAATATGCCCAGACAAACAAAGAACGCTACGAGGGATTTCTGGATGCGCTGCATGAGCATGGGATCATTCCAAACCCCAGTCTTTACCTTACCGGGTCATTGGGTCTTCGTACCCATTATGAGGAAATCAGTCACTTTCTGGACTTTTTGCCAACCATGCCGGACGGTATCGTCTGTGCCAGCGACTATATTGCTCATTTCATCCAGCGTTATCTTGAAGAAAAAGGGATAGACCCTGAAGGACGTATCGTACTGACGGGCTTTGACAACAACAGCGAATATTTGAACGTTGCCGACCGTATTACAACAGTCGATGTAAAGCCGAAAACCATCGGTTCTCGCTTGGCCGCCAAGATTCTTTTTGTGATAGAACACCCGAAAGCGGCGCCCGAAGTCAGTTACGTTTCTTCCGAAGTGCTTTACCGCGGCGTGCTGGCATCCGATCCAAAAGCTTCAAATCCTGACGAGTCTATTCTATAAAGCAATCAGCTACATGGTTTTTTCACCAAATAAATAGCAGGACATCCGCGGTTTTGAGGTGATCCCAAAAAGTCAGGGCCATATTTTGAAGTAAAAATTGTTCAAGTAGCCGAAAGGGCTTGTTGTCTGTGAATTGCAGGCGGCAAGCCCTTTCGTTTTGCTCTGATTCTGCGGTTGTTGTAGTAATCCAGATATTCGACGAGTTCCTGTTTGAAGTGCTCCATGGACTGAAATTTTTCCAGATATATAAGCAGATTGATATATGCCTACCGGCTGGCAGCTCTTGTCAGCCCCTGCATAGTCCGCAGAGAAGTATCCTGTGTAATATATAAAGTAATCTTCTTGTTTGTACAAAGTTTTTCCAACGGGTGCAGAAATAATGCTTAGTGTTCAAATGCGTTGTCACAATTGCTTGGTATTTCCCAAGCAATGCGGCGGGCATCCTGCAGCCATGCCGCCGTCCAGAACATCCAACTCAGCTGATCCATCTGGTCAGAATCGAAGTCGGGCAGCGCCTTTTCTTTGCTCATGCTGCTGTACTTTTCGCTGGTGCTGCGGTTCTTGGTGGTCTGGCTGCTGCCGCCGCTGGCATAGGGCGGGTCGGTGATGATGGCATCGAAGCTGTTCGGCACAAACTGGCGGAGGATCTGCAAAGAATCCCCATGCAGGATCGACCAGCGGTCACCGCCGCAGTGTTCGGGCATCCGGAAATCAGGGTTGAGAATGTTGAGCGTTTCGGGAGTGTTCTTCAAAGGCATCCTTCTTTCTTATCGTTCAAAATCATGGGTACGGGGTTCTTTCGGGGGCGGTGTCCGGCTTGCCGTCTGCACAGAAACACGGTCATCTTCGAGTACAAAGCAGTCCTGCGTCCTGTTGTCGAGCTTAGTGCCGGGCAGGACAACGGCATTGCCGCGGCAGACTACATTGCCGGAAATTTCGCCATATACACGGGCACTGCCGTCAATAGTCGGTGCGCACAGTGTCTGCTCATCCTGCCGAATCACGGCATAACCGCAGACACAGCTTTCGCCCGTGAGCAGCCCGCCGCAAATAGCCGCATCATCTTGTGCGATGGCATGGTCGGTCATCATGGCATTATTGCCGACATAGGCGCAGCCCTTTGCAACGGAGTGATCTGCAAGGACTGCGTCACCGCAGACAACTGCATTTTCACAGGCGATGGCATCCTCCGAAATCCACGCGAGACCCTCTTGGTCGAGGTTATCGCAGCTTTCCACATAGCC
>ENA-OOXP01001958-OOXP01001958.1-human-gut-metagenome-genome-assembly--contig:-NODE-1958-length-12322-cov-2.285807_pt1 | contig 12322 bp, 7 predicted proteins | sample MGYA00241591_ERZ501351 | MGnify/ENA primary metagenome ERZ501351 (study PRJEB25962, sample SAMEA1968361) | human gut metagenome | biome: human gut; feature: human-associated habitat; material: faeces...
TAGTTGCGGCCTTTCCCCATAATTCGTCACAAAGTTGTTCAAACTCTTTTTCTTCAATAACTGAATAAGATTGCAACCCTACGGTCTGTTGCGGACGGGCACCGACAATTATCAATCCCTGTTCCACCATATTCCGCAGTTTCCTCAATAGACCCAACGTAATATGCGATTGTTCCTGTAAAACCAATACACGATAATTCATTCCGTCCGGAAGCCTTAAACGCCCGCGTTCTACCCAAGCTCTATTCAATAACGTTTCCGTATTCATCAAATCGTAATCATATCCTTCCGGTGGTACCGGATTCAAATCTCTTCTATGCACTTTCGTGTATCCTACAATATTATCACCTGTAAAGTATGCAAAATCAGCTACGAATAGTCCCTCTTGCAATAGAGTTTGACAACGGTTCAGATAATCTATCCAGGCACGTCCCGGCTCCCACCAGGTATTAGTTCTGTCAAAATGTATTCCCCAAGGGCCTAAAGTCATAGCGGGAGCAGCATCCGGATGAGGTTGCATTGCATAACGATGAATCACCATCCGATTAATCCCCTCTGTAAACGCCTTATCACCAACAGCCTTCAAAGCAAATGGGTATTCCTGCCATCTTCCCGACTCAGGTTCAGAAGTATATGCTTCGGCACCCACCACTTTCTGACCGTTGATATGAGCTATCGAAGACGCCAATTTTGTAGTACGCCGCATCATCAAGTTGTTCTGGAAAATAGCAGATAACCCATTCCAAAACTCTCCCATAACTCCATCTACCCGTGAGCCTATTTGTAATTCTTCCATTGGTCCGCGGTCATAAGGTTCGCAATAGGATACCAGCCCATATTGATTACATAGATTCCGAAATTCACCATAATAATTATCTGCCAACAAGTCAGCCTGTACACGACGAATATCCCATAAGAAACGTTCTGTCATTTCTTTGCTTCCTACAATCTTACCTGTCATAGCCGGCAAATATTTAATCAAATCATATCCGGTCCTTTCACAAAACTCACCTTCAAATCCGGATGTCCAGTTTTGCATACCGACTTCCCAACTATCTATCTCCAGTCCTATCTGAATCTGGTGAACATAAGGTTTGATTAGTGGATACAATAAATCCATCATTTTATTAAAATGAAGCTGAATCGCCTGTTTGCTAAACTTATCGCATTCAAGCCCCACGCCTGTATCCGGAGCTGCACAGTTTTTTCTTCCGGTAGAAGTATGTCCCAAACGGATGACAGTCCAGTTTCCCAAAGGTGCCTCCCAATTCAGACGTCCCAAAGAATCAACCTGATTCGTCAAGTCAATAATATCTTCCAAGCGAATAACTTGTTCTTTGTCATACGTTTGTATACCGATCTTCCCTCTATGATTAAAAACACTGTTATTCAATAACTGCCAATCAGAAAAGCCCACAGGTTTACCATTCTTGAAAGAAGGGAAAGCTAACACAGCTATATCTCTATAATATCCTAATTCCGTTACCGGCCGGAGTAATAAAGTATCCACCCGTTTACCGCCTGCCACCTCAGTCTCACTCCAAGTCAATTTTTGCATTGAATACTCAGGAGTAATCCAAGGACCACCACTTGACGACCAACCCGGACAATTATGCATCACATAATCAATGCCTAAACGAGCTGCTTCTTTTATAGCATGTGCTTTTAATTCCGACCACTCCGGACTTAAGTAAGTAACAGGCCCCTTTGGAATTCCAGTTCCCCCTTCCAGATTGAAAACACCACCTATCCCAATACGATGCATCGCCTCCAGATCCTTTGTAATGCCTTCCTTTGTGATATTTCCATTCATCCAGAACCAATATGTATAAGGTCGGGCAGTCGAAGACAATTGGGTAAAGTCTTTTTCCAGCTCACTCATCGGCTTAACTTTTACAGGATGAGCAGTGCCTGAAGGCAAAGGAAGTTTCTCGCTTACCGGAAGCGGCTTCCCAAAACATGGAACGCCAGATGCATCAAAAGTAAACTTCTGAAGACGAATATCCCGTTTCCAACCAGGTTTTCTCTCTTTTTTCGTATGGTAATAAATATAATGTTCCCTGTCATCAGGAGAAGTTGTAAAACTGGCATGCCCTACCCCAAATACTTGATCGGTACCTTCAAATACAGGTTTATCACTTTTAATCCAGCTTTTCGGATCTAACAAATCTGCGTCCGGGTCCTTCAGACGCAAATAAGAAAGTTTATATGTATCCAGCCATGATTGCCCGCAGGAATAAACAACAAACACATCTTTCCCGTGTTTTAAAATCTGCGGTCCCTCATTCAATGGCAACTCTCCTTGTTCATAATAGCGGTCCGGCGACGATATTTTTACTCTTCCGGAAGCCATTGTCCAAGGATTCTCCATTTTTGCGATATAAAGATGTTGCTGAGTTTTGTCAGTCGGTTCACTATTCTCCCAACCGGACCAGACAGCATACAATTGTCCCTTATGCTCCAACAAAGTCATATCAATCGCCCAGCGATTGTTTTTCCAGTCTCCCAAAACATCCCCCGTAAACAGCATTCCTTTGTCGATATACTCGCCCATTGCGTCTGATGTAACAGATTCCAACACGCCCGTCTTTTGGTGAATAAAAGGAGGACCGCTATATCCGCCCGCATAAAAAATATACCATTTACCTTTCCAGAAATGAAGTTCGGGTGCCCAAATACAAGTCGAATTCCATTGCCCTTTTTCCGGTGCCTTCCAAACACGTACAGGAGGATTTATCTTATGCAAATCACGAGAACGGGAAACTCCGATGCCACCCGGCACCCCGCAGCAATAATAATACCATCCTTCATGTTTTACAACCCACGGATCAGCACCCGAAGGCAGGATAGGATTTGTGTAATATCCGTCATATTCTTGCCCACTCACCATCACCGAACAGACAATCATCATTATCCAGAAAGATAATCTTTGTATCATTTAAAATGAAGTTTTTAATGAAGTTTTTCTTTTAAAATATCTCTTTTATAACGTACTAAAGCTTCAACATAATAATAATCAGCGTAAGTTAACGGTACATCAACCTCTGCCTTACCCGGATTATTACCTACTGAATGTTTCAGAATAAAATTACAATTTGTACCAGGCTCAGCCAAGTATTCCGGCGATGACAAAGTCTTCAACTGTGTTTCGGCAACAGAAAGACATTGTTTTGAGAAATCACCTTCAGTATACTGGCTAAGTTCGATGAAAGCCGAGGCCATTAATGCTCCCGCAGAAGCATCACGAAGTTCATTGGGAATACCAGGAGCATCAAAATCCCAATATGGAATTTTATCTTCAGGCAAACGAGGATGATTCATAATAAATCTAGCCACATTCGTAGCATGTTGCAGATATTTCTCTTGCCCGGTCTCACGATACATCATTGTATAGCCATATAATGCCCAGCCCTGGCCACGTGCCCAACATGATTCATGAGCATATCCCTGACAAGTGTTTTTCTTTTCAGGCTGTCCCGAGATCGTATCATAAGAAATCACATGGTATGAGCTATAATCCGGACGGAAATGATGCTTCATCGTCACATCTGCATGTGACTTGGCTATTTCCGCAAATTTCGGATTATCGGAATTCTTGGAAGCCCACATCAACATCTCTAAATTCATCATATTATCAATAATTACCGGATATTCCCACACTTTCTGATTCCAGTCCCATGAACGTATGCAACCGACTTGTGGACGAAAACGAGTACTCAATGATTCCGCTCCTTGCAACAATACCTGTTTATACTCATCATTGCTTGTCAGACGCAATCCATTACCAAAACTACAATACAACATAAATCCCACATCGTGATTATCTGTTGTGTATTTCTCATTTTCTATCCTTTTGGTATAATTTTCTGCATACATTTTCAAGGAATCATCTTGATTCACCTCATACAAATACCATAATACCCCAGGGAAAAAACCACTTGTCCACCATTTGGCCTTTGAAGTCATCAGTTTACCATCCTTACCAATAGTACGTGGCAATTTCTCCTCTTCATTCAATAAATTCTCAGCCATTAACTTTGATTGAACAGTCGCTATTTGCAAACTATTATTCACAAGAGTACTCATTTCGCTTTTGGGAGCTGAACAACTACAAACTGCCATCAGTCCCAAAAATGCAATAATAGATGAACCTACTTTCATTTATATATTCTTTAAAATTATTTTTCTAATTGAAGTTTTTTTATTCTTATCTGAGTTTCCAGTTCTTTTATCTCTTCACTTAATGAGACAGAACCCACTTTGTTTTCATTCTCTGCAACATCCGATTGGCGGTCAAACACCATCCGGCCTACAACAGAATCACCTTTCAACCATATAGCACTGCTATATCGCTCCGAAACAATATTATACCCACCTTGCCATTGAACAAAAGCGTATTCTTTTATCCTCTTCTCACTATCCTGCAGAATAGGAACAAAGCTTTTTCCCTGTAATTGCCCCTCAGGAACCGGAACTTTACACAACTCACACAATGTGGGATAAATATCCACAAATTCTACAACTCCCCCAGCTTTTCCGCCTTTACAATGAGGCACACGGACAATCAATGGAGCACGGGTCGCATGATTCATCAGGTTATGTTTTCCCCAGAAACCATGTTCACCCAAATGCCAGCCATGATCTCCTAATATCACTACTATCGTACTCTCTGCCAATCCCAAGCGTTCAAGTTCATCAAGTACTAAACCGATCTGCGCATCTATGTAACTCACACATGCATAATAACCGTGTTTTGCCTCTCGCTGAAAAGCCTCATCCTTTGTTGTCGTAAATTTCCCATATCCACGAATCTCACCGGAGGAAGTAACCTGCTTCGGCAATGCTTTCGGTCGATAAGGATTCGATGCCAACTGAATCTTCTCCCTTTGATATAAATCCCAATATTTCTTAGGAGCATTGAACGGCAAATGTGGCTTCCAGATGCCAAGAAGAAAGGTACTTTCATCTCTTTCAATCTCCTTAAATCTGCAATCGTCTTCTGCGCTACTCTACCATCAATATAAGTTGTATCCGAGACATCAGCCGATTCACAGAACGGTCCTCGCAAAGTCTTAGGGTGGATATAACGGGAAGACTCTTCGTTCTGCCACAATTCCCACTTATTATATTCAGCCCAATCCTTACCGTAACCATCAGGATATACTCTCCACGGATATTCTGACCAACTACGGGCATGATCGGTTATATTATGGAAAACTTTTCCATTGGAAATAACATAATATCCGTTTTTCTTAAAACACTCCGGAAGCGAAAGTGCCTTGGGACAATCTTTCTCTGCATTAGCATCGAAAGCAGTAAAACGTTCCGGATAACAAGGATATACTCCTGTAAACAGACTCGCTCTGGAAGCCCCGCTCACAGGAATATTACAATATGCATTTTGAAAGACCGTAGCCTGCTCCGCCAATCTATCAATGTGAGGAGTCACAATATCCTCTATTCCGTAACACCCCAATTCAGGTCGCATATCATCAGCAATGATAAATAAAACATTCATCTTATCTTTCTTCTGTCCATAAACATGGGCAGAAGAGACTAAAGTAATCACACCTACAAAATAAAATGATTGAATGCTGCTCATAGCTATATCCTTTGGAATGTAAAACCAGATTATTTTAAATCAACTCCCTCAAATGAGAATCTATTCTTAGCGTCAGTCTTATATTCTTTCAAATAAGGAGAATAAGTGTCCACTTTTACCTGTTTCTTTTTCACATCTATATCTACAATACGTAAAAAACCGGTTTGTCCTCTATTCGTTCCTTTCACTCCATCCTGAAAGTTAGCCAACATCTGATATACCTTATTACCTTGTTCGCCTGTACTAACCAACGTCCCAACACCGCCATTCAAAACATGTCCACTAAAAACAAAGAGAATATTGGGATATTTGCTCACCAACTTATCCCACATTTGCTCACCATTATTCACCGCATTCTCACCGGTATCCTTTCCCAAACCATATTTCTGCGGCAACCAACGGTCTCCTTCTCCCATACGCGTATCGTCTGAGTACATATACGCATGCGTATTAATAATCACCTTATGATGCGGATGTTTCTTCACAACCTCTCCCGCCCAATCAAGTACATTATTACGAGGCCCGAATTCCAAACAAAGAATTAGCCATTTTATTCCGGCAGCTTTGAAAGTATACCATACATTATCCATTTTCCCTTCTTCAAACGCACCTCCGAAATTCTTCATCTTACTGTATTTTGCATAAGGAAAATAGTTATTAAACAGTTGGGAATCTCTTTTATTCGAATTTTTTCCCAAATCGTGATTTCCCATAACAAAAGCATAAGGAACTTTATCATCCATCATATTCAAGGTAGAAGCTGCCACCGCCCACTCTTTATCAATATTGTGATCCGTCATATCCCCTTGCTGTAAAACAAAATCAATACTATCTGCATGTTCCACCGCCCACTGGGTCTGCGATCTCAGAATGTCCGGATAAAGTCGTGAATAAGTTTGTATGTCCGGCAATAAAACCAATCTGACCTGTTTCTGTGTACTGCAACTTGACAATACCAGAATTGTAGTAGCCAATAAAGCTGCCAATCTCAAATGTTTTTTCATAATATTTCTATTTTTATTCAACTCAGTTGAAGGTATGTTGTACTATTGTTACTTAAATAGAACATACCTTCGAGATTTAATTCTAGTTTCTAATAGAACCATCTTTCTTTATATCACGACTTCCGCTCCATATTTTAACCGAAGACCATTTCTCAGGCTTGGCCGTCCAGAATTCATCATCCGCTTGTAAACCCAAAGGCAAGAAAATAAAAGTACACAAATAATTACTGCCAGTAGATACATATCTGTCGGCAATCTCGGGCTGGTGCCCACAAAATCCCAGATTCAGCCATCCATCCTTATCAAATGTACCTTTGGCCAATTGTCTTTTCATAACCTTAGTTAGAGCGCAACGCACTTGTGCCGGTTTGATATGTTCAGGTAATAATTTCATCCAGGATACCTGAGCTAATACCTGAAAAGCCCCAAAACGATAGCCCATTGATCTTCCCAATACAGGATAGGTCCCTTCCGGAGATATCATCTTTTCTTGTTGATCAGCATAACGGATCAGGCGTTGTAACTGTACGTCATAAAAATCAGCCCCTTCCACTTTATGCTCTTTCATGACCGCCAATACATCTATCAACATGGGTTGAATCACATAACTGTTGTAATAATCCAAATGAAAATTACGCCCGTCACCATACCAGCCATCTCCTTTATACCATTCTTTATGTCTCTTTAACGCATAATGAATTGGTTTCAAATCACATTCACCCGTAAACTCCAATAAGGCCGCTTCAATAGTAGCAGAGAACATCAACCAATTAGACTCTGAAGCCTTGATCCTGCGCGAAGCTTTCAATTCCTTAATAATTCTCTCTTGAGTCACTTTATCTAACTTCGGCCAAATCTGATCCTTAGAACGTAACAAGCCTTGTGCAAAAAAAGCAGCATCAACCAACGGCTGTCCTCCAGGCCCATCAAAACGCATATAATCAGGTGATTCCGGGTTTACAGCATTAGCAATAGATTTCACCACTAAATTGGTATATTTAGCACGAAGCTGACCTTCTTCCGTATCATCAGGAGGTAAATTCAACCATGCAGAAATACCATCAAATGAACGTCCTAAAGCTTCCAAATGCGTCACATTCTTTCTTGTATTGCCATTGTTTAATCCATCAAAGGTTTCAACAGGCATGTTTTTCCTCAAAGTATTCTGACTCAAATTGGTATATAGCGGATCAATAATCTTGATCATTGTTTTCACCCAATACTCACGATCCTTACTTTTCTTTGCAAAAGCATTCCCCCCATTTACCAAAAGAGAAAATACTAGAAAAAAGAAGAATATTCTATGATTTTTATTATTCATAATTTTATAATTATTAGTTCTCAGTATCTTCGGTCACACCAAAGATACTGAGATTTTATCTAAATAAATTAATTAGCTTCTATTGTTTCCAAAGGAGGAATATTATTTTCAGATCCTGCATATCCCTTATTCTGATTAATATGCCCTTTAGTATTAGAATTAATCGTAGATGCAGGAATAGGCCATAAGACATGATACGGACTCATTGTAAATTCCACATTAGAAATAGTTTTAACTCCTTTATTATAAAAATCGGTGGACTCCATAATTCTATCATAAAAGAAATTATCTTCTGAGAAATTATCCATTTTATAGACCTTACCAGTATAAGAGGGTTTTCCCGTTTGTGCAAATATATAAGCAATACGAGTCAACTCTGTTTTTCTAGGTTCTTCATAATATAACTCTCTCGCACGTTCATCCAAAATTGTTCCAATATTCATATCAGATGCCGCCAAATCACCTGCACCCGCTCTATTTCTTACTTCATTCACATCATCTGCCGCTTTCTGCAAACTAGCAGCATCGCCTTTCCAACAATAAGCCTCTGCACGCAACAAATAGGTTTCCGCCAAACGATATACATACCAGTCTGTATTACCACCTTCCGGTTGATCTACTCTGTCCGGATCCGGTATAAATAATTTGTAATGCGGCCAACCAAACCAACTACGAATTGTATCTTTACACAACAGCTGTCCAGTCTCTCCATAAAGCTGTAAAGGTTTGCCATAATATTTATTTTTCCCCTCCAACTTAGGTTCATTATATACTAAATCCTCCATATTCATCCAATTTCCTTTTGCATGACGCAAATCATTCGGATCATCCCAAATATACTGGGTAGAATAAGCTGTTCCCCGACAGCGTCCGATTCCACGTCCATACTTTTTAACTAGTGAAATTTTAACTGTTCCTGTCGGATCCTTTTTGTCTGTTACTCCCTGTTTACCATCAGGAGTCAATATAGCATTCTTCGTATTTCCATAATAAGGCACTGCATTTCTCATCGTTCTGATTCCATCACCTTGGCTTCCTTCTACAAGGTATCTGTCAATAACCAACAAGATAGTCTCTTTATTTTCTGCCAATGCCTTATTTTCAGGGCGATGTAAATCCCAAATCACATTTTTAGTAGCATCAGCTTTTTCTGCTCCGAATCTATTTTTCATCAATTCATAACGCGGGTCACTTATTACAGCCGTAGCTGCTGTTATGGCTTCATCAAACAAACCGGCAGCCAAATATAACTTTGCCAACAAATGATAGCCTGCCGCACGTGGAGCTTTTCCTCTATCAACCACCTCAGGCATCCATTGACAAGCAAACTTCATATCATCGATCATTTTATTTAAAATGACCTCACGCTTCGTTGTATAGAAGTCGAGTTTCGCCTCTGTAAATTCTTTCAATAGTAAAGGCACATCACCAAATTGATTTATCAAACGATAATAGTGATAAGCTCTAAAGAAATAAGCAGTAGCCAATATCTCGTTCTTCTCCTGTTCAGACGAGTAAGTTGCTTCATCAATACGTGTAATCACAGTATTAGCATACCTAATATTATCATACGCTTCATTCCAATACCAACCTACTCTATTGGCATTAGGACTATTCAAATTTTTATCAGGCGTAATAACCGCATTTAGATCTTGAGCAACACTTGTTTTGTCCGTAGTTCCTTCAATAGCTACCTCAGAAAAAATATGTTCGGTAATAATGGCAGGTCCATCTCCATAAAACTCCGCTTTAATCCTTTTCTCACAAGTACCAAGTGCAGCCCACATACCTTTAGCATCTACCAGAGTATTCTCCGGAGAATAAAATGAAAGAGGTTTAGGTTCCAACCAGCTGTCCCCACAACTCGAAAGAGTTATCGCAACAGATCCTATTATCACTAATTTACTAATATTATTCATAACATTGATTCTTAAAAGTTAATTACATAGTCACATTAATACCAAAAGTATACGTACGAGGAGTAGGACTACTATTTTCCGGATCCCAAAGTTTAAAATCCGGAGCCCAAACCGCTACATTTCTTACATTAGCATAAACTCTCAATGAGCCTAATCCCAATTTAGTAATCCAACGTGATGGAACATTGTATCCGACAGATATATTATCTAATCGAATAAATGATTTTTTCCGATATACAGAAAAACTGTTTCCTCCTGTACTGGAATCAATTCTTGCCCACTCATTTGTCGGATTTTCCGGAGTCCAGTATGGTAACTTGTAAGCATTCTGTCTATCATTATATACCGTGGTTCCACTATGCTTAGCTACATCATATGTACCTTTATGCCCCCAAAGAGAATACAACATGAAAGAAACATCTATATTCTTATATATCTTGAAATCATTGCGCAATGTCCATGTAAATTTCGGACTAGTTGTCCCTTGGAATACTTTATCCTCATCTGTATACTGTCCGTTTCCATCAACATCCCTCAACTTAAAATCACCAGGAGCTACACCATACTTCTTTGCTTCTTCCGCTTCATCCTGTTGCCAGACTCCAATAACTTCCAATCCCCATATTTCATCCAAAGACTTACCTATAAACCATTTATTCTTGATATCGTCAGCCTCTTTCTGTCCTACTACGTTCCCATTCTCATCTAAAACATCAACCATATCTCCGTACAGGTGAACAATCTTATTTCTGTTCAAAGTAAAATTGAATGTTGAACTCCATGCAAAATTCTTTGTATCAATATTCTTCGATGTCAGGCTAAGTTCAATGCCTTTATTCTCTACTTCACCTAAATTAGACATCACTGAACTGAATCCGATCAATTCGGGTAATGTACGTTCAATAAGAAGGTCTTTCGTGTTAGCTTTATAAATATCGATATTTCCTTTTAACCGTTCATTAAATATAGAAAAATCCAATCCTAAGTTGAATGAAGCCGTACGTTCCCATTTTAGTTCTTTATTAGCCAAAGAATTCACATAAAGATAGGATCCATTATAAACCTTTCCATCCGGACTTACATACATATATTTACTATTACCCATTCTGGCTAAAGCTCTATAAACCCCAATGTCTCTATTACCATTTAATCCCCATGAGAACCTTAGCTTTCCATAGTCCAACCAATTTAACTTCTTCAAAAAAGGTTCATCAGAGAATACCCAGCCGACAGCAACTGAGGGGAATACCGCCCGAGGATTTTTTTGTCCAAACGCAGAATAGCCATCTCTCCGAACCGTACCGGTAATCATATAACGGTTGTCATACGAATAAAATAAACGTGCCATCAATGCATCACCGGTTCTATATTCATCATTACTACTAATTGTAGGCAATATTCCACCTTTCATATAATGATATCCAAGATCATCATTCGGATCAAATCCTTCATTATTCATTTCATCACTCCATCTTTGAAACTTCTCCGCATTAAATAAGAAAGTGAAATCCACGTCATGTACTTTGGCGAAAGTTTGTTTCCACTTTACTATATTGTCAAGTTGCCATAGAAAATCATTTCTAAAAGTTCGTGAAGCAGAACCCCCAAAATCTTTCCAGCTTGGATGTTCCGAAGATTTATGTACATAATCTGTAGCCCACTCATATCGTGGAGAGAAATTCATCTGATAAGATATATTAAAAGGTAAAGATACCTTAGCATAGATATTAGCATTCAAATTATTTATCACATTTCTCTTATCTGTATAATAAGAATCGATCAAAGGATGCTTCGCTGACGTGTCATCTCCCGGATTCAACTTCATTGTTCCATCTTCATTAGTAGGACTTCCATATGGAGTCAGCTTCTGATACTGAACCCAATCCGCTCCGATAGCACTGGCATCACGTTGTACAAATTGCGCATTTAATCCCACAGTCAGAAACTTATTTATTTTGGCATCCAGATTTAAACGAGTCTTAAATGATTTATATCCGTTATTTACAATAATGCCCTCATTGTCTGTCCATCCCATAGACCAATAATAATTTACCCCTTTTGTCTTTCCCGAAATACTTGCATTATAATCCTGACGAAGACCATTCTGAAAAACCATATCGGCCCAATCTACAGATTTACCATCCAAATAATTCTGTATTTCCAAGTTCTTAAAGCCAATTCGACGCAACCAAGTCTCTACAGGATCTCCCGTCGAATTATCATATTTCATCCAATCTTCAATAGAAACATCTGCGGGTAATTTACGAGGGTCATTAAACTCATAAGGTCTATGGTTCGGATTTGCACTATTAAAGACATCCGTCCTCCAAGCAGTAAACTCATCTCCCTGATATACTTCAGGAACTATAGCCTGAGTAGCTACACCTATAGAAGCATCAAAACTAATTGTCGGTTTTTCACTTTTACCCATCTTTTATTCTGGTAACGGTAAATCTCATACCCGGAGGCGTTTTTT
>ENA-OOXP01001964-OOXP01001964.1-human-gut-metagenome-genome-assembly--contig:-NODE-1964-length-12298-cov-4.843176_pt1 | contig 12298 bp, 9 predicted proteins | sample MGYA00241591_ERZ501351 | MGnify/ENA primary metagenome ERZ501351 (study PRJEB25962, sample SAMEA1968361) | human gut metagenome | biome: human gut; feature: human-associated habitat; material: faeces...
CCGTTTAGAATTTAGCCTTTGGACAATTGGTCGCATTCTATCCATGTTTCTAATGTATTATCGAATAGTACTGTACACCCGTAATTATCATCGTCTACCGCTAACACTGTCCCAGAATTTCCATCGTCATTACACACAACTCGGTCGCCAGCTTTTATTTTTCGGATATTGTCAATAGCTAGAGGGTCATTAGTAAGTGTTACAATGCCGTCTATTCCCTGTTTTGCATCATATCTACTTCCCATTACTTTTTTCTTTTTTTGAGTGAATCAAGGTAAGTGAAATATTCTTTGCGCTTGAGTTTAACAATTAATTCAGGTAATGCACCGCTTCCATTTTTATAAGGAGTACAATAGAAACACTCACGCTCCAAATCATTCACGAATGTTGAACGAGATAAATAACCTTTCTGTTTCAGTTTGCGGAAGTTGAATCTATCCATAATGATGAGTTTACCACTCTTTCCATTGGGCATAACGTAATAACGTTCACCTGTTTCTTCATGTGCTTTGTCTGCTTGCGCTACCGCTTCATTTAAGCGGATTGATGCGCGTAATTTTCTGATAATGTTCATTGTTTATTAGTTTATTAAATTAAATATTTAATTTTATATTGTTGCTGCCGAAACAGCTTTCTTTCTTCTCTTAACAGTAAATCGGCCAACACGAGGTACAATTTTGGGAGTATCCATTTCAAAGAAGCAGATATGCAGTCCGATAGCCCTTGTCATTAATAAGTCATCATGCTTACCGGTAATTGCGCCAAAAGCACCGTTCGGCTTTTTCTCATAACACAGATATTCATCTAAACAACGTTCATCACGTTCTGTGTACAGGTTCTCACGAATAACTTTGACTAATGTTGATATAATCATTGGTTTAGTGGAAATGTTGGTGTGAAAACCATATTTTGTAGGTAATCCCTCGCGTACATCTTCTTCTGACTGTTTGCGTGCATACAGGTTGGGATATATATCCTTTATTTGGTTAAGAATAAATCCGGATTGGTCACCGTCCACTTGTCGCTCTTTATCATGGGTTTCCAACGTGTTGCTCTCTATTACTAAGAGCGAGTTGTCATAAAACGCTGCTATTTGTGCCGCTTTCCACGCAAGCTGGTCGATGTCGCAATGTCCATACCATTGGGCAACCACGACAGGCCTGTCGCCGTCAATCATGAATAGACGATCAAACACGACAATGACAGAGAAGTCGGCTTTATTGGAACGGCCTCCCACATCGACAACAGTGAGGTAGCGGTCTGTGACAACTTCCTTTTCATCTATTTCAGGAAGTTCCCAAATATGTAACAACCCCTGTTTGTCTTCCACAAAACGCAAGTTCTGCAAAGCGTTTTTGCCTTCGTCTGCATCGGCGTAGACTTCGCCGACATATTTAGGCTTCTTGCAAGTATCACGCATTGCGTCCACCTTGTATTTGTCAAACACACGCGCTCCTGAATGAACAAAGGCTTCAATATCGTCGGACGGAAATTCGGCAGCCATTTGTCCATGGTCATTATACTTCCTACGTTCGGCTATATACCAGTTGATAGCTTCGAGCGTAGCCCCTTTCTCCCATAACCACCAAAGATACTTACCGCATTCTTCACGTTCGGAACTAGTATTTTCATTGTTACGGTTTTTATAGAGCCATTCTGCAAAACCTTGTTTTTCTTTATCCGAATTGAAAGCCAGCGTGTATTGTTCTATGTCGAACCATGATACGAACATGGCCTCGAACTGGGAATCCCCTTTCTTTGCTGCAGTATATTCCCTGTGAAAGAAATTTCCTGTACCATTCGCTGTACTCTCATAGACAATCATAGTGTATGGTTTTAGGAGAATACCCGAACAGGCCGACCGCACAATATCTTCTGGTTTCTTACCTTCCGTTGCTTTCCATATACCTACTTCTGAAAGATGTACAAGGTTATAATCTCCACCTCGGCAACTATCCGGGCGTTCTGCTGTACCAATTTTAATTTTACAGTTTCGTTGAGGAACACGGTATATGCTACCCGACTTACCCACTCCTACAAGTTTCGGCTCATTCTCATTGTAAAGCTCATCAATCTTGTGAAGCATTTCGACTGGATATTTTTTAATCATCCTGTCGAACATATCTTTGATTTCATCGGAGCCTGCACCTTGATGTGCAATAATGAGTGAGTTCAGTCCTATTTTGTGAAGGAGTTGCAACCATGCCATATAAAGCTGCGAAGTGGTAGAGCCGCCCCATTGCCGCGCCTTTAGTAGAATAATACGTATTGGTTTTCCTGCAATACGTAATTTCTCAAGCCGTTCTACAAAGCGACGTTGCGGTCTTGTAAGACGGAACAATACATCTTCTCCACCACCTTTATTCTTGATATAAACGAATGTAGCTGCCCAAAATGGAAAGTCCTCACGGCTACGTATGCGTACAAATTGCTCTATAACTTTCAGCCGATCATCCGGATTGTCTTCTACCCCCATGTAATCCGTAAGGAATCTGGTAACAGAACCTGCTTCCGCAAGTTGACGTACAAGCGGTATTTTCATTACACGCTTTGGTAGCCATTGATTGCGTATAGGAAAATCACTAATGGTACATTTGACACGTTCCCCTACAGAACCTTCGCCGGTAATAGGATTAAATTTTGCATAAATAATTGAATTACGGCGTTCATTCTCTATTAGTATATTGGTAATGGCTTTTATGTTTATATTACCTTTAATCATGTGACTTTTTTATTATCGGCTTGTTAAGCAGAGCCACAAGGGAACCTAACATATAACACCATAGATGTAATATTGCATTGGTGTTTGGAAATAAGAAACCTGCAGTAAGATAGAGTATCATCCACAACTGGTAATATTGTTTGCGTAATACTTCAAACGAGATTGAGCCAAATAAAACAAATACTATTCCCGATAACCCTACTGTTGGTGATGCCATTTCGTCAATAAAATATCCAATAGTGTCAACTGGAATCGTAACAGCAATAATGTAAGCTAGTACTAACCGCCATATTCCAATGTCATAAATAAAAACCATTGAAAGCAAACACCATGAATTAAGGGAAGCGTGCAGAATGTTTGCGTGAAAAAATGGGTACAATACACGTCCGGCAATATCACTTCCTGCGTAAATGCCTACAGTTTGCCAATCCCATGCTTTGAAAAATGACAAACCTATAACAATAGTAGAAATTACAAGAGCCGTAATCTTTTCCATTTTTCTCGTATCCATTGTTTTCTTGCTTTACATACCATTACTTTTGCACTACCTGGTGTAAGGTAGAATTTAGGAGCAGGTTGTGCAATAACTTTGGCGCACAGTTCGGAAATAGTTAATTCAGGACATTCTTCTCGGAGCTTAAGTACCCGATTATAAATTTCTTCATACATTTCTTTTTTCAATGGGCACATTGTGCTCAAATCTGTTTTACCTCTCATTATTGCAGAAATAATCAATGCAGCACGTATATCGCTAACCCAAAAGCGTCGAGAGGGCATATTGACTATTATCTTGTATACCTCGGACATACGGATATAGTCGCATGATGAAATGTATTCATCGTATGCTCTCATTAAATCGTCCATACGTTCCTTTGAGTATTCCATTATAGCGCCTTTATGCTTCATTTTCTATTTATCTATGTTCCAAAGTTATCAATTGGAGCGTAAAAAGATAAACGTGGATTCCTTCTTCATCTCGCTATTTTTGCTTTGTAGATAAAGACCAAAACTTAAATTTTTCACAATATGCCTAATAATACGGAAGTTAAGAGCAATCGCGAACGATACACAGAGCGATTGAAAACAAAGTATCCTGATAAGGAATTTGCTGATGACGAGGCGTTATTCGGTCAAATTAACGACGATTACGACGGTTACGACAAAGAATTATCCGGTTATAAAGAACGGGAAAAAGCACTCTCTGACCTATTTGCGAGTAATCCGCGTAGTGCGGCATTCCTTACAGATTGGCGTAAAGGGGAGGATCCAATTGTCGGTATGGTACGTAAGTTTGGTGATGATTTCAAAGCTGCACTTGAAGACCCTGAAAAGCAAGAAGCACTTGCAGCTGCCAACAAAGAGTATGCGGAACGTATAGCTAAAGAGAGTGAGTTTGAAGAGCAGTATCAGCAGAACATTACTGAAACGCTTTCTACCCTCGAGTTAATGCAACAGGAAGATGGACTTTCTGATGACGAAATAGACCAAGCAATGGAGTTCCTGATTGGCATTATGAAAGACGGGCTTCTTGGTAAGTTTACGCGCGAAAGCATACAAATGGCTATTAAGGCTATTAAACATGATAGCGACGTAGAAACAGCCAGTCATGAGGGGGAAGTAAAAGGACGCAATAGTAAGATTGAGGAAAAACTACGCAAAGGGAGCAAAAGTGACGGTACTGCTAATCTTGCAGGAAAGAATGGAGGTGGTAATGCTGGCTCACGACAAATGCCCGATCTTGGTGCAATAAGTCGATATGATGGTGCACAGAATATTTGGGAACGTGGAGGCGAAAAACGTAGATCAATAAACAAATAAATATACATAATTCATTTATTAACAATTAAAATTTCAAGCAATGAAGAAAGCAATGAATTTCTTTTGTCGCATTACGTTAATGATATTAGCGTTTGTGACGAGTGCATCAAGCGGTGTCATGATGGCTGACGCATCAAACCTGCCAGATGCAGGTAAAGTGACAGCCGGTGCAGACGGTACGGGTGGAACAGATGGTATTGCCACAGAAACCGGCGGTCGTGAAAATGGAGACCCGAATTTTTACTTAAGCGATGTAGATAAGCGTATTGTGAAAATTCGCCCGATGGCAACTCCTATAGACCAAATTAGCCGTTATGCAAAGTCGGATAGTACTAATTCTTTTGAGGTAAAATATTACAGCGTAGGTACACGGGAAATCAAGTGCGCCACCAACAAGGAGTTAGCCGCCATGACAAGCGGAGCAAGTGTATCGCTTCCTGTAGATGATGTGAATATGTTTACCCTTGACGATACTATCCGTGTTGTAGGTATCAGTGCCATAACCAAGCCTGACGGTACTGCATATACTAACGATGACAGTAACGTTCCCGACCTTGTGTTGTGCGTTTGCGGTAAAGACAGCACAACCAACCTTCCTACCGTGTATGCGGTAAATGGAACGATGGACACATCTTCTAAACAGCCTATCCTTGTTCCCGCCATTCCAAGCGGTACAACCCTCGTGCGTATGGGTAAGGCTTGCGGAGAGCTTGACGTACAAACAGGTCGTTTCAACAACATCCCGATGCCGGAAACGCAGTACTGTCAAAACTTCATGATACAGGTGGAACAGTCTACCTTTGATAAGATTGCTGCTAAAGAGGTGAATTGGAACTTCTCTGATATTGAGGAGGATGGTGTATATGATATGCGCCTTGCTATGGAAAACACTTACTTGTTTGGTGTGAAACAGGTTATCAAGCATATCGCTAAGGATGGTATGAACACATGGTTTACGGGTGGTATTTGGTGGATGGCAGGAAAAGACATTGAGGTTGGTGAGTGGAATAGCGAGAAAAATTGTGCTGAAATTACTGATGAGAATCTCGTGGATATAACCAAAGACCTCTTTGTAGGGACAGGTATCGGTAATAAGCGTAAGATTTTATTCTGTGGCTCTGATATGCTATCTGCATTTTCTAAGATTAAGAGTGAGAAATTCCGTTTGAAGGATACCGTTGATGTTTGGAACTTGAAGTTCAAGTCATGGGATACAGACTTTGGTGAGGTGTTAACCATTCATCACGAGCTGTTTGATGTGAATGGCATGAGCGATTGTGGTTTTGCTATGGATCCAGAATACCTTTCCAAAAAAACTCATGTGTCTTGGGCACGTAACGTACTTGACTTGCAAAAGGCCGGTATCCGCCGTACTGATGCGGTAGTTATTCAAGAGGTAAGCTGCTTGTATCTGCGCTATGCAAAGGCACATGCACGTATGAGACTTGCAAAGGCACCTACAACGGTAGAAGAAAGTGGTGCAGAAGCCGCTTAATTATAAATAAACCAAATTATTAATCGGGGGATGGGATAAAAGTCCTATCCCTTTTTTTAATTCATTCAACAATATGATTATTAAGACTTACAAAGCGAATACCAATATTAGTATTAATGTTGTGCTTCCCAGCAAAAAGAATTTGCATATAGCGTTTACTCCCTTATCAAATGGTAGTAGCGTATTTACTACTGATAATGAAGTGATACAAAAGTCAATAGAGAAACACTATAAATTTGGAAAGCTGTTCAAGCTCCATGCTTCACAAGAACAAAGTGTGGAAAAAGAGGTAACTGATAAATTAAAGAGCACTTCTTTAAGAAAGAAGAAAGAAACTCCGGCTGCTGAGAATGTAGATAAAACAGAATTGGATAACAACGAGAACGTTGGGCAAAACGGAGAGACGAAAGATAATGATGAAGCGGGCAATGATGACACTATCTGTAAGGTCAAAGTGAGCGATATTGCAACTGCTAAAGATTATCTTGCTGATAAATTTGGTATCAGTCGTACTTCTATGCGTTCTACTAAAGCCATCTTGGAACAAGCAGCAGCCCATGGAATAGAGTTCGAAGGATTGTAATAATAAAGTAATAGCGTATGACGGTATATCATCTTGACGAGATAGCTAAAGATGTTCGCATTGCACTTGACCAAAACATAACGAGTGATGTATTGAAAGAAATTGGTGATGTAGAAACGCTTGCATTAAACGACATCATTAAATCAAAGATTATTGAGGCTGTAAAGCGTATACACAGTTCTGCACCTCCTTACTTGCTCGATGGTGGGCATAATTTCGGAGAAGAGGTGTATTGGAAAAAGAATGAAAGCGGCTGTGTGTTGTTACCGGAAGATTTTATGCGCTTTGTTGTTTTTCAGATGAGCGATTGGGAACGTGCTGTATTTTATCCCATAAGTGTTGATGATCCTGAATACGAGAAGCAATCCTCTAGATTTAAAGGGATACGTGGTACTACCCAACGTCCTGTTTGCGCTATTTCTATACGACCAGAGGGGAGAGTACTGGAATTTTATTCTTGTAAGAGCCAAGATGCAACTGTCAGTCGTGCAGTTTATCTTCCTTATCCTCAAATAGACAAATATGGTGCGATAGAGATTTGTCAGCGATGTTATGATGCGGTAGTGTATACAATTGCTGCACTAGTATTAACAACATTCGGGGATGTGGAGAAAAGCTCTGCATTGAACGAATTAGCTAAATCAGTATTAATATGAGTTCAATCAAATCAACACAAGTAGACGGTGATGTTTCTGTTAGTCGTAATGCTGCAATAGGTGGTGATGTAACCATTCAAGGTAAAACCCATTTAAAAGGGAATGTAAAAGTAGAGGGGTGGCTTGAGGCAAAGAATATCCAATCTGCTAATAAAGGGTTATTTGCCACCATTGAGAAGTTAAAAATAGCACATCCATTTCCCCATAATGGTTGGTGGGCACTTGTTGGTACGACTTTACCAGCTCCGATATATGTTGGTGATGGTGGAGAATGGGTACCTACAGGAGAAGAAGGAGGAACCCCTTCCGTTGATGATGGGAAATATAATGAGATTGTCGAAAAATTTCAGAATGATATTACTCAGTTACAAAATGATGTGACTGAAATAGGGGAAAAGAATGAATCGTATGATGATAGTGTCAATTCCCTGCAAGAACGAATGGATGCTGTAGAAAATACGGCAGATGAGGCAAACAATAAGGCTAATAATGTGGATGAGCAGTTAAGCGCATTCAAAGCAACAAAAGGAGCTCAGGGTGGACTTGCTCCCCTTGATGATTATGGAAAAGTGCCTAGTCATCATTTGCCGGCCTATGTGGATGATGTGTTGGAATTTGACGATATTGTTATTGGCATCCCTACCACCGTCGAATCCATAGATAAAAATTCTACAGATGAAGGGTGTAATGTAGTCTATGACGAAGAACGTCATTGTTTTATTCTTGCCTATTTATCAGTTGTAGAAGAGCATGGACCAATTACTACATATTATGGAAATTGGAGGGATGCTGAAAATTATGGAATGCTAAGTGATAATGGCTGTATCCCTTATTCCGGGAAAGTATTTCTTTGTAAAGAGGATGGGAAGAGTTATCGTTGGAGTGGTACTCAATTAACTCCTATAGGCTCAGACCTTGCGCTTGGCCATACAAGTGCAACAGCGTTTCCCGGTGATGAGGGGGCAAGATTGCAAGAGGAAATGACTCAAGCGGCTCAGGATATTACGGATAATGAGAATGCATTGATAACTCAAAATAAGCAGATAGTAGCACGTGGCATTGTTAATGCAAATAAATTGTTTGGATTGGCAGATAGGAAAGTAACATTTTCTGTTGTACTTGACAAGTGTGCTACTTCCGAATATGCAGAAGTCTTGCAAATACCGGGTATTATACTGACATTCTTTACAGAAAGTGGTTGGCTTTCCAAACAGTGGACAAATACTAGTGATTGGAATAATGAAAGCAATTGGACAGATTTTGGAGCCGACAGTGACACGACGGGCAAAGACGCAGTGTTGTTAGTCGATGAAATTGCACCATTATCAAATGGCTATTATACCCTTGAAACCGCCATTGCCGCCATCGTGTCCTATCAACAGGAATCAGGTATCAATTATGAGCGAACGGGCCTTATCATCACCTATAAAACAGGCGAGTATGAAATGGAAACCCGGCAGTTCCAGGGAGCCGTTTCCGATTTTAATGAGGTGGCACTTTGGAAAAACTTTGGTGGTGGAGGTTTGAAAGTAGAACTTGGTGATGCTCCTGAAGAGGGCGGTGACAAAGCACTGTCTACCGGCGGTGCATATGATTGCATCCCTGTGGACTTCTCTTTGGACACCGAGACTGAGGGTGTTGTCAAAATCCAAATGGTCAATGCCAAGGGTGAAGGGGTTGGCGAGGAAAAGCAGTTCCTTGTCGGTACCGGCGGTGGTAGTGGCGGTGGCGGTACTATTGTGGCCATCGCTTTTGAATCCTCTCCCGTCTACGGGGCATACGGTTCACCTATCAAGGGACGTGCGGCTGTCCGTTCCGTGACCAGCGGCGGTGGTATTGAAACGGAGAACTCCATTGAAACGCTTGAGATAGTTGACCGTGACAGCGGTCTGACCGTGTGGACGGAACGTGTCAACAGACCGAGTTCCGGTGATTTGACTGATTACACGTTCGAGCTTGACTTCACTTCGTTCTTCACAGCTGCGGGTTCCCGCAAGTTCAAGCTTGTGGCTACCGATGATTCCGGGAATACCGGAAGCAAGAACATTTCGGTTACTGCCGTTGATATAACCTGTACCTGCGTGCAAGTGTTGCAATACAGCCCGGACACGCCCGTAACCCCGACAACAGGAAGCGTTACCATCCCCCTGTACAAGTTCGCCAACAACCAGTCGGACAAAGGCATTTCCGTCCGGGTGGACATCAAGATTAATGGAGAATGGCATCTCCTTGCCACAACCGCCGTCAATGACAGTTTTACCCATTCCATTACCCTGCATCCGTCAGAACTGGGCCTGTCACATGGCAGCTACCCGCTCCGCATACAGGGGACTGACATAGCCAGCGGTGCAAAAGGCAATACTATTTACACTGCCGTAATGGTGGTGGAAGCTGGAAATGAAACGCCGATAGTATCGTTACGGTACGATGACACGACTGGCGGTACGGTGCGCCTGTATGATACACTGAAACTCGATGTCGCGGTTTACGCCCCCGGCAAGTCGCAGTCGCATGTCGCCATATTTGCCAATGGTACACAATTCATGCAGCTTCTCGCCCTCAATACCCGCAGTTATTCTGTTTCACAGCAGATAAAAGGTTATGCCGACGGCACTGCGGTAACCTATAATGCTATCGTCAGTGGTGTATCGAGCGATAATGTCGTTGTTACTATTGACGGCTCGGCCATCGATGCCGAACTGACTTCCGGTACTATCTACGACTTTGATTTTTCGGGACGCTCCAACGATGAAGCAGACCATAGCATCACGTCGAACGGTTATGAGTTGAAACTGACCGGCGCGAACTATACCAGCAACGGATTCGGTACCTTCCTCGGCAAGAATTGCCTGCGCATCGCGGAAAATGTAACCGGACAGCTCAACCATTATATGTTCGGCTCTTCGATGTTGGAGGCTACAGGCGGGGCGATACAGTTCACTTTTGCGACCAGAAACGTGAAAGACAAGAACGCAAAACTGATGGAGTGTTACGACGAGAGTTCCGGAGCGGGCTTCTATGTGACCGGCTCAAAGGTGGGCATCTACTGCAAGAACGGCATCAGGTCGCGTGAGGAACGCTCCTACGAGCAGGGCAAGGAGATAACCGCTGCTATTGTCGTAGAGCCTACAAGCATATACGTTGAGCGTGGCGGCATCAAGTATTCAATGATATGTCTCTACCTTGACGGCGAACGTGTCGCGGCCCTCGGCTATGTGGGCGGCGCCGGCAATCTTTTCCAGGATCGCAATATCAAATTCAATGGAGAGAAAGGCGACCTTTACCTCTATAACCTCTGTGCGTGGAACACCTATTTCGAATGGGCGCAAGCCCACAAGAACTACCTTGTCCGGCTTACCGACACGGAAATAATGGTCAAGGAATACGAGTTTGAGAATGTACTTGTCTCCCAGACCGCTGAAGGTACGACTATGTTGCGCCCGAGTGCTGCGGAACTTTACGCTCGGGGCATTCCCTATATCGTTGAGGTTGCATCGGATGAGAGCTTCAACGAGTTTGACAACGGTGTTTCGACAAGCGACAACTTCACCGTCGATCTTTACTACTACGACCCCGTTCATCCGTGGCGTTCATTTGTGGCACGTGGTGTACGCAAACGCAGGCAGGGAACCACATCAGCCAAACGTTGCAAGAAAAATCCCCGTTATTATCTCGGCAAGGCGAAGGAGATTGTTCCGTTGTTCCCGGATTACACCAACGCGGACGCACTGCTTTCCTACGCGCTTTTCAAACAGAAAAAAGTGCGTGTGGGCGAGAATACCATTCCCGTGGACATTATCACGGTAAAGATAGACTTTTCGGATTCCAGCGGTGTGAACGATTGCGGCACTTGCGACATGATGAACTACACTTACCGCTCGCTCGGTGGCGACTACCTGACCCCGGCACAGCGCTTCTTTGACGGCATGTATGACTTGGGTGACATACACATTGAAGGCTTGGAGATGAACCACTCGACCGCCAACCACCCGGTGTGCGTGTTCCGTTCCACGTCGGACACGTTGCAGAATGTTTACTTCGAGGCGCGCGGCAACTGGAAAGAGGACAAAGGGGAGCAGACCGCCCTCGGCTTCATGAACACTCCCGGCTATAACCTCGGTTGTCTGAACTATCAGGACACATCGTTTGTCGAGTTCTTCGGCCGCGCAGAGGAAACGCTTGACCAGATAGAGGAACGCTTCAAGGCTACAGACGGACTTGATACGGGTATGCCCTACCTGCTGTCTTTGTATTGCGGGCGTGACTACCGCTTCATGCGTTACGTTGACGGCGCATGGAAGGATACGACCGGTTCAATGTATCAGGAAGGTGGCAAATGGGTCATTGATGGTGACGTGCTGAACCCCATTGAGGGTTTCGAACTGCTTGTGTACCAAGGGATGTGCTGGTGGCGCGGGGTATCCTCGGTTGAGGAAATGATGAAGCCAAGCACGATGAAGTCATCATGGGTACAGAAACTCATCGACAAGGGAGAAATATCGGGCGAAACGTTCCCTGCATGGACGTACTACTTCGAGTGCATGGTGGACAACGACCAGCTTGCCATCGATTACGCGCTTGGGAAGAAAGTGCCTTACCAGCTCTATGATATGTTGCGCTTCTGCCACACTTGCGACAAGGACTACAATGCCGACTGGCAAGAGAACTGGCGTACCCAACTACATCTGCATGCTAACCCTAAATCGGTGATGAGCTACTACGGCTTTACCGATTACGCCTGCGGCAAAGACCAACAGGCGAAGAATATGCAGCCGATGTGGTTCTTGGAGAGCGGGGCGAGCGTAACCAAGGGCGTCTATTCACCAAACGCCCTCATCATGTACCTTAACAAAATATATGATGCCGACGGCGTGAATGACAAGGACAATGACGGCGGTTGTGACACCGACCCCGAAGTAGACCCCGGCAAGCCATCGACGGACACATATACTAACCCGTTTGCGGGATGGAACTACAGGCCATTAAAACCTTTAAGAAAGCCCTAAAAAAAGGTAGTCCTAAAA
>ENA-OOXP01001966-OOXP01001966.1-human-gut-metagenome-genome-assembly--contig:-NODE-1966-length-12290-cov-5.287454_pt1 | contig 12290 bp, 5 predicted proteins | sample MGYA00241591_ERZ501351 | MGnify/ENA primary metagenome ERZ501351 (study PRJEB25962, sample SAMEA1968361) | human gut metagenome | biome: human gut; feature: human-associated habitat; material: faeces...
CCAAATATTTAATTAATTCTTCATTTTGGTTTCCTGTAATTTCTAATTTTACTTCACGCTGTGTAGCTCCACGTACCAGACCTGCATAATTTATTACGCGTGCTGTCCCCTGCAGCCTATTAATCTGAATCATCATAAAAATAATAAGAACTACTAATATCAATATAAGGAAACTCTGTATAATACCTATTATATTTTTACTTTTCTTGTTTGTCTGCATTTCACAATTTATCCCAAACCTTAAATAATATTCATTTACTTTCCTACCGGAAATCAAATGACAGACTTTTGGTCAGCGAACTTTCATTAAGAATATTAATCTTTGAAGATGGAATGACAGTTGCAGCAGTTTTCTTGCTGCTTTATAACTTCCGCTAACATCAACAGCAGCTTATCAATCCACTCATGTCATTGATGTTTGGATCATAAACTGTCTGTGTACAAATATCGGGAAGATCATCTCCTGTTGATAAATCATTCCTCAAAAAAAGCACTGCCAACCAGACAGTGCACCTCATTTTATGCAACTGGCTGCCATTTTACAGGCCCTATAGCTTTGCGTCCCAGACTTTCATCTGGTTTGCCGATTTCCTTATTATAGCTTTTACACGTATACAAAAAAACTGGTTTTATTATACTATAGTGCTCTACTATATACAAGAAAAACATTACCGTTTTAACGTCCAAAAATAAAAAAAAGAACAGCCGATATATATATCGAACTGTTCTCCCATTTCCGAAGTCCACGCAGCATTGACATTACCGTTCTATATATTTTGTGATGACAGATATTAAAATCCTCATATCAACCGGCTTCGCCACATGATCATCCATTCCGGCATTCAAAGCAGCCTGTACATCCTCTGCAAATGCATTTGCTGTCATTGCAATAATAGGGATCTCCTTTCCGTCCGGACGCTCCGACAGATTTCTGATAGCTTTTGTCGTTTCATAGCCATTCATTTCCGGCATCATGATATCCATCAAAATCAGATCAAAGGTCCCCGGAGCTGTATTGCAAAACTGTGCCAGGGCAGATTTTCCATCGGCAGTCCTGGTTACGATCATCCCTTGTTCTTCCAGCAAAGCTGCTGCTATCTCTGCATTTAAATCATTGTCCTCTGCCAAAAGGACATGCAGACCATGTAAATCCATATCTTTCCTTAACTTTTCTTCCTTTTCAGTCAGTATCTGTTCTGCTATAAGCAGGGGAATTTCTACCGTAAATGTTGAGCCAATACCCTTTCTGCTGCTGACCTCAATTTTTCCACCCATAAGATCTACATACTGTTTGGCAATGGCCATTCCCAGTCCGGCTCCCTTATAGCTGGTTCTTGCCCCACCATTTTCCTGACTGAACTCATCAAATATTCTGGTCTGGAACTCCTCACTCATACCAATTCCGGTATCTGATATACGATAGCGTACAATTATATGATTCTCATCATTACCCGGAGCGTTTTCTGCAGCGAATGAAATGGTGCCTCCGTCTTTTGTAAATTTGACTGCATTACTGATAATGTTGAGCAATACTTCCCTGATTCTGAGTTCATCTGCCATCACATAAGGAGTTTTTAGTTTTTCTCTTGAAACATACAAATTAAGATCACGATTTTCCATATATCCCTTTGCGATCGACAAAACAGTATTTATCATATCCCTGAGATCTGTCGGTACCGGTTTATATTCCAGTTTACCACTTTCAATGCGGCTGATATCCAACACATCGTTGATCAGTGTCATCAGATATTCTGAACTCTGCCTGATCTTTTTCAGACAATTCTCCACCTCTTTGTCCGGTTTCCTCTTCATGGCAATATCTGTAAATCCAACAATTGCATTCATTGGTGTCCTGAGATCATGGGACATATGGTTCAGGAATGTCGTTTTTGCAATATTCGCCGCATTTGCATTCTGTGCTTCTTTCAGGGCTTCCATCTGTTTTTTTCTACTCACGGAAAGAGAATAAACCAGAAGAAGCAGTACAAAAATAATCACAAACGAAACTCCGATAACTAAGCCTGCATGCTCAGCAAGGATATCCTTCAAGGTCATTTCCTTTTCTGAAACAGAATTCTGTGCAAGGACAACACCATTTAAAACATTGGATGACTGCTCAATTGCTTTATTGATAATGGTAGCTGCTCTTCTGTTTTCTCTCGTCGTGAACATTCCTAATTCCTGCCGTTTTGCCATCTCTGCAAATGACAGACTTTGGGTCAGTGGACTTTCATTAAGAATATTGATCTTTGAGGATGGAACGACAGTTGCTCCCACTTTTCCATTTGCTACAGCCTCCAGGCATTCTTCCTGTGTATCATATTGTTTGATTTCTGCATCCGGAAAAAGAAGGGACACCATCAATCCAGAATACAGTGAGGTCTCTGTCACTGCGATCGTAGAGAGACTGCTGCTATATTCTTTTCCCTTGTAAATAACAACCGGCGTAATATCAAAGATTGCATCCGTCAAAACCACTTGAAACTGTTCCTGTGTATAAAAATCCTGAATGATAGGACCGGCAATATCTATTTTGCCAGATTGCAATGCCTCATTCATCTCTACTCCCGTGGAACATGGAACTGCCTTGATCGTAATTTTATATTTTTCCTGAACAGTATCCAGAACAGTTCCAAGAATTCCTGTGAGTTTCCCATTTTCTTCACCACAAAAAGGAAGATTATCCTTTAGATATCCCACGCGGATCGTATTTTCATGTGCATCCAGCCATTGTTTTTCTTCCTTGTTAAGTGCATAGTTTATGACCGCTTTTCCTTCATAACGGGCATACAGCTTGCTGCTGTAGTCCGTTTCTGTATTGTTGATTTCTTCCATGGCAGAATTTAATTCCTTTAACAGATCTGGTCTGGATTTTGATACACCGAAATAACAGTCACTTGCACCGATATTGGCAATGGCAATAAAATCGCTGTTGACAGACAGCACTGGGATCACAAGTGCATCCAGTTCATCTGCATCCAGTTTTTCTATCATTTCATCATAGCCTTTACAAACAACCACCTCTGCCTGGATCTGATTGCTGTCCAGCCATTTTTCCAGAAGTTCTTTCTGATAGCTTCCATCTGCTACACCAATACGACAGCCATTCATCTGCTTTGGATCACCATCCATAAGATCTGTATGATCTTCCCGGGTATAGATCCAATATCTTTCTGTTCCTGCGGCATAGGTTGAGTAATCTATAGATTCTGCTCTTTCCGGTGTGTAACTGACATTTCCAAGTATATCTATTTCTCCATCTGCCAACATATCCAGACACTCTTTAAATGAGCCATAGACATATTCATACTTCCAGCCGGTTATATACGAAATCTTCTGGAGATACTCATAGCCTGCTCCCTGCTTGTGTTCCCCATAGCCGCCTTCCTGAAAATTGGCATATGGGAAATAGCCAACTCTCACGGTTTTATTTTCTTCCTCTATTACCTGAGTTGTATTCCCATCACTTTTTGTTTCCGACGCATAAACAAAAAACGGTACAAAAAGCAGCATGACAAATGCAAAAATGCTCAAACATACTCTATTATTCTTACTCTTTTTTCTTATCTGTTTTTCTATCTTTCTGTTCATTCATTTCCTCTTTATCATCCAGTAAAGCGGACATTCGCAATCCGCTTTCGCTACTTGCTCATAAACGCAGTCTGTTTGCGTTCATGCTGTTGTCCTTCCCAGTCTGTAAGTTTTCCTGTTTTTTCAATACAGAAAGAATGACCACTCCATTCAGTATAACACGAAATTATTAGTTTTCTTACTGCCTTAAAACTTCCGCTAACATCGACAGCAGTTTATCAATCTGGATCGGCTTTGCAATATGACCATTCATTCCGGCTGCAACAGCATCCCGCTTATCTTCTTCAAATGCATTTGCCGTCATTGCAACGATCGGTATGCATGCCTTATCCTTATCCGGCAAGTGCCTAATTGCCTGTGTTGCTTTATAACCGTCCATTCGGGGCATCTGGATATCCATGAGGATCATATCATATGTTCCCACCGGCATTTTTGTTATCTTATTTACACACTGAATGCCATCCTCCACACGTTCTGTTTTAAGGCCGGCACGCTCAAGTATTGCTTCTGCAATCTCTGCATTCAGATCATTGTCCTCTGCCAAAAGGATATTCCTGCCTTCAAGGATTTTACTGGCTGTTCCAGAGCCTTCATCGTGTTTTTTTACATAATAGCTTTCATCCGCTATCCTGTGTTTTAATGTTACAGTAAAGGTGCTGCCCTTTCCAGGCTCACTCTCTACATCTATTGTTCCGCCGAGCAGATCAACATATCTCTTTACGATTGACATTCCCAATCCGCTTCCTGTGATTTTGCTCTTTGTAGTGTTTCGCTCACGCGTGAATGCATCGAAAATCTTTGTCAGATAATCCTGGCTCATACCGATTCCGGTATCGCTCACCCTGGTCCTTACCATCATGTACCCGGGCTCATCACATACTAATTCGTCTATGTTTATCATAACAGAACCACCGGATGGGGTATATTTTATGGCATTGCTCAGGATATTGACAAATATTTCTTTTACCTTGGTAGTATCTGTCAGTATATGTTCATGCTCTACATTTATTGTGTAATGAAGTGCAATATTCTTTTTCTTTGCTTCATCACCAAATATTTCAAATAAAGTCTGCCGGATATCTTCAATCCGGCCATAGTTCTCATCAATTTCCATCTTTCCGCTCTCAATCCGAGCCATATCAAGTACATTATTTATGATTGACAGAAGAAGATTTCCAGACTGCTGCAATTTTTCCAGATGATCTGAAGTTTCAGGCAGATCCTTTTCTTTTAGTTCTTCCTCCATAAGCTGTGCATAACCCAGAATTGCATTCATAGGAGTACGGATGTCATGTGACATATTGTTAAGAAAACGAGTCTTTGCCAGACTGGCATCCTCTGCTTTTTTCAAAGCGATTTCCAGTTTGTCATTGAGTTTTTTTGTATCCTTTGCCGCAAGCTTTGCGACAGCTTCTGCTTTCCTTGCCTTCCGCAAAAGTACGAGGATAATACCAATGATGCTGAGTGCCAAAAATCCTACCGTAGCAAAAAAAACAAGCAGATTGTCTTTTATGAAATCAGAAAATGTTACTTTATCTGCAGTACTGTCATAGATAGCAAGTGCACTTGTAAGCATGTCAAACGGCATGGCCTTTATAGTTTTATTCAGTATTGATAAAAGGCTTCCCTCTCCCTCTCTTACAGTAAAGCATGCCTCCATTGTTTTTGTAAGTGGAACACTCTTGAAATTTTGACTGTTATCATATATCAGCGCCTGGCTTGCTCCCATGAGGAAACAGTCTGCTTTTTCTTGGATGACCATATCTGCTGCATTGTCAAGCGAATCACAATCTACAAGCTTCCATTCAGGATAACTGAATGCAATATGCTGTTTTAAGGCATATTTTTCCTTTGGCACAGCTACAGTATGCACCTTATTCTCATCAAATTTTTCCTCATCAGTTACCGCCATCAAACTGTAAGTCCAGGCTGTGTTTGTAAGTGCATATCCGTTTTGTTCTGCAAAATATGGATTCCTGCCGGCATAAAAAATCATGTCAATCTCACGATTCTGCAGCGCCTGAATCATTTCATCATAATCATCATATGCATGTATATTAAATTCCAGTGTCTGATTTCCCAGACAATCTTTGGCATAGGAGATATATTCCGCCAGCATACCGGTAATTTTTCCAGTCTCTTCATCCATGGAAAAGATTGCCGGATCATTGTTCAAAAATCCTATCTGGATACCTCCATGCTCTTCCACCCAGACCTTTTCTTTACCTGTAAGAATCTGAATATAATCAAGTGTAAAATACTTCTTATACAGATCTGCCTTAAAAAAGGGACTATCCTGTTCCAGTTGACGCATAGCATAGTCCAGCTCCGTCTTGATATCGCTGCGTTCTTTATTTATTGCAAAATATATGCCTGATTTGCCAATCGTGGTAACGGATGATATTCCCTGTTCAGACCAGATCGATTCCTCCAGAGATACAAAACAGTCGATCTCATGATTTGCTAATTTCTTTTCGACATCATCATCATTATTCACATTTACATGTTCTGTATGTATGCCATTCTTATTTTCCCATTCTGTCAGCATGATCTCAGGTTCTGTATCCATGAGCACACCTACACGTTTCCCATCCAGAGACTTGAAATCAGACATTCCAATATCCGTATCCGATAAATCAGCATAAAGGATATATTTTTCCTCCCCCATCGGTTCATCCGGGAAAAGCATCTTTTGTGCACGTTCATCGGTGTAAGAGATATCACCCATGATATCGATCTCACCATTTTCAAGTTTATCAAAACAGTCAGACCAGTCACATTTCACATACTCAAATTTCCATCCGGTATAACCTGCCAAAGCCTGCATAAGTTCGTATCCATATCCTCGTCTTACACCGTTTTTATCGACATAATTAAAAGTATCCTCAAATGAGCCGACACGGATGATCTGTGACTGCTTTTCATCGTTGTTCGTCTCAGCAGCCCGGCAAGGTACTGTCAATACCATCCATATTCCCAGAAACACAAATATACCTGCACATAGTACGGTTGATTTTTTCCTACTTTTATCCATATTTTTATTTCCTTTATTTGTGCGGTTTTTCTAATACTCCGGACACCTAATCCAGGTTCTTCTGCAGGATGCTGATCAATTCCTCTATGACAATTGGTTTGGACAAGAACCCATCCATACCACATTTCAGTGCTTTCTTTCTATCCTCATCAAAGGCATTGGCAGTCATAGCAAGAATAGTAATTCCAGCCAGTGCCGGATTTTCTTTTTCATTAGGATCCTCCTTCTGAGCTTCCTTTGCATTTTTCTATTTTACAATATCAAAATATCCAACGATCCCAATGTATCCATCCTTCTTCAAAGGCGACCACAATGTATGCAATTTCAGTTTGTACATCTGGCGGTCATTTTCCACCCTTGCTTTTATCTGCACAGAGATTTCTTTATTTTGTACAGATGTCTGATATAATAAACCCTGAATATGATGAACATCTTCTTCATTTACTCCGAATTCTTTGAACAGATTAAAATCCGGATTATTTCTCTGATATAATATCTGCTGTTTTCCGTTTAATATAGTCAGCTGACCGGAACTTGTATTGTAATCAATTGAACCCATGCCGCTGTTCGCTTTGAAGAAATCAACCTTTTCCTTCATGACCCTGAGAATACTCTGTGAATAATTTTGGTTCGGTAAAGATCTGTCGCTGAGTATTTCATTTGAAAGTCTCTGCACTTCATGGTAATAGCTATTGTCATCCTTCTCTTTATCAAGCATTTTCGAAAGCTGAAGACGCAGCTCTTTCAGGCACTTAAGGAGGATGGGGTTAAATTGTCCACATTGCCCATCCAGGATCATCTGGATCGCTGTGTCATGATCAAATGCTTTCTTATAACATCTTTCACTTGTAAGTGCGTCATAAACATCAACGATCGACACCACCTGTGCGGAGATTGGTATTTCTTCTCCTTTCAGTCCATCCGGATAACCTTTTCCATCCCATCTTTCATGATGCCATCTGCAGATTTCCCATGAAGCACGTACCAATGAATTGTCTTTTGGGAAATGCATATCCTGGATCATATCTGCACCAAGTTCACTATGAGTTTTCATAATTCTGAATTCTTCATCGGTAAGTCTGCCAGGTTTGTTCAGGATTTCTTCCGGAATACGGATCTTACCGATATCATGAAGAGAAGATGCTGTTGTGATCAAAGAAATATCTGCCTCTGTCATAGGATAAGCATCTGTTATTTTTACCAGTTGTCTCAGCATCAGTTCTGTTGCTGTTTTAATATGCAGGATATGTTCTCTACTCTCACTGTTACGTGATCCCAATACATTACTCAGAATCCTGATCATAATATTATTAGTTTCTTCTTTTTCGTAAACCTGATCATAAACCACATTGATCAGATGCTTTTGCTTCATATAGAGTCCCAGGGTATTCTGAACTCTTTTCTTTACAATCACAGAATCAAACGGTCGTGTGATATAATCCGTGATTCCCAGCTCATATGCCTTACGCATAGTATCAACGGCATCTTCTGAAGATATCATAATTACAGGAGTTTCAGCAATACACTGGCTTCTTTTCATTATTTCCAAGACTTCAAAACCATTCATCTGTGGCATATTGATATCTAAAAGCATCAGATTAATTCCAATATTTTCTCCTATCATCTGGATTGCCTGATTTCCATTTTCAGCTTCCAGATAATTATAAGTTTCTCCGAGAATCTCTTTCAATATCTCTCTGTTTAATTTTGAATCATCTACAATCAGAATTTTTTGTCTTTTATCCATATTTTTTATTACCTTCATCCACTCATTTTTTATGATGTTCCAAGCACTTGATCCAAGACAGAAAGTCGTGTCGCATCACTTAATGCGACAAACCCTTCTTTATTTCTTCAATCGTCATCTCATATACTTCTGTTACTTTTTCCATTGCTTCCGGTATCCCCGGCTTCTCTCCGGTTCTATCTCTCAAAAGTTCTGTCAACTCATTACTAACCTCATACAGACGGTCAAAGGAAAGATTCTGACACACCCCTTTCAATGTGTGCGCACTGCGGAAAGCATCTTCATAATTTTTATTTTCCAATGCCTGTTTTAACTGTAGATAACTCTGGTCTTCAAGGAACTTTAATGTAAATCTCTGAATCAGTGCTTCGCTGTGAAGGCGTCCCAAAACAGCCTCATAGTTTCCTCCGATAGCTTTATAGCACTCCTGCATTGTCATCTTTTAGCCCTCCTGTCAATCGTATTCCACTAATTCATGAACCTCTGCTAATCATTATGAACATACCTTAAAATCGTTTTTATAACTTCCTCAATCACAATCGGCTTTGACAAATGTGCATTCATTCCTGCATCCAACGATGCCTGAACATCTTCAGCAAATGAATTGGCTGTCATTGCTATAATAGGAATGTTTTTTCCATCCGGTCTGTCATTCATCGCCCTGATTGCTTTTGCCGCTTCATAACCGTTCATTTCAGGCATCATGATATCCATCAGGATTACATCAAATGTGCCTTCCGGATGATTTCTGAAAATCTCAACAGCATTCTTTCCATCTACAGCTCTTTCTACATTCATTCCAAACTCTTCCAGCTGCACGGTCGTAATTTCTGCATTCAGCTCATTATCCTCTGCAAGAAGAACTTTCACACCTGTAAGATTTACCTTTTCAGAAAAACCTATGTCTGACTTATTACATTCCTTATCAGTAATTTCCAGAGGAATATCCACAGTAAAAGTGGTTCCCTCATGCTTTTTGCTTTGCACGGAAATGGTTCCACCCATCATATCTACATACTTCTTTACGATAGCCATCCCCAGTCCAGCTCCATGGTACTGCGTTCTCACATCGGAATCTTCCTGTGCAAATTCCTCAAAAACTTCTTTTGTAAATTCCTCACTCATGCCAATACCAGTATCCGAAATGCGGTAATGCATATTTATATATCCATCCCCGCCCTTTTCCTGACACCGGGCTTCAAATGTAATCGTCCCTCCATCCGGAGTGAACTTCACGGCATTGCTCAGAATATTTACCAGCACATCTCGCAGACGTACAGAATCCACAAGTACATTGGGGATCTTTGCTTCTTCACGCTGGATCTTAAAGCTGATATCCCTGTTCGTAAGAAAGCCTTTTGTAATATCCAGTGCAAAATCTGTGATACTTTTCAAATCTGTCGGTACCGGATTGTATTTCACTTTTCCACTTTCCACGCGAGTCAGATCTAATACATCATTGATCAGCGACAGTAAATGCTCTGAACTTTCATCAATCTTTTCCAGACAATTTTTCACTTCGTCTGACGGATTATTTTTCATTGCAATACCGGTGAATCCCATGATTGCATTCATCGGTGTTCTCATATCATGGGACATATGTGACAGAAATGCTGTTTTTGCCTTGTTTGCAGCCTGCGCATGCTCTGCCAGTTCCGCCATTTCCTCAGCCGTCTCCTGGGCTGCCTTCTGAGCTTTTTTTCTTGCACTGAGACGCATTGCTATCATAGCCATAGTAGTCAGCAGCCATCCGAAAATAAGAAGAACCCAAACAGTAGCAACAGGATGCAGACGGATCCAGTCAACAAATGTCAGCTCTGCTGCTTTGTATGTGGTATACCGTGCTGCTAGATCTTCGACAAGATTTTGGGGCATGGCATACATTGCTTTCGTCAGAATACCAGCCAGCGCATGGTTCTCTGTTGACGAAACTACCATGCGGTAGGTGAATGTAGGCTGTTCCAGCAGCGTATATGTCATGGTGCCCGTAGTGTCACTATTCACAAACGCCTGTGCCATGTAATAGTAGACGAAGGCAGCATCGGCTTTACCCTTACGGACAGCTTCCATCATTTCCTGCCGAGTACTGCACATCAGCTTTTCTGCACCGGGTGCCATTGCATCTGCAATTGAATTTGATGCTGTCTGGTCAACCGTAGCAACAACATTGATTTCTCCATCAAAGTCACGCCGTGTCACCCTTGCCAGTTGCATTGTAATGAAAGGTGCAGTAAGCCCCCATTTTTTCGTCTCAGCATAGTTATCTGTTTCCAGGCGTGCATCGATACTTATATTTGTGACTTCCTTATTTTTCTGATAAGCAATATACTCATCTCTGGTGGCAGGTGTAAGAAACTCATAGGAAATCCCGGCATAGTCTGCAATTTTCCGGAAGTAATCCGGGATAATCCCCTTCATCTCACCATTTTCATTATAAGAATATGGATAACGGGACGGATCACACAGAACATGAAGCGGGTTGTCCTTGGAATATTGTGCAATAATACTTTTTTCTTGCTCCGTATATTCCAGATTCTTAGTTTCTATGCTTTCATAATTTTTATTATAAAGCGTTGTTTTCCAGTCACCCTCAACTGCATTCATCTGATCGATCGCATAATTGATCTCATTCAGCAATTCTGTATTGCCCTTTTTAACAATGACATAGAAATCGCTGCTGCCAAATTTATCCACGATTCGCTCATTGTTTGTTTTTCTCAGAGAACTGGTAACAATCGCATCAACTTTTTCGCTCTGAAGGGCTTCCTCCATCTCTGCGGTCGTATCAAAATAAGATGGAACATATGTAAATCCTTTGTTGTCTGCAAAATCCGCAAACTCTTCATTCCGGGTGTTTCCGTTCAAAAGCGCCACACGCATACCGTTGTAAGTGCTGTAATTGTCGTCCACAATCGTGCTGTTGTCACTGCGGACGGTCAACATCCCATAATTAGTTCCGATCGGACGTGAAAAATCAAACTTTTCTTCTCTGTCCGGTGTTTTGCGGGCAGATGTTACCATGTCGATCTCGCCATCTTCAAGCATCTGCTGCATATCATCCCAGCTCTGATCGTATCCGACATATTCGTAATCTACATCCCAATAACGGGCCATCAGCCGAAGGAAATCATATCCATAACCGCTGCGGTTTCCCTCTTCATCCATCATATGGTATCCATCCATGGCAAAGAAACCGACTTTGACAGTTTCATGCTGCGAACTGTCCTCGGCCGCATATGCAGTCAGGGGAGAAAATATCATACACACGCATACAAAAACCAGTAACACTGCCATATATTTCTTTGCACTCGAAATCATATTAAATCTCCTGTCTGTCAAATATATTTCTCTATACGTCTCCTTGTCAACCTCCTGGTTTAATAAATTTTCACCTGTCCCTACTGCTTCTCAATTCTTCGCATATAGTCTGCTTGATTGTTTTATCATCTAATGGCTTTGCAAGATGTGCGTTCATTCCTGCTTCCATACACTTTTCTGCATCTTCTCTAAATGCATTTGCAGTCATAGCAATGATAGGGATTGTTTTTGCATCCTGCCGTTCCAGGGATCTTATTGTTTTTGTGGCAGTAAGCCCATCCATCACCGGCATCATGACATCCATTAAAATAACATCGTATGTTCCTGATTCGCAGGCTTCAAAGTACTGAACAGCTTCTAACCCATTTTTCACTGTTTCTACTTTAGCCCCATTTTCCGTCAGTATAAATTCTGCTATTTCCGCATTCAGCTCATTATCTTCAACCAATAATATCCGGACACCTGATATATCTGCATTGAAATCTTCTTTTTCTTCCAGCCGTGCATTCGTATCAATTTTAAATGGAAGTATTACAGTAAAACAGCTTCCTTCACCAAGCTTGCTTTCAACTGTTATGGTTCCGCCCATCTTTTCTACAA
>ENA-OOXP01001975-OOXP01001975.1-human-gut-metagenome-genome-assembly--contig:-NODE-1975-length-12262-cov-8.513148_pt1 | contig 12262 bp, 12 predicted proteins | sample MGYA00241591_ERZ501351 | MGnify/ENA primary metagenome ERZ501351 (study PRJEB25962, sample SAMEA1968361) | human gut metagenome | biome: human gut; feature: human-associated habitat; material: faeces...
ACGATGTTCGCCCCTACAGATCATTCGGGCAGGTTTGTTGTGCCGCAAAATCGCTACGCTCGGTGCTTGTGCACAACTTTGGTCAGCTATGCTAATTCCTCATTCCTCATTAAGCGTGTATACTCTCCGCACACATCTGCATATACTAAGTTAAAACATTTCTCCCCATCAGGACAAGGAGGTCAGTATATGGATTATCTTATGCTTGTGGATAAATTCAATCCCATAGATATGGGATTTTACGATCGTGTGGAGTTGACAGAGGTGAACGGCAAGTTTATGGAATCTCAGGCAGGAAACAGGCTCAGGCTTCTGCTCAAAAAGGCGGAAGCTGACGGCATAAAGCTGAAAATTATTTCTGCCTATCGCTCTTTTGAATATCAGCAGATGCTTTGGGAGCGTGAAGTATCTCACGAAATGTGGGGCGGTCTGAGTTATGAAAAGGCTGTGGAAAAGGTGGGCAGAACTCTCGCTCTCCCCGGGTCAAGCGAACACAACACCGGGCTTGCTGTGGATCTCGGCAGAGAGGGTGACAATGATGTGAGCGACGATTTTTACAAGACGCCTGAATCACGGTGGCTTTGTGCAAATGCCGCAGATTTCGGCTTTATTCTCCGCTATCCTCGCCTTAAAGAGCAGATGACCGGCATTGATTTTGAGCCGTGGCATTATCGTTATGTGGGCGTTGAAGCCGCTCGTATCATTGCCGCAGGCGGGCTTTGCCTTGAGGAATTTCTGCACTTTTACTCGGAAAAATATATCTGAAAATCCTGTGAAAATAATTGACAGAAGGAGCATTGTGTAGTATAATTATAACAAAGCTATGAGCGATAGCCGCAAGTTTTTGTATGCTATTGCGAAAGAAAGGAAGTTTTGTTATGTCAAACTATTCAAGAAAAAAGTCGTTCTGGACTTTAATGGGTGCGATGATACTTGTTGTTGCGTCAACTGCGCTTTTTGTATACAAATATTTTGAGGATAAGGAGCATGCCGAAAAGTGGAAAGACTATGAGGAGTGCGGTATACAGTAAATAACAGACAGCTTTAAAGGCACTGCTTTTTGTGAGCAGTGCCTTTGTATATCAACACAATTCATTGATGTAAAGTTTATCAAAATCGCTGAAAAAGCGTGCTTGCACTTGAAATGCGGTTTGAAATGTGATATAATAGTCGTAATGACCTGATGACAAACTTGTTCTAGGGAGGGACGTTATAATGCAGATAAGAGAATCAGCTGAAAATTATCTCGAAACGATACTTATTCTCAGCCAGCGCAAGGGCAAAGGCGAGGTAAGAAGCATAGATATAGTAAACGAACTTGAGTTTTCAAAGCCGAGCGTAAGTGTGGCAATGAAAAATCTCCGTGAGAACGGCTATATAACTGTTGACAAGGACGGTTATATTCGTTTGACAGACAAGGGCTTGGAGATAGCCGAGAAAATGTATGAGCGTCATACGTTGCTTTCACAGTGGCTCATAAAGCTTGGTGTTGACGAGAAAGTTGCAGTAGAGGACGCTTGCCGTATGGAACACGTTATCAGTGCGGAGTCCTTTGCGGCTATCAAAAAGCACACAGGTATGGCTTGATAAGATGATAATTGCCGTGGGTCTTCCTGCGGCATTTTTTTATTGCAAACAAAAAAGGGAGAACAGCTTGTGCCGTTCTCCTTTTTGTTATTTGAATTTGTCTTTGAGCTTGTCAAAGAATGTTTTGCGCTTTGCGTAGTTCTTTTCACCGAGGGACTTTTCGTAGTCACGGAGCTTTTCTTTCTGCTCTTTGGTCAGATTGCGTGGAACTTCAACTGTTACACGAACGTAGTGGTCGCCGTGGTCGTTTCTGTTTACCTTCTTTATGCCCTTGCCTCTCAGGCGGAACACTGTGCCTGTCTGTGTACCCTCTGGCACTGTGTATTTTACCTTGCCGTCAACTGTAGGAACTGTTATCTCGTCACCGAGAGTAGCCTGTGCATAAGTAAGCGGTATCTCTGTCCACACGTCATAGCCGTCACGCTCGAAAATAGGGTCAGGTCGAACTGTAATGTTGATGTGCAGGTCGCCGTTAGGACCTCCGTTTATACCGCAGTTGCCCTCACCGCCTACTCTAAGTGTCTGACCATCGTCGATGCCAGCAGGAACGTTTATCTCCTTTTCAGATACCTTCTTTACTCTGCCCTGACCGTTGCAGGTATGGCAAGGGTTGTCGATTATCTGACCCTTACCGCCACAGCGACTGCAAGTCGTGGTCTGAGCGATGTTTCCGAAAGGCGTTCTCTGTGTTATCCTTACTGTACCAGTGCCGTGGCAGTCAGGACAGGTCTTAGGCGAAGAACCTGCGGCTGCGCCTGTGCCGTGACAGTCAGGACATTTTTCAGCTCTGTTTATGCGAAGTTTCACAGTCTTGCCCTTGCAGGCTTCCATGAAGTCAAGAACAACGTTCGCTCTTATATCCTCGCCACGTCTTGGTGCGTTAGGGTTAGCAGAACGTCCGCCGCCGAAGCCACCGCCAAATCCACCGAAAATGGAATCGAAAATATCGCCCATATCGCCAAATCCGCCGAAGCCTCCTGCACCTGCTCCACCGCCTGCACCGTAGTTCGGGTCTACGCCTGCGTGACCAAACTGGTCATATCTTGCTCTTTTATCTTTATCTGAAAGTACCTCGTAAGCCTCGTTTACTTCCTTGAACTTCTCCTCGCACTCTTTGTCGCCGGGGTGAAGGTCAGGGTGATACTGCTTTGCAAGCTTACGGAATGCCTTTTTTAATTCATCGTCTGTGGCAGTTTTAGAAACGCCAAGCACTTCATAGTAATCTCTTTTTTCAGCCATATAAACGCCCATGCTCTGTAAGCTGCAGATCGTGAAAGTCTTGGGGCATGGGCTTGCCTCCTTTTTGTAAGTATAGTCCTTTCACGCTTTTCACACAGCCTTTTAATACGGCAATAGCCCCTGCTCGAAAAATCGGAGCAGAGGCAGCCGTTATGATTTATTCTGCGTCAGTAAATTCAGCGTCTATAACGTCATCGCCACCGTTGTTTGAAGCGCCGCCGTTGCTGCCGCCATTTGCTCCGCCCATGTTGTTAGGGTCAAAGCCTGCGGCACCGCCTGCTGCCTGCTGTGCCTGTGCAGCCTGCTGATATACCTTAGTTGCAACGCCCTGGAATGTTTCCTCAAGCTCCTTGTGCTTAGCCTTGATAGCCTCGATATCAGTACCCTTGAGGGCTTCCTTAAGAGCGTCTATCTTAGCCTGACAAGCTGACTTGTCAGCAGCGTCTACCTTGTCGCCGAACTCGCCCAGTGACTTTTCAGCCTGGAAGCAAAGCTGATCAGCAGCGTTTCTAGCGTCAACGTCCTCTTTCTTCTTAGCGTCCTCTGCTGCGAATGCCTCAGCTTCCTTGACAGCCTTATCTATATCGTCCTTAGACATATTTGTTGAAGAAGTGATCGTGATGTTCTGCTCCTTGCCTGTGCCAAGATCCTTAGCGGAAACGTGTACGATACCGTTAGCGTCGATATCGAATGTTACCTCGATCTGTGGAACACCTCTTGGAGCAGGAGCGATTCCGTCAAGTCTGAACATACCGAGCTGTTTGTTGTCCTTTGCGAACTCACGCTCACCCTGAAGTACGTTGATATCAACGGCTGACTGATTATCAGCGGCAGTTGAGAATATCTGTGACTTCTTTGTAGGGATAGTTGTGTTTCTCTCGATGATCTTTGTGCAGATACCGCCCATTGTTTCAAGACCAAGTGACAGTGGAGTTACATCGAGGAGGAGCAGACCGTCCTTAACATCGCCTGCGAGAACGCCGCCCTGATATGCAGCGCCAAGTGCTACGCACTCATCTGGGTTGATGCCCTTGAATGGCTCTTTGCCAAGGAATTTCTTAACAGCTTCCTGAACGGCTGGTATTCTTGAAGAACCGCCGACCATAAGAACCTTCTGAAGCTCGTTAGCTGACAGACCAGAGTCTGAAAGTGCCTGACGAACTGGTCCCATTGTTGATTCAACAAGGTCTGCTGTCATTTCGTTGAACTTAGCCTGTGTAAGTGTCATTTCAAGATGCTTTGGACCTGTAGCGTCTGCTGTGATGAATGGGAGAGAGATAGTTGATGAAGCAGTAGAAGAAAGCTCTATCTTAGCCTTTTCAGCAGCCTCCTTGAGTCTCTGCATTGCCATTTTATCCCCTGAGAGGTCAACACCCTCAGTCTTCTTGAACTCTGCGATCATCCAGTCGATAATTCTCTGGTCGAAGTCGTCGCCACCCAGGTGGTTGTTACCTGCTGTAGCAAGAACTTCTGTAACACCGTCGCCCATTTCGATGATAGATACATCGAATGTACCGCCGCCCAGGTCGTAAACCATGACCTTCTGATCCTCTTCCTTATCGATACCGTAAGAAAGTGCAGCGGCTGTTGGCTCATTGATGATTCTCTTAACTGTCAGACCTGCGATCTGACCTGCGTCCTTAGTAGCCTGTCTTTGTGCGTCTGTGAAGTATGCAGGAACTGTGATAACAGCCTCTGTTACCTTTTCACCCAGATAAGCCTCAGCGTCAGCTTTCAGCTTCTGGAGTATCATAGCTGAGATCTCCTGTGGAGTGTAATCCTTGCCGCCCATGTGAGCCTTGTAGTCAGAGCCCATATGTCTCTTGATAGAAATTACAGTGTTGTCATAGTTTGTAACAGCCTGTCTTTTTGCTACCTGACCGATAAGTCTGTCGCCGTTCTTTGAAACGCCAACTACTGACGGAGTTGTTCTTGCACCCTCGCTGTTAGGGATAACAACGGCTTCGCCGCCCTCCATAACTGCTACACAAGAGTTTGTTGTACCTAAATCTATACCGATGATTTTGCTCATAAGATCAAGTCCTTTCAAAATTTACTTAATTTATATCAAGACCTTAAGTCCCGATGTCTTTGTTTATGGGTTTGCTACTATTACCATTGCGTGTCTTATTACCTTGCCGCCTATGGTGTAGCCGTTTTGAAGCACCTGCGCCACAATATTCTCACCAAGGTCAGGGTCGTCAACTGTGCTTACAGCCGTTGCGACGTTCGGATCAAATTCCTTGCCCGCAAGCTCCATGACCTCAACGTTGAGTTTTTTCAGAGCGTCGCTGAACTGATTGAAGATCATTTCAACACCCTGTTTATAAACTGCGTCCTGAGTTTCTGTGCCTAACGCTCTTTCAAAGTTGTCAAACACCGGCAGGAAGCCGTTTATCACATTTCCCTTTGCTGTGTCTGTAAGCTCCAGTCTTTCCTTTGCGCTTCTTTTTCTGAAGTTATCATATTCAGCCATAAGTCTGAGATATTTGTCATTAGCCTCGGCAAGCTCTTTTTTCAGCTTTTCTGTTTCGCTCTCCTCCGCCTTTTTCTCTGTATCCTCAGTGGCATTTTCTGCGGTATCCGCCGCTTCTTTCACTTCTTCGCTTTCAGCAGAGGTGTTTTCCTCTTTTTCAAGCTCGGTGTCCTTTTCAGTTTCCTTACTCAATTTACGCCGCCTGCCTTTCTTTTTATTCGTTTTCGTCATCTTCTTTGTTTTGCTCTTGTGGCTTTTCGGATATCATTTCCGATATCTTCCCTGTGAAATACTCGAGATATGGGATAAACTTCGCATAGTCGAGCCTCATAGGACCTATAAGCCCCAGCGCACCTGCTGTTTTGCCGTCCTTTGAGAACGGAGCTGTTATAATAGAGGAGTTGTGGATAACAAACCCGTCACGCTCAGGGGAGAACATAACGTGAAGCCCTGAGAACGTTTCGTCAATAAATCCTTTAAGCTCCTTCTGATTATCGAGAAAGCTTATTATCTCATTTTGGTTGAAGTCCTTGCAGGTGAGAAGATTACTCTGACCTTTGATAGACACGCTGCTCATTTCCTTTGTCATCTTCATTATCTCGGAAACAAGCGGTGAAAGGGTCATCATGTACGTTCCCATTGCTTCTGTGAGCTTTTCAAGATAAGCGTCCGAAAGACTGTCGATAGGCACGCCGTTGAGATTTTCCTTTATGAAGTTATCAAAAAACTCAAGCTGATCCTGACTGAGGTCGAACTCCAATCGGCAAACCTTATTCTTTATAGAGCCGTTGGACGTTATCATCAAAATAACGTACATTCTCTTTCCTGTAGGTATTACCTCTACCTTTGAGATAAGCGAGAACTTTGGCGTTGCGTTTGCGACCACTGCCGCACATTTCGTAAGATCCGCCAATGCCATTGAAGCCTTGTTCACAAGGTCTTCCTCTGTGACATATTCCTGCGGTATCATTGAATCCAGCATCTTCTTTTCATTTGCTGTAAGCTGGTTTTGCTCCATGAGCTGGTCAACATAAAGCCTGTAGCCCTTATATGTTGGTATTCTGCCTGCGGAGGTGTGTGGCTGTTCGAGATAGCCTTGCTTCTCAAGCTCTGCCATTTCATTTCTTATGGTCGCTGAGGACGCTTTGACGTGAGCCATTATCGCCTTTGAGCCTACAGGCTCGCCTGTTACGATATATTCATTGACTACCGCTGAAAGTATTTTCAGCTTGCGGTCGTCCATTTGCTCACCACCCGTTCTTCTTGTTAGCACTTATTGTATTTAAGTGTTAGCACTCTTTCTTCTCGAGTGCTAAGTATAGTTTATACCCTTTTGACGATTTTGTCAAGGGGTTTAAGACTATTTTTCTCACAAATTTCAAAAATATTTGAACTTCTTTTCCGTCATATTGCACAACGCTTTGCTGAAAATGCAAAAAAGCGGGCAGACCGCAGTGGTCTGTCCGCCCGATGTTGGAAAAAGATAAGATAAAATTATTCTTTTGTATAAGCAGAAAGATCAGGAACAGCAAGCAGGCTGTCGTCTGCTTCGCCCATGGAATCTACAGTGAAGTAAACTGCACTTGATTCGTCAGCACCATCTGGGAGCAGAACTACCTGCTTAAGGTCATATGTAGCGCCGTCAAAGCCGTAAACTATCTGACCCTCGCCGCCTGAAACACTGCTGTCGAGTTTATAATACTCGTGAACAACGTTTGTTGTTGTGTCAATATATGCGTGGTCAAAATCGAGGGTCGCGCCGAAAAGAATGTCGGCTGACTTCCACTGATTTCCGTCGTCGTCCTCAATGCTGTAGGTGGTCGTGCCTTCTGAAACGTTGTAAAGCTTTCCGTCGCCTGGGTAAACAGCATATGACTTCATGCCCTGTATTGTACTTGACTCGTAAGCCTTGCCGTCCTTTACGCAGATAGTATATTTTGTTCCGCTGTTTGACATCTGACCCTCAAGGGTAACGAGGTAGCCGTCTGCATATTTTTCTTTGAGCTGCTCAAATGCTCTGAAATCGCCGTCAACGTCATAATCTGTTGTGCCTGCGCTTGCGGAAGTGCTGTCAGCGGAGCTTTCGTCTGCTGTGCTTTCAGCAGGAGCGGCAGATTCTGCGGCAGCCGTTGTTGTAGTAGTTGTTTCAGCCTTTGAAGAGCTTGCAGTATTGTTCTCAGTGCAGCCTGCCATTGCTGTACACATTGTCAAAGCTGCAATAATAGTTACCATTTTCTTGTTCATAATATTTTGCCTCCGAAAAATAACAAGAATTACTCGGCTGACTCAGCGCCTGACTCAACATCGAGTTCAGCGTCATAAGGGATATCTTCAGTGTCCTTATCGAAAGACTGCTCTGTCCAACTGTCAAAATCGTCAGGTAGCTTGACTTCAACGTTTTCAGTTGTGAATGAGTTTACTGTAACAGTAGTCGTTGAGCCGTCAGAGATAGTTTCTATCTTAACAAGATCCTTTGTGTCAGCATTGAAGTAATACTTGAATGTTGTTGTGAAAGAATTATCGTCAGAATTGCTTGTGTCGAGAGTTACGCCTGATTCAAGCTCAATGCCCGAATCTTCTGCTTTTTCAAAAGTTTCGCAGATAAGACCGTCGTCAGTTGTTTCAGAGCTTATGAACTTGTAGCTGTCGTTAATGCCGTAGCCTATCTCGCTCTTGAAGTCGTCGATAGATTCTTCCATATCAACAGTGTAATACGTTTTTGACTCGCTGTCAAGTGTGTACATAACGCCGTCGATACTATAGATGTCCATATCCACGCCCATAACTTTCATTTTCATGTGCATATTTCCGCCTGCTATCTCAACAACAGCTGATGAATTGTCATATTCGCTTGCCACTGTCATGTCGATAGCAAGGCTCTCGCCCTGTATCTTCTTTGTATACTGCGCTGTGAGAGTATCCTCGAGATCTGTGGCTGTGCCTGCTTCTGAAGCAGTTGACTCGTCAGCGGCTGCGCTTGTTTCTGCCTTTGATGTGCTGTCTGCTTTTGATGAGCTTGAAGAACTGCTGTCAGAACAGCCTGCCATTACCGTGCATGACATGATAAGTGAAACGAGAAGTGCAGTTATTTTTTTCATTATAAATACCTCTTTCTAAAATTTTAATAAATTATTATTGTTATATAACCTATACTCAAAACTATAACATATTTCACAAATAACGTCAATAGATTTTGTGAAATATTTTTCCCTTTTCGTATCGAATCACAAATCAGCAAAGCTAAGAAAGCATGATTTAGGTATTTATAATCAAACATATTTGTGGTATAATGTGAATAGTAAGAATAAAAGGAGCGAATTATGAGATACGATAATATACATAAAGGCAAATTTCTATCAAGACCGAACAGATTTATCGCCAACGTTGAGATAGACGGTAAAGCCGAGGTCTGCCATGTGAAAAATACGGGCAGATGCAAAGAGCTTTTGGTGGAGGGGTGTACTGTTTGGCTTGAACATTCAGACAGTGCGTCAAGAAAGACCGCTTTTGACCTTGTTGCAGTGGAAAAAGGTGACAGACTCATAAACATGGACAGCCAAGCCCCGAATAAGGCGGTAGGGGAGTGGCTGAGAGAAAAAATGCCTTTTGGCGAGGGCTTCTCTGTCTATCCCGAAAAGAAATACGGCAATTCACGCTTTGACTTTTACTTAGAGTCGCAGGGTAGGAAGATCTTCATGGAAGTCAAGGGCTGTACACTGGAGAAAGACGGCGTTGTGCTTTTCCCTGACGCTCCTACCCTCCGTGGGGTGAAGCATATAGAGGAGCTTTCTCACTGTCTTGACGAGGGGTATGAAGCTTATATAATGATACTCGTTCAGATGAGCGATGTGAAATATTTCACTCCGAATTATGACACTCACCCTGAGTTCGGAGAGGCTTTGGAGAGAGCTTCCCGAAAGGGCGTGAAGATACTATGCTATGACTGCAACGTGACCCATGACTCTATGACAGTGGGCAAGCCTGTTAAGGTGAAGCTGGGCAGGTAATATGACGGCTCGTCCTGCATATACATTATAATACTAAGATGTATATGGGAGTGACAGCATTGGATATAAAGAAAGTCTGCCTGCGTTGTGTTGCAGTTATAATTGTGGCGTTCGTTATGCCCACGGGGATATGGCTTTATGCAAGATCTGCAAGCAGGTTCGGCAGGGTGGCGGCTGTGGCGGCAGGGGTGGCTATGGGAGAATACAAACCTTATTTCGCCATGGAAAGTGAAACGGACACGGCATCAAAGCCTGTGGTATCAAACAAGCTTGAAGCGGCGGTGGTGTCAAAGCACAGCATATGGGATATGGATATGGCACCACAGGAGAAGCAAACGCCCTCAAAAAGCTCAGAAGTGCCAAGCCCTTTGCCTGCTCAGGACGTGACGGACAAGATACCATATCCTGCAAGCATGGAGGGAAATGACGGTGTTATAGAAAAATATACCTACGGCAGATATGACGGCGAGCAGTATTTCGACCTTGACGGCGGCGGTCAGGTGAGAAACTGCACTGAGCTTTCAAATGATGAGCTTTACGAGGAAAGCTCAAAGCCGTATGATTTTCAAATAGACGGAAATTCCTCTGAGCCGCAGATACTTATTTATCACACCCACGCCACGGAAAGCTTTGAGCCCACAGACAAAGACCACTATGACAGCTCCTTTTCCTGTAAGACCACCGACCCCGAAATGAATATGCTGTCGGTAGGGGACAAGATATGCGAACAGCTTGACAAAGCAGGCGTTGCGTATATCCACGATACACTTGTGCATGATTATCCCAGCTATGACGGGTCTTACGATTCGAGCCGTATGGCGGTAAAGCAGATATTGGAGGAGTACCCCTCTATAAAGGTATGCCTTGACGTTCACCGTGACGGCATAGAGCGTGAGGACGGCACAAGGCTCGCACCTGTGGCGGAGATAGAGGGCAGGGAAGCGGCTCAGCTTATGATAATATCAGGGTGTGATGACGGCACTATGGGTATGCCTGACTATATGAAGAATTTTCACTTTGCCTGTGCTTTGCAGTCGGCTTTGGAGAGCGATTGGCAGGGGCTTACACGGCCTGTACTTTTCGACTATCGCCACTATAATCAGGACTTGACCACCGGCTCGCTTCTTATAGAGGTGGGAAGTCACGGCAATTCTATCACTCAGGCACAGTATACAGGCGAGCTTATAGGAAAGACCTTGGGGGAAATGTTCGGGGAAGAATAGGTGCAATAACGCACAAAATATGTGTGGCGAATTGTCTTAAAATGCCGAAAATACGGCTTTTAGCGGTTGGTTTCTTGACAAGTACGGGGTTTTGCGTTATAATGAAAGGGACTACATAAACGTTACAGCGTGAGAAATATATAATACGCTTATATTTTGGAGAACTGATATTATGAAAAATTTTTACCCCATGAAAAGAATAGCCGCAGGCTGTATGGCTCTGTGCATAGCTTTTGCCGCCTTTGGTTTTTCTGACGGAAGCGTAAGTGATATCGCTTTGGCGGATAACGATACATACAGCAGTCAGCTTGAAGAGCTAAAAAAGCAACAGCAGGAGCTTGACAAGCAGATAGCTGACGCTGACAAAAAGCTTGCCGACGAGCAGGACAACCTTGAGGCTATAAAGAAAAAATATAAGTCCATACAGAAAAAGATAGCAAATTCAGAGAAATATTCCTCTGAGCTTGAAGATCAAATGGCAGAGCTTGACGGCAAACAGCTTGACACTCAGCACAGCCTTGACTTGCAGGAAACTGCAATAAACGAGGGCAAGGACGATTTTATGGAGCGTATTCGTGCAATGTATGTTGCAGGAGGAGCAGATTCGTACACGAACGTGCTGATAAATTCATCTGATTTTTATGACATTCTTATGAGGATAGAGCTTGTGACGAGAGTTGCAAAGCACGATAATGACGAGCTTAACGAGCTTTTGGATCAGTATAAAAAGCTTGAAAAGACCAAGGCGGAGCTTGATGAGCAGATAAAACAGCTCAAAGCAAAGGCTGAGGAATATGCCAAGGAGCAGAAAACTTTGGCGGGCGAGCAGGCGGAGCTTCTGAAAATGGAGCAGGAGTCGGGCAAGCTTATCGAGCAGATAAAGAACGATAAGAGCGACCTCGAAGATAAGTCACAGCAGGTGGACAATAAGTATGCGGAGGTGTCCTCAAAGGCGAATACCACCACAACTACGACTACCATCAAGAAAAAGACTACCACCACCAAAAAGAGTGGCAACAGCGGTGAAAAGACCACTACCACGAAGAAGCCGGCTCAGACGGAAAAGCCTGACGAAACTACGGTTCAGACTACCACAACTCCGCAGGAAACAGCTAAGCCAAAGCCTGAAACAAGCAAAAAGACTACTACCACAACAACAGCAGCGCCTGCACCTAAGCCTGATAATTCAAGCAGTTCTAAAATAGACACTGTTGTTTCATATGCCAAAAGCATGGTGGGCGGAGCGTATGTATGGGGCGGTTCACAGTTTGGCGCAACGGATTGTTCGGGTCTTGTGATGCTCTCGTTCGCACAGGTGGGAATAAATCTTCCGCACTATGCGGCTTCGCAGGCTTTATACGGCACTACAGTTTCATATAACAACATGAAGAAGGGCGACGTTATCTTCTTTGGCGGAGCGTCGATCTCGAGCATTTACCACGTTGCTATCTATATCGGCGACGGCAAAATGGTACACGCCCAGAACACTGCCACTGGTATCGTTATTTCAAATGTTGAGTATTTTTCAAGATACAACAACATCACTATAATCAAAAGACTTATATAACGTAAAAACGCAGTCTGTAAGGGCTGCGTTTTTTTATATCTATAATGATTCAACAGAAAACGTCACGAAAATTCATATAAAATTACTTAAATGTGAACATTCATTTTCAAATGTAGGTTTGTCAATCATATTGGACACTATTATTAAGAAATTCGATAGGCGA
>ENA-OOXP01001984-OOXP01001984.1-human-gut-metagenome-genome-assembly--contig:-NODE-1984-length-12232-cov-2.751252_pt1 | contig 12232 bp, 9 predicted proteins | sample MGYA00241591_ERZ501351 | MGnify/ENA primary metagenome ERZ501351 (study PRJEB25962, sample SAMEA1968361) | human gut metagenome | biome: human gut; feature: human-associated habitat; material: faeces...
TGCCGCGGCGGAATTTGCAGTTTCAGCAGCCTGATTGGCGGTACCGGCCGCATCAGACGCCATACCCGCAGCTTTATTCGCCAAAGCCGCAGCATTATCCGCTTTCGTGGCAGACGCATTCGCCGTGGCAGCGGCATCATCGGCCGGTTTACGCAAAAGGGTGAGCGGAGCACTCACCAGCTCACTGCCGCGAAGGGCGGGGAGACTTTTGATATTGTCAAGGGAGCTGACCTCCACAAGTTCATCAACGCTCTGGCTCTCGGCCTTGATAGCGTTCAGGATCTCCTGTTTTTCCGCATTTGTCATGGCTAATCCTCCATTACCCTTCTATCTGTTTCACTATTTGGGAATAACAGCCCGGAGTAAGACCGGTGACAGCTTCCTTTATCAAAACCGCATCCTCCGATGTCAGATCCACATCCGCATCGGAACCCATAATCCTCATGCAAAGACTGTAAGCATGTAATTTCTTTTCATTATCCGTCTGAATATTACCGCTCGGACGGAAACCGGTACCGTTGAACAGGCACTGGGAGACTATGACTCCCATACACTGGGGTTTCTTATCAATCAACAGCACGCTACCGTCGAAATCCTTAAAATACACATTAAAATTTACTTTCATATCCTTTATTTTTAGATATATGTCATCTTAACGACAATTCCATTAACAACCTCAAGGGTATAGTTATAAGTTATAAAATCACTCTTTACAGCCCACTGGAAGGTACCTGAAACACCCTTTCGGTAACTGTATGTCCCATCGCTGGCCAGACTCCATCCCGTACCGTAATTGTTCGACAGGATATCACCACAATACACCGCCCCGTTCACATGCACACCACCGTCAAAATAGCCGGCATAAGTATTGGCACTGATAGGATAGCTTTGACCAGAGGACTTGCTGGAGGCATAGATAGCGGCACCACCCAGATTCGAGCCTACGGCCTTGACACCGAACCGTCCCTGCGTGGCGGCATTAAAGGACACATCCACAATACCCTCCATGTCCGTTTGTGAGACACCAAGTTTCAGACTGCGGGAATCATTGCCGAAATAATCACCGGCTTTCCAGTACAACCGTCCGGAATCAATCGTAAAACCGCCGATTTTACCCTCATAGGCATACACTGTACCGTAAATCTTGGCGTTGCGCGTCTCAATACTACCGTCTTCCAGAATCTTGAAATTATCATTAGCCGTAACAAGCCCCTCCAAAGTGATATTATCGCCCTTGATTTTTACGCCGTCACCCCCAACACCTACAAGGGATTTCAAATTTCCATCACCGTCAATGGCATACAACCCGGAATATTTGGAAGTAACCATCAGGCCGGTCTCTTCCAGCAGGTTCTCGTCTTTGTCGAACACCGCCGCCGAAATCTTTACCAGACGCTCCGACTGCTCGAAAAGGGTTTTATAACGGTGTGTCAGGGATTCCACACGGTCGGTGCTCAATATGAGCATATACAGGTAAATATCACCGGTAAAACTCAATTTAAAATCACCTGTACCGTTCCAGAGTCCGCTACAAGTGTACTGTACGTACCCGTCGGTCGCGGACAGTTCTTCCTCCACCTCCATGCTGTTGAAATTGGCAAAGCCTGTCTTATCCACACCCACAAACTCCACACGCAGCGTGCCGGCCTTGGCACAGCGGTAAAAGAAAGTCAGGAACACCGGGACGGCTTCCTTCTCCCCACTGTCATTTTCAGGCATGGAGGGAATACTTTTCAGGTTCTCACGTTTCTGGAGGATGTACTTGTTACGAATCCGGACAACCGTACGGCCGTCATCCTCGGTCACGCTCGCGCTGTCACCCTTCCTCGTCAAGACGTTACCGTTCGCCCAGATCCACCGGTTGCCCACAAGGAAGAACACGGTCTCGTTCTCCGTGTTCCACTTCATAAGGCCGTCATCAAAGGCGGGGTTATTCAGGTAGCCGCGCTCGGTGGCAAAGTCATTCCGCAGGGCGGTGACGGAACTGACGATTTTCCCCTCGACTATCTCGAACTTCGTCTTGATATCCTCGCCCGTTACCAGAAGGAACGTACCACGCAGGTAGGCGTTGTCGCTGTACAGGCCATCACCGTGAGGCTGGTTGTCTGAAGGGAACCAGTCGTCACTGATACCGTCAAGGTTGCCCAGGCGCGCACGAAGGCAGCCGGTGAAGTTCTTCGCCTTCACCCCGTCCATCACGTCCACGCGGGGCTGACCGTCCTCGGTGGCGGAGATCAGGATCAGGTTCTGGCGCAGCGGATTCTCCGTGTTGCCCATCAGCACGCACTCGTCACCAGACTCCGGAAGAGAAGCGCCGAACTCGTCCTCGCCTACGAGGATGGAACCACCCTCCACGCCGGCCACCTCAACCCAATAGCTTTTCAAATTCCCGCCGTTGAAGGTCTGGCAGCGCATGAGGTCATGGGCCACGAAAGTGTTCTCCTGCTCGAAAGTGATCCTCCAGTAACCGCCCTCAAGAACAGCGGTCTTTATTTTCCCGTTGGCGGCACTGACACAAAGCTGGCCGCCGACGCTGCGTACCTTCTCGATAAGCATCTCCAATACTACCATGACCTGGCGTACCGTCAGCTTGTCGATGGTCAGATGGGACAAAGCGTCCTCCATCCAGAGCCGCCAGCCCTCACCGAAAAGACCGTCCACGAATTTCGGACTGCGAAGAAGCTCACGCACGACAAGGGTCAGCAACTCGGCATTGCCCTTGTCATCAATACCCGCATTATCCTCCTGTCCGAAAGAGGCTCCCGCTTCGAAGGTGATCTTCCCCTTTGCACGGTCATTCTTTTTTTTGCTGATGTGTTCCGCCTGGCTTCTCCGCGCGGAAAAAAGATTGTTGTCCGTAGGCAGTGTCTTGTCCCAGCTACGGATAATGTCAGGAAGCGCGGCACCCTCCGCCTTTGACTTCGTATAGTTTTTCAGTTCCCCGATACTGTCATTCACCCGTTCAAACGCACCACTATGCAGGGCATCGCTGATCTCGATGTCCATCTCCCCGGGTTGGTTCACCTTCCGGGTAATTTTCGTGATACGGCTGCTGCGATAACCGGTTTCGGGGAAATACTCCTCGCTTTCAAGTCTCACACGGCGGCCTACGGACAGGGAAACACCGTTCTCCTCAATCCACACATGGTCGGTCGGGGCCTTGTAAACGGCAAGATCCTGCCAGTGTTCGGTATTGAACTGTTCCACCGCCGTAAGAAACTCCTCCTCGGCAAGCGGGTAATATTCGTCCGGCATACGGATATTCCAGAGAATATAACGGTCACCGGATTTCGGGACAAGTTTGCCGCCGGGGAGTTGCGTGTCATCATCATAGGGCCATATCGTAATAATCTCGAACTCACGGGTGGCACTGTTGAAATTCACCTCGAAATAGTGGTCCTCACCCTGCCCCAGTCCGGAAAGGTCACCGTCCTGGAACGATACACGTTTGGTCTCGTCGGGCAGCTCGTAATCGTTCGGATCGAAGTTCAGGCTGTCGTCCCTGAAATAATAGACCGTGAAAGGGTTGCCGTCGTCATCTTTCACATCTTCGCTGCGCACACTGCTGACAGCCCCGATCCTGCGGGGATAAATGCCGCTGAAGGCGTCTTGCTCGTAACGGTCATAGATGCCGTACTCCTCCGTATGTATCTCGACATATTGCCTGCCCCCCGGAAGCATCAGGCGGCTATGCCCGTATTTTGACGGATCTATGTTCCGCGTGCTGCCTACCGGGAACAACCGGGTATAAAAATTGTCGGTACCCGTCGTGTCGCGTTCGATTCCGGTCAGTCCCTTCCCGTAGCCCAGCGTTATTTCCTCGCCATGCTCACACCGGCACACGTTCACGGTCTGGCCTTCCACCCACCATTCAGCCTGCCCGCCGACCGCTTCGGCTATCTCTTTCAGGGCTTCGTTGCAGTACTTCCCCTCGTAATCGATGACGATAAGGTCCGTACCGTCCACCCGCCCCACTTTCCAGTCGGTGGTGTGGTTCATTCCGTCATTGATACACTTCACGATCATGGCCACGTGTTCACGCGGAGTCGCTGTCAGCGTGAACACAGGCTCGGTGTTCCCGTCGGTGGTCTCCAGCACAAGAAAACGTCTCACCAGGCTCTCGATACCGTAAAACTTCAAATCATATACCCACTCCTGGCCGCTCTTCTGCTTCGGGGTGTACCGTTCGGTCAGCCAGTAGCGCTCACCCTCAAAGTCCACCCGGTCATTCACGTCCAGGGCGATATATTCGTAATGCGTGAAAGAGAGTGTCAGGACATTGTCACCCTGCACCTCCTTCACCTGGGTGGAGCTGTCGCCCGCCTCGATATCGGTCCGTCTGTTGCCGTTGCTGTCATAGATGGTCAGCATGTCTGTATCTTGTTTAAACGTCGTTTGAATAGGGTTTGAATCACATTTATATGACCGGGACAGGTTCCCGGAACTTCACCTTGAACTTGCCGGCGTGCACGCCTTCCTTCCAGAGATAGGTCAGAGGCTGGAACTTGCTGCAATCCGTATATTTCACACGGAGAGTCAGGGCAAGTTGGGGAAAGGAAATCTCAAGCCACCCGTCACGGCCTTTCTTCAGGAAATTGATGAACTCGAAATACTTCTTCAGCCAGCCGGCCTGCGTTTTGCCAAACAGGGCGAAATGAAGCGTCACGTCACGGGCCTCGTTCCTGGGCGTCAGCACGGAGGAATATTTCTCCCCGTCCTCCTCCCGAATATTCACAGCCGTATCCGTTTTCGTCTTGCTCGGGGTCAGGATGGCGGTCAGGTTATCCATCCCGCCGCGCTTGTCCTCAACGAGGAACACCCCGTATGTACTCCAGATGTCGGTACCGTTGACAAGTACCAGACCGCCTAATATCTTTTCCATATCATTTGCATTTTACTCCGTCACGATTGATTTTACGAATCTCTTCCTCTATTTTGCCAAGGTGCGACGCGCTCGTGCCGGTGTTCTCCTCGATACGGGCAAGATGCCCCTCGGCGGTGTTCATCTTGTCGATGACGCTCTCCATCTTCTCATCGATGCTCGACCAGTGTTGCAACCCGCTGGTGAACATGCCGTCCAGTTTTGTACCCTGGTCCTGTGTCATGGCTGAAAAACCGCCGGTTTTGGCGCTCTGGCTCGTACCGCCCGAGTTATCGTACCCGGTGGCCGCGGCAAGATTGTCACGAAGAGCGACGGCTTCCTCGACATACTTCATGTACTCGTCCTGGAGGGCCTTACGCTCGGCTTCTGTAAGGTCATTGTCTTCCATCGCCTTGCCGAATTTCTCCCACCAGCCTTTCAGCTTGTCGGAATACAGCTCACCGATCTTGTTTGACAGCATCGCACGCATGAAATACTCGGATATGTCCTCCGCCGCGGCTGCGGCATCATACTTCATATCCATCAGGTTATCCACGAAACTGCTGTACATGCTGTCGAAGGAAATACCGGTGAGACCTTCATACAGCTGGTCGGTAAGTTCCTCCAGCTTGCCCGCCTGGTCGATATAGTCATCCAGCTTCTCGGTCAGACGACCTCCATATCCGCCCTTGCCGGTATCCTGGATCTGCGTCCACATGTCCACGTTACTGCGCAACTTCTTCATCTCCTCCGGACTTAGGTTCCAGATGTCACCGTTCCAGCTACGCCCGATCTGACCGCTCAAACGGTCAATCTGTTCCTGTGAGAAACCGCCCCAGTAATAATTCCAGCTGTGATGCGAACCGTGATAGCCGGCCTGCGACATGGCCATGTCCAGATAGTTCGAGTTCGTCTCCTGCTGGAGCCTGTAGGCATCCCGGTAGGCGGCCACGGACTTTGTACCCTTGCTCGCCTTGATCTCCTCCGTCAGGTCCTCGATAGCCGTCTGCAAGGTCTCGTTGCGCTCGGTCAGCCGGTCGATGGTTTCCTGGACCTCTTTGGCATTGCTTGAAGTCGTCCAGGAGGAAAATCCGCCCCAGGTCAATGCGTCGAATATCTTGCCCACACCGGAAAGCAGCGATTTTCCGATAGTCACAAAAAGATCACCGGAAAGCACATCGTCAAGAATACCGCTCACGGCATTGAACACCGCGTCGAGCAGGCCACCGATGACCACACTCAAACCATCCTTGAAAAGGTCTATAATACTTACAATCCAGCCGACAACAGGCACATCCTCAAGTGTTTCGGAAACCTTTCCGAAAGCCTCGCCCAGTTTGCCGTCCACTTCCTTGGCACCTTTGCCGAGTGTGATCAGGCCATTATACGCCCCGCTGATACTGCCGGAGGCAATCTGCTGCAATCCGTCCCTCACATTCTCCATACTGGTCTTCAGACCGGAGGCAGTATTCGAGAGGGACTGCCGGGCACTGTCAGCCGTTTCCTGCAAGGCGTTTATATTCTCACTCGCGGCATCGGCATTAGCCTGCGCCGTTTCCAGGGCTTGCCGGGCGGACTCCTTCTCCTGTTCGGTTCCGGACTGTTGCGCCTCAATGTATGATTTCTGGGCGGCAATGAGTGCCGTATAGGTGTCCGCATACACCGCCTGTGCCTCCTTCAGGTCTGAAAGGGCTTTCTGGTAGGCAGTGACCTCGGCACCCAGTTTCTTGAAACTGACCTTGCCGGAACCGCCCAAAGCCCTCTCCATCTGCTGGACGGCAGAGACAAGCGCGTCCTGGCTGGCATGGTCGGCATTTCGGAACTCGTCAGTGAGCATGTATTTTCTGGCATCCGCCAATACAGGCTTTATCATATCGGAAAACATCCCGCCGAATTCACCGAAGACAGTACCCCAGTCAATACGGGCTTTCAGTTCCTGCACTTCGATGCCGGCAAGTTTGCTGTCACGTTCAACACCGAGAGAGAGCTTCTCGCTGCCGGACGTCGTCTTTTGTATCTTTTCCGCATATTCGGTCGCGATGGCGAGTTTCTGCTGCTGGAAGGTGCCGTAGGCCTGCAAATATTCCTGCATCACTCCGAACTCTTCCCGATAAGCTTCCGCTATTTTTTTCTGTCGGCCGGACTCGTTCAGCTCACGGGCCTTGTCTATTTCGGACTGCTGATCTTCCGACAGCGAACCGGACTGCCCCGCTTTCGCGTTGTCACGTTTCCAACCGGCTTCCTGCTTGGCTATTTCATCCTTGCGTGCCTGGTATTCATTGTCTATCTGGCGCAGCTTCTTCTCCAGCCCCTCGGTCATCATCTCAATCTCCGCCTCGTCATTCTTCCTTTGCAGCCCGACGAGTTCCTGGCCCAGCTTTTCAGAAACCTGTTTGCGGCGTTGGGCTTCTTTCTCCGCCTTGTCCGCCTTCTTCCGTTCGGCCTCGGAATCCTTATCCTCACCGGGCTTGACCTTGTCGTACTCCTTTTTGGCGGTATCGACGGCATCCTTCAGTTCTTTCGCCTTCTTCTCAAACTCCTCACGGGAAAGGCTGTTGGACGTTTCCTGAAGAAAGGCGTTATAAGCCTTGAGCGCGTCCTGGTATTTCTCTTTTGCCGCAGCCACCCAGTCAGTGCTTGAATCCGTGGGCAGGTTACGCCGGTTTTGTTCCGAAACCAGTTTGTTCAGCTGATACTTCAGTTCGTCACGGGAATAAGTTCCGGTAAGATTTTCGTCACCCTGCGTAATCTTTCCGTATTCCTTCTCCTGGACAGACATCCGGGCAAGCAGGGTTCTACGCTGCTTTATCTGCTGTGCAAGGGTCTCGTTACTCACACCGGTCAGGTTTTCGAAATAGGCATTTACCTCGTCCTTGCGGATTTGTCCGTTCAGGCTCTTGCGTTTTCCGTACAGATTCTGAAGCTCTGCCTCCTCATCCCTTGAACGTGCGGATTTCTGGACATATCGGGCTCTTTGCCGCCCGTAGCTGTCCTGGTAATATTCGGTTGCCAACCGGGTCTTGCCTTCAAGTTCTTTTATCCTGTCATCCACACGTTTCAATTCATTGGCGGGATTGGATATGGACTCACCGGCTTCCAATCGGGCTATCTCTTCCTTGATTTTCTTGATATTCTTCAGTTTCTCATACTCGGTGTCGTATTTGGAGAATATATCCGGATATTTCTGTTCCAGCTTGTTTAGCGCCTCACGCCGGGCATCCGTGGACACGGCTTCATCCCCGGCAATGGAACACAGTTCCTCTATTTTGCGCCTGTGCTCTTCCTCGGCCTCTATGGTTTTCTGCTTCTGCTGCTGATACCTTTCCTCGGATTCCTGCAAACGTTCGGTTTCCGTCTTCATGGAGATCAGTGCCACGGCAACACCGGCAAGCAGGGTCGCAACCAGCACATAGGGATTGGAAAGCATGGTCCGGTTGAGCATTTTCTGCGCTTTCTCAACCAGCAGGAGCCAGTTGTAATGCAACGCCTCCGCAGCCACCGCCCAGCCTTTCACGGCCGTGACTGTCATGACGGCGGTCCGGTACACACCATACGTGCCGACAAGCCCGAGCAGGATACGGCCGAAACGTTCGTAATGCTCCACCATGTAGGAAACACCGGAAAGCGTGGTGTTGATGACACCTTCCGACTGCTGCCCGATTTCATTGAACATCATTGAAACGGCATCCTCTATATTGGAGATCTGTCCGGTTATCGTTTTGGATTGTGCCTCCATCAGACCACCGAATTTTCCGCCCTCGTCCGTCAGGCTCTCTATGACCTTCTGCACCTCGGGAAAACCGACCTTGCCTTCCTCCACAAGCTCCTTCACCTTGCTTTCAGCCACGCCGAACTGCTTGGCCAGTTCGGCGATCATAGGGATGCCCCGGCCGGTGAACTGGTTCAGGTCCTGTGTATAAAGCCGTCCCTGGGACATGGTGGTGCCGTAAAGATAGACCAGATCGTTCAAAGGGATGGAAAGTCCGGCAGCGATGTCACCCAAGCGGATCAGCGTCTCGTTCACTTTCTCCGCTCCAAACCCGTAGGCAAGAAGCTGCTTGGCACCCTGCGCGACATCCTCCAGGCCGAAAGGAGTGGTCGCGGCCGTATGTACCAACTGCTGCATCAGGGTGTCGGCCTTCTCCGCACTGCCGAGCATGGTCTGAAACGACACCTCCAGCTGCTGGAACTCGCCGCGTACCTTGGTGATGTTCGACACCAGCTCCTTGATAGTAAAGGCGGCCGCCAGCTTGCCGACGGTGTTGTTCAACAGGGAACCGCTCCTGTCAAGTTCCCGGATCTGTCTGTTGGCGGACGATGCCTGCTGGGACATCCGCTCGATCTTGCCCACGGCCTTGTCAAGACGGGCGCTCAAATGGTCCACCATAAGGAATTCTATTTGTACCGGTTTCATCTATTTTAGCTTGCTTTGAAAAAATCCTACTATTCCATCCGCTTCATCCTCGGCGCTCCGCTCATCCGCAGGACCGGAAGATCCGGACTTGTCACGGACATACCGGGGAGCGTCACTAAGCATCATGATCAGGGTCTGGTAATTCACCTTGTTCAGTATATAGTCCACGCTCCAGCCGGTGGCACTGGCAATCTGCCACACAAAACCGAAAGGGCTATGGGAGCCTTCATAACGGCTCTTTAACTCCCCTTCTTTCTTTGGCTCAGTCTCAAGCTCATCGGATTCGTCCGCTCGGCTGATCTGATAATAGGTATAAAAGGGTCGGTACCCATCAGGCTGACAAAACGCTTGATCGCACCCACCAGATAACGCTGTTCCATGAAGTTCCTTATGAGCCATGCCACCGGGCGCAAAAGCACGCGGCGGCTGAAAGGGCCACGACAAAGGGTATAGGCCACCATACGGCTCACCGCCTTGCCGTGAGAGGCCAGAAACTGCATTTCCTCCTCCTTGCTGAACCCCCACATCTCCTCACTGGTGATCCCCATCGACAAATATGTCCGGGCAAAAAGAATCTGACCGGACATATAAGGCCGCCTCATGGTCACGCGCAGCTCCAGCGGGGATTTCCTGAAAGGGATATGAAACGCTTTCAGCGGGACGCTCACACCGATATCCAGCAGCGCGTCCGCACCCTCACGCTGGATCTGCTTGATGACAGCTTCGTCCATACGCTACTCCTCGGCCGGGTTAGTGGAAGCAGCAGCGGCAGATTCAGCAGGAGGCAGTTTATACTGTTTCCACTCTTCCGGGATAGAATCCGTATTGAATACGCCATGGGGCTGGGAGCCGTCTTCCGGCATGGCCACTTCCAGCGTGCATTCGATTTTCGCCGTTTCTGTCAGGGTCAGCTTGCCGCCGAGATTGGAAAGTAGCGTGCCATTGGGAATCAGGATGCTCTGCCCCGAAACAAGGGCTATTTCCCACGGACCGGTCAGCAACACGGCTGCCGTCGGGGCCGTCCAACCAATCGGGGTTTTCTTTTCCGAGTCCTCTTCCTTGTAGTGCATGGTACCACCCAGCAAGCTATGCAGGTTTTCGTAGTTCAGCTGGATAACGTTGAACGTGGGGGCGATGCTGCCATTCGACTGGGGAATGATAAGCACCGGGGTTCCCGGCACCTGCTCCGCCTCGATTTTGGCGGATTCGGGTTTCTGCCCGCCCATGTCAAACGAATTCTTCTCTATGTAACCCACCACAAAGTCCTTGTATTTCACGGCACCGACGCCGTACATGAAATTCTTATTCATTGTTTCTTGATTTTGAAAGTTAATACTATGCCGGCAACACATCCGGTTATAAAAGCGGCCAGCGCTATTTTAACGGGACTAAAGCGACGTTCAAATTCCGTTTCAACTGTGAATGAGTCCTCATGTGTCTCATTACGGATACGGGTCAGTTCCTCCTCATAACACAGTACCAGCCGCTGGAGGCTGTCGCAGGATGCCTCCGCTATGATATTGCCGGCCGCATCGCTCTTCACCGTCAGGCCCGCCTGCCCGTTCCTGGAATGGTAGGACGAACCGGAGGGAAGTTTACGGAGGCTGTCCGCAGGTATAGACAGCTTCACCGAACTCGCCGGTATACCCGCCATCACCAGTCCCGCCCGTAGGCTGTCCGGAGGGATCGTCAGGCTCACCGCCGATTTCGGAATCCCCGCCATCAACAGCCCCCGCCTCACGTTTGACACGTTGTCGGCGCTTGACGACAGGCTGCTGTTCCGGTTCACCTCCGTCCTGCTCTTTCGAGTACTCGCGCATCCCGTAAAGAACAGGACAATCATCATGATGCCTGCAACTGTTGGCAGTATCAATGGCTTTCCGGAGGCGTGCCATTTCACGCCGGGTCGCCTGCAAAGCTTTCCTGTTTTCATTCAGTTCCTCTTTTAAGGGTTCTACAATATTCTCGATCAGGATACGGGTGGCATGTTCGGTGTTGTCAATCCGTACCGTCTCGGCTTCGGCGGTAGCCTTCTCCGCTTTCGCCCTCGCTTCCCTGACCGTTGATTTCAGGGTGATGATGGCTATTATCGTGGCTACCAGACCACCGCCCAGCACCAGATTCATGACTGCACTGAAGTCCATACGCACACTGGTCTTTCAGGTCAAAGCCTATTTGCCGGCATCCTTACCCGCAAACAGTCCGATGAGCCACTGGACAAAGCCCGTATCGGCAACACCATTGGACACAAGGGACGCACCGAACCCGTAACACAACGCGATATACCACGTGGCATCAGCGACAAAGCCCGCATCCAGCCACCATAAAAGCATGGCGGCCACAATGCCCACACACCAGCTGACAATCTGTGTCGCCAAGCCCTGCATTTTTGGAAACAGAGCCTTGATCCCTTCCGTGAGCAACACCACGCCACCGACAAAACCGGCAAAAGTGGTGATCATCGCGCTATAATCGACTTCCGGTACTGTACCGGTCTGGGCAAAAGTTGCTGACACGAATCCGAGTATCAGCACAAAGAATAAAAGAAATCTTTTCATGTTGTTGTTGATTTATTGAGTTATACCTATTTGTTTAAGCCATCTCTGTACATCAAAACTGGGGCAGGCTTTGGCCGCCAGTTCATTGTGACCGACGATTCTCACATCGGGAAAACGACGGTGGAAATCCTTCACGTACTTCTCAAGCGCCTTTTTTTGCCAGGAGGTACGGGTGTCCGCAGGCGTTTTACCATCCTTTGCACACCCGCCGGCATAGACGATATGGCGGCTCACGGAATTGTAACCGGCCACGCCGTTGGTCACTTCCCACGGGTCCACATTCGCGTCCTCGTTATTGTTCACCAGGCGTTCCACTCCGCCGTTCAGATGGAACAGGTCGGTATATCCGACCTGCTTCCAGCCGCGGCCGCCCTTTGAGACGGGGTTCGTATGCCAGGC
>ENA-OOXP01001993-OOXP01001993.1-human-gut-metagenome-genome-assembly--contig:-NODE-1993-length-12143-cov-3.791777_pt1 | contig 12143 bp, 8 predicted proteins | sample MGYA00241591_ERZ501351 | MGnify/ENA primary metagenome ERZ501351 (study PRJEB25962, sample SAMEA1968361) | human gut metagenome | biome: human gut; feature: human-associated habitat; material: faeces...
CCTTTCGTATTTTGTTTACATCACTTCTACTCTTTTTTGTTTCAAAACCTTCAGCAACAAAGCCAGATCCTCAATGTCGTAACCGTCATTATTTACTTCCGGTACAACATGTCCCTGTAAAACACTGCCAAGCAGCGTATCTACACTGCACTTAAAGAAATGCGCCAAACGTAGCAATACCCTCAGACTGACACTGACGCGGCCGTGCTCAAGGTTGCTCATATGCGTCTGCGAAACATCTAAACGCTGAGCAAGTTCACTTTGACTGATACCGTGTCTGATACGCATTAACCTGATATTCTTACCAATTTCCTTATAATCGGGATTCATAAAGATACCTCCTTCATCACCTGTTACTAAATAAATTTATTTTTGCGCCGATTCTGTTCCTGGCGGCAGATCGCTGATAAGTTCAGCCGGATCTACCTCAAGTGCCTGTGCGATAAGAAAAAATACTTCCAAACCGCATCTGGCAGCACCACGTTCTATTTTTGATATATAGGAACGGGTCAAACCGGCTTTAATAGACAATGCTTCCTGACTTAAACCTTTCAGTCTTCTGTAATATAAAATATTTAAGCCTATACTTCTATATTTCTCAGCAAACATGACTTTTTTCACCTTAACAATTAAACTTTTATAGATATTGGTTTTATACTTATTATCTTACAAAAAAAATGCATTTGCTGTATAAAATACAGCACATACGTGCACTATATTACTCATTTATACAAAATAAAATTATACATGCAAAGAAATTATATGTCTTTAAATATGTAAATGCACTTAAAATTAATGAATTTTATTATTTTTTATATTTCAAATATTTTGCTATTTATATGAAATAATTATATATTTTATATAAAATTACGGCTTGTTATAGCTATAGTTCTACTTATTAGTACTCACCGTACAAATAAGTGGTTTTCAGAAAAGCAATATGCGAATTACGAGTAATTAAAAACTCACACCCCGGAAGATGTGAGTTTTTAATTACTTTTCTTCGTTATTCTATTCGTCCTGATCTTCGGTCTCACTGTCAGAAGACATACTCAAATCAGTATCGTTACCACCAGCCAGATTATCCATCTGACTACCTTGCACATCGCCTGTATCGGAACTGCGAGAATTGCTGTCAGCTTGTTCTTCCTGACCGGCACCAGCTAAAATATTCTCAAAACCAGTACTAAAACTGCTGCCAGAACCACTTGCATTCAGGCTGTCATCACTGTTATGTATTTCAATTGTTCCGACACCAATATTTGTGTTTTCACCACTTGGATTTATTATTACAGGAGTATGCAGCTCAGAAGTTACAGCAGAGCTGCTGCTATGATAATTATCCTCAAATTCAGGCAGTTTAGTAATATCATGCTCATCTTCAGGCAGTTCTGGTGGCTCAGGCGGTAGTGGCGGTGCCGGAAAGATATCTGCATAAGCCTTGCCAACACCTTTGTCGTTATACTTAGAAATATCGTAAGTATTGCCATCTTTATCGGTCGTCGCATAAACAGCCTTATCAGAAACAATTGCACCTGGTCCCCATCCTACTATCCCACCACAATACTGTGCATTACCGTCTGTAGCAATGACCTGCCCTAAATTCAGTGCATTCTCTACTATCCCTTCAACAGAATTACCAATAATTCCGCCTACCTGGTCCCTGCCTTGGACTGTACCTGTATTTAACACATTATCAATGCTTTTAGAAGATGTGCCTACTCCTATAATCCCACCAACACTATTACCGCTACCGCTAACAGCACCACTGTTTTCAGCCCTACTGACAGATACACATCCAATACCGGCACTGGGAGGTCCTGACATAGACACGCCGCCCCCCATACCAACAATACCGCCTACCGCTGTTCTTCCTGTTATTGTCCCTGAATTATTGGTATTCTCTAAAAGCATATCATCATCACAATAATAATATCCTAAAATTCCCCCAACACTATCTAATCCGCTAATGTTACCATTGTTGATGGCATCGACAATTATTTGTCCAGAAGCATTACAGCCAATAACACCGCCGACATAACTATAACCTTTTACTGTACCTTCATTTTTTAATTCACTGACATAGTTGGAACCTTCAGCATCATTATAACCTAGTACACCACCAATATAATAGCTTGAACCAACACTCACACCATCGGTTACAAAAACACTTCCTTTATTAAGCGCTTTGCTCACAGTTCCGTTATTTTCACCAATAGCTCCGCCTACTTCACGAGCTCCGCCTACAAAACCTCTATTTTCAATATTATATACATAACCATTTACTTTATTTTGTCCACAAATCCCGCCGACAAGTTCATTTCCCTTAATACTTCCATCATTGATACCGTCAGAGATATTCCCATTATTCTGTCCAACAATTCCTCCAACAGTACTATTGCCACTAACAGAAGCATAGTTATGGACACTATTTATAATACCTGTATTAGCTCCGGCAATACCACCTACAGCACTATTATTTCCAGCATCAATTTTTCCTTTTAGTAAAATTCCATCAATAGTACCTGTAGAAGTATTTTGTCCAGCAATACCACCTATCCCAACACCGCCGCCAGTCAAATCAATTTCTGCATCTACATTTTTAACACTTCCAGCATTATAGCCAACTATGCCGCCGGAATAACCGCCCGTACTATTAATAACTTTTATCTTGCCAACTATACCATCAATCTCCCCAAGACCCTTATAATTATACCCTGTAATGCCGCCGGAATAACCGCCGCTAGTATTATTTACTGTTATATCAACTTCAGCATTCTTTATTATTCCTTCATTAATGCCAACAATACCTCCGGTATATTTACTTGTTCCTGAAACAATACCACTTACTGCAACATTTTCAATTAACCCGTTATTCTGACCTACAACTGCTCCAACAGCCTGGTATCCACTAATATTACAATTGGATAAAGTAAGATTTCTGATTACACTGCCACTTGCAGTTTGTCCGAACAACCCTTTGTAGCTTCCATTTCCACCATTTACAGTTACATTTTTTATATCATTCTCCAGACCGTCAAAGGTTCCCTTAAACGTACTGTCAGCGCTGATGGGTATAAAACTATTAATGCTGCTAGCATCAATATCATTTTTTAAAGCATAATTGCCGCTTAGATTAGTATTAATGTCCTGCAGCTGCTCAGCATTTGTCACCCACATATAACCTTTTACACTCTGAGCTCCGCCATTGATATCAAAATTTTTATCCTTACCTGCATAACCGTTAGCATCATGAGCGGTATACCCCAACACAACGTTACCATTGGCAAAATCTCCGTTAATAACAGCATTGCTGCCGTCAAAATCATCTCCGCCCAATTTTATATTATCAGTATCTAAAACGATACGGCTGCCCTCAAAACGCAGTGTGTCTGCTTCCAGTTTACCCATATTGACAAGCTCAGCAGTTCCCGCTATCCCAAAATCACTGATACCAGCGCTGTTTTTAAAATTTTGTAAAGCTGCATCGACATCAGATAAGCTCTTAGTAGAAGCCGTCAGCGAACCAACATTTACCTGTGCCGTTTTACCAAACAAAATCCCATTGGGATTGATCAAAAAAACATGTACCCCTTGTCCATTCAAAGCGCCAAAAATCTCACTGCCCTGTCTGCCGGTAACATAATTCAAAATAGCGTTCATATTCTTAAAATTTACCGTTTCTCCAGCAGCAACATTAAAACTATCCCACTTGACCGACACATTGCCTGTACCGGTAATATCCATCTGATTACCGCTGGACGTATAACTGCCGTTACCAGTAACTACCGTCCCACCCTGTGGCAATCCCCATGCGCAATTAGAAAAAGCCAAAGTGCTAACTACTATAGCGACCGTTGTTTTCCCTAGTCTCTGCCTGTTTTTCATCTTAATCCGCTCTTTTCCGCTCACGATATTCTTAAAACAATTTGTATAACCTGAACCATAACCTGCCGTTTTTATCTTCCGCCTCACTGCGATAAGATTCACCCTTTATCTTACGTGCATAATCTAGTCTTGCGTACAAGCTGCGATCCAAGCTATAAACTGCGCCAATACCCCAACCTGCCAGCCTGCGATGCGGATCGGAGGTATCTCCGTCCTTTCGTGCCAAAACCTCACCTACGTCAGCAAACAACGTCATACTCATACCTTTGATCGGAGTTTGATACCTTAATTCTGCCGTTGCCTGATAACCGCTGTCACCGCCTGCTTCACCCTGCGGATAGGCTCGCACCGCATCAGCACCCCCCAGATAAAACTGTTCACTGCTGTCTAGATTGCGGTTTGCTAGCTGTCCATGTGCAAAAACATAGAACTGTGTCACTTTGCTTAATTTACTGACATGATTAACATCAAAATTAAAGCGGCTAAAGCCGCCTTCCGTCCTGCTGAATTCATCAGCAGCCTGAGCTTCCCCGCTGCGCAGCTTTAAATTACCGGCACGTAAGACAGCACTGTAACCACTATAACTAACAGCACTTTGCAGACTTCCAGTCAGTCCAAGATGAAACACATCACTGCTTTTACGTGCCGTATAATCAAAAACACGCAGTTCATCATTCAAACGGTTATGCTCATAGCCGTAAATCAACCGTAAATTTCCTGATTTCCTGCCGCTTAAAGGCTGCGAACCATATAGGCTCACCGTTTTAGCCGTTCCTACAGCACCTGCCTGCGTAAAATAATCCCCTAAAGTATAATCCGACTCCGCGCAGCTGATACCTAAACGACCTCCCGTTCTATTAACTGCTGTTTCATAGCCTAAATTATAATTTTTCATCTTCTCATTACTAAGCATCCCGCCGATAACAAGCCTGTCCCCGCTGCGCAGCGGCTCATTAACAATGACCTGCATTCCGTAACGGTAACGTCCCGAATATTTGCCGCCATAATTGTCAGTATAAACAGCGCCTTCCACAATTGGCGAGGCCCCTAAAACAATTGTTAAACTGCTGCTGCCAATCTTATCACCAGGCTCTAAAATACCTTTGGCCTGCACACCGGGCAATGCATTCAGATTATTCAGCGTCATTTCTAAAATATCACTGCGTAACTGCATCCCAGTATATAATTTTTTTAAAAACCCTTCCACAAAACGATCTTCCAGACTTGTAGAATTTTTCACTCTTAACTTATCCAATACCCCAGGAAAAACCTTAATTGTTACAATACCAGCCACAATATCCTGCCTAGGTAAAAATGCAGTTGCCACAGGATATCCCTGTTTTCTGTAATAGACAGATAAAGCTTTCGTCAACTGCTGCAAATCGTTAACAGCCAAATTGCGTCCACTGTATTTTTCCAAAAGTGCCTTGGGGGGGGGCAAACACTCCTCTATTCCACTAACATCAAGTTGGAATCTTTTAACATACACCATCGACTGCGATTTTTCCGCATGTTCCGAAATATCATCTTTATGTACAACGACACGCTGATTATTAAGCATATTATCAGACATCCCATTCTGCTGGACGTCACTGCTTGGAAGCTGGTTAGCAGCATAACATCCGACAGTCTGAGACAAGACATAAAGCATAATTACAACTTCTTTTTTCACCCCTGTCCATCTCCCCACTCTTCCAGTCATAATAATACCTATTATAAATTTTAGTTTCTATTTTAATCTATTATCCTACTAATGATTCAAAAAAGCAATTATTTCGAATAATAATATTAAAAATAATTAAATCATATGTATTTTATTATATATTTATTAGAATTTATATTTTAATCAAAAGACTATCAGGGATTATGTGCTGATTCTATTTATTTTAACTGCAGACTTTTCTGATTTATGCTGCAAGCTTCTATTACCCGTTCCAAATCGTTTGTCAATTTCTATAATCACTTACTAAAAGCTAACAAACCACTATAAAAAAACTAATATATTTTTATACTATAAAACCATAACAAAATATAGAAAATTTCTATTATTAATGATACAATATTTATATTATAACAAATTATTTTAATCTTATTGCAGTAAAAATTAGGTAATTATGGGCGAGGTATATATATGAATACCAAGATCAAACAAACAATAGCTTTATTTTTTACAGTCATGTTATTGTTTGTTCTGGTGCTGCCACCACTATCCGCAGCCGCAGATGCAAGTCCTATTAAAGTAGGCTATTATGAGGACGGCGACTATATGTCCAAAAGTCAAAGCGGAGAATATAGCGGATATAATATTGAATATCTACAAAAAATTTCCAAACAATCAGGACTTCCTTTCGAAATGGTTGATATTGCAAGCTGGAATGCTGCATATGATATGCTGGTTAAAGGTGAAATCGATCTGCTGCCGGCAGTTTATCATTCAGAACAGCGGGCAGAGGAAATTTTCTTTTCCGGCCAACCAATGTGCAGTATTTATACTACCCTAAACGTTCGTATGAATGATCCACGCTATGATTATGAAGATTTTAAAGCTTTCCAGGGCATGAATGTCGGCATTATCCGCGGCGGAGTAGACGGCGAAAGGTTTAAAAGTTTTTGCCGTGAGCATAATCTTGTTTTAAATATTATTGATTATGACGAAACAAGTGTACTTTTAGAGGCACTTGATAATGGTACACTGGACGGTGTTGCTATTACCCACCTTGGAAAAAACAGTACTTTCCGCAGTGTAGCCCAGTTTTCTCCCAGTCCTTTATATTTTGCCGTAACCAAGACAAATCCCGAGTTACTGTCTGAAATCAACAAGTCCATGAATAATATTCTATTGGCTAATCCTGGTTACAGCCGGGATTTGTATGATAAGTATCTTGCCCCAAGCGTTAACCAAAAGCCTGTTTTTACTAAAGAAGAACTCCAATATATAAAACAAGCTGCACCGATATTAGTATCTTATGACCCTTCTTTTGCACCTTTAACATACCAGAGTAAAAAAAGCGGGCAAATTACTGGCGTAACTGCAGATATTTTTGAATTTATTGCCAAAAACAGCGGTCTGCGTTTTGAATTTGAAGCACATAATCAAACTGAAGCTCTGCAACTTTTACAGCAGGGGAAAATATCTGCTTTAGCTTTATCTGACGGCGATTACCTTTGGGACGGTAGAAACAATATCAATTCCACACTTTATTATCTACGTGCACCTACCTCAATGATCACCAGATACGATTCAGATAAATTGGAAGTAATTGCTTTGCCTCAAGGGTATCAGCTTTCTGAAGCTATCAAGGCAGCAAATCCACATTATACCTTCAAATACTATCCTTCTATCGAAGACTGTCTTAACGCAGTTTTGCACAATAAAGCTGATGCTGCCTGTACAAACACTCATGTTGCCGGCGCTTATCTAAGCAGATCAGCTTACCAGGGTATGCGCACTATAACCTTAGCTCAGCCAATCAATGAAATGTGTGTAGGATTATCTGCGTCGGGCGATCCGAAGTTGTTTTCGATCATTAATAAGTGTATCCAATATCTTCCTACAGAGCAGGTAGACGCCTATCTTGTAACGCATTCTGCCAATACCAAAGAAGTCAGTATGCTGGAATTTATTGAACAGCATCTTTGGCAGGTAGGCTGTATTGTGATACTGGTCCTGAGCATAATAATTCTGCTGATAGGCAGTAATTTAAGAAACGCTTTACGCAGTAACCGCCGTATTCAGGATCTGCTGTATAAGGATGAACTGACCGGTCTTTATAATATGAACGGATTCTATCAGAAATGGGAAGAAAATAACACTCCCTCCAAACAACAGTCTTTTGTTGTACTTTATAATGGTTTCTGGAAAAAGAAGGAAGAAAATAATACCCCCCAAAAACAGCAGTCATTTGTTTTACTCTACAGTGATATTTGTCAGTTTAAATTTATCAACGATAACTTTGGTTTTGCTACGGGTGATCAGGTACTGCAAGCCAGCGGTAAAATATTACAGGAAATCCTTGAAGATGATGAATTCTGCGGAAGGATATCCTCCGACCATTTTGCTCTCCTGCTAAAGTATAATTGCTGGGAACACTTAGACAAACGCATGCAAAACTTTGTTAAAAAGCTGAATTGCTGGCGTAAAGCGAAAACCGATATTCCTTATAAAATTGATTTCGTATTTGGTGTTTGTCTAATTGAAAAAAATGCTACTATTGACCTTCATCAAAAACTTGATTTAGCCAATTATTCAAGACGCTACGCAAAAGATACTCCAGGCAGTTTTATTGTTTTATATGATGAAAAAATGCGTGCTCAGGCACTTTTAGCACAACAGTTGGAAAGCCGCTTAGATCAGGCTCTGCAGGAAAATGAATTTGTAGTCTATTATCAGCCCAAGGTTTCTATGAAAGATGGCTCCATTATAGGAAGCGAAGCTTTAATTCGCTGGAACCATCCTGACAAAGGTTTTCTGATGCCAGGCGTATTTATCCCTATCTTTGAGAAAAACGGTATGGTTAAAAAAGTTGACTTGTGGCTGTTTGAAGAAGTTTGTAAAACAATGCGCACTTGGTCAGAAAAAGGCTATCCGCTTTTCCCTGTTTCCTGCAATTTTTCAAGACTACATTTTCAACAAAGTGATTTCCCTGCACGAATCTGTGAAATCGCTGACCGTTGGAATGCTCCGCACCATCTTTTAGAATTGGAAATAACCGAAAGTGTCCTATTGGAAGAATCAACGACTATTGCAGAGGTTTTTCAGATACTTAAAGAAATGCAATTCAAAATAGCCATTGACGATTTCGGATCCGGTTATTCATCTTTAGGTCAATTACAGCAACTGACTGCAGATGTTTTAAAACTAGACCGCAGCTTTGTAAGCCACGGAGTTGCAGGTATGCGTGAAAAAATAGTTGTCGGCAACGTAATCCATATGGCCGGAGAGCTTGGTATGCAGGTAATCTGTGAAGGTGTTGAAACACAGGCACAATCCATAACACTACAGGAAATTGGCTGTAAATATTCGCAGGGGTTTTATTTTTACCGTCCTATGCAGCTGGAAAACTATGAAAAATTACTTGTTGCAGATAACTAAAAATACTGCAAAATAATCTATTGATAATTAAAATATAAAACACCGCAGAAATCTGCGGTGTTTTATATTTCTATGCTAAGTACAATAATGCACTTATTTTAATAATTCTAACTTCTGTATAGACAAATGTAAACAAAACCTTACTAAATATCTTTCATTTCAAAAACAGTTGATAAATGATAAAATAAACATATGACAATTTCACTGATAATCTTAAATAAAATACACTTCATTTAAAAAAGTGCAAAAACCGAGGGGATGCGATAAAATGGCAACGCTGCTACAAGAGATATTGACAAACAACCATGAATTTTTGGCAAATAACAAGTGTACAAAAGAAATATCCAAATATCCGCAGAAAAAGTTTGCCCTGCTCACTTGTATGGACACCAGACTTGTTGAACTGATCAACAAAGCACTGGGCATCCACCGAGGCGATGCAAAAATAATTCAAAATGCCGGAACCTCTTTAATCGGAGAAATGGGAGAAACCGTAAAAAGTCTTTTGCTAACCATCTATGTTTTTGATATTAAAGAAATTTTCATAGTCGGACATTATGATTGCGGTGTCGCTCTGACATCATCAAAAGACATATTACATAATATGAGAAGCAGAGGCGTCTCAGAGCAGCAATTAAAACTGATTGAAAAAGATTTTCAAGTTTGGCTTGATCCTTACACCGACCCCGCCAAAAATGTACTTACAGTCATTAAAAAACTTAAGGCAAATCCTTTTATTCCCAATGATATACCTATCCACGGACTTATCATTGACCCCCATACGGGTAAACTTGACCTTTTGGCAGATGGCTATAAAGAGATTTAAGACAAATCGTGCTCCCTGTTTTTTAGCGTCGTCAAATTTTTAGTTTTTATAATCACTATTCTAATATATCGACGCAATATTTTGGTCATTGCCAATATTCTACAAGACACCTCTTTACTTTATCGTTACAATAGTTTTGTAATGCTTGGAGCTTATAAAACATTGTATAGAAAAGAGGCTTATTATGAATCTGCAAAATGAAAAATGTGTCATCGTCGTTGACGAAGAGCTGCCGTTAGGAATTATTGCCAATACTGCTGTGATCTTGGGGATAACCCTAGGCAAAACCATGCCTGAAGCAGTCGGTCCTGATGTAATCGATCAGACAGAAAAGAGTCATCTCGGCATTATCAAATTCCCTGTTCCTGTCTTGAAAAGCTCTGCAGAAAAACTTAAATATATCAGGGAACAACTCTATCAAGACGCTTTTCATGACCTGCTCGTTGTTGATTTTTCTGATTTAGCGCAGAGCTGTAAAACTTATGATGATTTTATTCAAAAAATGACTCAAGTACCGGAAAGCGCTTTAAAATATTTTGGTCTTGCAATCTGCGGCTCAAAAAAGAAGGTTGCTAAACTTACTGGAAGCCTGCCTTTATTACGATAATTTTATATTTTTGCCATTCAACTTTCAATGCCAACCCATTTATTTTCAAAACAAAAAATCCATGCAAACCGTAAAGTCTGCATGGATTCTACATTTTCAATTGGTGGAGACAAGCGGGATCGAACCGCTGACCTCTTGAATGCCATTCAAGCGCTCTCCCAGCTGAGCTATGCCCCCAAGACAATTAAGATTATAATAGAAAACAGCCTTACTTGTCAATATAATTGTAAAATATAACTCAAAAATATTGCAGTAGGTTAAGCACCGTGCTATAATGTATGACGCAAGCAAAGACGCCTGCCTTCCTGGGTCAAATCTGCCTTCAGGAAGGCAGATTTATTTTTTCAGGAGTGTTTGACAATGCGTTCTATCGAAACTACCGCGGCCAAGCTTTCTGTTTTCAAAATGACCTGGCCGATTTTCATTGAAATTTTGCTGCAGATGATGGTCGGCAATGTAGATCAATTCATGCTCAGTCATTATTCTCAAAAATCCGTTGCTGCCGTTGGTAACGCCAATCAAATCATCAACATCGTTATTATTGCCCTCAGCGTAATAAGTATGGCCGCAACAATCCTGATTGCCCAATACCGTGGTGCCGGTAATAAGGAAAAAGTCACGGAAGTTTGTACCGTAGCTCTTTTAACAAACTTCATTTTCGGACTTATCATCAGTTCAATTCTGTTTTGTTTCGACAACTTCTTTCTTGATCTGCTGGCCGTACCTGATGACATCCGGTCTGAAGCCGGCTTATTTCTACGCTATATCGGCTTGTTTATAGTGGTCCAGGCAGTATACATCTCTTTTATTTCTTTTTTCCGCGGTTATTCACTGCTAAAAGTAACGATGATGACTTCTATCATCATGAATGTTATCAATATTATCTGTAATGTTTTCCTTATTCATGGCTTCGGGCCCATCCCCCCCTTGGGAGTATTGGGAGTGACTATTTCAACCAACAGCAGTAAAGTACTGGGTCTGCTGCTGATTCTATATTTTTTCCGTCGTTTTATCAATCTGCCCTTGTCTTTTAAATATCTTCGTCCTTTTCCCAAAAAAACTTTGCACAATATCCTCTATCTGGGTCTGCCTTCCGGCGGCGAGTCGCTTTCGTATCAGCTGTCGCAGATGGTGATTATGAAATTTGTCAATCTGATGGGTTTAGTAGTCATAACGACCAAAATATATGCCTATATCATTGCTATGTTCTCATACATTTATTCGCAGGCTCTGGCAATGGCGACGCAAATCATCGTTGGTTTTCTTCTAGGCCGCGGCGACCAGGAAGCAGTCAGCCAAAGAGTCTGGCAAACTGTGCGGTTAGCGGTGCTGATCAGCGGTACCCTGACAACGCTCTTATATTTCAACAGCGACCATATCTATGGTATCTTTACTGATAACCCCGAAGTGCTGGAGTTGGGACGCCACATCTTTCTCATTGAAATTTTTCTGGAAATCGGCCGTGCCGTCAACATGGTTATGGTCATGTCACTGCAGGCTGCCGGTGACATCAAAGGTCCTGTAACAATAGGCTTGCTTTCCATGTGGCTGGTTTCCGTAGCAGGTGCCTACTTTTTTGGTATCGTCCTCGATTTTGGCTTGATAGGTATCTGGATCGCTATGATGATGGATGAATGTTTAAGGGCACTGATATTTATTTATCGCTGGCACAGTGGAGTCTGGCGGCACAAAAATCTTATTTAAAAGCAAAAAGAACGCAGATATTTTAT
>ENA-OOXP01001997-OOXP01001997.1-human-gut-metagenome-genome-assembly--contig:-NODE-1997-length-12117-cov-1.708672_pt1 | contig 12117 bp, 9 predicted proteins | sample MGYA00241591_ERZ501351 | MGnify/ENA primary metagenome ERZ501351 (study PRJEB25962, sample SAMEA1968361) | human gut metagenome | biome: human gut; feature: human-associated habitat; material: faeces...
ATATGTTGAAAAAAGTTGAAATCAGCCATGAAACAGAAACTGAGAAACTGGATGTCGATAAGAGGCTCAAAGAAATATGTGAAATAAAAGAGACTTTGTTGAAAATTCAACAAGACCTTCAGGATGCTATTAAAGCCGAAGGTAATGCTTCTGTGGTGTTGAAGAAGGCTCCAACAACTCCTAAACCAATCTGTCAAAACATGGGAAACCATATTGGAGAATCATCGTTCCGAACAGACGAAAATGTTAACGGAACATGAATCCAATATACGCAAAATTCTCAAACGAAATGAAGGTATTTGGTTTTCAGATTTCTGGATGAAAGTTTTGGTGATATTTTTGTTCGTTTATACGATAGTATTGGGACTAGTTGTATATTGCGTTACATAAATTACCATGGCTTTGCTAGATAATAAGGAGGATTTTCACCCCTATTGCTATTTGCTAGCAAAATGCACTTTTAGAGAATGAACGGATATAAAATTGTGGACACTCTCCAAAATTTTGTGTAAATGGAAACAGGATTCAGCTGTAAGTTTGTTCTTATATAGAATCTGTTTTCTAAAATAAGCATAAATTGATTCTACCACATAATAATTGTGGCAAAATTCTATCAAACTTGTTCCGGATCAGCTACAAATAGCGCCGATTAGGAACTAATTCACAAAATTTGCAACGTGGTTTACCGAATGCTTACTTTACTTCAAGTGACAGGCTTGAATCAAAATCATAGTGCATCAGGAATGTTTGGGGTATCACCAGCATTCCGTACAAGTGTTGGTGATACCCCAAATTAATGAAATCTAGTTTTTTATAACTACAACTTCAGCCCTTCTGATGAGTCTATTTCCTCTTGTGTATCCATCTTTTTCTATTGAAATTACAATACCATCTTCTTGTTCTAAATCTGGCTCAGTTTCGACAATTGTACAAATGTCTTCGTTAATAGGTTTACCAAGGATATCGATTTTATGTACGTCATATTTATCCAAAATGGTAGCTGCAACTTTTTTGGGTTGGAGCATTCTTTTGATAGCCTTTTGGGACGTTTCTTCTTGATCCAACCCTTTCTCTTTAACAACAGTCTCTGACTTATCGAAGGAATCTATTACCTTTATGAACTCGCTTATCATCTCATCGATTTTGCGTTCATTGGTAATAATCATTTCCTCCATGTCGTTCTTTAGCTTAAGATTCTCTCTTTTAATTAGAGTAATCTCTTCTTCAATGCTTTTTTGGTATTCCTCATTCATATTTATAGCGAGTTATATACTTCAGAATCAATTGTGTTAATATCTATGTTTTCAAGCACGACACCTGAGACCAGCGGATTTAATCCTTCATATGATTCAAATATAGGAAAAGTAAAGTCGGCAGCAAGTCTTGTAGTTGGCTTGCTCAATTGAGCTCTGGCTTGGGCAATGTCTGTATTAGAATACTCTTTTTTTCGCATAGCCGTTGTCATAGCCTTAAGTATTTGTGGATTATTGGCATCTTGCGACACACCTAATATTTCGTATGGATTTTTCATTTTTATAAATTACGTTATTTAATAATGAATTAAGTTTATTTTTAATGATGATGATGCAATATGGAGAATATGTCATCATCAAAAGTTGAAAGAGAAAAACCTCCAAGGCTCCTATAATATTCAAGGCCTTCCTTTAGCGCATAACCTTTGTCATTGAGAGTCTGACCGTATGAAAGCCCAGCACCCTTTAACAACTGCTGTGCATCAAATGGCAATTGATTCCAAATTTCGTTATGTGTTTTTTTGAAAACAGAACAATGCTTGTTGAATTCTGCACTTTTGTTGATTTTCAACTTATCCAATATTGATTTGACACCAGATTTTCCATACTTATCACCGATGACATATTCCATTATACACATGTTACACAATGTTGAAAGGTTTTCGCAGATTCTACTGTTGTTTGGGTATTTGCAGTATATGTCATAAACCTTAGTAAGAGCTTGAGATTTGTTAATAGAATTATTATTGACTCTTTCTACGATTTCATTTAACTCTTTATTAACCTTTACCTCGGTTACTTTGGCATTAAGTTTTTGTGCGAATGTTGAAGTCCCGCTTGAATATGAACTTATACCTGAAGATATAGCAGATAGGCGATCTTCGTGGTCTGATATAAGAGCTAAAATAGCAAGTTGTTCAACAAGATCATTGTCTAATGATGAATCACAGCTTCTGGTCTTACTTAATATGTTTTTAATTGATGTTAATGCCGTGCTTCTTCCTTCCTGAGCATACTCTTGCATAAGCAAAGATAATAATGTAGCTAGGTTATCGTTTACTCTAGTGTTTGTCTTGTCAAGAAGATGTACTGTTAAGATGCATTCAGAAGCATCCTCTTTTGACATACGTTTTTCATTAACTTCCTCTACAACATATCTCATAACATAGTTTGAGAATGAATACGACAAAGTCACATCCTTAAGCTCGTTGCAAACCACAGAATACTGACCGAATCCATTCTTGAAATCAGCCTTATTCTCAGCTGATAATGATGATATTTTTGAACTTGTGTATGAAAGCAAAGCCTTATATTTCTTATTAAATCTTTGAATAAGGCTAAGTTTTGACTGGATAAATGCATTCTTGGTCTTTGTTATCTGCATTGAGTCTAGAGCTTCTATGCACTCACTAAAATATTGATTCGCAGTTTTGAAATCATTGTAAATTGAGTTTTGTAGTCCATAGTCTACTCCTACAGCCAATACATCCTCCCAATTATCATAACCTTCCTTACGGTCATGTTCTAGTGCTTCAGTAATGTCTTCAAATATGTCTTCAGATGATGACGCAAGGTAAGGAGCAACCAACTTGCATTTAATATCCAAATTCAATTCAACTAGAGCATCCATCGAACTCTTTTGTTCAGTAAAGAATATGTGATATTTCTGGTTCTCACTAATTGCTGCTTCAAATCTGTCAAGTAAAGAACGTTGGACTTCTTTAATCATTACAACTTTTTCATCACTGTCGTATTCAAGAATAACGTTCTCTGGCAGATTTCCAACAGTGTTTTCATTGAAATGGCCAAAAGCATCATACAAGCTGAACGTGAAACTGTTATCCCAAGATGTGTAGTCAAGGGATTTTATAAATAGTTTTTCCTGATAAATTGCGGTCAACCATACAGAAATAACTTCTTTATAATTTGAATCATTTAGTTGTTCAGACTCTGCCATGTTTAAGCATACAATGGCAATGTTTCTTAAGACTGTAAGATTGTCAAGATAATCAGAATGAACTTTTTTCAGCTTTTCAAAAGCCACATTATATTTTCCTTCATCAAAGAGTTTAGAGATAGCGTAATTTTTAATTTTGTTACGGTATCTACTCAAAACTGGACGACTTATTTCTAATACAGGTTTAATCTCTTCTGCATAGTCCAGCATATGATTAATGAAATAGATTGCGTCATCCGATGACATTTCTCTATTTTTAATCAACTCTAAATTATGATTGAATTCATCAAGTTTTGATAAAGCTTTAGCAATGTACCCCTGTTCGCATGCTTTTTTCAGGTATGTTTCTTCAGGAAGAAACTCTGACAGCACGCTTAAAGATTCGTCTATATCTCCTGATTTAAGCAGAATCAAGGCAAATCGATAAGCAATATCTTTCTTTTCCGTCATGAATGTATCTGAAGCTTTTCTCATTACGGAATAAATATTATCCTTATGATTGAGGATGTCAGAATTCTGATAATCCTTAAGTTTGCAAAGAATAAAGCGTAAGACCGCTAGTGTTGGTATTTTCTTAGCCTCTAGGGTACTAATCTCATGATAAATATTAGCTGCAGATGTAAAATTAGAAGCCAACTCAGACTCACGTGCAATTAAGTATTTTCTCTTGATCAGCTCTTTTATTACATTGGCCTTCCTTTTTTTTACTATAGTTTTATCTGTGAATTCTTTGTCAACTCTATTTATATATCTTTCAAGCAGATTAATTGCTTCTTGATTGCTCAAACTTTGTATTTTGTTGAGAGTTACAATAGATAATTCATCCCATATATTTTGGTATGAAGTATCATTAAGTCTTGATGGGTTGTTGAAAGTCGCAATCTCAGTTATTACTTTCTCTATATATTCTTCCTTATTCTCAGCGTTCAGTCCAGTTATCTCTTTGAGTCGATAGCAGGAAATTAAGTTTTGCGATCTTTCTGAACCTAAGTTAGACTGCTCATGAAGAATTGCGTAGGCTTTATCTGAATCTTTCACAGAATAATATAGCTCAGCTGTGTCAATGAATAATTCATTAACAGATTCTATTAGTTTACTGCTTCCAGTTCCTGTTGTTGAAGTTATTGATGAAAGTGATTCTCTTAATAATTTTACTCTTCTATCTAGATCTGTTTCAACCTTGGCCTTGTTGAACAAAGCTTCGGCCTTAACTAAACATGCCCCAGTTATTAGGTTTCCTATCTCATCTGCTAGAACAATTGCTTCATCATTCTTGTTATGTGATACATACCATCTTGCAATTTCAAGTTTCTTGATAAGCATGGTAGTGTTATTGCGGAAAAGAGTTAAGGCATGATTAATGTATGGTAGTTTGTCCTCATTATTCAATGATGAAATAACTTCTTGGACTTTTTTAAGGTAGTACTCCTTTACATCATATCCTAGATTATGAATCTTCTCTGTTAAAGTCAAAGATTCTATTTTATCAGAAAACTTCTGGATCCAATCAATGAATAACTTCTTTAACGATGGTTTTGATAGATATGCTGTATGGTTGGATAATATATTCTTAATTATTTCTTCTTGAAGGAACGCAGTTTTTTTTGCGGTCAAAACATCCATGACGAACTGATCGGATGAAGAAACCTTCCAACATTGATTGAAGAAGCGAATACATTCATCGCTTTTCTGACTGTAGTTAATTGAAAGTTCTTTTCCATATTTGGATACGACCTCTTTCAAATCATTGGAGGAAGCTTCTGTGTCCTTTTGGTCAATGATACAAGCCGCATTGCTTAGACATACATCTTTGTGATTCCTATTTGTAATGCTTTCCAGAAGCTTATTTGCAGCTAAATATCGCTTTCCGTCTATGAGTTCTTTGGCAAAAAGTTCAACTGTCTGTTCACATCGTTTAATGCTCTTCCCAAGTGAATTAAATTCTAAATTCAGCTGATTGAGAGAGGTCTTGAACTCTATAGACGATACAGATATGGTTTTAATCTTAGATATGAGAAGCATTATATTTGCTTCGCAAGCAAGATTAATACTATCAGAAGATTTGCTATCTGAATTATTGACAGCAGACATCAGATCAAGGCATTTCTGATATTTGGCTACATTAAAAAGAGCATTTGCCCTGGACAACATGGTCCTTACGGTTGTATCAACCGTAGAATTGTAAGACTTAATATCATAATTGTTGTTACCTTGAGAACTGAGTGACTTGATACATTTGAATAAATGAATCTCCTTGTTTGTATCCTCTTCGTTTCCTGCTCTCAGGAACTGTGCATAGTATAGACTTGCAAGTTTATTAACGGCAGTGTACTGCTTGCCTAAGAGTTCTTTATAGATTTCTTCAGCTTCGCATTCTTTTCCGTTATGGAGTAGTTCATCGGCTTTTTCAATCCGATGGTCGTAGTATACTCCCTTAATGTATGATATTAGTCCCATTATTCTAATTCTTATTATGAATGATTAATTTTTGTCCAGGGCGAATCTCTCTCCAAGTATTATTCTCATAATCCCACAGTCCGTTGTCTTCTGCTATTTTTTGAGCGATTGATTTCCAGTCATATGTAATGCCGAAAAATTTGCGTACGATGGTCCATGGACTATCATTCTTTTGCACTTCATATATGAATTGGTTGTTTTCGACAACTGCTGTTTCTGGTTTTGTTTGAGCTTTAGACTTGGCTTGTGCAAGAGATTCGTTTAATGAGTTGATTTCAGTATTCATCTTTTCAATTTGCTCAAGTAAAGGTTTTCTTGATACATTGTATGAGATGAATGATGCAACAGCTGCAATGCAGATGTTGCTATAAGAATCTTCTTAGCGTTGAAATAATGATCTGAAGTCTTTGGATTATCCAATCTCGCTGCATCATTAATCTTCTTGTATATTGACAGATCACTTCCACAGTGTGGACAAATCACATTTTGCAAGTGATAATCCGGGATACCCGGATTATCACATATTGGACATTTTGTTGATACCATAATTAATTAGCTTTAATATATGATTAACCAATACCTGCTGAGAATGCATTACCAAGACCGGTTACATTCTTCTTCAAAAGGTCCTCGTTCTCATGTTGAATTCTTCTAATGTTATTTATATCTCCTGTCTTAAGAGATTGCATCATCTCATCAAATGCACAATTTGCTCTGCCAGCGTCCTGTGGATTATTGGTATTGTTCGCAATAATCTTAAAGAGGAAGATGTTAAGCAAAATACTGTAACTTGTTGCTAGGTCATTGAGCTCGTTTTGGAGAGATTCCTTCTGGAATGAATCATTTGTCTTGTTAAGCTTTTCCAGTTTTTCTCTCATTTCATTGAAGTCTGAAGGGTCAAGGTACTGAGGGAAATTCTTAACCAGAATCGTAGCCAGTATTTCCCCAAGTCTGTTTTCCTTCTCTTCTGGCTCGGTTGCAAATTGCTTGGCTGTCATTACTTGCTGCTCGAAATCAAGCCATTTGTCGTCATCAGACTTAAGCTTGCTGTTTTCAATGGCAACAATTATAGATTGTATTTTTGATAAAAAAGCAGTTTTTTTATTGTCTGAGATAGAATCATCATTCATGATGTCTTCAATTGAACTGGATATTTCACTCAAACAACTAGAGTCTTTACTTCCTCTACCAAGAACTACAGGAGATGTCTTACCAGTTGCAACAACCTTCACAGATACACGAAGGTTCTCATTTGTATCAAGGTTGAATGTAAAGTTTAACTTGCTTCCAGAAGGGAGGTTATCAGTGATTGTGAAGAATCCTGATGCCAACTTGTCGTATGTTCCATCCTCAGCATCGCTAAATAACTTTACTTCAACAATTTTCTGATTATTGACTATGGTGCTGAACTGTCTATTGACATTGAAAGGTAGTGGCGTTTGGTCATCAATGAATCTTTCCATTTCCTTTCTTCCATTCTTCGTTAGTTGGATAAGGTAATTGTGCTTTGCTGTGTAGACAATAGGACCGTCTGGAATTTCTTCGTCCACATCAACACTCTGGTCATCATCTTCCTTCCATTTAGAGGTGTCCATTGAGGCTGCAAGAATAGCTGCGCCGTGAGCTATAGCCAGCATAGGCTTTTCAGAAGACATTACTTTTTCTTCACCATATTTTTCGACCAACATCCTTTTTACTAAAGGAATGCATGATGAGCCTCCTACTAGAAGAATATTCGATAGGTCGTCTACTGTAATACTTGTTTTAACAAGAAGTTCTTCAATAAGGTCAATAGTTCTTTGAATCAACGGACGAATCAAAGACTCAAAGGTTTCTCTTGAAACAACAATGTCTTCCAAAGGATCTCCGTCTTCATTTTCAAGATAGTCAGAGATCATGATTGTTGCAGAAGAACTTTGGCTAAGAGTCTTCTTCGCGTTTTCTACATCTTTTTTTAATCCAGCTGTGAATTCTGCTACTTCTTTGTCAGTCTTGTCTGAAAGTAGCTCTTCAAGATTGATTCCATTCTGCTGTTCAATTTGATCCTTTACATAGTCGGATAAAATAGCATCAATATCGTCACCTCCAAGCCATCTGTCACCACCAGCACCTGTTTCCACAAACTGACCACCAGCAGCAGTAAGAATAGAAAGGTCGAATGTACCGCCACCAAAGTCATAGATAAGGAGTGTCTTATCTTCATCATCTTTCAAATTGTCGAAACCGTATGAGAGTGCAGCTGCAGTCGGTTCTGCGAGGAGCTGGAGGACCTTTAATCCTGCAAGTTTAGCCGCTTTCTTTGTTGCAGATTTTTGCTTCTCATTAAAGTATGCTGGGACTGTTATCACGGCATATTCAACGTCACCTAATTTCGTATCTGCATCGTTTTTGAGTGCTCGGAGTATTTCAGCACTGATCTGTTCAGGAGTATACTCTTTTCCTCTTAAGACAATAGCAACAGAATCTTCTGTACCACCTGATAATTTTTGGATACCAAAAGGGTAAGCATGGCTGTTTGTTTTCATCTTTTGGACATTAGAATCGTTGATGGAGGCACCCATAAGTCTCTTGGCAGAGACTACAATATTAGGTGCATGTCTTTTCCATGAATTAAATACAGAGTTACCGACCAGAAAATTACCATTCTTGTCTAATGCGACACACGATCTACATAGATCTTCATTGTTTGCTCCGGTCTGAATTGTTCTGACCGTTACATCCTTGAATGCTACAACCGAATTGGTCGTACCAAGGTCGATTCCGATTGCTTTTCCCATTTTATGACTTATTTTTTGTTGTTTTTTATTCTAATTACCAGAATTTAAAAAATGACATAATACTGTCTTCGCTTCGTTCATCGTCAATATTCTCTTCTTCTAAAGAAGCTATTTCATTCTTGACAGTGAAAACCCACTCATTGAAATCTTTTTCTTTCCTTTTTAACTCTTCTTGAAGTTCACGAATGTCCTTTTGGATCGATGATATTATGTCTTCGTTATCTGTAAACTCTTTTTCTTTACTTTGAATTGAACGCCTGAAATTGTCAATTGCAGATTTGAGGCTTGACCTTGTTTCAATGTACTTTGATAATTTAACTTCAAGTGTTTCAATTTTGGTCGAGATTTTGTCTAACTCATTCTTCTTACTTATTTTTTCATTCTGTATGGCTCTCTTTTTTCTCTGAATATCAAGACTCTTCGAGAAACCATCGATGTTCGATTTCTTCATATATACAGCACCAGAAATGGAAATATCATCTTTGTTACCCATTTCGCTTAGTTTTGGAAGATAATCGGCCAGCTCTGCATTAACATCTTCTTCATCAGCACATAACTCAATAATCTGTTCATAGAAATCTTGAATGTTAGCTTCTGTTCTCAATGAACCTTCTAGTCCATCTGAACACAGAAAAACGGAGAAGGGTAAAAAACCATTTCCACAGAATGCATATCTAAACTCGTCAATAGCATAATTATCACATAATGAGGTCGTGTAATTTAGAAAACAATTACAATCCTCTTGGATAGGAGAGGACCAAGAAAGATTTTTATTGCAGAAGAGTATTTTTCCATCTCCTATCTGAAACGATAACCAGTATGATTCAGTTTGCAGGTATGCTAACAGAGTGCATCCGTAGGCTTTTTCAATGTTCTTGCCATTCAGCTTGCTCAGTTCAGATGAACTGAATGGGTGTGAATCACAATGAATGGATATTTCATTCTTCCATTGATTGTAAATCTGCCTAAGTAGCTCATTCATCAGTTTCTGCTCTTTTACACATTTACTAGATGCTTCTGTGTAAGCTTGAGCCTGTTTGGCATACCCTTTCTGGCTTTCATTCATGTCCTCATAACGCAGCCGATTTCCTTCAGAGTCAACAAAAGGATTCTTGCGTGGTTTGGCCGTTATTGAAAAGGAACATTCAGAAAATGGGTTTGCCCCCATAGAATTAGAGAATCCCTTTAAAATATCTAGTGTTACTTCTGCTGCTAATTTTGCACCAATATCACTTCTAAAATATGTTTCACCTCCATGTCCATCACAAACAACAAGGATCTGTACCCCATTTTCACTAAAAGAAATGGAGTAGTCTTGACAAGGTTTGCCATTAGCTAAATGGCTCGCACCTCGTATAGATTTGTTGAAGACATTAATACATTCCATAAACATTACCAGTTTGTCCAGTCGTCAGTGCCCTTGTTGTCATCAGCGTCCGCACCTACATCTACTTTCTTAAGTGAAGAGTCTTTCTTGATTGCGTCCTTGATATCCTGCATAACTTCGTCTTGGCGGGATTCTGGTGCATCTGCTCCTACAGACACTCCCTTTGAAGCAACTTGGGATGCTGTCACAGATACTAGGTAGATCATTTTTTTGAGGTCAGCAACATTATGTACAGTTAATACTGCCTCACTATTATTGTTAACAAATTCTTTCAGTACATCTTTATTTGCGTCATCACCTATGGCCACAGCAATTTTTATTGCAGCATTGAACCAATTGTTGTCCTTCAGCTTTTCAAGACCATGCTTGGCATCATCAGTTGGTACACCATCAGAGAAAAGAATCATAACTGGTGCACAGGAAGCATTTGCTTCATGCATAAATCCTGATGTCTGAGAAAGTTGTTTTGCGAGCTCTTGATAAGCAGCCCCAAGACTAGTAAGACCGTTTGCATCCAAATCATTCCATTCGAAATCTTCTATTGGTAACGGACGAGGGTACATCCAATCACACCCGCTGGCAAATTGTAGTGCGGCGACTTTGAGCTCTGTGTCAGAATTGTCCTGTGATATTTGAGCCAGCATAGGCAAAGTATCTCTGATGGCTACGTTTAAACTTGAAATCTTAGCACCTGACATGCTACCAGATGTGTCAATAAGAAAAAATACTGTCAGCGCTTTTCTTGGAAGCTGATCAATTGGAGCGTTTAATCTTCCCATATTATTTTACGATTAATCCGTTAATACCCATTTTAAATTTAATCTTCATCTCATTCTTTATTGGCATGCCTGCTTCTGGTGAAACATTGTGTACATCACCAGCAGGGTCAATAGCTTGCCAAGTAAATGTCGAATAATTTTTAATTCCAAGTCGGTTAGTCATTGAGTGCCTAACAACTTCTCCAACAATTGCGTTCAAATCGCCATCAACAGGTAATTGGACATTGTATATTTTTTGACCTTGAAACAATGGAATCCTAAATTTGTCCACTTTCAGAACCATAGGTTTCTCTATGTTGCGTCCGCAGTCCAAGCAAACCTGATTTGAAGAGTCTGGCTCGACAAAAGTTTCTTCGCCACAATGAGGACACTTGCATAGCATAGATCTCAATTGAATCATTAATGTCATCCATTCTCTGTCAATCACACGTTTCTCAGGGAAAAGAATACTTTGTTTACTGAATGCTTGGATGAAGAGTTTTTCCATTGATTTAGGAAATAATCCCCATCTTCTTATTACGTTTGTATGTAATCCTGGGACCGGCCTATTAGAGTCATCAAGCGGATCCATAATAAAAACAGCATTATGACCAAAAAAAGCTTTTTCCATGTCTTCGGTCATGCAACCGCAGCCGGCGATTTTCTTTCCCTCAAATGGCCTGTTGAAATAGAACAAGATGAATAAGATTACTGCCATCGAAAAATAATCAGAATATCTATTCGGCATTGTCTTTTGATCTACAATCTCAGGAGCTAGATAACCGGCTTTACCAATGATGCCCAAATTCGTCTTATCTGGAGCTACATTGTCGTTATCGCAGATAAGTACATCTCCATTTCTTGGATTGATGAAAAAATTTCCGTCGTTCATATCTTGATAACTCAATCCTCTGATATGTAACTTCTGAAAGGCATCACAAATCTTGATGGCGGCATTGATGTTTGCTGCCATACTTGAAAACTGTACCTTAGCTAGCATGAAGTCACTGAATTCTCTATATCCTCTAGGACGAAGTTTCATAATGTAGCCAAAACTACCTTTTTGCTTTTCTGTTACAGCTAAAGGCCATAAGAAAGCATTGCTTGGTGCTCCAGAGTCAGCATTTCTCTTCAAGTTGTTATAGAAGCTATCGCTATAATCTCTTGTATACCATTTGAGAGCAAAGTCTCCTCCACAATAATCAACAAGATACACAATACCTTGTCCACCTCTGCCGAGCTCACTGTCAACGGTACATGTTTTGCCATTAAGCAGTTTTATGATTGTTCCTTGTTCTAGTTCTGCCATAGTTATTGTACATTAAATCCGATTTTTCTTCTTGGTGCAAGTGTAAGTTGAGCTTGACCAAGAGATGATGGGTTGTTACGAATTGATTCTTCCAACATTTTTTGCTCAATAGGTGTGTCTTTGAAGGCTGCAACTAATGCTGCATCATTTACAATGAATGCAATATCACTGGATGAATAATTGTCTGTCAATGCAGCTAATGCATTTGTGTCTATGTCG
>ENA-OOXP01002074-OOXP01002074.1-human-gut-metagenome-genome-assembly--contig:-NODE-2074-length-11718-cov-2.463860_pt1 | contig 11718 bp, 5 predicted proteins | sample MGYA00241591_ERZ501351 | MGnify/ENA primary metagenome ERZ501351 (study PRJEB25962, sample SAMEA1968361) | human gut metagenome | biome: human gut; feature: human-associated habitat; material: faeces...
CCGCGCCATGGACGGCGCGTCTGAGCGGTAGCGTCAGTTATCATAGTTTATATGGAAAGACTTAGAAATATCCAATCAAAGCTTCTGGCATTGAACATAGTGTGCAGAACTGCCTGTAGCTTATATTTGTCGTCCGTTCATCACCAACTAATATTTAATTAAACAACAATATAGAATATATTTATATGGAAACAATCTTTTAATAAATATGAAACAGAATTTTAATAAATGGTACTAATTTACTATGTTATCCTATGTACTTTTTTGTGTAATATTGCTAAGATTAGCAAGTAAGACATTATATGCTAAAGCATATTGCACAAACATGTGCATGAGGAGGTAAAACATGAAAGCTAACATTAGCAAGGGTGCCCGCAAAGGATGGGCATGGATACTTGCAGCATTGATGGTTGTAAGTGTCATTATTCCAACTACAATATCTACCGCAAAGGCAGAGGTTGGAACAGTACAGTTCAATGGAACAGCGCAGGGCTGGCTTGAATCAGCTTACGCTGAGTGGTCTATTGACAAGGAAGCCGATGGATATACAGCATATATCAAAAAGGCTTCACAGTCAGATTCAGCATATGCAAGAATCGACAATGAACTTATAAGAAGGTACAAGAGTTACTACAGGGTAGATGCCATGGGTCTTTCGGCAGGAGACTATGTTATCAGGGTAGTACCAGTAAAGAATGGAAAAGAAGTAACAGCTAAGGCTAAGGTTACAGATGTTCTTAAGGTAAGCTCATATGACAGATCAGGCTTTGCATTTTCTTCTGAATCAAGATACAAGACAGGTTCAGGAGCATATAACGAAGATGGAACACTTAAGAGTGATTCAATCGTTCTTTATGTAACTAATGATAATGCTAAAACTGTAAAAGCAGGCATTATGGAAGGAAAGGGTAAGAAGGAGTACACAGGACTCCAGACAATTATTGATGCATATACAAAGAGTGCCAGTAAGGGTGTAGAAACAAGGGCACTTGATGTAAGAGTAATAGGATGTCTTACAGATTCGGGTATGGATAAGTTTTCAAGCTCATCTGAGGGTGTGCAGATAAAAGGAGCAAGTGCTTATTCTAATATTAACATGACATTTGAAGGAGTTGGCGAGGACGCAAGCATAAGCGGCTTCGGTTTCCTTTTAAGAAATGCAGGTAATGTAGAAATGAGAAACCTCTCAATACTTAACTTTATGGATGATGGTATCTCATTAGATACAGCTAACTGCAACGTATGGATACATAACGTAGACCTTTACTATGGCAAGGTTGGTGGGGACGCTGACCAGGCTAAAGGTGATGGATCTATAGATATAAAGGGTAATTCACAGTATATAACAGTTTCATATGTACATTTCTATGATTCAGGTAAATGTTCATTGTGTGGTATGAAGAGCGAGAGTGGTCCTAACTATATTACTTATCATCATAACTGGTTTGATCATTCAGACTCAAGACATGCCAGAGTAAGAACTATGTCAGTACATATGTATAACAATTATTATGATGGTAACGCAAAGTATGGTGTAGGTTCAACTATGGGTTCTTCTGTATATGTAGAGAACAACTACTTCAGAAACTGCAAGTATCCTATGCTTTCATCTAATCAGGGTTCTGATGCTTTAGGCGAAGGCACATTCTCAGGTGAGAACGGCGGCATCATAAAAGCTTATGGCAACGAAATAGTTGGAGCAACAGGTATCATATATGCTAATGCAGCATCAGTTACAGGTGAAGCTGCCAATGCAGCAACATTCGATGCATATCTGGCTGCTTCTGCAGGTGAAAAGGTACCATCATCATACAAGACAGTAGCTGGTGGCACAACATACGATAACTTTGATACAACTAAGGATCTTGGAGTAAAGGCAGGAAGCCTTGTAGCAGCAAAGGATGTTCCAGCACTTGTTACATCTTCTAAGGGAGCAGGAAGCCTTGGCGGTGGTGTTATTGACTGGAAGTTCAGTGATGAAGACGACACAGCTTATGTTGTAGATAAGGATTTAAAAGCAGCTGTTACGAATTATAAAAACACAGAGCTTGTGGCTGTTGGTGGAACTAATGCCAACATAGTAACTCCAGAGCCTTCTACAGATGAAACAACAAAGGCAACAGAAAAAGAAACTAAGACTACAGAAAAGGCTACTACATCTAAGGCAACAGAAAAAGAAACTAAGACTATAGAGAAGGCTACTACATCTAAAGCTACAGAAGCAACAAAGGTAACTGAGAAGGAAACTACAGGTGCAGGTTCAGATACTAAAAACAGTTATGATAAGACAAGTCTCTCATATTCAGGTGCATATACAGATTTAAGTACAAAGAAGGATTCAGATTTTAAGAATGCAAAGTATGTTTCGTCAGCATCTGATATTCTTACAGCTATAAGCAGTGCTAAGGCAGGAGATGTTATCATAGTTAAGGCTGGAACTTACAAGTTTACAGATACGATAGTTATTAATAATGCCATGAATGGAAAAAGCGGCGCTTATATAGTTGTAAAAGCAGCTGATGGTGCAGAGGTTAAGTTTGATTTCTCAGCACAGACACTTAATGGCGCAAACAGAGGTGTTGTTGTAGATGGAGATTACTGGTATTTTGAGGGAATCAACTTCTATGGAGCTGGTGATAACGGCGTGTTACTTGCTGGTAACAACAACATATTTGAAAAATGTGTATTCGAAGCAAACAGAGATTCAGGACTTCAGATATCAAGATATGACACAACAGCAGCAACTAAAGATTTATGGCCATCAAACAACCTTATAATCAACTGTACAGCATTTGATAACTGTGATTATCCAGACCAGGGTGGTACAGGTGAAAATGCAGATGGTTTTGCAGCAAAGCTTACATGCGGCGAAGGCAATGTATTTGATGGATGTATATCATATTGCAACTCTGATGATGGATGGGATCTTTTCGCTAAGTCAGCTACAGGTCCTATCGGTGTGATAACTATAAGAAACTGTGTTTCATTCGGCAATGGAACATTATCTAACGGAGTTCATTATGCTAACGGAGATATGAATGGCTTTAAGCTCGGTGGTTCAGGTGTAGGTACACCTCATGTTGTACTTAACTGTCTCTCGTTTAACAATGGGGCAACAGGATTCACTGACAACAACAATCCATCAGGTCTTACAATCATGAATGCCACAGCATGGGGGAATGGTAAGTCAGCAAAGAAGGGCAACTTCTTATGCTACAGAGCATCAAATAAGGCAGTGTACGTCGGTCTTGTTTCAGCAAATGCTATAGACTCAGATAAATTTACAGGTAATATGAGTGATTCTATATACTATAATACAGGTAAGTATTACAGATTATCAGGATTATTACCAATACCAGTTGTTAGTGGCGACAAGAAGGGTACAGTAGTTGATAATCCATCTAAAGTATCAGGAATGTTTAAAAATGCTGTTGATTTTATCAATCTTAATGGTAATGTAGACAAGCAGTTAAGAAATTCTGATGGAACTATTAATATGAAGGGACTTTACGAAACACAGGGAAGTTATTCAACACTTGGAGCACATTTTGGTGTAGCTAATCAGGTTATAAGTGTTACAGGCAAGACATCTGGTGAAGTAAAGCCAACAGAGAAAACAACAAAAGCAACAGAAAAAACAACAGAAACAACAAAGGCAACAGAAAAAACAACAGAAACAACAAAGGCAACAGAGAAAACAACAGAAGCAACAAAGGCAACAGAAAAAACAACAGAAGCAACTAAAGCTACAGAATCAAAGACAGATTCGACTGTAAGCGGTACAAAGCTTGTTCTAAATGCTAATGATGTAAATACAGGAAAGTTAAAATCAACACTTACTGTTGATGGCTTTAAGATTGTTGCCGGAAGCAAAGCAACAGTTACAGTAGATAAGAGCAGCAAGGAATATAAAGGAATAGACTTTACAAGAAGAATCAAGCTTTCTGGTAAAGGCAGTACAAGTGGAAGAGCTATTGCGTTTAAAACAGCTGGAGAAGCTAAGGTGAAGGTATATGCTACAAGCTCAAGCACAGATGAATCAAGACTTATTAAGATAGTTGATAAGAATGGAAAGGATATTACATCTACATCAAAGATTCCAGGAAATTCACTTAAGTCAGTTTCATTCAGAGTGCCAGTTGCAGGTGAATATTATCTTATATCCGAGAATGGCGGAGTTAATATTTACTATGTTGAAGTATCTAATGGAGTTGCATACTAAGTAAGCGTTAAAAAATCTTATCATGTAGGTTAAGAAAGACTTTTTGTCTTATGACGTTTACATCATATCAGTTATAAAATATAAGCGGATGTTTGTTATTCAGACATCCGCTTTTTTGGTAAAATAATAGTATGAACAATAGGTAAAAAATAAAATAGGATATGAATAACAGTATTGAAAATAATAGTATGAAATAATAGGTTGATAAAGCAACAGATTGCAAATATAATAAATATGAATAAGATATTTTTGGTGTAAGAAATATAAGTATATGGCCAAGTATATTCAGAAATGTATCCATATGTATAACTAGAAATATATTTTATAGAAAAGAGGAAAGAGAACATCATGAAGATAAAGACCGTTGCTATATTAGGAGCAGGAGCTGTAGGTTCATATGTTATATGGGGACTTGCAGGCTTAAAGGATGTAAGGCTGGGGCTAATAGCACAGGGAGAACGTCAAGAAAGGCTGAGAAAAGAAGGTTGTCTTATAAACGATGAAGTATACAGACCAGAGGTGTGGACACCCGAAGAAGCGCATAATACAGGCGTTGACCTTTTGATAGTTTCGTTAAAGTATGGAGCTTTAAAAGGAGCACTTGACAACATTGCTACAGCTATTGGAGAAAACACTATAGTTATGAGTCTTATGAATGGTGTTGACAGTGAAGATATCATTGCAGACAGGATAGGCATGTCACATATTGTATATTCACTTATAAAGGTTGCCTCTCATAGAGATGGTAGGGGATATTATTTTAATCCTGATACAACAATAGGAATTATTTTTGGGGAAACAGCAGATAAGGTATCTGCATCAGACAAAATATCAGAACAGACACCTGTGAGTGACAGGATAAAGTTGATAGATGAGCTTTTTGCAGCCAGCAGGCTTAACTACAGAGTGACAGAGCATATAAAAGAAGAAATGTGGAGTAAGTTCAGACTTAATGTAAGTAATAATCTTCCACAGGCAGTACTTGGTGCAGGTGTCGGATGTTACAGGGATAGTGAACATATGAAGGCTATAAGCGATGGTTTAAGACACGAGCTTGAAACAATAGCTAAGGCAAAAGGAATAGATTTAAGTGTTATTGATAATTCATCGTCACGTGGAAGTGCAGTGCCGCCAACAGCAAGATACTCTACACTTCAGGATATAGATGCTAAAAGACATACCGAGATAGATATGTTTTCCGGTGCACTTATGCGTATGGGAGAAGAATTTGGAATACCAACGCCTTATAACGAATACACTTATCATATTATTAAGGCGATAGAAGAAAAGAATGATGGTAGGTTTGATTACAATAAGGGAAATGAAGAATTGACATATGCAAGGTGAAATTTGAAAAGAGTTACTACTGATTGAAGAATAGGAACACCAAAAGTACCTTATTAGTGTGGACTTTTAATATAAAATACGAGTGTATTATAAGGAGAAGATAAAAATGGGATTAACAGCAAGCCATATGTTTTTATAAATTATAAGAGTGATGATTGGAAAACTGTATTAGGGGATATTGTATATAAGTTGGTAAAAGAACATGGATTGAATGTATATTTCGATGGAGATTTTAGTGGACATAATCCATTATGGACAGATCAGTTTCCAGAGAATATGGAGTCGGGTAATTGTCGTGGAGTTGTTGCGTTTATATATGATGCATATACAAAGAGCTATGTGCAACTATGTGTAGAGAGGTTCTTGGTTATGTTAATGCTTAATGACAATGTGTATGGTGTTGGCGTTACAATAAATGATATAGTCAGCACAATAAAAGATGTATGCGGAGAGGAAGTTGTAAGCGATATTACTGTTAATACAGATAAAGGCTACTCATAATTAATATAATTAAAAATGATTTTTTGATTTTTAAAACTAAGGAGAGGGTATGAAAATGTTGATTTTCATACACAGAAATGGAGATTAATATGAAGCGAAATAAATACAAAGATTATCTATGGTATACGGCACTTGCAGTATTTATTATATGTGTGATTGAAGGTATATTTTTCTACCATAATGTAGATAATCCGTTTCTTAAAGTAACATTAAACATACAGAATGCAATTAAAGCATATAAGATAGATCCTGATATAAAGCAGAAAGAAGCTATTGCGTATATGCAGGCAACAGGTGGTGGCATATTAAGTGGAATAATAACATATGTGTATTGTATTGCTGTTATTGTTGCACCATTCTGTACAATAGGTGCATTAACCGTTCTTATCAGAAAACCAGCCAGCTATGTCAGAGGACTGTTTAGCCAGAGAAATAAAAAGCGCGTATTGGTTATTGGTGAAGGAAAATATAAGTTTCCTCTTATAGATGCATTGACTAAAGATTGTCGTGTTACAGTGGTTGAAAGCACCATACTTTCTGATGATAAGAAGCTTAAATATATAAACAAAGGTGTAAAGTTTGTGCAGAAGTATCAGGATATGCATATGGAAAGTGTAATAAAAATGCTTGATATGTGTAAATTCAGTGATGTTTTTCTGTGTGATGATAATTCAATAGAAAATATTGAATGTTTAAATGCATTTACAAAGAGCTTTGAAAAAAATATAAATGCATCTGAAAATAAAGAGTATCTGCAGATTCATCTGTGCTGCAATGACAATTCAATGGCAGAACTGATAAGACAGTATTATGATAAAATAGATACAAGAACTTTTGATCTTGACATAGTAGATGTTAATAAAATGGCTGTCAATAAAATGTATAAAGAACATCCTGTATATACAGCTAATAAGGGTGATGATTATGATGTTCATATAGGAATCATTGGATTTGGTGATTTTGGCCAGAGTGCATTAATACAAGGACTTAATATGTCGGTTTTATCAGCAGAGTCTACTATATGTATAGATGTATTTGATAAGGATATGGAATCAATAATAGGAAGTTTCATGAAGAATTTTTCAGTTGATGTCCTGAAGGGATTGAAGTTCATAAAAGAAGATATATATGAAGGTAAAAGTATTGAATATTATGAATTGAAATTTCCATTTGATACAATACCAGATCAATTTGGTATAGATGGAAAGGTATGTTTAAGATTTTTTAATACGGATGCAAGGACATTACAGTTTAACAGTATTTTTAAAAGATGTAATGACGACAAATTATTTACATATCTTATTGTGGCAATGAGTGATACACATTTAATGTCTAATACACTTATTGAATTGAAGCAGCTGTTATACAATAAGGGTGATAGCTGTATTAATATTCCTATAGTTGTCAGGGCTAAGGAAAACAATGATTTTGCTAATATTTATGGTGAGAAGAATCTATTTACAATAAACAAGAATAAAGATATTTTTTCATATGCTTCTATAACTAATCGTGATATTGTAAATGATGCAAAGATATTTAATCATAGATACAATATGTTGTATGAAATAATAAGCAGATATAAAGCAGATAAAAATATTGTTGTGGATGATAAGTTTATGTTATCTGAAGATATAGAGGAACGTCTTAAGAAAGATTCAATAGAACTTAAAGAGAATAAGAAAATATCAGAAGAAATAGATGAGGTATGGCATAATAAGGGCATATTTGACAGGGAATCAAGTATAGCACAATCATTGCATCAGGATATTAAAAAATGGATTATTTATGAAAAACATGCATATTCTCTTACAGATAACAGAGAAGAGCTTGAAAGAATTGAACACAGAAGATGGAATATTTTCATGATAACACATGGCTTTAAATATGAGAAAGCTGAAAGAAAAGATATGTATGCTAAAACACATCCATGTATTTCAAAATGGGAAGTTTTGAAGGTGGAAAAGCCAGATACATTAGAGTATGACTTTACACCATATTACATATTAAAAGCAGACAGATGATTTAGATGAAGTTTCTAAGACTTTTCATATAGGTAACGGCAGTTGTCGCTACCGTTCGATACGGGACATCCATGTCTGTGGATAGCTGGGTAGTTAAGGAAAAGTCTAAGAACTATCACAATTGAACTTCAAGTGCATCTTATGATGTATGCGCGCCTGCTTTCCTCATATATGCTGTCTGACTTTGACTTAATTTACGAAAAATGAATGTTATGCTAAATCAGAGGAGCCGCGCAATGGACGGTGCGTCTGAGCGGTAGCGTCAGCTGACATAGTTTATATGGAAAGGCTTAGAAATATCCAATCAAAGCTTCTGGCATTGAACATAGTATGCAGGATTGCCTGTATCTTATATTTGTCGTCCGTTCATCACCAACTAAAATTCAATCAAACTATTATTTGCAATTGTTATTGTACATTATTGTTATTTGGTGTATTATTGCCATTTATATTTCTGTTATCGTTCATATTTTTTCCGCCATTCATGTTACCTCCACGGTCACCACCATTAAAACCGCCAGGATTGCTGCCAAAGCCGCCGACATTGGATGCACCCATAGTTCCTGCAGATTGTGTCCAGTTTGTTAATGAAGAACCATCGCAGTAAAGAGTGTATTCAGTGTTTGTTGTAAGAGCAGATGTGCATATCCAGCTATTTGAGTAACTGTTGTTTAATGTAAAGCTTATTATTTCATTACCGCTGGAATCTTTTACTGAGTAACTTCCTGCGTTAAAGGATACAGAGCTGAATACGTAAGCATTAACTGAATTTACAGGAGTTTCACATATACCGCCTAAAGCTACACATGTTCCACCAGTTATAGTAATATTTCCGTCAACATCAATAGAACCAGATACCTGACCTGATGAACTGCCGCCTTTTACAAGAACCATACCGCCAGACTGGGTGTAGTTGCCGTTAGAATCTATACCATCTGTATCGCCAGAATCGGTTGTTACATCAACGTATCCACCAGTTATATTAATAAGAGGAGTAGATGTGCCATCTCCGGTACATGCATTAATGCCATCATCAGCTGCATATACAAAGCTTTGTCCACCACTGATGTTGATTGTTATAGCCTCAAGACCCTCGTAGGATGTTAAAACATTTATATATCCATCAGTTATATTAAGCTCTTTATCTGCATGTATTCCATCATCACCTGTAGAGATTGTGATAGTTCCACCTGATATAGATATTATACCCTTGCCATCTTCGCCGGTTTCAAGAACACCAGAATCTGAGTTGGCATGAATACCATCATCAGTTGAACTTATGTTAATGGCTGCACCAGATATATTTATCTCGCTCTCGGCTTTGATTCCCTTTGTAGAGTAAGACTTTTTAGATGAATTTCCTGAGCTGTTATTGCCAGGCATACCATTAGCAGCTCTGTTTCCACCGCCGAAGTTACCTTTCATGTCAGGATTATTGCCAGAATTGCTGCTACTGTTATTCATATCAGGAGGATTGCCCATGTTACCATTGTTCTGAGTATTGTTCATATCAGGAGGATTGCCCATGTTACCATTGTTCTGAGCATTGTTCATATCGGGTGGAGTTCCCACGCTGCTGTTATTCTGGTTGTCTGTATTGGCAGTTGTTGTGTATGTCATCATAGTTGCATTGGATGATGATTTAGATGATGAACCTTGATTCTGATTTGATGAACCTGGGTTGCTGGCTGATGAATCTGGGTTGCTGATTGAAGAACCTGGGTTGCTGGCCGAAGAACCAGAGCTGCTGGTTGAAGAACCGGAGTTGTCGGCAGCCACGGCTTCACTATAATCAGAATAAGTATCTGTATATATATTCAGATTTCCATCACCTGAAACATCTACGCCATATGCAGCATCTATGCCGTCACAGGCAGCATATATATCAATATTTCCACCAGATATTATTACATTTCCTTTCTGTTTTCCTTTGGTTGAAAGACTGCTGTTTGATGTTTTGATGCCATCGCCTTTTCTGGATATAGCTATTATTTCACCAGATTCTATAGCTACCTCATCGTTTCCTTTTATAGCATTATTTATAGCATTAACCTTGATGGTAACATTTTTAATAGAAATGTCATCTTTGCTCTGGATACCGTTGTTATAGTTGCCAGTTACTGATAATGCTCCTTTTCCAACCAATTTAAGGTCACATGCTGCATAGATGGCAGCATTACCATTTTCACTGGAAGAATTGTCTGAATTGTCGTCAGCTTCAGCTCTTGCATCAACTATACAGTTATAAGTGTTTTCCTCAGATTTGATTTTTACATTATCAGCATTTTTAATATAAATAGGGGAACCGTTAGAACATGTGATGGATGTACCATTCAATACAATGGTGATTTCGGCATTATCGTCAGCATCAACTACAATCTGTCCTTCTGATAAGAGTCCGGTAACGGTATATTCGCCAGCCTGTGTTATGGTATATACGGAATCATTCTGTGTTATTGTAGAACCATCAGTTGATGTAATGCTGAATTCTCCTGTTATTTCAGTTTTGTAGTTATCGGCATCATCTGCGTGAGTTACATTGGTATCCTGGGCAGTAATGCTGGAAGTTACAGTGGTATCAGTATTTTTGCTGTTGATTGTATAGTTTTGTGAACCACAGCCTGATGTCATAAGACACATTGCAAGAATAACTGCGGCTACGCATGATTTGTTTACTTTTTTTAAATTAATCATATATATTCATCCTTTCATTCATTATTTCTTTAGTTAATATAGAGATTGCTACTTCTGCCCCTTACATCTTATCTATAGTGTAGGTGGGAATAGTGAAGAAAATATGATGAGAATGAGGATATTTTGTGTCCTGGAGAATGACAAAAGAAAAAGCCGAGGCAGGATTTTTATTCCTGTATCGGCTTTATTGGCTTTATTGGTGTTATGGAGTGTTTATCAGCGCTTTAATGTCTTCTTCTGGTGTGGTGATAGGTGCTATGCCATATTTTTCCACAAGAAGGTTCAGAATATTAGGAGACAAAAACGCAGGTAGAGAAGGACCAAGACGGATGTTTTTGATACCAAGGTGCAGAAGCGTCAACAAAATGCAGACTGCCTTCTGTTCGTACCATGAAAGAACGAAGGAGAGCGGAAGCTCATTTACATTACATCCAAATGCATCCGCAAGTGCCAGAGCAACCTGAATCGCCCCGTAAGCATCGTTACACTGACCCATATCCATCAGTCGTGGCAGACCATTGATTTCTCCAAGATTAAGATCATTGAAACGGAATTTGCCACATGCCAGAGTGAGGATGATACTGTCAGAAGGAGTTTGTTTAACAAAATCTGTGTAATAGTTTCGACCCGGTTTAGCACCATCACATCCGGCAACCAGGAAGAAATGGCTGATTGCACCTGATTTTACAGCATCTACTATAGTATTTGCATGTGACAGTATAGCTGCATGACCGAATCCGGTTGTCACCTTGGTACCTCCATTGATACCTTTTAATGTCTGATTTTCTTTATAGCCACCAAGTTCAAGTGCTTTTTTGATAACTGGCGTAAAATCTTTTTTCTCATCAATATGAACAGCGCCAGGGAAAGCAACCACCTCTGTTGTAAATACTCTGTCAGCATAACTGCTTTTTGGCGGCATCAGACAGTTGG
>ENA-OOXP01002103-OOXP01002103.1-human-gut-metagenome-genome-assembly--contig:-NODE-2103-length-11606-cov-3.131937_pt1 | contig 11606 bp, 9 predicted proteins | sample MGYA00241591_ERZ501351 | MGnify/ENA primary metagenome ERZ501351 (study PRJEB25962, sample SAMEA1968361) | human gut metagenome | biome: human gut; feature: human-associated habitat; material: faeces...
GAAATCTACTCCATATGCTGCACAGATGGCAGCAGAAACAGCTACAAAGGCAGCTTTAATCCATGGATTAAAGACAGTTGACGTATTCGTTAAGGGACCAGGTTCAGGAAGAGAGGCAGCTATCCGTGCCCTTTCAGCATGTGGTCTTGAGGTTACATCAATCAGAGACGTTACTCCGGTACCTCACAATGGATGTCGTCCACCAAAACGTAGAAGAGTCTAATCAGGAGGTATAGATTAAAATGGCAGTTAATAAAGTACCTGTACTTAAGAGATGCAGATCACTTGGTTTAGAGCCAAGTTATTTAGGATATGATAAGAAGTCTAGAAGAAACCTTACAAGAGCAAACAGAAAGGTATCTGAGTACGGACTTCAGTTAAGAGAAAAGCAGAAAGCTAAATTCATCTATGGTGTTTTAGAGAAGCCTTTCCGTAACTACTACAAGAAAGCAGATCAGATGAAAGGATTAACAGGTCTTAACCTTATGACAATCCTTGAGTCAAGAATTGACAACGTAATTTTCCGTCTTGGTTTCGCAAGAACAAGAAAAGAAGCTAGACAGATCGTTGATCACAAGTTCGTTACAGTAAACGGAAAAGTTGTTAACATCCCTTCATACCTTGTAAAGGCTGGCGATGTTATCGAAATTAAAGAGAGCAAAAAGAATACTCAGAGAATGAAAGATATCGTCGAGGTAGCTGGCGGAAGAATCGTTCCGGAGTGGTTAGACGTAGATGCTGAGAAATTACAGGGAACTGTAAAAGACTTACCTACACGTGAGCAGATTGATGTTCCTGTAGATGAGATGCTCATCGTCGAGTTATATTCTAAGTAAAATTAGGTTGATTTGCCGGGGATTTATTTCCCGGCTTATCCACTCTTTGATAACATATAACAACGATACCCGAGAAGGAGGGAATTTGAAGTGTTCGATTTTGAAAAACCAAAAATTGAAATCGCAGAAATTTCAGAAGACAAGACATATGGCAGATTTGTTGTAGAGCCATTAGAGAGAGGTTACGGTACAACACTTGGAAACTCTTTAAGACGTATCATGCTTTCTTCTTTACCGGGCGCTGCAGTAAGCCAGGTCAAGATTGATGGTGTTTTACATGAATTCAGCTCTATTCCTGGTGTTAAGGAAGATGTTACAGAAATCATCATGAATATCAAGAACCTTGCAATTCGCAATAATAGTTCTACAAATGAACCAAAGGTTGCATATATCGAATTCGAAGGTGAAGGCGTTGTTACAGCAGCCGATATTCAGGTTGATTCAGATATCGAGATTTTGAATCCTGAGTTAGAGATTGCACACTTGAATGGTGGAGCAGATTCTAAGCTTTACATGGAGCTTACAATCACTAACGGCAGAGGTTATGTCGGAGCAGAGAAGAACAAGAACGAGGATACACCAATCGGAGTTCTTGCTGTAGATTCAATCTACACTCCTGTTGAGCGTGTTAATCTTACTGTAGAGAATACCCGTGTAGGTCAGGTTACAGATTACGATAAGCTTACATTAGATGTATTTACAAATGGTACATTGGAGCCGGACGAGGCAGTCAGCCTTGCAGCTAAGGTGTTAAGTGAGCACTTAAATCTGTTCATCGATCTTTCAGAGGCAGCACAGCAGGTTGACGTTATGGTCGAGAAGGAAAACGATGCTCAGGAGAAGGTTCTTGAGATGAACATCGATGAGCTTGAGCTTTCAGTTCGTTCATACAACTGCTTAAAGCGTGCAGGAATCAACACTGTTGCAGAGCTTATCAATAGAACACCTGAGGACATGATGAAGGTTCGTAACCTTGGTCGCAAGTCTTTAGAGGAAGTTTTAGCAAAATTAAAAGAATTAGGTTTAGAGTTAAATCAGACTGAGGAATAATTCATTCGAATAATCCTTGCACTGATTCTTCTAAATAAATTGGTCATATATAAATTTTAAATATCATATTTATGTTTATGTGTGACAAAACTCATAGCGGCAGGGTCAGTAAGACCAAAGAGCGTGACCATGTCTGATACATGAGTGGCAACTGATTTGAGCATTTGCTTTTTGAAATAAAGCAAAGCTTTATCACAACAAGATACGATGTCTGGCAGTAAGACCGAAGAGCGTGACCGGATGTCCCACAAATGGAGGAAATTAAAATGGCAAAATATCGTAAGTTAAGCAGAACATCAAGCCAGAGAAAGGCTTTACTCAGAGGTCAGGTTACACAGCTTCTTGTTAACGGAAAGATCGTTACTACAGAGGCTAAGGCTAAAGAGGTTCGTAAGATCGCTGAGGGTCTTATCGCATTAGCAGTAAAAGAGAAAGACAACTTCGAAGAGGTTACTGTAACAGCTAAGGTTGCCCGCAAGGACAAAGATGGCAAGAGAGTAAAAGAGGTTGTAGACGGAAAGAAAGTTACTGTTTATGACGAAGTAGAGAAGAAGATCAAGAAGGATTCTGCTTCACGTCTTCATGCCAGAAGACAGATGCTCAAGGTTCTTTACACAGCTAAAGAGTCTGACGGCACAAAGAAGGGAACAAAGACTATCGATGTAACAAACAAGTTATTCGATGAGATCGCTCCTAAGTATGCTGATCGTAACGGTGGTTACACAAGAATCGTTAAGATTGGACAGCGTAAAGGTGACGGAGCTTTAGAGGTTCTCCTTGAGTTAGTTTAATATTTAATCGGTATAAATCTTAGACTAAATTAAACCAGAGATTTGAGTGGATGACACTCACTTCTCTGGTTTTTTATATTACTAAGATAATTATTCTAAACTTTGAGAAAAACGGATGCGTCTTATTTGCATGTATAGTTCGACTGCCTTTGGTTTGAATTTGTAACTGTAACGCATAAAAATCCCCCTTTCACTGGATGTCCAGTAAAAGGGGTACATATCATTTCACACGGCTTTTTATAAATGCACTTAATTATTTATTTTTTGCTGCAGCCTGCTCGTCATTGTACTTCTGAACACACTTCTTGATTCTGTCATATGGTGAGAGAAGATCACTGATAGAACAGTCGTGGTTTAATGTATCAATGAGGTATGCGATGTATTTGCTCATGTCACAGCTGATATAGTACTCCTTAGAGAGAAGCTCCGGTGACTGGTAGATAAGGTTTGTTGTAACTACTCTGTAGATGAGACCCTCCTCGTAAGCCTTGTCAAATGAAGCAAAGCCGTTTGTAAAGAGACCGAATGTAGAAACAACAAAGATTCTGTTAGCTTTACGCTTCTTGAGCTCTCTTGCTGTATCTATCATACTCTCGCCGGAAGAAATCATATCATCGATGATAAGAACATCCTTACCCTCCACATTTGTTCCGAGGAACTCATGAGCTACGATAGGGTTACGTCCGTCAACGATACGGCTGTAATCACGACGTTTGTAGAACATACCCATGTCTACTCCGAGTACGTTTGCAAGGTAGATAGCACGGTTTGTAGCGCCCTCATCAGGAGAGATAATCATAAGATGGTCAGCATCAATAGTGATATCCTTTACGTTCTTTAAAATGCCCTTAATGAACTGGTAAGAAGGCATTACATTCTCAAAGCCGTTCAGAGGAATAGCATTTACCACACGAGGGTCATGAGCATCGAAGGTGATGATATTGTCTACACCCATGTTGATAAGCTCCTGAAGAGCTAATGGACAGTCAAGAGACTCACGGCCTGTACGTCTGTGCTGACGGCTCTCATAAAGGAAAGGCATGATAACTGTTATTCTTCTTGCTTTTCCGCCGGCTGCAGCGATAACACGCTTTAAGTCTGCGTAGTGGTCATCAGGTGACATGTGGTTTGTCTGACCGCATACTGTGTAGGTAAGACTGTAGTTTGTTACATCTACCATGATGTACAGATCATAACCACGAACTGACTGGTTGATAACACATTTAGCTTCGCCGGAACCGAATCTAGGTGTAGAAGGTTTGATAATGTAGCTGTTTTTGTAGTAGTCCTTGAAAGCACTCTCGTTAGCATGCTGGTGCTCTCTGTGCTCTCTCCAGCCCTGTAAGTATGCATCTACCTTCTGGGCAAGACCTATACAACTGTCAGTTGCAACAAGTCCAAGTGTACCGGTTGGCATAGTCTCCAAAATTCTCTCATCGTTTGGCATTGTTATTCCTCCATATAACCATATAATAAATAAACTAAATATATAATATAAAAAGCGTTATTTGGAAAGACGCTTTTTAATTCGTATGTCATCTCCAAAGAGCTTGATAAAACTATAATTGCTTGAAATTCTTGAAAGTGTTCTCTCGGAGTAAATATCTGCTATCTGCTCCAGATTCAGATTAGTGGAAATAATAGTAGATTTCTGTCGCAGTATGCGCTCATTTACACAAAGGAAAAGCTGTGATGTGGTAAATGAGTTGGAAAGCTCGGTTCCGAGATCGTCTATGATAAGTAAATCACAGTCGAATATATTCTGGTGCGCTGCGATGGCATCTGCATCCTTTTCAAACACACCTTTGCTTAATATATCAAATAATTGGAATGCTGTAAAGTAAATTACGGAGTAACCTACATCTAAAAGCTCTTTTGCAATGCAATTAGATAAAAAAGTCTTTCCGACACCGGTATTACCGTAGAAAAATATGTTTTTAGGTTTGTTTTCAAAATTGTCTATAAATTCATGACAGTTCGTCACTGCAAGCTTTGCTGTGGCAAGAGCAGACAGCCCTGTCGCAGGATTTTTCTGCTCATCTGAGTAATAATCGAATGAGAGCGTGGAAAAATTCTCTCTTGATAAAATCTCCCTGATATTGGACTGCGAATAAACGGTATTGATAATAGCCTGTTTGAAACAATGACATTTCTGACCATCTATATATCCGGTATCATGGCAATCTGGACAGGTGTAAATAGGCTCAAAATAATCAAGCGGATATCCGAGTGTGGATAGCAGTGCAGCACGCTCCTCCTTATAGTCCTCGATTGCAAGGCGTAAAGCGGCAAGAGCATTATCATCACCGTCCATAAGCCTGTACGCCTGCCTGACAGATGCAGATGCAATCTCTGAGTCAATCTCCCTGAGGCGGGGCGCCTTGCGATAGGCTTCCTCAATACGTTTGTCATGTATGTATTTGTTCTGAAGCTGGCGTTTATCGTAGCCTCGCATTATCTCATCATATTGAGCATTGGTAAGTGCCATATATCCTCCTTGGGATGTGTAAATCTAACTTGAAAAATCATACCGTAGAATTCAGAAACAGCTTCTCCAGCTTGTCGTAATCATTGTTTCGCTGATTGAAGTTGTTAAATTTATTCTTGGAACTTGAATTATTGCTTTTGGGTTTTGAGGAACCGTTTGCAGCATTTGTACTCTGTGATGAGCCGGTAGCAGAGGCTTTATTGGCCTTGGCAAAGTTGGCATCAAGCACTTCAACATCCTTTAATGTATGTACATCCTTTTTCCTCCAGTTCGCGAGTATCGAGTCTGTGTACTCGAAGCTTGGCTTCTGGATAGCTGAAATAGTTTTACTACAGGCGGCTTTTACAAGCTCTATATCGAAACCGTATTCGCCGACCCATTTGTTGATGAGTGACACCTCAGAGTCAACCAGATTGCGGCCTGTGATGCCTAGAGCCTTCATTACAGAATAGTAAATCTGTGAGTGAGCGGCTGCATCGTCCTTTGCCTGGTCTACGGTCTTTATGCCGGCATCGGCCCAGCCGAGAGCGACCTTGTTCATGTAACGAAGGCTTGAATGTCCTTTGGTAATGCAGTACTCCACGAGATACTCCACCAGGTCGGTAGAAAAATGGAGCACGTCCAGCCAGTAGAGCACCATATTGGTGTCTGTGGATGAAAGCGTATGCTTCAAATATGTCTCTATAATAAAGAAAAGCTCTGAAATGTCAGGATTCTTTCTAAACTCCTTAATCTCATCAAGTGTGTATTCCTTCTGTGAAGAAGCAGCTTTGTCAGGAGTCTGGCTCTTAAGCTTTTCCACAACAGAATCCTGCATCCGAATATTCGCGGTAGAAATATTCTGTGCAGCATTATTAACCACGCTGTTTTGCAAATTATTCTGCGTAGCATTATTAACAACACCGTTTTGCAAATTATTCTGCGCGGCATTATCAGCCACAGCGCTTTGTATATTACTCTGAGCAGCCTGCATACCGGATACAGAAAGACTGCAGAGGTTGATTCCAATAATCTGACCATCAGCGCCGGTTTGCACCTGCAAAATGCCCTCAGAGGCCCAGTAATTGAGGGCACGTATGATGTCGGCTTCAGTATTGCTGAAATGATCGGCAATCTCTGAAATAGTTGCTATGCCTGCCCCGGAGCCTGTCGCACGGAGTAGATAAAGGTATACCTTGACAAACTCACCGTTTGCCTTTGGCATGTATTGATCTATAAAAATATCTGACACAGTAGTGAATGATGTTGCTATGTCACTGCTAATGTTTATCGCTGTCATATAAAAAACTCTCTTTCGCTTAACCTGTGAGCAATTATAGCACAATATTTTAACCGTGTGAAGATGGTAAAAGTGCTACAAGCCTTGTAAACTCGGGCTTTCCGAGTCCACAAAAAAATGTGGATAACGTGGATAACTGTGTAAAATAATTGAAAAATCAATGTATCACAGGGTATATAAGCTGTTGAAAATTATTTAAAAAATCCACACACAAAATGAGAGTTGTTAACATTTTGTATGTGGATAACGTGGATAACTTATTTCTTAAGCAGGTCTTCGCCGATTTCTACTACATTTCCGGCACCCATTGTTATCAACAGGTCACCGTTTACACAATTTTCTGATAAAAATTTCTCGATTTCCTCAAATGATGGGAAATAGTGCGCATTCACACCTTTTTCGAGCAATAAATCCAGGATATCCTTAGATGAGATACCATATGTGTTCTGCTCACGCGCAGCATAGATATCAGCAAGCACCACAACATCTGCCATTGAAAGAACATCGGCAAAATCATTTAAGAATGCCTTGGTTCTGGAATAGGTGTGTGGCTGGAAACAAAGGACAAGCCTGTCATGTGGATATTTTTGTGCAGCTGTCAGTGTTGCGCGGATCTCGGTTGGATGGTGAGCGTAGTCATCAATGATTGTGACGCCGTTTACCTTGCCCTTGTACTGGAAACGTCTGTCAGCACCGCCAAATTTGTCAAGGCCTGTGAGGATAGACTCCTCATTAAGACCGAGTGTGGTGGATAAAGCTATGGCTGCGAGCGCATTGCTTACATTGTGAGCGCCCGGAACAGAGAGTTTTACGTCGAAAAGTGGACTACCCTGTCTCATAGCTGTAAAAGATGCACAAGCTTTATCGTCATAGGTTATATTTTCCGGATAGAAATCATATTTTGAATCAAAGCCATAGGTGATAATCTTCTGAGGAAGCCCTGCGACAATCTCCTCATAGCGGTCAATCTCACCATTGATGATGGTAGCGCCGCCTGCGAGAGTGTTTGATGCATACTCGTGGAAGGAATGTCTGATGTCGTTGATATCCTTGAAGAAATCCAGATGCTCAGCCTCAATATTTAAAATAATACTGTAGCGTGGTCTGAAATTCAAAAAGCTGTTTGTGTACTCACACGCCTCGGAGATAAAATACTCTGAATCGCCCACACGCAGATTGCCGTGGATAGATGACAAAATACCACCTACGGAAATGGTAGGATCTGTCTGGGCGGCGAGAAGAATCTCACTGATCATGGATGTGGTGGTAGTCTTGCCGTGTGTGCCGGCTACAGCGATAGAATAATCGTAATTGTCCATAATCTGTCCGAGAAGCTCGGCTCTGGTAAGCATTGGAATACCGGCTGCTTTTGCTGCGGCAAACTCAGGATTGCTTTCGTGGATAGCAGCAGTGTAAACTACCAGGTCGATACCGGATGTGATATTGTCTGCGCTCTGGCCATATATGACTTTTATGCCCTTGGCAGCAAGAGTCTTTGTGAGGTCTGATTCCTTTGAATCGGAGCCGGAAATGGTAAAGCCTTCCTCATGCAGAATCTCTGCGAGACCGCTCATGCTGATACCGCCGATGCCTATGAAATGGATGTGTATTGGTTTGCTGAAATCTATTTTATACATTAATTTTACCTGCCTGATTTATTATAATTTATATTTTAACTATTAAGAAACACTGAGAACAAAAAGCCGATGCGTCATGATTGCATGTAAGCAACAGATTTTCTTGTTCTGAATAGTTACTTTATATTAATTATACAACTAAATATAGTATTTGCAAAGGAAAAATAAGGTGAAAGCAGGCATGACTTTCAAATGATAAGAACCATAGCAGGTTAAACAGATATACGATAAATGGCACTTGTGCAAAATGTTGAAAAAAAAGAAAAATATTATTTGATTTTGTGAAAAATGTTGAAGTGGTAATGCGGCTGTGGTATAATTTTTTTATAAAAATAATTCATCCGGACCATATGAATTTTATGGGGTTAAAGTATATGGCAGTAACTGCAATTTATGCAGCAGCAACTATAATTTATATGGAAACAATTGTGATTTATTATGGAAGCATTACAGATACGGTTATTACAGAAACAAGTGGTGGGGACCGGATGGGCACAACAAAAATTAGGACAGACGAGGAGTGATAACGTGATTAAGAAAGAAATGATAGCCATGCTTTTAGCAGGTGGTCAAGGCAGCAGACTTGGTGTTCTGACAGCGAACGTAGCAAAACCGGCAGTTTCGTTTGGTGGAAAGTACAGAATCATAGATTTTCCGCTTAGCAACTGCATCAATTCAGGAATTGATACAGTGGGTGTACTTACACAGTATCAGCCACTCAGACTTAACCGCCACATCGGAATAGGTATTCCGTGGGACCTCGACAGGAATAATGGAGGAGTGGCAATACTGCCTCCTTATGAGAAGAGCGGCAACAGCGAGTGGTACACAGGTACAGCCAATGCAATCTACCAGAATATGAGGTATATAGACAGTTACAACCCGGACTATGTGTTGATACTGTCAGGAGACCATATTTACAAGATGGACTATGAGGTGATGCTTGATTTCCACAAGGAAAACAATGCAGATGTGACCATAGCAACCATGCCGGTGCCTATCGAGGAGGCAAGCCGATTTGGTATCGTCATAGCCGATGATGATAAGCGCATCAATGCATTTGAGGAAAAGCCGGTTCATCCGCGCAGTAATCTCGCATCAATGGGCATTTACATATTCTCATGGCCGGTGCTAAAGGAAGCATTACTTGCACTAAAGGATCAGGAAAACTGTGATTTTGGCAAGCATGTCATACCATACTGCTTTGAAAACGACAGACGTATGTTTGCATACGAGTTCAACGGATACTGGAAGGACGTAGGTACACTGGGCTCATACTGGGAGGCCAATATGGAGCTTGTGGACCTCATTCCGGAGTTCAATCTGTACGAGGAGTATTGGAAGATTTACACAAAGAATGATGCAATCGAGCCACTTTATATAGCCAAAGGAGGCCATGTGGAGCGAAGCATCATGGGTGAGGGCTGTGAATGCTACGGTCATGTGGAGCATTCTGTCATAGGTGCCAACGTCAAGATTGGAAGAGGCGCAGTAATACGTGATTCCATCATCATGTGTGACACGGAGATAGGCTCCAATGTCACGATAGACAAGTCCATCATTGCCGAAAATTGCAAGGTGGGCGACAATGTGACACTTGGCTTCGGACAGGAGAAGCCGAACGTATTAAATGAGAGCATATACTCATTTGGGCTGGTCACTATAGGAGAAGATTCTGTGATACCGGACGGGGTAAAGATAGGCAAAAATACAGCAATCTCCGGTGTTACATACGAAGAGGACTACAAAGACGGTGTGCTTGAGGGCGGAGAAGTTATTATCAAGGCAGGTGACGGAAAATGAAGGCAATAGGAATAATTTTGGCCGGCGGCAACAATAATAGGATGAAGGAACTGACAGCAAAACGAGCAGTACCGGCCCTGCCGGTAGCAGGCAGCTTCAGAAGCATAGATTTTGCGCTCAGCAGCATGTCAAACTCACATATACAGACTGTCGCAGTACTGACCCAGTACAATGCACGCTCACTGAATGAGCATTTAAGCTCATCAAAATGGTGGAATTTTGGCAGAAAGCAGGGGGGCTTATTCCTCTTTACACCTACAGTCACAGCGGACAACAGTGACTGGTATAGGGGCACGGCAGATGCGATGTATCAGAACATTGATTTTCTCAAGAGACGCCATGAGCCATATGTCATCATCAGCAGCGGTGACTGTGTATACAAGCTGGATTTCAACAGAGTGCTTGATTTTCACATCGAGAAAAAATCAGACATTACAGTGGTATGCAAGGACATGATGTACAACGACGATGTCAGCCGTTTTGGTGTGGTACGCATGGATGAGGAGTCAAGAATCACAGAGTTTGATGAAAAGCCAATCGAGGCCTCATCCAATACCATTTCCACAGGTATCTATGTCATCAGGAGACGACAGCTCATAGAGCTTTTGGAGGCGGCAGCTGAGGAAAACAGATTCGATTTCGTAAATGATATCCTCGTGCGCTACAAAAATGTAAAGAAAATATATGGCTACAAGATAAATTCATACTGGAACAATATCGCCGATATTGATGCATACTTCAAGACCAATATGGATTTCTTAAGACCTGACGTCAGAAGCTATTTCTTCAGGGAGGAGCCGACCATCTGCTCAAAGGTGGACGACCTGCCACCGGCCAAGTTTAATCCGGGATCAGACATTTCAAACAGCCTCGTATCAAGTGGCTGTATCATAAACGGCAGTGTGGAGGATTCGGTGCTTTTCAAGCAGGTATTTGTGGGCAAAAACACCACAGTGAAGAACTGCGTGATACTCAATGACGTCTACATAGGCGACAATGTGCACCTCGAAAATTGCATCGTAGAGAGCCGTGGAACCATCAATCCAAACACCTGCTATTGTGGTGAGGATGGAGTCATGATAGTAAAAGAAAAAAATGTAAGATATGTAATTTAAAAACAGACCAGGGGGACAAAAATATGCAGATTACAGACATCAGAATTCGTAAGGTAGAAAAAGAGGGCAAGATGAAGGCGGTTGTGTCAATCACAATCGATGATGAATTCGTGGTACATGACATCAAGGTAATCGAAGGAGAAAAGGGACTTTTCATCGCCATGCCAAGCCGTAAGGCAAACGATGGCGAGTACAGGGATATAGCCCATCCGATTAACTCTGCCACACGCGAGAATATCCAGAATATGATTCTTAAAAAGTATAAGACAGAGATTGAGAATGCATAAAACAGTCAAATGCTGTAGCAAATGTAAATAATAATTTTGGTATGTGTATATCAGACGAAATCGCGCAAGTGCATCGGAGGAGATTGGCTTGCGCGGTTTTTATGTAATAAGGGTTTGATTAGAGAATAAAAAGTAAGCATATATTCATTTTAGACCCTCGTCTTTTACCCTTGACTTTTAGAGAGAAATTTGATGACAAACTGTCCTCTCTGTGTTACAATCAACTCAAAGCATTATATTTCTGTAAATACGACACCACAGCATATTTTATCGGTGCGTATCACTTTGAAGAGGGCAGACCACTTCGCATTTTTCGACAA
>ENA-OOXP01002114-OOXP01002114.1-human-gut-metagenome-genome-assembly--contig:-NODE-2114-length-11573-cov-1.627713_pt1 | contig 11573 bp, 9 predicted proteins | sample MGYA00241591_ERZ501351 | MGnify/ENA primary metagenome ERZ501351 (study PRJEB25962, sample SAMEA1968361) | human gut metagenome | biome: human gut; feature: human-associated habitat; material: faeces...
CCGCCATTCTGAATCTTGTTTCGTCAACAGCCGCGCGCACAGAGTCCTTTATTTTTAATAAAAAGGCTTTATCGTCGGTTTCTACTGTTTCCTTTGAATAATAGAAAATTTCATTATCCGAAATTGTAGGGCCGAGGTGCGTTTTGCGGTTTACAGCGTCGTTTATAACCATTCCGTTTTCGCAAACGAGCCTGTATACAAGCGGCTGAATATTAACCGCTCCGAGACCTACCTCGCTGTTGCTTATGATTATTCCCGCCTGAACAGTATCGCCCGGACAAACATCGTCAAACAACCGTGGGTTTAACGCCTTAATATACATCTTACCGGGCGTCAGGTTACAGCTTACAATCTGCACATCCGGTATTTCGGAAATAATCGGTAATGTCGCCTGTGCAATATCGTAGTTATCTATGCGCTTATATCGGTCGCTCAAAAAGGCGCGTGCCTCGCCGTCAAGTGTGCGCAGCATTCGTCTGTCCTTAGAGCCTGCAAGCCATTCGTTTACATTTACGCTTAAAAGCTCCGGCTTTTCTTCCAGCATAAGATTATAATAATTCTGCGGTATGGATAAATAGCTCGCTAATTGCCTGTGAGCATAAACGCCTATTCCGAGCGGAAGTATGCGGTCGTTGCCCTCTGCGTCAAATATTCGGATAAGGGGGCTGCCGTTTTCCGCGTCCATATACAGCTTTGAAGACTCTACAATATAGTCCTCCATAACCTTTTTCTGTCTGAAAATTTCGGCGGCTAATTCGTTAAGTGTTGTTCCCTTTTTCATAGAATCACCTACCAGCTTACCGCCAAACCGTTATCTACGCTCTTTGCCGCTATTCCCGCGCCTGCAAGTACCTTTATAAGCCTCGGATAATACACTCTTTCGTGGAAGTCGGTAAGGTGAGATACCTCTACGGTTTTATCTCCCTGCTCTACAACGCAGCTCCCGTCGTCCCTTACTGTCAGAGTGTTATGCCCTCTTGAGCTTAAATCCGCTATAAGGTTTTTGAGTATAACGCGACCGTTCTTTTCAAACCACACCTGCGGATCTGTTTCGTTTTTCGGTTTTTCTACCGCTTCATCTCTGCATTCGGTTTGCGCTGCCCCATTAAAGCTGACGGCTTTAAGAAAGGTACATTCTATATTTGCAGAATTATCAAACGAAATATCCGCGAAGTTATAGTCATCAACATTAAAAAGCCTTATTCTGCCTGTCTCACCCTCGGTTATAACCTTTTCGGGTGCGGCAGTTTCCCACTTCCATACAGCCTCCGGGTAAATACTTTTTATGTATCCCGTTATCCTGTGGTTTGCATTGCATAAAAGCAGGTAATAAAGCCTTTGCAGCTCTGCGCCGTTACTTCCGCTGTGATTTTGCGGTTTTTTTCGGATTTTCCTTAAATTCCTGCGGTACTTATACCGTTTTATTACCGGCATTAAAAACACCGCAAAGGAATATGCTATCCAAAGTGCAAAAACACCTATAAGGAAAATACGCTGCGTATTGCCTCTTAAAAAGCATATGCCCGCTAAAACCGCCGCTGTGAGCACCGAAACCGATCCCCACAGCCTTTGTAATCTTCTCATAAATTTTCCCTCTTTCTTTTCCGTAAAACAAAAAAGAGGAACCGCTGCGTTTTTCTTTTAACACATACGGTTCCTCTGATTATCCGGGATATTCCCGACATTATTTTGTTTTAACTTTGTCCGTTATCTGTAAGATAACAAAATTTCTTTTCATTTTCTCCTTTCTGCCCGAAGGCTTTAATATCTATATAAAAAGCGCCAACTGAAAATTCCGCGCTTAAAAAAGCGGAAATTAAAGTCGGCACTTGATTACAAACTCATCATATATGTGCGATGTAACATAAAGCGTTACGGTTGCCGCATACGGCTTGCACAAAAATCAATTGCAAACAGATTATATCACTATATATTGTATTTGTCAATAGTTATAATCAATATATAGCATATTATTCGTTTTTCACTTCCTCATACCCCAAAAAGCAATCTGCCGATTGCAGCAGCTCCGTAATGTCATTGCCGAAACAGATTTTCTGCGTTGCCTTGAAATAAAATTTGTACTCTTTCCCGACAGATATTTTTGAGCGTCTGTCTAATATAAAATACCGTTCGTCCCCGTCCTCGGTCGCAATTTTTATTTTCTTTTGCTTACGAATGAGAACGGAGGATATTTCGGTACATCTGCCCTCGACAATTTCGTACTTATTCCCGGATACGGTTTTGTATAGAGATACTGCCCGTATAAGATTAAATACGCAAAGCAAAAGGCTTAATATAAACATTATTATATCCTTAAAAACGACGGCGGCAACGCTTCCTGCAAACAATATAAATGCTGCTATAAATATAACAGTTACCAGCTTTTCCTTTAAAGGTATGGGAAAATTCTTAAAAGCCGCCATACCGTCACATCCTTTCAAATAATATCTGCCGCCGCAAATACAAATTGGAAACCGCAGTTAAAACCGTGCGGACGGATGAAAGTCCGCGAACGCTCTCGGCTATATTTTCGCTTGTTGTGAATTTATCGTCATACAAAAATTCCATAACATCGTCCTCGTTTAAAATGAAATCAATGTTTTTATCAATACATTTCACTATTTCGGCGGTAGACATAGGTGCTGAAAAGGCAAGCTTCATTATCCGCCTTTCGCTTTTATTTTTCTTATCCCGCTCAAACAGCACTTTCGCCTTTTCATACGGCAATTTGAAAATAAATACCATTCTTAAAAACGAAATTATGCGAATAAACGGGCTTTGGTAAAGCGGAATAATGTAGAGTCCGGATATAAGATCATATAAGGCTTCTTCGCCGTTTTCACCGCGCCCACTTGCCACAAGCCCGCGTACAATAAGCCTGTTTAATGTATCGGTATAGCTGCGGCTGAATACAACGCCGGACTTTTTCTCCTGTTCGGAATAATATGTATGTAATTGTTTGTCGTCGGTAATTCTCCAATTAAGCGCCGACCAGATCATCATTTCTTGTACATCCAATCTGCACTCCTTACCCGACAGAATAACGGTGGGATAAACATTGTTTTTCCCTTGATTTTTAAGTTTAAAAATTCCTACGGCAGTATAAAGCATTTTCATTTTATGACACCTTTCTTTCGTTAAAATCATCCATATATGAATTAAATACGGAATTTTGTTTTAATTTCTTCAATGCGCGTGAGATCCATGCGCCCACAAGATTTGTTTTTACCCCGTAAAGCCGTGCTATTTCACCGCCCGATAAGCCTTTGACTTTGAGCGACAGCGCTTCAATTCCGAGCCTTACCGTGCCCGAATATTGCGCTTTAATATTATCTAAAAAGACGATTATATTTGTTTCCACCATCCTTTCGTATGGCGTGCTGTTTTGCAGTGAAAAGCTTTCCGGCTGTCTTTTAAGGCTCTCTATATATTCGGCACGGTTTTTCCTGTTGTTTTCAACCTTTTTGCAGTATGAAATCAAACCGTTAAGAATAACTATGTAGGCAAAAGACCAAAAACTGCTGCCCCGGCTTTCATCATACATAAGCGCCGCATTGCACAGCAGCAGACACCCCTCTTGATAGAGGTCATCGTATTCCATGCCGAATATGTTTTTATCTATGATTATCCTTGAACAAATCACCGTTTTAATAACCGAAATATTATCCTCTACCAAGGCTATTTGTTTCTCATTCAGCGGTATTATCCTTTTCATAAAACCTCCCCTTATGTAACTGCACGCATATTTCTGTATGCTCGGTTACATTCATAAATTATCCGGTTGCAGTAATACTCGTTAAGTTTACCTATGTGCATTACATTTGCCGGCATATCTAATTTTGCCTGCAGCCAGATATATACCTGCTCCTTTGTCATATATCCGTTTTTCCATATTTTATCGAGCGCTTTGTGGGCTGCGATTCTTTTGTTTCTGAGCGTTTTGTTTGCCGGAGTTCCCATAGGCAAGCCGCTTTTTGTATGCGCCGCAACATAGGAATCACAAGCGGGATACCTATCGCAGACATAGAGGAATGTATCCGGCTTTGCGTTTTTGCCGTAAACATAGCTTGCCGCCCGCTTTGTAACGAGAGAACCGCAATACGGACAATGAATTTTTATTCTTTTAATTTTAATCACCGCCTTTAATATAATTTAAAATTCGTTCAGTAAATAATATCTGCTCTGTTAGCTGCCGCCTGACATATGTTGCACTCTGACTTATCCGAAACATTCCATAAAAGCCATCTGTCGTATACCGTTTCAAATGTTTCCCGGCTGATTACGGCGGCACACTCAGCTTTATCTATAACCACATCAGCCTTTTCTTCGAACAGGCTGACAGGGTAAAGCATCGGCACGCCCTCGGTATCTGCCGTCATAAGCCAGCCTGCACATTCTTTACTGCATTTGTTTTTACATTCAATAAATATAGCGTTACGCCAACTGCCTCTTGCTAAACTTAAAAAGAGATAAAAAGCGTTTTGCTGTGTTTTCATTTTGACCCCTCTATTATCATTATTCGACATTTCTTTTCAAATCCAATATGTAGTAGTTAAAGTGATTTTTCAAAGGCAAAAACCACAATTTAAAAATTACAATCTTTCCTTACTTTCATAATAACAAAAAACGGCAGACACATCGCTGTGCCCGCCGCCGTAAAATTATTCTTTACCGGATTTTTTCCTTAAAAAAATTAACGAAGCTGACGATACAAAAAGCGCCGAAAGCCCGATTATAATAAATACAAGCGGGTTGGAAATATCCCCCGTTTTAGGTGAAGAAGGCACCTCCGGTATGGGTATCGGCACATTTACAAAACCCACGCCCTTTTCATTTTCCACGGTAACGGCCTCGCCGTCTTTCTTTATTTGAAAATAAAAATACCTGTCGTCCTTTTTATATCCGTCCGGTGCTTTGTTTTCATAGAGGAAATACCCGCCGAATTTAAGCTTTGATAGACTGTATACACCGTTTTCGGCTTCCTCAAGCCTGCCGATATAACTATCCGTTTCCGGGTCAAATACGCCGTTGTTATCCGTATCGGAATAAATATAAAATTCCGCGCCGTGCAGCTTTCGGGATATATCCGCCTTGCTTAGCTTTATAACCCTTACCGTTCCCGTGACGGTCTTATTCTTAATAGCGAGCGACAGTACCGCACCGTCCTCGGTTATATTCACCTCATATAACTTGTCCGAGAGCACATAACAGTCGGGGCAGGACAGTTCTTTAATTATCCATTTACCGTAGGGGATGCCCGTAAAGCTGAATGCGCCGTTTTCGTCCGATTCCGTAACTGCCAGCGCTGTACTTTCGGTAAATACCGTTTCATCGGGCTTAAATAAACCGAACACAGCTTTTTCTATCGGGTTTAAGTTTTCGTCCGTCTTAATGCCGTCTATTCTGCCGCGGATAATACGGTTTTCGATAACCTTGCCGCCGTTTATAATCAACTGCACCGAAGATATATCCTGTCCGCTGTATGTGAATTCCACGGGATATTTTTTATCGGATAAAATGTAATGACCGTCCGTTGCCGTTTCTTTAACATATAGCTTTGCGCCCACGGGTATATCGGCGGTGAATATTCCGTTTCCGTTTTCATCAACCGAAATTACTTCAAGCAGTCCGTCTGCGGGTATTTCACTGCCGTCTGCCGCGGTAAGCCTTTCGGCGGCAAAAAGCCCGAATTTAACGCTTGTATATTCGTTTACATTTCCAAGGGCAAATGTTTTGTCTTTTTCAAGAGATTTCCTAAGACGGATAACCGCCTTTTGTCTTTTATTATTTACGGAAACTGCCGTGCTTGTTATCTTTACCTCCTGTCCGGCATATTTAAGCTCGGCATATACAGGCTCGTTTGTTAATACATAGCCGTTCGGCGCTTTGGTTTCCCGAATTTCGTATTTGCCCAAAAACAGCGGCTTGGTGGTGGCTTTTCCGCCCTCTCCCGTAATAATACTGTCCGCTTTTTCTCCCTTTGCGCAGCGCAAAGTGCCGTCCGGCGTATAAATATCCTCTGCGGCAAAAACCGAAAACTCTGCGTTTTTAAGCCCCGCAGTCTCATACTTCGGTATATACAGCCCGTCCTTTTCGTGTACGGATGAAAATATTTCGCCCTCTTTTGTCACTGTCAGAGTTCCCATTTGCGGATAGTTAAGCTTTTCAACCGTTACGGTATCCTGCGTTCCGTCCACCGTAAACTTAACAGGCTCTGAATCCAGTATATAACCCTCCGCCGTGCATTGCTCGATAATTGCATAATCCCCATAGCTTAATTTTTCGGGCAGGCGCAATCTGCCGTTTGAGTCGGTGTAAAACACATCAATATCCATAGGCGTGGGATAATTTACATGCTGTACCAAAAACTTACCCGTCGCAAGATTTTTAACCTTGAACCCAACCCCGGCAGCGGGAATTACCTTGCCGGTTGTAGCGTCCTTTTTTACTATATCAATAAAGGCTTTAAAGGCGGCGTTGTTTATAATATAGCGGTACGCCTCACCGTCCGCGTTTATGTATACATCAAACGGCTTTATAAGCTCCGCACCCGCTGTGCCGGATACCTGTTTTACTGTATAAACTCCGTAGGGCAGCGGCTTTGTTTCGGCAAACCCGTATTTATCGGTTTTCAGCCTGTCCCGCTCCGATTTCTTTGAAGAAGCATACGAACCTGCCGATTTTAAAAATACCTCAAATTCTGCGCCTGTTTCGGGGGTTTCTATCTTTGTAGATCCGTCGTCGCTGTGCTTTATGATGTTTATTCTGCCTTTAATGACCTGCTCAAAAACATTTATATATTCGGTGTTTCTGATAAGGGTGTATTTCCCCGGTCGGCAATCTATCTTATACACCGTATCGTCAAGCAAATACCCGGTGGACGGGTGTATTTCCCGTATAGTCCAGTCGTCCGCACAAACATAATAATCCGTAACAAAGCGTCCGTTTTCATCGGTTGTATATGTGGCTGTCAACTGTCCGCCCTTATATAAGCCGTACACCGCGCCCTTTAAGCTCGCGTTTCCCTGCGGCGCGCCCTCTTTATTCAATTCGCCGTCAAATTTGCAAACATCAGCCCGCCATTTTTTAAGCGTATTACTTACCGAAATATCGGTTACCTTATTCCACTCTATTAAAGCGGTTTGTGATTCGGGGACAACATATCTTGCGGGAGTATTTATTTCTTCAAGTACATAATCCGTGCCTATAAGCACGTTTTCAAAAACCGCCTCGCCGTCATTGTTCGTTACGGCATATTCGTTGACGGGTAAGCCGGAGTATGAGGTGCCTGTAAGTCTGAATGTGAAATTATCCTTAAATCCGTCCTCGGCTGTTTTTACGACCTTTAAACTGCCCTTTTTCAGAACATTGCTGAAGGTCACAACCGCGGTTTCACCCGTCACTACGGTTACTGCTTTGCTTTCCTGCGGTATGTATTTATCCTCTGTATCCTCGGTTACGGTATATCTGCCGGGTTTAAGAGACGAAAATATTATCTCTCCGTTTTCGTTTGTCTTCGCGGTTTCATCGGTGCCGTTTCCGGTTATTCTAAAGCTCACACCCGCAATCACACCGTCCTCTGACGCCTTTATTATCCTGCAAGCGCCCGGAACAATTTCGTTTACCGCGTTTATCGTAAACTTTGTACTACCGCTGTTTAATGTGACAGTCCAGGTGTCTTTATCATATTTTCTGTAATTCTGCGGAAACTTCGTTTCAACAACCTTGTATGTGCCGAGTGTAATTTCGGCAGACCTTGCATACCCGTTTACGGTAGGGCCTATTTTAGTAACATACGCGCCGCTGCTGTTATATACCGAAAACTCCGCGCCGTCAAGCAGATTACCGTCCGTATCCTTTTTGTATACTTCAATGTACCCCTTTTCAAGCAGCTTCGGCGTTTCTCCGTAAAAACAGATTATTTCCTGCTCTTTAGATGTGCTGCCGGATGTAAGCTGAACAAATCCGTACAAATTCTGCGTGTTTCCGCTGTACTGCGGGTCAGATATATACTTGCGTATGTTTGATAGTATATTTTTATATGCCGTTTCAGCAGGAGTGCCGGCTATTTTGGCTCTGTAACGCCTGTCCGCAATTTGTTCGTCGGGCGCTGTTCTTAATCCCTGCTGATACTCCCAGATAATAAACTGCGTTGCGGTATATGCGTCGTCTGCCGACGGAACGCCGAGCGCTGAATATGACTGCGCGGGATAACCGAAAGCCGCGGCAAGCGCTATGCCCTCCCTTGCTTTTTCGGTAAGTTTTTTCCAATACGCGCTGTTAGCGAGGGTTTGCGCCTTATACAATGTTCTTGTAAATCTCGCGCCCTTTTCAATACAGTAAACCGGATTTTGGTCGTAGGCTTTGAGTTTCAGAAAATCCATTGTATCTCCGGTGTCAGATAAATAGTTTTTTCCGGTAGCGCTGTTTATAGCGTCTATATGTGTGTTAATATACAGACTGTCGCCTTCAATCGGTCCTGCCGCAGATATCGGTAGCGCCGCCGCGCAGGCAAGTATTAAGGCTAATACCAATGAAATTATGCTTTTAATCTTTCTCATTTTTTTGCTCCTCACAATTTTGTATTTGAGTTTTCAGTTTGTTTTTACCCGTAATTTTCCGCCGAGGAATTTATGCTGCAATACCATTTGCCGTTTAATATTACAATCCCTATGCCCTCATAGTAATTGTCTTCGCTCATTAAAGAGTTCCAATGCCCCGGGCTGCTTTTAAACGCATCAACAATGCTTTTTGCAAGCGCGTTTGAATCGAAAATATTAACAGATCCTGTGCCGCAATTTTCTCCGCCGCCGTAGGAATACCGTTCAATTATTTTCCCGGTTTCTATAACCTTACCGCTTGCAAAATCATAGCGCGTTTCCTTTTCGGTAATGAGCTTACCGTATTTCAAGGTTGTTGCCGCATAATCCGCGCCGTCAACCGTGTTGCCGTTTTCGTCCGTCCAAGAGTGTGAAAACTGAGTGGTCAGTTGATCGGCACGGAATTTTGCAAGGGACGCAAGCCCTGTAAGTTCTGCTCTTTCGTGAATACCGAGCTTTCTTCTTTCGTCATTCAAAAGCTTTAATACAAGGCTTGAGGCTTTGGCGGTTATATCCTTGTTTTCCGCCCTTTCGGGTTCTGAATTATTAGGTTCTGAAATTATATCGCTTACCTTGCTGTTATCCGAGACCGATGGCGGGGAATTATCCGGCGCGGGCGTTTTATTCGGACGGCTTTGGTAGTCGTTCGCAGAGCTTAGACTTTCAAAGCTTTGTTCGCTCTGTAAAGCGCTTTCCGAGCTGTCCGTTTTATCAGAGCCGACAGCCGCGGTGTTTTCGCTGTTTTCCGTAAAAGCAATTTCCGATTTACATTCGGAGCTTACCCCTGCCGTATTATTGCGGCAGGGGGCGGCGCACAAAAGCAAAATGATTAAAGCTAAAGCAAAATATATTTTTCTGAACATCTTTATGCCTCCTGTTCTCCTTAACTTTAATACGCATTGGCGCCGTATTATTTCAACAACTATAAATTCTGCTTGATTATACGGGTAATAATTCCGAGCGCAACACCCCTTTCTTCTTCGATTGCGGTAACAACAAAGGAAACATCATCCTTTTTGCCCGGCATACGCCTGTCAAGGCAGGAGTGGGCTATGGCGTTTACGCCGTTATTAAGCCTTATATACACAACGCCCTTATGAGTATCCGTAACCCTGCCGGCGTATTTGCCCTGTATTTTGCACGAGCTTAAATTATCCGTTCGGTTATCCGTAACGCTCCGTGCATCCGCCCGAACATAAATATCCTTAATACTTTCCCGCTCAACCTCTTTTATTCTGACGAGTATTTTATCCCCTATAGAAAAACGCTCGCCCGCGTCGCCTAACCAGTCCCACGAAAGGTCTTTAACGGGCATTGCGCAGTCCACCCCGAATATTTCAACCCTTATTGCTTTTTCGGCAACGGCGGTGACCCGCGCCTGCACTATGCGGTCCTCGTAAATACGGAACATTCCGTTTTCGTCCGTTTCCATATAAAAGGTCTGGCGCTTTTTATACATCGCCTCTTTCCGCGAGGCTACAACGCTGCGAGCTTTTGAATCTATGCCCCTTACCACGAAATCTATTTCCGCGCCGAGCATTGAGTTCATCAGCTTGTTGTACCGCATAACCGCCTCTTTGTATTCGTCGCCGTGCAGGTTTGTGGGGAAATCGAAAAACATTTCCTTCAGCGGAATTACGATTCTGAAACCGTTATAATCCGCTATCGCGTAATGATGTCCCGCGTCGTTGCACTCAACGCCGCTTAAAGTGCCGGTCATTATCCTATGCGTTATATATGCGTTTTGTATTTCGTGCCAGATAATATCCGCTCTTGTCTGCTCGGTATATACTTCCGTCTTGGCTTCAACTGTAAGTATTCTGCTCCTTGGCTTTACGGATTCTGCCGCAGCTTCTTCGTCGGCAGGCTCTTCCGTTTGAGGCTCGACCGTCTCATTAACGGGCTGCTCCTCGGTTTCGTTGATTTCCGTTTTCTTTTTGCGGGTTCGCTTTGGCTTTTCGGTTTGTTCTTCGGCAGCAGGCGGGACGGTATTCTGTTCTTCGGTTTCATTTTGCGCCTCCATGATGCTGTCGGTTATTTCTTCGGTTTTCTTTTTTGTCGGCATAATTTTTCCTCCTGTTATTTTGTCATTATTATGTCTTTATCTATTGGTATCGTCTTATTGGGAACGGGTGCCTTTTTTCTGCCGTTCTTCTTTCTTTGCGTAGGTATTTCGCCGCCGTAGGTTTTAGGCGGCAGCGCAGACCAATCAGGGGTATGCGCCGACGCTTTGCAGGGAACAAGGTTTTTATACTCCGGGTGCTTGGTGTAATCAAATTTATCCGCCTTTAAGAGCTTTTTGCCGCGGATTATAATAAGCTCCTTTTCTGTCGGAAGTCTTAAAACCTCATCCATTGTAAGCAGCTTTCTTCTGCCTACGCCGTCCGTTTCTCTGTATTGCGGGGTATAATTTGAAATTCTCATACTGTTAAGCTGCTTCGCCCTGCTTTGCACATTAACGCTCACCTCGCCCGAACGGTCGCTTATATATTTCGCCGTCAGCTCGTCAACACAGCCTAAAAAGAGTTGAATATCGCTGTTGCCGAGTATTTCCTGCCACTGATTTTGCGGATATCGGTTTTGAAGTCCCGCAAGGTTTTGAAAAACGCAGCTCATACTTATATTCCGTGACCGTATAACGCTTATTTTCCGGCTTAAATCCGGAATAACTCCGCAGGCGGTAAGCTCCTCCCCGAGAATATGCACCGGCGTAGGGAGACTGCCACCCTCGCAGTTTTTATCCGCGTACCGCACAAGCTTAATAAAGCAAAAGGACAGAAAAAGCGAGGAAAGGAAGTCAAAGGCGCTGTCCTGATCGCTTGTTATGCAGTAATAGGCGCAGGGCTGTTTCCCCGGCAGCTCAAGGTCAATTTCGTCAAACGCCGTCATATTACATATTTTCTTCATCTGAAAAACCTGCAGCCGTGAGCCGAGGCCTATAATAACGCCCGTGCGAACGGTATCGGACGCTTG
>ENA-OOXP01002152-OOXP01002152.1-human-gut-metagenome-genome-assembly--contig:-NODE-2152-length-11420-cov-2.597448_pt1 | contig 11420 bp, 6 predicted proteins | sample MGYA00241591_ERZ501351 | MGnify/ENA primary metagenome ERZ501351 (study PRJEB25962, sample SAMEA1968361) | human gut metagenome | biome: human gut; feature: human-associated habitat; material: faeces...
CCTGGACACCCTGATTAAGAGTCAGGTGCTCTACCAACTGAGCTAGCGGTGCATAACTTATTTTGTTCTGTGCTTTTGTGTTGTCTCAAGCACAAGTGATATTCTATAGCATAGTTTAATAAAATGCAAGCACTTTTTTGTATTTATTTAAGAACAACTTATCTTTTTTTATAATTTTCTTGTTTTTTCATCATTTTACCATGTTTTTTATATTGATATGTGCCTTTATACCCCTTATAATTCTATTATATTCCCAATTTTAAGAGAAAATATTTATATTTAATATACATTTATTAAGAAAAGAGAGTTGATATGAAGTTAAAAAAATTCGAACAACAGCCAAAACACGTTGACAATATTCCAATTGAGGCTATTAATCTTGATTCTGAACAGGAACAGCCGCCAAAACCTGACAAAGCTGTTGGCAAGAATGTATTCCAGCCTAACAGCAAATACTTTACAATTGTTATATATGGTCTGCTTTTTGTGCTAGGTGCAATTCTTATATATAAGTTCATTGGTAACTGGCCTGCAACCGTCAAGTCATTGGGCAATATATTCCATATACTGTCACCATTTCTTATTGGTGGCATGATTGCGCTTGTTCTTTATCCGTTTATCAAGACCCTTTATAACAGGTTCTTCATGGGGGTATGCCATATCAAGTCCAAGAAAGCCGCCAAAATGCTTTCAATTCTTGTTGCTTACCTGATAGCAGTTGGCGCATTTGCAGTATTAATAGGCTTTGTTGTGCCTCAGATATACAAAAGTATTACAGAGATTGCCAATCAGGCTCCTGTATGGTACGAGAATATCCGCAACTGGTTCACTGAGTTTGAAGATAAGCACGCCAATTCTTCTATTGATTACAATTTCATTAATCAGAAGATTGAAGATGCTCTTCCTAAACTTGTTGACTACATGACTGGTGCACTTACCAATATGGTTCCTTACATTCTTAATACATCCATGGCCATTCTTTCGGGTGTGTTAAACCTTGTTATTGCAATTATCGTGTCCATCTACATGATTTCTGATAATAAGAATATCTTTTATCATTTTAAGAGATTTTTATATGCCGTGCTTCCTAGGAAAACAGCAGACAATACACGCATCATCTGTAAGAATTGTGCAAGCATTTTTATTAATTATATTATCGGCAAATCATTTGACTCAATTATTGTCATGATTATCTGCTTTATTATCATGCTGATTCTCAAGCTACCATATGCTGTTCTTATAAGCGTGATTGTCGGCATAACGAACATGATTCCGTATTTCGGACCATACATCGGTGGCGTGATTGGCGGTGTGATTATTGTTATCGCAAGCCCTATCAAACTTATCATATTTGTAATCATGATTGTCTGCATCCAGCAGGTTGACGGTCTGCTTATTGGACCTCGTATCATCGGCAGTACTACAGGTCTTAAGCCTGTATGGGTTGTGTTCTCAATAACCGTAGGTGGGGCGCTGTTTGGCGTAATTGGAATGTTCCTTGGAGTTCCCGTATTTGCCGTATTAAGCTACCTGTTAAACATTACAGTGCAGCATTTTCTGGACAAAAGAAAAGTCACCGTGCAGCCTTATGACTCGCCCGATGACCTCTAGATTATTTTTTGGTATTAAGAATTCTCACGACATCGTCGAGGGAATTCTTAAATCTTACCACTCTGTAATTCGCACCTTTATGCACATACATCACTTCTGATACTTTCCTTGCAAATGCTTTATTCTTCACAACAATTCTCCAAAAGCCTTTATATAGTATATGCATTTATTATTAATGATTTCTTACTGCGATAAGTTTACAGATAGGATTGCCCATCTGTGAAAATCTTGTCTCATACTCTGTCATTACATTACCCTCGTTAAGTACAGAGTCATTATGTAAGTCAAATGTGACAACAGGAAGCTCCCAGTCTGCCTCTTTAATCTCTTCTAATGAAAAATCGAATAAATCTTTATTATCTGTTTTGAATTCCACCTGTCCGTCCGGCTTTAATATAATGTCATATCTTGCCATGAACTGTCTTGAGGTAAGTCTTCTCTTCGCATGTCTGTCTTTTGGCCATGGATCTGAAAAATTAAGGTATATTCTGTCTACCTCTCCCGCTCCAAACACCTCACATATTGCCTCTGCATCCATTCTGATGAATCTTAAATTAGGAAGCTGAAGCTCATCCTGTTTCTCTACAGCTCTTAAAAGCACGCTTGAATACTTCTCTATACCCACATAATTAATATCAGGATTATTTGCTGCCAGTGTTGTTATAAATGTGCCTTTACCCATACCAATCTCAATACGGATTGGATTATCGTTACCGAAAACCTGTGACCATGTGCCTTTCATCCCCTCTGGCTCCGTAAACACATATTCATTCTCTATCATTACTTCCCTTGCTCCGGGTACATTTCTAAGTCTCATACATTACTCCTATCTTATATATTAGCTCAGATTTCGGCTATGTCCGTGTGCGGTATACGCTTGAATATGACAAGCTGTGCAGGAGTTAATGCCACCATCTGCATAAGTTCAGTGCGTGAAAGCACGTCCAAACGAAGTGCGTTTGATTTCACGCACTGTAATAGACTTTGCAAATGGCGGCATTTACTCATGCTAAGCGAAGTCATCCTGAAAGCACATGCCGCACACAGACATAGCCGAAATCTGAGTTTCCTATATATTATTTACCATAAATATCACTTTTTGCCAAGCGGGGTTTACTTATGTACAATCCTGGGCTACAATGTATTTGTATATTTTATTAATCGGAGGAATTATCTCTATAATGAAAAAGCAATTTTTAAAAGGATTACTTATAAAGATAACCAGCGCTGTATCTGCCACTGTTTTGGTATTCTCAGCTTTTGCAGCGGATACCCAGGCTGCAGCATACAACAAAGTCTACAGTGAGACAGACACAACCAGCACAAAGGCTGTATGGCCGGATGCACCTGATGTTAACTCAAACAGCTGCATTCTTATTGATGCTGATACAGGTTCCATTCTTTTCGAGAGGAACTCTCATGAAAAATGTTATCCAGCCAGCACAACCAAGATTTTAACAGGACTCCTTACTATTGAGAACTGTAATATGGACGATGTTGTAACATTTTCACAGTCAGCTGCTAACTCAATTAATGTATATGAGGATGCCAACTTAAGTTCAAAAGCAGGCGAGCAATTTACTGTCAACCAGCTTCTTCACGGACTTCTGCTGTATTCTGCCAACGAGATGGCTTATGCCCTCGGTGAACATGTGGCTGGCTCAATAGATGCATTTGTCGATATGATGAATGCCAAGGCAAAAGAACTTGGTGCTTTGAATACACATTTTGCCAATGCAAGCGGATTATATAATACCAACCACTACACAACAGCATATGATATGGCAATGATTGCAAGAGGCTGTTATAATAATGCTTCTTTCGTAAGCATTGATTCTACTGCTGACGCATATGTAATTCCTGCAACTAACATGTCTGCACAGCGTACAATCAGACACAGACATAAGATGTTAAAGGGCCGTTCTTACTATTATGAATACTGTAAGGGTGGAAAGACAGGATATACTGATGAATCACAGAATACACTTGTTACATTTGCAGAAAAAGACGGTATGCGTCTTATATGCGTTGTATTTAAGGAAGCCACAGATGAGATAAGATATGTTGATACAAGAACCCTTTTTGACTGGGGATTTGCCAATTTCCAGAAATCAACAACAACCGGAAGCCAGCTCGGAGCAATGTTCTCTAATGACAACTATTACAACTCGGCTGTTTTCTCAACTCTTTCACTAAACTTTGGACTAAATGCTTCATTTATCACAATACCTAATAAAAGTTCATTGTCAAATGTATCAATGACGGTTGATGATAATTATGACATGACCAATGAGAATGGTGTTATGACAACACATCTTAAGTTCTTATACAATGATAATACTGTCGGCACAACTACACTTAATATATCTGCTGCCGGAACAGATACCGGAAGCCTGCTGCCATACATTAATAATGATGTTTCATCATCTTATAAACCAAAAACATGTATCAGAATTAATATATGGATACTTGTTGGAATTGGTGCCGTTATTCTTTTTATCATCTACATTATTGAAGAACGGGCAAGAAGAAAAAGACAGAGAAGACACTATAACAGAAGAAGACGCAGATTATAATAAACAGAGGATTCGGAGCTAAACCCTGAATCCTCTGTTTTCTATATTATCAGTCTGTGTTTCATTACTAATTCCACCTTTTGAATATGTAAGGCCTGAATATACAGCCTGTGTATTCTTCATAAGCGGCTCAGAATCATCCTGTTTACTAACCTCATAAAAGGATGCCCTGAGTTTCTTTAAAAGCCCTGTAATTCTGTTAATCTCATTATTATCAAGACTTACAGATGCTGAAATAAGTGACCTCTTCATATGATTATATATTACGAAAAGATTAGCTGATATCTCATACTGCATATCAAGTCCGCATATAAGCTGGTCTATAACCTTCTGCGCCATATATATATTATTATGTGCCTGCTCTGTACTATCACTCTCACATGCATCATTAAGATATTCTATAGCCATATCATACAGAATCACAACAAGCTGTGATGCTGTTGCCTGTGTAATTCTATACTGAAATGTCTTAATTGTTTCTTTAGTCATAGCATCCCTTTCCTATATAACCATTGAATCTTAAACTACTGTAATAACTGTAATACCTGTGAAGGTCTTTCATTAGCCTGTGCAAGTATTGACGTAGCTGCCTGTGTAAGAACTGTTTCAGAAGTATAAGTAGTCATCTCTTCTGACATATCAGTATCTATCATTGTTGATAATGACTTGGTAAGGTTCTCACTTGAAACCTCAAGGTTATTAGTTGTATGATCAAATCTGTTCTCGTATGCACCGATTCTTGAACGTATTTCATTAGTCTTATTAATAGCTTCATCTACAGTAGATATCGCCCTTGATGCTGTATACTGAGTCATGACATTCATATGTTCCGTGCCTAGTGAATAAGTTGTTATTGCTGGAATATCAATAACGATTACCTGATCCTGGTTAGCACCTACATGTATGCTCATAGTTCCAACGTCTGTTACTTCCTGACTTATAGTTTTTGCTGTACCTGCACCTGCAGCTGACTGTCCATCATTGTTACTGTCGTCAAATACAGTACCTGCCGCATTACCTGGAACATCCATTGAAAACTCTTTGTTATTAACATCTGTTACTGTAATTACAGTTCCCTTTGTTGAAAGAATTGCCGAATCAGCAAAACCAATTCGCTTTCCATCATCTCCTGTAGCAATCTCTGCCTTAACATCGCTTCCTTCTACATATATACCATCTTGTGTTGCTGCCTGTGGTATTCCCAAAATATCTGCAAGCTCTGCATTATCACATGTTATATTCATCTTCTGGTCGCTTCCATACTGGTTAGTCATAATAACAAGTGTTGAACCAGCATAATCTGCTGTTGGTACATAACCTGCATAATCAGTACCATTAGCTGCTGTATCATTATTAAGGTCTTTAACTGTAAATGCAGAACCCCCTGTGATGTTAACTCCGTCAATAATCTTTCCCATCACCTTATCAAGTGTATCACCTTCGGAAATGCTTATCTTGTAGCCATTAATGTTTATTGCTCCAGCCTGTTCTTCTGTTATATAAGCTGTTGATGACATGGTAATACTTCCTGCTCCTACCGCTATAGCCTGTCTTGCATCCTCAGTAACAGTTATTCCATATACACCTGCTGTATAGCTGTCAGATACAGAAATCTGATTAACTCCCTGAAGATCTGAATATACTCTTCTTGAAAGATTACCGTTAATAAGAGACTGTGTATTGAATTCTGTCTGATCAGATATTCTGTCAATCTCGTTATTAATCTGTTCTATCTCTTTCTGTATAGCTTCTCTTTCATCATCTGAATTAACATCATTAGCAGCCTGAACGCTAAGTTCCTTTAATCTTGTGAGCATACTCTGGATTTCTGTAATTGCACCTTCTGCTGTATTTAAAACAGAAACTCCATCAGCTGTATTATTCTGGGCCTGACTAAGACCTCTTATCTGTGCTCTCATCTTTTCAGAAATAGCACATCCTGCAGCATCGTCCTTAGAGCCATTTATCTTGTATCCTGATGATAATCTTTCAATTGATGTTGACAGATTATTCTGTGATTTCTGTAATGCATTGTTGGCAACAATCGCTGCCACATTAGTTCCTATTCTCATATCTTAACCTTTCTGTCTGTCCAATTTACCTGTTCATGCTCTATATATCGGACTTTCTGTGCAAATCTTTAGCCTGCAAGCAGTTTTACAATCTGTGCTGCAATTTCATACAGCTTATCTGTTGCCACACTGTCAGCCGCTGCTTCATAAGTCACATATGGCACGTCTGACGATTTTCTAATGTTGACGGTCACATTTGTAAATCCAAATCCTTCTTTTAAATTTTCTTCCATATCCTCAAGAAGCTGGCTTCCTTCATCTGAAACTGCTGTGTCACTGACAATGTACATACCAAGACTTTCTCTGTCAGCCTTAGCCTCAACAGAAACTTTTCCTAATACGCTACTTAGCATGTTTACAGATATACGACCTTTATTGTCGTCATCCTGAACCAAAGTAAGCTTCAGCATGCCTGTACTTCCTGAGTCTGTTATATATGGTATTCTGTAATCATGCCTTAATGCCAAATTCTTAATATATCCAATTGTTCTGTCTTTAAGTCTTAAATCCAGAAATCCCTCGTAATTGACATCTATCTGTGTATCAAGGTCTCCTGCTTTGGAAAGAACCTCCTGAAGTTCTTCCTCTGTCTCATCTTTCATTTCTTCATACATAAGTGACAGTTTTTCTTTATGTCCGATTTTTTCAATCGAATCCCTTGCATAATCACATGTTGTCTTAACACCTCTGATATCCGGGAACTGTCCGGATTCTAAAAATGCTTTAACAGCCTGTATGTTACCACTGTTTATTTCTGTATCTGCATTTCTTATCTGCCTCAATATATCAGCTCCTGCCTGCACTGCTGCCTGCTGTTCCTTAAGATATTCCTCATAATATTGTTCCTCGGCTGCCGCATCATAGTTATCCTCTAACTGTTCAATAAACATTTCAACGGACTGTTCTCCGATTCCGGATGAGTTATCCACATTCTTTAATGTATTCGGGGTAACTAATCCACCATTTGCCATAAATAATGCACTGTAATGGTTAGCAATTCCGCTTACCTCTGCCATTCCTGTATTCTCATCAATAACAGCGTCCATGTCATAATGCTTTCTTGAATTATATGCAGTCATAAGATTATTCATAGTGACCTCAGCTCCCTGCTTAATCAGCGCACCTGCTGCCACTCCGGCATCTCTGGTGAATATATTCATCATCTGGTATATTCCTATAAACTGCTTTCTCTGCTCTTTAGTAATACCATTGGTACGGTCAAGCTTATAAAGAAACTTTGAAAACTTCTCCTCATTATCTTTAGATGCTTTATCATTAGCCTCTGTAAGATATTCGTTTACTTCCTCAATTGAAGCATTCATTGGATTTACTCCGTCTTTTATCATATTAAGAACTGTCTCTGGTTTCATATTCTTAATAAGATTATTAATCATTGCATTAACAGATTTGACTATCTCTACATTTTCCTTTGTCATATCCATGTTATTAGCAGCCAGTACCTTTATTGCTTCCTTGTCCTCATCAGTTCCCTCAAGTCCAAGCTCCTTAATAATATCATCAGCACTTCCCTGTACTGCCTTCTTTAATGAATCACCCAAATCGCCTCTTATCTGAGTTCCAACCGCCTCATAAGTTTCATTCATCTTGTCAAACATACTGGCAAATACACGCGCAGGATTTCTTACAATCTCATTCAATGTCTTTCTTGCTTCAAGAACATCTGTATATGCAATCTGCGCTTCTTCATACATTTCATCCGCCTGTTCATATTCCATAAGCATTGAATTAAGCTCATCTATCGGAGTTGTAAGAATAGAAATGTTATTCTTAACGAGATATATAGACGCATTTGCACTCATAAGAACCCTTGCTGTTACAAGCGTGTCATACGCCTTATCTGCTGCCTGCTGTACATCAGATGCCTGATTCCTAACTTCACTATTTCCTGTGCTTACTGTTGCTGCACTGTATTCAATTCTGAAGCTTCTTGCATCCATCTCCAGCTTAAGGCTTGCTATTGTAAATGTTTCTCCTTTTGATACCACATTTGCAACATCTGAATACTCTGCCCTGTTAATAGTATCAAGAGCTGTCCTTATATCATCAATTGGCGAACCTGTAACGAGCGTATTCTCTGCCTTGCCTCCAAGCTTCATGTTATCAAGTATCTTATTAAGCATTTCATCAGGGTCAGCCTTAATCTTTTCAATATCTATCGCATCAAGCTGTGCCTTATATTCAAGATTTTCTTTAGTAACAGGAATCTGTGCATCAATAAATGCTCTTGCATCCGCAAGTGTATTATCATTAACCTCAAGTCCTGACGAAGCAATTATCTTCTCAATTCCCGGCCTTAAAGCCTCAAAATCAGCGTCAGATATTGCATTTACACACCTTCCTATTGTAACGCCATCTGCACTGATACTTGATGAAGTTGCCGCCTGTGCCTGATATATTCCAGCAATTGAAGGCTCAATACCATTAGCAACCATGTAATTCTTTGTGTTCTCTGATAATGGCTTTAACTCTTTACTCTTTTCAAGTGTGCCTTTAACCTCAGCAACACTTTCATCATTGACAGCTATATCTGCTCCCTGCATACGGCTCTCGACACTTGCCGCTGTTGCTGCACTTCCAGTCACACTCTCAATCTTATCCTTGGAAACTGCTGTGCCATAATTAACATAATCATCAGAGTGCATCGCAAGTTCAATCTTAATTTTCTCAATAATATTAACCATATCATCTGGTGTAGCATCTGTAAGATTAAAGCCGTCCTCATCTAGCTTTACCGCATCAGCACCTGATAACTTCATCATCAATGCCTTAAGGCTTATCTTTGCACCAGAAGCACTCGCCATAATCTGGCTCTTTACATCATCTGCCTCCTTAAGTAGCCCCTCATATGTATTGTCAGTTGCAGCTGTCACACCCCCAGAAATTACCACTCCTGCAAATGCACCTGCCACACCCTCACTTTTAGCCGTCTTATTCTCTTTATAATTAATTGATGTTCCCTGTGTGGCCACATCTTTATTAAAATTCGCACCTGAAACTGTATATGTCATATTCTGCTGCCTTTCTTATTCACTGTCTGAAACAATCACCCATTGCATTGTCATGTAATAAATATTTCGGCAGATATAGCGGGATAATTGAGAGATTAGTGGCAACAAATAAAAAGGAAGCTGATTCAGAATTAATGAAAATCCAAACCAGCTCCCTTTCTCTATATTATTGTCCTATATCTTCGTAGCATGAACCTTAGAAACATCACCGTTAAACTCATACACAGCTATTCCATACTTATGTAAGTCAATAAGCAATGACTGCGGATATCCATCACAATCTCCCTTAACGGCTGTAAGAGTCTTCTTCTGGTCAGCTTCATTATCTCCAAGAACCAGCTTATACTTAGTCTTGAACGGAACTCCTATTCTGAAGCTGTCTCTTTCAACTGGTGTAAAATTAAGTACAAAGAGAAGATTCTTCTTTCCATCCGGACTGATTCTCATAAATGATAAAACGCTATTATCTTTATCATTGGCATTAATCCATCTGAATCCTTCACTGCTGTAATCAGTAGCATACAGACATGGATAATTCTTATTAAGCTTCAGACACTTTTTCGTAAAATCCTTAAGTTCTGTATGACTTTCATCCTCTAACAGATACCAGTCAAGAGCACGCTTCTCACTCCACTCATTCCACTGACCAAATTCCTGTCCCATGAATAAAAGCTTCTTACCAGGATGTCCACACATATATGCATATGCCAGCTTAAGATTCTTGAACTTGTCCTCCCTGTCACCAGGCATTTTACCAAGCATAGAACACTTAAGATGTACAACCTCATCATGTGAAAGCACAAGAATGAAATTCTCGCTGTAAGCATACATCAATGAAAATGTCATCTTGCTATGATTAAACTTTCTAAAATATGGATCAAGCTTCATATATTCAAGGAAATCATGCATCCAGCCCATATTCCACTTAAATGTAAAGCCAAGACATTCCCCATTGTCAGGATCACCACTTACCATAGGCCATGCTGTTGACTCCTCAGCTATAGTTATTGCCTGTGGGAATCTCTTCTTTAACATGCTGTTAAAATGCTTTAAAAAGCTGATTGCTTCGAGATTACCGTTGTCACCATATTTGTTAGGAACCCAGTTTCCTTCTGTCCTTCCGTAATCCAGATACAGCATTGAAGCAACAGCATCAACTCTTAAACCATCAATATGGAACTTGTCCACCCAGAACATTCCATTAGCAATAAGGAAGTTAGCCACTTCATTCTTGGAATAATCAAATACCTTCGTTCCCCAGTCAGGATGCTCTCCCTTTCTAGGGTCTGCATACTCATATACACAGCTTCCATCGAAATTAGCAAGTCCATGTGCATCCTTTGGAAAATGTGCCGGTACCCAGTCAAGAATTACACCAATTCCTTTTTCATGCATATAATCTACAAAATACATGAAATCCTTAGGTGTTCCGTATCTTGCTGTAGGTGCATAATAACCAGTCACCTGATATCCCCATGATCCATCATATGGATACTCTGCAATTCCCATAAGTTCAATATGTGTATATCCCATATCTGAAACATATTTTGCAAGCTCAGGTGCCAATTCTCTATATGTATAGAATCCGTCCTCTGTTCCATCATCTTTCTTCTTCCATGAGCCAAGATGACATTCATATATAGAAAGAGGAGCTTTAAGATGATTCTCCGTCTTCTTCTTCTCAACCCATTCAGAATCTTTCCATTCATAACCTGAAAGATCGGCAACTATTGATGCTGTCTCTGGTCTTAACTGTGCCTGATTAGCATATGGATCTGCCTTGTAAAGAGCCTCTCCACTCTGGGAAATAATAAGGAACTTATACATATCCCCTTCTTTAGCTCCCGGTATGAACAAATCATATATTCCACCATCTGAAATCTTCTTCATATCATAACCATATGCATTCCAGTTATTAAACTCACCTATAACATAGACTTCTCTTGCAGCAGGTGCCCACACAGCAAAATACACACCTTCTTTTCCGTCTTTTACTCCAACATGCGCACCCATTTTGTTATATATCTCATAATGAGTTCCCTGTCCAAAAAGATATGCATCCAGTTCTGTGATTGCCAGCTGCTCGTATTTTTGCATATTCTTCATAAAATCCTCCATTATATTATTATTAT
>ENA-OOXP01002166-OOXP01002166.1-human-gut-metagenome-genome-assembly--contig:-NODE-2166-length-11361-cov-2.514329_pt1 | contig 11361 bp, 7 predicted proteins | sample MGYA00241591_ERZ501351 | MGnify/ENA primary metagenome ERZ501351 (study PRJEB25962, sample SAMEA1968361) | human gut metagenome | biome: human gut; feature: human-associated habitat; material: faeces...
GTTTGTGCGAAGCACAAATCTTGCGTGTGAAAAATCTTATTTTTTACACTAAACTTCCTTATAAATATATCACTGTATATATTAAGGGTGGTGAAGATAAAAGTCAATGAAAATGTATATTCATAAAATGAATGAAAATGCAAGTTTACTTTATAGATTGTATGAAACGTATATTAATAAAATGTATTGTGGATAGTAAAATTATATATGAAAATATATATTGATAAAGTATAAGAGGATATGTATATTATTAAAGTGAATGGCTGACGTAAAAATATAAAGAATATAGATAGATATGAAAGTTATAAAAGATAGAGACATGTATTAAAATCAGCCATTTTCATTATAATAGACAGGAATAAGGATTGGATAAGTGTGAAATACGAATCAGGACTTCAAAATGTATATGTGATAATTTCAGATAAAAGAAGCGATTATGAAGATATAAAAAGTACAATAAACGCAGGCATGTTAAAAAAGCATAAAACTATATTTAACAGTTTGGATGGATATCAGCATGATAAAGATATAATTATAAGTGATGGATTAAAACATAGCATAATAATTGGGAAAGATATATGTGAAGATGTGGGGGTTGGAAAAGAATATAGAGGAAGTGCAACGTATGTTGTATATGATTATGAAGATATAACATATATGTATTGTGAACATATATATGCTAGAAAAACACATACGCCAGCCTGTATTTTAGAGACGGATAATTATATAGTCAGGGAAGAATGTGAAAATGATCTTGAGGAATTATACAGATTATATGATACATTGTCAGATTGTTCTTTTATAGAGCCATTGTATGAAGCAGAGCGTGAGAAAGAGTTTTTATCAGCATATATTTCTAATATGTATGGTTTCTTTGATTATGGTCTGTGGCTTGTATTTGATAAAAAAACAGGGGAACTTGTTGGACGTATGGGGATAGAAAACAGGAGCATAGATGGTGTAAACTGTCAGGAACTGGGATATCTTGTCGGGAGAAAATACCAGAGACGAGGAATAGCATATGAGGTGTGCAGTAAGATTGTTGAATATGCAAGAGAATATCTTTATATTGACAGGTTGTATGCATGTATACATAAAGATAATATTCCATCAATTAATTTTATAAATAAAATGAAGTTTAAGCTGTATGCAAAGGATATTGATGATATGGATATATATGTAAGACAGTTGGATGAAAATAAATAACAGTTGTTCACATAAATACATTAAAAATAAGAGCTTTTTGACTTTTTTTGTGAAATGTGAAAAAAAATGAATATAAAAAATGTATAGATTTTTTACTGGAAGTTTATATGAAATAGTGATAGAATAAAAAGCACGTTTATGGAATCAGAGGGGATATTTCGGGGGAGAAAGAATGAGTGATTTTAAGAAACAATATGATAAAGAACTTAAATATCAGGAAGATAAGTCTAATAAATATACATTAAACGGTGTTGTTATGTTAATAGCCGTAGAGCTTATAGTATGGGCATTGAATACAATAGGAATATTTGAAATAGACAGAAGGACGATAACTGTTGCAGTTATTATTTCTATAATATTATTGATTCCGATTGTGTTCATGATTATGAAAGAAGATGTATCAAAAGAATGTTATAAATATATAGGTCTGACGTTAATATGTACTGCAACAGGGGTAATGTGTGCTCTTTTGTCATATTATGCAGTACTTTTGTATGTCATTCCATTATTATTTGCAGCTCATTACAGACAGAAAAAGATATTATGGTTTACATCACTTATTAATTCAGTTTCGGTATTTTTAAGTATGACACTGGGATTTTATTATGGAATCTGTGATCTTAATATATTGTTTGAGGGAAATCATAAAAGAGACTGGTATATTAATGTATTAGAAAGTGGAACCGGATATGTATTTAATTCGAATCCATTGTTCGTTGTTATTGTTTTTGGTGTGATACCAAGATGCATGATTCTTTTGGTTATTACATTTATACTTCAGGATATAGTTGTTTGTGGAAGTGAGGATGCCGCAAGGATAGCCCAGCTTACATATATGAAGGAGACAGATTCAAGAACAAAGGTATTTAACAAGAATAAGTATGAGGAAATGGTTTTAGCATATTATCCTTATATAGATAATATAAGAGTTATTTTCTGGGATATGAATAATCTTAAGATGATTAATGATACATATGGTCATGAATATGGAGATAAAGCGATTGAAAGATTATCATCCGTGCTTTATTCATTTTCAGATGACAGAAGGCGTGTATATAGAATTGGTGGGGATGAATTCATTATGATAATAGATAATCCTGGTGAGGATGAAGGAAAAGAAATATCAATATCGGTAGCAGACATGATTGAAAAGGCCAATGCAGGAAGTAACTTAAAGATTACGAGCGCAGTAGGAATGGCTAAGGGATACGGAAGAGATGTGCTGGAAGTAGTAAAGAGAGCCGATGAGTCCATGTATAAGAATAAAGTAAAAACAAAAGCAGGGAGAGTGGGATAGTTATAGTGTGTATGGCACATAAACAGTAAATTATCATAAAAATTTCACATATTATTATAAATATTAATATATCTGAAAATGTTTTTGTAGTATAATAAAGCAATGTGAGTGTTAAAATTCATTTCGACACTTACATCATAAGATGTCAATATTATGATATGAAATTATTTTTATGAAGATATTTGATACTTGTTTCGGTATTTATATTATAATGGAGGTCAGAGAACGCAAGAATGGAGGTTGTTATGGATAATAAGGAAGATGATATATCAATCCATACAAAAGAACAGATAGCAGGAAATGAAGATAACATATTTAAACAAGCAGCAAAGTATGAGAAAAAAAGAGAAAAGTCTCATTATTTTAAGAATGGATTGCTGCTTGGTATAGTAGCTGCATTTCTTGTAATGGTTATAATTGTTGTAAGTGTGGCTGGTGTGTGTATACAGAAGGGATATATTCATATAGGTGTTAATGGTGATGTATATATACAGTCAGATGCAGTTACAGATGGAAGTGGAATAGGAAGTGAGGTTGAGGCTAAGCTGAATGCTATAGATTCTGTCCTGGATTCTTTCTATTTTGACGAAGTTGATAAGGAAAAGGCCAAGAATAACATATATAAAGCTTATCTTAGTTCTTATGGAGATAAATATACTGTTTATTATACAGCTGATGAGTATAATAAACTTAAGGAAACTACAAATGGTACATTTTACGGAATAGGAGCGGTCTGTCAGTTAAGTGAAGAAGGCGGAATCCTGCTTGTAGATGTATATGATAATGGTGCAGGATATAAGGCTGGATTAAGAACTGGAGATAGGATAGTCAAAGTAGATGATACAGATGTTACTGATATGGATCTGTCCTCGGCAGTTGCACTTGTCAAAGGTGAGAAAGGTACAACAGTCAGACTTGGTATTGTAAGAGAAGGGGTTACTTATGATTACACAGTAGTAAGGGACGAAGTTGAAATCCAGACTGTAAACTATGCAATGACAGATGATTCCATAGGATATATAGCAATTTCACAGTTTGAAAGTGTTACGGCAAAACAGTTTAAGGCAGCTATTGAAGACCTTAAGGCGCAGGGAGCTAAAGGGATAGTTATAGATATAAGAAATAATCCAGGAGGCTTGCTTACAACTGTAGTTACTATGCTTAAATATATACTTCCAAATGGTCTTATTGTGTATACAGAAGATAAGGCAGGGAATAGAAAAGAATACAGCGATAGTGATAATGAAGAACTGGATATTCCACTTGCAGTACTTGTCAATGGAAATAGTGCGAGTGCTTCAGAAATATTTGCAGGTGCTATACAGGATTACGAAAAAGGTATCATAGTTGGAACACAGACATATGGAAAGGGTATTGTACAGACACTAAAGCCGCTTACCGATGGAAGTGCAATTAAGTTTACAATAGCCAAGTATTTTACACCAAAGGGACAGGATATACATGGAAATGGTGTTACCCCGGATGTTGTTGTGGAATTTGATAAGAATGCTGATGGGGATACACAGTTTAACGCAGCTATAGACAGCCTGAAGGCAGTTATGAATTAAGCTGTATTATTATTAATATTGTTAGTATTATTAATATTGTTATTAGCATTATTAGTATTATTAGCATTATTAGTATTATTAGTATTGTTAGTAGTATTCAGGCCTTGCATGATACTGAATGAAAACGAAATATAATAACAGGTGCAGATAAATGTTCTGTTTATAAAAGGAATGTTAATGGATTATCCACTAATAAAATAGGAACAGATGTTCTGTATTAGATAGACAAAGTCTATTTTTTGTAGTAGAATTAAGCATGTAAGTGCATACTATGAAATATTGACTTTGTCTTTTTTTAGAAATATTTTGTGGGAATCTTATTTCAGGAAGGAGATGGCATTATGGAGTTTAAGTTACATGCCCCATATGAGCCAACAGGCGACCAGCCCCAGGCTATAGAGGAACTTGTAGAAGGATTTAATGAAGGTAATCAGTTTGAAACTTTAGTTGGAGTTACAGGCTCTGGTAAGACATTTACTATGGCAAACATTATCCAGCATGTACAGAAGCCTACTCTTATAATCAGTCATAATAAAACATTAGCAGCACAGCTGTACTCTGAGATGAAAGAGTTCTTTCCTGAGAATGCAGTAGAGTATTTTGTTTCTTATTATGATTATTACCAGCCGGAGGCTTATGTGCCACAGAGCGATACTTATATAGCCAAGGATTCTTCGATTAATGACGAGATAGATAAGTTAAGACATTCAGCAACAGCAGCACTGTCTGAAAGAAATGATGTAATCATAGTTGCTTCAGTTTCATGTATATATGGATTAGGTGCACCTATTGATTATAAGAATATGGTTATCTCACTTCGTCCAGGTATGGAAAAAGACAGAGATGAGATGATAAGAAAGCTTATAGATATACAGTATATGCGCAATGACCAGGATTTTAAGCGAGGAACATTCAGGGTAAGGGGAGATGTTGTAGAGATATATCCGTCAGCTTCCAGTGGAGATGCTGTGAGAGTTGAGTTCTTTGGTGATGAGATAGACAGGATAAGCGAGATTGATTCTCTTACCGGTGAGGTTAAATGTAACCTTGACCATGTTGCTATATTTCCTAATTCACATTATGTTGTTGAAAAAGAGAAGATGGAAAAGGCGATTGAGAATATAAAGAAAGAGCTTGCAGAGAGAATAGAGTATTTTAAGAGTGAGGATAAGCTTCTTGAGGCACAGAGAATAGAAGAACGAACGAACTTTGATATAGAGATGATGCAGGAAACAGGCTTCTGTTCAGGTATTGAGAATTATTCAAGACATTTAGCAGGGCTTCCGGCAGGGTGTCCACCATATACGCTTATGGACTATTTTCCAGATGATTTTATGATTATTGTCGATGAGTCACATATTACTATTCCACAGATAAGGGGAATGTATGCAGGCGATCAGGCAAGAAAGACGACACTTGTAGACTATGGCTTCAGGCTTCCTTCAGCGAAGGATAACAGACCGCTTAATTTTCAGGAGTTTGAGAGCAAGATATCACAGATGCTTTTTGTATCTGCTACGCCTAGCAGGTATGAGGAAGAACACGAACTTATGAGGGCAGAGCAGATTATAAGGCCTACAGGACTTCTTGATCCAGAGATAACAGTTAGACCAATAGAGGGTCAGATAGATGATCTTATAAGTGAGATTAATAAGGAAGTTGAGAAAAAGAATAAGATACTTGTAACTACACTTACCAAGCGTATGGCAGAGGATCTCACAGATTATCTTAAGGAAGTCGGCATAAGAGTCAAGTATCTTCATGCGGATATTGATACACTAGAGCGACAGAAGATTATAAGGGATATGCGACTTGACGGATTCGATGTGCTTGTTGGTATCAATCTGCTTAGAGAGGGACTTGATATTCCAGAGATAAGTCTTGTGGCTATTCTTGATGCTGATAAAGAGGGCTTCTTAAGAACAGAGACTTCACTTATCCAGACGATAGGACGAGCTGCCAGAAATGCAGAGGGACACGTTATTATGTATGCAGATACTATAACAGAGTCTATGGAAAAGGCTATATCTGAGACGGAAAGACGTAGAAAGATACAGCAGGAGTACAATGAGGTACACGGAATAACCCCTCAGACTATAAAGAAGGCAGTAAGAGATCTTATAAGTATATCTAAGGCAGCAGAAGCAGATAATTCAAATGGAAAGCTTGATGTAGATTATGAATCTATGAGCATTAAAGATCTTGAAAAGGTTAAGAAGCAGATTGAGAAAAATATGCGTAAGGCTGCAGCAGAGCTTGACTTTGAACAGGCGGCTATGCTTCGTGATAAGATGATCGAGATTAATAAGTATATTTATGAGGATAAGAAGTCAGGCAGATAGAATTAATAGCTATTATACCAGGTGAGGCTATAAGTTCAAAAGCAATATTACGCAGTCAGAATTATAAAAAGCAGTTGCTGATTACAGAAAAAGCTTTATGTACCTGAGACGATTAAGGATTAAGAAAGAAGAAATAACGGAGAAAATAGAATATGGAAAAAGGCGATTACAGGAATTATATAAGAATAAAAGGTGCAAGTGAGCATAATCTTAAAAATATTGATGTAGATATACCAAGGGACAGTCTTGTAGTGCTTACGGGTCTGTCTGGTTCTGGTAAGTCAAGTCTTGCCTTTGACACTATATATGCAGAAGGTCAGAGAAGATATATGGAGTCATTATCTTCATATGCAAGGCAATTCTTAGGACAGATGGAAAAGCCGGCGGTAGAGAGCATAGAAGGACTTTCACCAGCTATTTCCATAGACCAGAAGTCAACTAACAGAAATCCACGTTCAACAGTTGGAACTGTTACAGAGATATATGATTATTTCAGATTATTATATGCAAGAATAGGTACACCACATTGTCCAAAGTGTGGCAAAGTAATCAACAAGCAGACTGTAGACCAGATGGTTGATACTATTATGGAGCTTCCAGAAAGAACAAAGATACAGATATTAGCTCCAGTTGTAAGAGGAAGAAAAGGTGAACATAAGAAGCTTTTTGAACAGGCTAAAAAGAGTGGTTATGTAAGAGTTATTGCTGATGGCAATATGTATGAGCTTACAGATGAGATAAATCTTGATAAGAACAAGAAGCATAATATAGAAATTGTTGTTGACCGTCTTGTAGTTAAAGATGGAATTAACAAAAGACTTACAGACTCAATAGAAACAGCACTTAAGCTTGCAGAGGGACTTATGACAGTTGATGTTATAGATGGTGAGCCGATTAACTTTTCACAGAGCTTTTCGTGTCCGGATTGTGGCATAAGCATAGATGAGATAGAGCCAAGAAGCTTTTCGTTCAACAATCCATTTGGTGCGTGTCCTGATTGTTACGGACTTGGTTATACAATGAATTTTGATGCAGAGCTTCTTATACCAGATGATTCATTAAGCATCGATGAGGGAGCTATAGTTGGTATGGGATGGCAGTCTGTAAAGGATGAGGGCAGCTTTTCAAGGGCTATTATGAGTGCACTTGCAAAGGAATATAACTTCAGTTTATCAACACCATTTAAGGATTATCCAGATGATATTAAGGATATGATTATAAATGGTACTAAGGGCAGAAGTGTTAAAGTGCATTACAAAGGCCAGAGAGGCGTTGGAGAATACGATATAGCATTTGAAGGCCTTATCCATAATATGGAGAAAAGATATAGGGAAACTTACTCAGACAGTGCAAAGCAGCAGTATGAGGAATTCATGCGCATAAGACCTTGTAAGTCCTGCCATGGACAGAGATTAAAGCCATCATCTCTTGCTGTTACGATAGCAGATAAGAATATATATCAGATTACAGATATGTCTATTGTTAAGTTAAAGAAGTTCTTAGATGAGCTTGAGCTTACAGACAGACAGAAGTTTATCGGTGCAGAGATACTTAAGGAGATTAAGGCAAGAATACAGTTTCTTATGGATGTAGGACTTGATTATCTTTCATTATCAAGAGCTACAGGTACGCTTTCAGGAGGAGAGGCACAGAGAATAAGACTTGCGACACAGATAGGTTCAGGACTTGTTGGTGTGGCTTATATACTTGATGAGCCAAGTATCGGACTTCATCAGAGAGATAACGACAAGCTGCTTGGGACACTTATACATTTGCGTGACCTTGGTAACTCAGTTATTGTGGTTGAACACGATGAAGATACTATGCGTGCCGCAGATTATATTGTTGATATAGGACCGGGTGCCGGACGTAATGGAGGAGAAGTCGTTGCGACAGGAACAGCAGCTGATATTATGGCATGCAAGGATTCGCTTACAGGTGCATATCTTAGCGGAAGAATCAAGATTCCAGTGCCGGCGAAGAGAAGAAAGCCGACAGGCTGGATAACTGTTAAGGGTGCAAGGGAGAATAATCTTAAAAATATTGATGTTGATATACCACTTGGAGTATTTACATGTGTAACAGGTGTATCGGGTTCAGGAAAGAGTTCCCTAGTGAATGAAATTCTGTATAAGCACCTTGCTAAGTCTTTAAACCGTGCAAGATGTATCGCTGGTGACCATGATGATATTACAGGAATCGAGCAGCTTGATAAGGTTATAGATATTGACCAGTCGCCAATAGGAAGAACGCCACGTTCTAATCCTGCGACATATACGGGTGTATTTGATATGATAAGGGATCTTTTTGCTTCAACAACAGATGCTAAGGAAAGAGGTTATAACAAAGGACGTTTCAGCTTTAATGTAAAGGGAGGACGTTGTGAGGCTTGTTCCGGAGATGGTATTATCAAGATAGAAATGCATTTCCTGCCTGATGTATATGTTCCTTGTGAAGTGTGTGACGGAAAGCGTTATAACAGGGAAACACTTGAAGTTAAGTATAAGGGAAAGAGCATATATGATGTGCTTGATATGACAGTTGAGGATGCAGTTGATTTCTTTGAAAATGTGCCATCAGTCAGAAGAAAAATAGAAACTCTTAATGACGTTGGACTTTCATACATTAAGTTAGGACAGCCATCTACAGAGCTTTCAGGTGGAGAGGCACAGAGAATAAAGCTTGCTACAGAGCTTTCAAAAAGAAGTACAGGAAAGACTATATACATTCTTGATGAGCCTACAACAGGACTTCATTTTGCAGATGTCCACAAGCTTGTTGATATACTTCATAAGCTTGCGGAGGGCGGTAACACTGTTGTTGTTATTGAGCATAATCTTGATGTTATCAAAACAGCCGATTATATTATAGATATGGGACCAGAAGGCGGCGACAGAGGTGGTACAGTTATTGCAAAGGGTACACCAGAAGAGGTTGCCAAGGTTAAGAAGTCTTATACGGGACAGTATGTTAAGAAGTATTTATAAGGATGGTGCAGATGACGGCATTGTGGATGAAAGTTCAAAGACAGAAGATGTTTAAAATCTCTAAATTGGTAAATTCGAAAATTGCAGGTGCTGGTCAGTGTTATAAATTATAAAAACATATCTTTTATAGTTACTTTTAAAAATATAAAGTGTAAAAATACGACATTTGATTGCTAGGAGAAGAAAAATGGTATCAGGCATTATATTTGATATGGATGGCGTTCTTATAGATTCAGAAAGACAGTCTAATGAGGGCTGGCTATGGGCGGCAGGGCAGCTTGGAGTGGATATTCCCATGTGGCTTATAGATAGCTTTAAGGGAGCTTTGGCAGAGCTTTGCTGCAAGTTTTTTGATGATTATTACAAGGGTGTGATAGATTATTGGGAAGCGAAGGAGCTTAGAACAAAGTATGTATACAAGATAAGGGAAACAGAAGGTATTCCTGTTAAAAAGGGTGTAAAGGACATATTTGAATATATAAGAAATAATGGACTAAAGTGTGCAGTTGCTACATCAACAAGGCGTGAAAGTGCTGAGAAAACACTTCATGAAATAGGAGTGTGGGATTATCTTGATGCGGTTGTATACGGAGATGAAGTCGAACATGGAAAGCCAGAACCAGATATATTCCTTCGTGCGGCTAAGGCAATAGGCGTAAATCCGTCAGAGGCAGTAGTAGTTGAGGACAGCATTAATGGCATTAAGGCTGGATATGCGGCAGATATGAGAGTTGTTCATATTCCTGATACAATAGCAATAGATGATGATATCAGGAAGCTTACATATATGGTATGTGCTGACCTTAATGGACTTATTGATGTTGTGGAAAGTATTAACAAACCAGTTATTAACAGGAAAAATGTTATCAATGCATTTGCAGAGTATGTAAGAAATTATGACCCATCAGATGAAAAGATAAAGCTTAAGATAGATCATACCTACAGAGTAGCAGGACTGTGTCAAAGAATTGCAGAATCATTAGGCTTAAGTGAACCGGATGTAGATATTGCATGGCTTCTTGGAATGTTACACGATATAGGAAGATTTGAGCAGATAAGGCGTTTCGGTACATTTAATGATGCCCAGTCAGTAGACCATGCAGAATTCGGGGCAGATCTGCTGTTTAAGGAAGGTCTTATAAGGAAGTTTGCAGAAGGGTATTATGAAGAATGTGAGCTTGCACAATCGTATAATCAGTCTGATTATTGTCAGGAAGAACGGAAAATTAAAGAATTCTTAGTTAATAATGATGCAACGACTGTCGATGATGAGCAGATAATAAAAAATAATGAGCACCACAATAAAGATACAGGACTTCTTGAAATGGCAATAAGACAGCATAATAAGTATCGTGTAAAAGAAGACCTAACCGAAAGACAGCGTATGTTTTGTGATATACTGCGTGATGCAGATAAGGTTGACATATTTAAGGTAAATGCAGATATTCCTATGGAGATTATATATGATGTAACAACAGAGGAGCTTAAGAATGGAGTTATAACCAAAGAAGTACTTGAGAGCTTTTATAAGAAGGAAACAGTACTTAAAAGTGTAAGAAGGAGTGCAGTTGACCATATAGTAGGGCATATATCACTGCTTTTTGAACTTGTGTATAAAGAAAGTTATAGACAGGCCAAGGAACAAGGTTATGTATATAAACTGCTGGATTTTAAGTCTGATGTACCTGAGGTTAATGCAGAATTTGACGATATGAGGAAATATGTAGACGAGTTCCTTATGGAAATATAAAGCTGTATAAATCTGAAATTAAGCGGTATAAGCATGCAACAGATTAATAATAGGAGGTTGTGTTGTATGGGATTGTAATAAAGATTGAAGAATATGCTTGTCATTATACCGCTTGTTTACTATAATAAATGTATATATGAGTTGTAGATGTGTTATATATACTGATATATACTTTAAAAGCAATGGAAAGAAATATAAAACAATAAGAGCT
>ENA-OOXP01002171-OOXP01002171.1-human-gut-metagenome-genome-assembly--contig:-NODE-2171-length-11343-cov-2.326896_pt1 | contig 11343 bp, 8 predicted proteins | sample MGYA00241591_ERZ501351 | MGnify/ENA primary metagenome ERZ501351 (study PRJEB25962, sample SAMEA1968361) | human gut metagenome | biome: human gut; feature: human-associated habitat; material: faeces...
TTAGATTACAAAGGTAGGAAATTGAGTGAACGACAGAAAGCGTAAACAGATAAAATTACTTTAATTTCACTCTTTCAAACGCATTTCCAGATAATCGCGAAGAATTCGGGCGTGATTATACACCGGTTCTTTTGAAGCATAAAGTAGTGTTATCACCGGATGTGGTTTGATAAGAGTCAGAAAATCAGCCATTGATGGAGAAGCATCCAGCTCTTTTTGATACTGCGTGACAAAATCTCCCCAATGTCCGGGAATATCTTCATGAAACCATTTACGTAATGTAGGGGATGGTGTTATGTCTTTTGCCCAATAATCGTATTTCAACCATTCTTTCTTCATTCCGCGTGGCCATAATTTATCTACCAACACCCGGTATCCATCTGTTTCTGAAAAATCTTCGTAAACCCTCTTTATCCTTACCTGTATCATTTCCATTAATATTTAGTTATCAATAGATAAACCGGGAAAAACGAAAATTGTTTAGTAGAACTATTTAATTCCTCAATGTGTCCTGCGCTTTTTTAAATTCATAAGGAGTCATTCCCGTCTTTTTCTTAAAAAGGTTATATAATATCGGGGCACTATTAAATCCGGATTCATCAGCGATGGCACGTATGGTATAGTTAGGATATTTTTTCATTAGCTTGATCGCATAATTAATGCGCAGTCCGTTGATGTACCCATTGAAATTAGTTCCGGTGCATTCTCTTATCATCCGGGCAAAGCGTGCATTATTCAGATGTACAATCTGCGCCAAATCTTCTCTTGAGAGCTCTGGAGAAAGATATAGCTGTTTTTGAACGACTGTATGATTTAATTCCTGGAATATTTTCTTGTTCTCTTCTTCTTCCCCACTTTCTTTGTCTGTTTCGTCCAAAAGTTCATCCTGTTCTTCAGGAGAAATCAATTCCGGTTCCAATTCTGATGAAACCTCCTGTTCCTCGTACACTTCCAATAACTGATTACCATCTTTTTTATTGGCAAATTTCTCGTTTATCAGTTTGGCAAGCATCCTGTTTTTATACTCGATTATATGGTTGAAACGCCACAAACGCCAAAGTATAAACAGGGTCAGCACTACAATACACGCCAAAAAGCAGAGTGAAACATTCCTTATTTTTAGCTGTGAGGCTTGCTCGGCGATGTATTCTTCTTTTTCGGAAGCACCGTACATCGCGTTCAATTCTAATGCAGCATTTTTCCTGTCGGTACTGTTAATGCTATCCGTTATTGCAATGATGGTTTCACGTATTTCTGCGGCTTCTTTATAACGATTCAGCCCCAGATATGCCTGGACTTCCTTATTAAGTATAGTTAAATATTGAGCGTTCAAGGTATCCCGCTGTGTTCTCAACAATTCTTTAAAGTCCTTACAGTTGTCTATTACTGTCTCATATTGTTTGGAAAGAATCAAATAAGGAATCGAATACATCTTGCCATCCGGAGTATGAGATTCTTTTATTGCCAGATATTTTTGATAATATCCTTCTGCTTGCGTATATTTCTTTTCTAAATAAGAAATATAGGCCAAATTTGCATATAAATAGCTATATTGACCATCAATGTAGCCTTCGGGAACCTCCGGTACTTTCTCTAATTTTTTAAGAAGTTTTTCACGTTCATAAGCAAGAGCCAAAGCTTCATCAATACGGGAATCTGTCATTAAAAATCCCATCTCTGCTCCATAATAATAGGAAAGCAGCATCATTTCTCTCATATCCTTTGACCCACGCAGTAATTCAATCGTACGACCAAAATAATTATACGCCTCATCTTTCAATGACAGCCTCCAATTATTCTCTCCTATGCAAAAAAGCAATCTAGCTTCCGCCTCTCTGTCCTTCAGTTTTTGAGCCTGCATAATTCCACTAAGAGCATAATGCATGCTCTCATTATATTTACTCATTATGGATGAAAGTTCAGCTAAATAAACCGTCATCTTCAACATGTGCTTAGGTTCTCTTTGAGAGATGGAATCAAGCAAGTACGACTTCCTTGCATACATAAAAGCTAGTTTATTCATATACATATTACGATATGACAAACTGCGCAATTCATTAATCAGACGCAGAGGGAAGGCTTTTCTGGTTTCGGCCTCATCCAACAACTGTAAAGCACGTTTGGGGTTGGAAATATAAATATCTCTGATATATTTTTCTGTATACAAAGAGTCATTATTTATAATTTTATCAGCCCTTGAAAATTGATTGTGTACAAATAGAAGCACAAAAATACATACCCAAAAACGCATAAAACTCTTAATCGTGTTTAATCATTAATTATCCAAAGGTATGTATTTTCCAAAAAATGTGCAGACACAATTTAAATTTGCAAAATAAAAATAAGAAACATTAGCTAAACATATCAGAGACGTAACATGGTTCCAAGTCAGCTATTCTCCTGAATCACAGCCCAATGCTTTGCTCAATCGCCCTTCAAGGCATACACTTAAGTCAGTCGTTACAAACTTGCCATTATAAAAAAGAGTAAATATGGTAGCCGGAGTAGGGGCATTTTGCGCCTGTTCCATACTTTCCAATTCAATTATTCTCAATGGAATGTCTTTGCTCTTAGCAGCACTGACCAAAGAACCGCGAACGTGAAACTCCGTAAACGGGCAGCGATGGGTATAATAAACGACTATTCCATCCTTATCCGGACACTCACCGCTCAACACGCAATCATTAAAAGAAGGATCAGGAGCAGCCGGGTTTAGTTTCAAACTTAAAAGGCTGAATCCGTAAGGGAGTTTTTCTATTGTTTGGAAACCTTGTCGCAACAGCCATTTCGTGTCACTCATAAAATGAAATTTAGAAGTGCCCACCACTGTGACAAGCCCATCTTTCCCCTGCAATTTTGCATCATCAATGGCAGACTGCAATAATGCCTTACCATGTCCGCAACCTTTATATTTACCTGACACCCAGAAACAGTTTATCATCAGATAATTGGGAGCATTCACCGGAACCCATGCTTTTTCAGCAGGACCGTATTCGATAAACACTTTTGCCCGTTCATCAATACGTCTGAACACATAGCCGTTATCGAACTCTTTCTTCAGCCATTCTTTTTTGAGTTCATAACTATCCTTGCATTTCTTATCTGAAAAAGCACAGCATATATGTTCGTTTGCAATATTCTCCTTTGTCAAAGTGATGTAATTGGTTTCCATCATATTCTATTTAATTAATAGGTTAAACAAATAACAGTTCGATATTCACTCATTGTTATGAGTTGGTAGCAAATCGCCAAGCTAATATCCTGCTACTTTTAGTTCCCTGCTGCATTCGAATAACTTTATATTCGGACACATTCACCGATTTTAATTTGGTATATAACTTTTCCAGATTTTTTTCTTTAGAAACCAAACTCGTAAACCATCCGCAGTTCTTCTGATATTTTTGGCTCTCGGAAATCATATTCAATAAGAAACGAACTTCTCCGCCCTCGCACCAAAGTTCATTCGCACTCCCGCCGAAATTTAGCTGCACTTTATTTATCTTCGTACCTTTCAGACTGCTTAATTTGCGTAACGTTCCGTCTTCCGCCTCTTCACGCGAACTATGAAACGGAGGATTGCATATTGTCACATCAAAATACTCATCAGGCATAATAATTCCATCGAAAATCTTCTTACTATCTTTCTGAAGTCGCAAGTCAATCTTATGAGCCAACACAGGGTTGCAAGTCACTATCTTTCGTGCATTTTCTATCGAAACCGGATCAATATCAGTACCAACGAAGGTCCATCCATATTCAGTGTGTCCTATGATCGGATAAATGCAATTTGCACCTACCCCAATATCCAGACATCTACATTTAGACTTCTGTCCATTAGCATCTCCTGCCGGTAAATCCGGTGTTGTTCCGTTCGGCTGGATAAGATCGGCAATATAATGAATGTAATCCGCCCTTCCGGGAATAGGCGGACACAAATATTGCTTCGGTATGTCCCAATACCGGATGCCATAATAAGTTACCAATAATGCTTTGTTCAAAGCCTTCACCGCTTGCGGATTAAAAAAGTTTATAGTTTGTATTCCGAGGGGATTGAGCGATACGAATCTCTTTAATGGAGGATAATTTTCCATCAACAATGGAAAATCATACTGACCATTGTGCTTATTTCTTATATGTAACTCACCTTTTTTTGCCATGCGGGCAAAGATACAGAGAATTTTCCTGCCTACAAATTCTTCTTAACTCTTATCCTAACACTCTTCTGAATATCATATATAATATTCTACCATTTCAATCAGCCCGGCGCGTAAAGTATACTTAGTTGCTTCATATACATTATTCACACCCAACTTCCGGAAAATATTCTTTTTGTGGGTGATAATAGTATGAATGCTTGAGGTTCTTTCCAATGCTATTTCTTTCACAGATTTCCCATGTGCTATCAATTTAAGAATGTCAATCTCCGTAACAGTCAAAACAGAATGAATTTCCGGTTTGTCGGAACCGATTATCAATAAATTGGTTATCTGATGACAAAGAAATCGCTCCCCGTGTGCTGTACACATCAATGCAGAATGAATTTCCTCACCGGAGTTCTCTTTCAAAATCATACCAATATTCCTTTCTATACTCATCCTACGAATAAAGTCTTCGCTCAATTCATTGGAAAACAATATCCAACGAACTCTCGGAAAACGTTTTTCTATAATAAGAAACTCTTCTATACCATTGATGTCAAACAGTGTATAGTCAAGTATAACGACACTGTCATTACATTCTACCAATGCAAGCATGAGCTCTTTCTTGTCTGTCACATCTATCATGCGACATCCACTGAATATAGCGGAAATATATCCATGCATTCCCATTCTGGTTATATCCTGATTATCTGCTATGATAAATGTAATGTCAGTGTTCATTGTTATTCTGATTTTTAAATTCAACGGATATTTTTCAAACGCATATTGCAGCCCGGAGACACGGAGGTATCATCGTTCTTTATTAGCTACATCAAACCACAAACGGGTAGTAATCTCATCTGCTCCCTGATGGGATATGGCAATCTGATACTGCTTACCATTCAGTGATTGTTCCGTTACGGGATAAAAAAAGCGACGAGGTAACTCTCCGGAACCCAAAACGGAATCGGGACCAGGGATAAGCTGGGGATAACCGAGCCTGCGCCAGTCAGTGAAAGCATCGGGTCCCTGTCCATAATAAGCGATCCACTTCTGTCAGCCGATAGATTCATACCAATGTGCGGCGTCGAACCGAATCGCCTCCTGCTGTAAATAAGAATCGATTATACGATTGTCTATAATGCCAAACTGATTCAATGAAGCAGTAATAGCTTCGCGGTAGAGCGTTTCCGCATCAGCCGTTATCCAGCCGCGTGCAGCGGATTCTGCAAAGATAAACAAGACCTCGGCATACGTATAAAATACAGCCGGAGAGCTATCTTTCAAAAAATAAGTACCGGGACGGGAAACTTTATTAAATCCCTGATTATTAGCGGCATCAGCAGATAAGGAATTGGCAGCTCCTACATAGTTTTTCACACTTTCGTCTTGAGGTAGCTGGGCTAAAATTCCAATTCTCGGATCATTCCATTCATTCAGTTTATCAATCAACGTTTTTGATACCCGCTGATCATCACGTGAATTGAAAGCAGATGCCCATGGATTCCATTGTGGTGAAGAAGTAAAAACAAAACGGGCTATAGCATCATTGCTATCTATTACACTGTTACGATTATCCCAAAGGGAAGCAATAACCCGACGCGCTGTATCCTCATCCCGGTCAGCTAATTCAAGGGCGATACGTAGCCGTAGGGAGTGGGCCAATTGTTTCCAGCGGGTAATATCATTTCCGTAAATCAAATCCCCTTCTACCGTTCCTCCTGTGGTAGAAAGCAACTGGTCAGCAGCGATCAACTCCTCCAAAAGCCCGCGCAAAACAGTCTCTTGTGAATCATAAGCGGGTGTTACACTTTGTGCATATTCACTGTATGGTATATTTCCATACAGATTGGTCAGCAACAGGTAAACCCACGAACGCCACACTGTAGCTATCCCTCGATAATTATCATTTCCGAGTTCCGAACTGATAATAGCATTCAAGTCAGTTATTAGCGTTGCATAGCCGGTGTCCCACGTAGTGGTAAAGCTACCATTATCCACATTATAGCAATCTGGCTCTGTATATTGTATTTTAGCCCAATGTTGCACCCACAACAGAGTCGAATTATAGTTCGTACTACTTCCCCAATAAAGATTGGCGGCATGATACTGTGCAGCGGCAAGTAAATAAGCCGGCTGTGGATTTTCAGTGGCATTGGGGTTGCGGTTGATATCAGTCAATTCATCATCACACGATGATAGGGAAATGGCAACCACTTGTACCCATATTATATATAAAAAATATATTCTTCTTTTCATCTTATCCTATTATTTAAAGGTTCACATTTAGAATTTCACGGAAAGGTTCACACCAAAGGAACGTGTTGTAGGCAATGAATAGGCTTCTACTCCTTGTGCGTTTCCAGTAGTCAAAGCCGATTCCGGATCTATATTAGGGACGCTCTTATAAATAGTCCACAAGTTACGTCCCGTCAGTGTAACGGAAGCTTCTTGCAAATGCAGTTTCTGCGTCCACAAGCGAGGTAGACGGTAACTCAAAGCGACTTCTCGCAGTTTCACGTAAGAAGCATCATATACATTAGCTTCAGCAATACTATAAATACGATGGTAGTATTTCTCAGCAGATACAACCTCTTCGTTCTTAGAACCACTTTCCGTCACTCCTTCTACCATAATGCCATCCTGATACACACGGGTGGATTGCCCATTGACCTGGGCATAGTAAAGTCCATCAGAGGATACGGAATAAGAAGGAGATTCTGATAATCGTACATTGTTACCCATGGCGTCAGTATAATACCACAAGCCACCGTGCTCGGCATCCCTGCCCGATAATGTGTTAGCTAATACACCGGTATATTTTCCAGTTTTATTAGTGTTGGAAAAAATAGAACCACCTACACTTGCATCTATCAGAAAAGAAAGACTTAACGAACGATAACTGAAAGTGTTACTGATACCGCCTGTCCAGTCGGGCGTAAACTTCCCCAACGTTTTATTAGTGGTCGAAATCTTAGGCAGACCGTTAGCATCCACCACAACGTTTCCATTAGCATCACGCACGTATGAAGTGCCGAACAGGGTTCCATAAGCTTCGCCCACTGAAGCCAGTATCTGAATACCAGACGAGTAGAGCTGGTAACTCGTAATCAAACCTTCATCATCCAATTTGACAACCTTGCTGCTGTTGGCACCATAATTCAAATCCAGATTCCAACGAAACCCTTTCGATGTTTGTATAGGAACAGCGCCCAATTGTATTTCATAGCCACGATTACGGATATGTCCGGCATTACGCACCTGCGACGTGTACCCACTGGCAGCAGTAGTAGCTAGTTTCAATATTTGATTACGACTATCGGTCTTATAGTAAGTGAAATCCAAGTATAGGCGATTGTCCCAAAAAGCCGCCTCGAAACCAGCTTCTATAGATGACGTATTCTCCGGTTTTAGATTCGAATTCATACCAATGGTAGAAGAACTTTGAAGTGGATTCCCATTGAAAGCTGTTTCTGAAGTAAAGACCGTTGCCAATTGATAAGGATTGGCATCTGCTCCCACTTGAGACCATCCTCCACGTATTTTTAGGTAGTTAACAGCTTTACTTCTCCACCCGAAAGCTTCAGAAAGCAACACACTAGCCGTCACCGAAGGATAGAAATAAGAATTGTTGTCCACAGGTAGTGTAGACGACCAATCGTTCCGTCCTGTTATATTCAAGAAAGCCCAACGACGGTAATCCAGTTGTATGGAACCGTAAAGGCCATATTGCCGTAAACGGTAGAAATCATTGGACGAAATGAGCGGATCACGCGAGTTAGTCAATGTATAAAGATCAGCAACCGCCAAACGGGGAGCAGCCTGATAATTATTCTCATATTGTTTGTTACGTACATTAAAACCCAGAAGAGCGTCAATTCCCCAATTTTTATTCAACTGTTTGATATAAGTCGCCAATACTTCTGTGTTATTCTCTTTCACCGTATAGGCATCTTCAGCATAACTGCCGTAAGGCGAACCGGCACCTGCACTCCCCCATTTTACTTTGGATTTCCTCCGGTCATTATACCAGTCGGTACTAGTACGGAAACGCACATGCAACCCATCTGTCAGACGGAATTCGGCATGCAGATCACCTATCAGACGATGACGTTCCTGACTCTGTGTATTATAAGAAGCACTCCAAAAAGGATTGTCGTAATAGCTTGAATTCCAGTTGCGAGTATAGTCCGCCTTCAATGAGTTCGTATCCACTTGACGTCCGAACCACAAGAACTGAAGCATAGGACTGTTAGAACGTACGTTACTGCCCGAGGGGGTAGCTGACCCCGGTAAACTGGGAGCTGTATAAACGATGTAATTGGCCGTAGCTCCCACCACAATCCATTTTGCCAGATGGTAATCCGTATTTAAGCTGATATTCGTCTTATTAGTTCCAGCATCAGGAACGATACTGACTTGTTTTTCGTAGTTATATCCTACACGGAACTGGTATTTGTCGTCTCCACGGGCAACAGAAATACCGCTGTTTGTAGAAATACCCATGCGAAAATAATCGCGTACATTGTTGGGATGGGATACCCAAGGAGTAGCCACACGATTACCGTCAGCGTCCAATGGGCTATCGAACTGAGGAATCAACAAACCAATATCAAGACGTGGCCCCCAGCTTTCGTCTACCCCGTCATTCACACCTGCACCCTTGCCATCTACATAACTGAACCGTCCCCCTGCCCCTTGTCCAAAAAGATTTTGAAACTCCGGCAAGGTAGCAACAAAAGAGACTTGCGTGGAAGAATGTAATGTAATCCCTATCCCTTTCTGCCTTTTGTCTCCTCCCTTAGTAGTGATGACAATAGCACCGTGAGCAGCACGCGCACCATAAAGGGCAGCGGCATTCGGACCTTTCAATACAGTAAGTGTTTTTATGTCTTCCGGATTCAGGTCTGCTATTGCATTTTTAAAATCACGTCCGCTGGAACGTGCATTAAGCTGCGAATTATCCACTGGGATTCCATCCACAATAAAAAGCGGTTGATTCTCACCTGCAATAGAAGTTTCACCACGAATAACGATGCGACTGGAACCAACATCTCCTTGTGTATTGGTAATACGCACACCGGCTATCTTACCACTCAACGAATTTAACAGATTATTATCTTTCCCTTGCACCAAAGCATCCTGTTTTACTTCCTGTGCCGTATAGCCCAATGCCTTTTTCTCGCGTGAAATACCCAAAGCCGTTACTACTACCTCATCCAGCAGATGCGTATCACTCTTCAGTGTTACCGATACCTGTGGTGCAATAGCCACCTCTTTTGCCATCAGACTAATGTAAGAGATTAGCAGCCGGGTGGCTGATGGCGAGAGTCCACTCAGTTCAAATCTCCCGTTGACATCAGTTACGGTACCCAATGCAGTTCCTTTTACTATAACTGAGGCACCGATAACCGGCTCCCCATCTTCTTCTGTGGTGACGATGCCCCGCACTGTTGTCACCTGTGCTGCCCCTTGTATCACTCCTATTGCAAGAGCAAGCAAAAATAAATGAATCCTTTTACCCATTATTGTTTACTGTTAAAATGATGGGGCAAAGGTATTAGATATATACAAGCTGATAAATCCCGTATGAATGGCATTTTATATACCATATTTGCGGTATATTTACAGTTGCGTGTATGACTTTCAGATTTTTGCTTCTAATCCTTTTTATTATCCAAAGCCTGTCTGACATCGTCAAACAGATCATCCACATCCTCCAAACCAATTGAGAAACGGATAGTCGTATCCAACACATCCATGTCCTGTCGCTGTTTATCAGTAAACGGTCCAAAAATAGTACTTGCAGGATGAATAGCAAGCGTCTTATTGTCAAACAAGTTAGTAGCGCGACGTATCAATTTCAGTCGGTTGATGAAAGCAAAGCATGCCTCTTTACTTTCCAGGTCTATCGTAATCATAGCACCGGCAGTCGGACCAAACTGTCTTTGTGCCAAAGCATAGTATGGATTATCCTTCAGCCCCACATAATTCACACGTTTGACAGCAGATAATATGCGAAGCTTACCAGCCAACATAGCGGCATTGGCAGACTGTATCCGATATCGCGCGTCCAATGTTTCCAATCCGATAGTATGCATATAGGCCACATGAGGAGTCATATAAGCTCCCAGATTGAGTAACATCTCTGTACGCATACGTTTACCGAATCCCGGACATGTACCATAATCAATTACTAAACCACCAATGGAAGTGGCTCCCCCTGATAAATATTTGGTACTGGAAACCACTTCAATATCTACGCCTAAGCTATGTGAATCGAATTCTGTGAAAGGAATAAGCGTAGTATCAACGATGAGAGGAATTCCCCTTTCATGAACTATCCGTGAGAGCGCCTGTAAATCCGCCACTTCCATCTGCGGATTGGTGATAATCTCCACATAAATGCAGCAGGTATTACTGTCTACTGCTTTCTCTACTGCTCCAATGTCTGTCAAATCACACAATCTAGGTTCCACCCCGAAGCGGGACAATGTACCAGCAATAAACGAATAAGTATTACCAAACAAATGACGCGATGTAACTATATTCTTTCCTGCAGCTGCAATTGAAAATAATGTATTACTAATAGCCGCCATACCGGAATTGAGGGCTATGACTTCTGCTGCCCCCGTAAGTTCCTTCACCTTATTCTCAAAAAAAGTCACTGTGGGATTCATCACTCTGGAGTAATCCGGAGCATCTGTCCGCCCGCAAAAAGCATCAGCCATGTCATCGGCATTGTCAAATTCATAAGCCGCTGTATGGTAAACCGGCATACTGATAGAATTGTAAGCATCTCTTCTTTGGAACTGCGTATGAATCGCTTGGGTCTGTTTTTTCATCATTCTATTCATTAATATTATAACTATCAAATCTCGTACAATAAGAACAAAGGTAGATATAAAAACTGAAATCTGACAGTAGATAAAAACAGATATTTAACTGATAATAAGCATTTTGGAATAATATTCTTTAAACCGATAAATTCAATCTAAAAAAAGAGTGTTTATTCTAAAATAAACAGTTCAAATAGTGTTATTTTCTATTTCAACAGAAACCGCCCCTTTTTATGCTTATCTTATTCACATACACAAAATAAAAAATCCCCGTAAAGTACTACTTTACAGGGATTTATCTATTAATTGAAGCGGAGAGACAGGGATTCGAACCCCGGGTACCTCGCGGTACAACGGTTTTCAAG
>ENA-OOXP01002176-OOXP01002176.1-human-gut-metagenome-genome-assembly--contig:-NODE-2176-length-11325-cov-1.842857_pt1 | contig 11325 bp, 10 predicted proteins | sample MGYA00241591_ERZ501351 | MGnify/ENA primary metagenome ERZ501351 (study PRJEB25962, sample SAMEA1968361) | human gut metagenome | biome: human gut; feature: human-associated habitat; material: faeces...
GGAACAGTTACCTTTAACTTTACTGCAAGTGATATAAATACCACAAGGTTCGTAATGTTGTTCTTAGCTTCTACCACAGTATCAAACAACATGTGCATCCCTTATGATGATAACAATTACTTCTTGTTTAAAGTAGACATTACACAAGAGTACGGATTAAATATTATACCGGATAAGATGGGTGGATATACTAATGGCTTCCATGAAATAACGTATTACCAAGCAAATGCCTATGCCTCAAATAACGGTTATGCAGACGTATTGTTTTTCTTTAAGATAACAAATGAATCGGGAAAGACAATCACGATAGGAAGCGGTTCGGGTGTTGACTACAACCTAAGAACTGAATTTGGAGGTATATATACAACCAATTTGCAATACTGTGATTCTGCTGGCAATAACATAAATTCTAACATTTCTATTGCAGCCGGGAAAACTTGGCAAGGATATTTTAAAGCATCAAGAATGTTTTTAGACTTTGTAAATACATGGAGCAGTAGCACAACTCAGTCAAGAGGAGGTTTGTATATTCAAGCCTATAACCAGGGCTATGGTGTTCAGAAGGGATGGCAGAATGTTTCGCCATATTATATGATAATGGTAAAGAGATAATGGATATGGGAAAGAAAGTAGATTTATTAATTAAAGGTAACTTATTGGTTATCAATAATATAACTGGGGGGGGGGGATTTTTAGTACCTCACTTGAACAGTTAGAAGAACATTTTAATGTTAGTGAAGCAGCGATAATTGAAGGGGACTTGAATGTAGAATCTTTCGATTGTCGCTCTTTGTGTGTGGTTGTGCTTGGTGCAGTAGTTGCGAAAGGAGGTAACTATGAGTAATAGTGGAGGTAAAATAACTGCGCCAGTCAATATAGCTACTGATATACCAGCCGTTCTTGGTATAAGTAGTACAGACTTAGGAACTCAATGTATATCAGATAAGGTTAATATATGGGCAGAAAGACATCCAATGGTGCATGATAGTGTAACAGAGTTAAGCGAAGCTCAAATTAAAGCTATACATTATGGATTTGAAAATGCCACAGCAATATCACCAACAGTAGATAATCTGATGGCTGCCTCCATATATTACAAGCAGCCAAGCGGAAGTAAAGGCATTTATAGAGCTACTGATTTTAATGGGTATTATCATGGAGCTAATCCTATATTCTCATTTACATTACCAAGTAGTGCTTCACCGGACGCAGCTATCATCATAAATGTAAATGCACTATTATTTGAAACAAGTACATCGGGACAACTAAGCATTGATAAGATGCTAAACAATAGTAAGCAGAATCAGTTAGCTATTGCAATATGTAGTATAAGTAAGAAAAAGGCATACTATAAGATATTTGGTAGAAGTTTTACTGGCAAAATACCGTTATTCTTAGTTGATAATAGCATTGATTGGGAAGGTAAAATGAGTAAAGATATTGCAATAGTATTATTTATTACTGATGGTGTATTTGCAAGCGATAGACTTAAATGGAAAGAATCGTTAGATACTAATATGAAAGCATATCGAGGCATATCGAGTACAAGAAGAAATTCTGCACCAATTTTAGCTCGATATACCTTATCCCAATTTCCAATACAAGGTTATTTGCAGTATTCTGTAGTTGGGAATACAACCCCAAGAGTTAATGATAACTCAACCAGTTATTATCAATATCGTTTTACTATACATGACAAAGCGGCAGTAGGATTAGCAGCATTAAAGAACTTTAGTGTATCACTTGAAACTATTAACTATAGTGGCAATTTTAGAATAGACCAATATGAATTTGGGAAAGGAATGGCAAGCATTGTTTCTGGACCAGATAGTAACAATAACTATGTAGTGTCTATTCCATGTATGACATCGGGAGGAAAAAACAATGTGGGTAAAATAGCCTATACAAATTGCTATATTTATAATACTAAAACGGGAAGTGGGGCTGGAAAGCTCTTGGAGATTACATTAGTTGGTTCAACATAATGTTTATATCAATAAGTTTTCGTATATTTGCAGTGGATTGAGCGCATTTCAATTTCAATGGTATATTCCCCATATTGAAAAAGATTTTAAGTTCCGAGATGCTTAGTCCTGAGATGCGTTCGTCCGCTTTAAAAAACAGAGTTGTTGCCGCAACTCTGTTTATCTTGACTTTATATTTAAAAAGCATCTGCTGCGAAGTAGGTGCTTTCTCATTCCAATATTATCAAGTTGTCATTAGCATCTATCTGAATCCCAACAAACTTCATTTGAGGCAGGGAGATTATTCCAAGTATCTCAATGCCCGTCTCTCTCTTGATACTTGAACGGACTCCCGATATATCGGCAATAAGAAATTGAGAGATGTCTTTCCCCTCTAAATTCGCAAAGGTGTTGCAGTAGTACACATCTTTCATTTCTCCTCCAGCACCAACTATCGTACCTGGAAATCTACGTCCTTTGATAAGTCCGTACTTCTTAACTTTGTCCTCTGCAATTAAAGCAACACTTGCACCCGTATCTATCAAGAAATGGGCTGGCTTACCATTTACCGTACATTCAACGATAAGCCTCTTGTCGGAAAGTGATTTAATCTGTTTCATAGGATGGTATTTTTAACGATTAAAGATATGTATTCTCGTCTACACGGTGCATTTTCAAAGTACCCATAATATAGTTCCTACCAGTAGGGCGATTGACTATTATAGTAGTAGGCTCGTAAGAATCTAAGCATACGAACTTACTCTCTACACCAGCATATTCGGATTTGATAGTCACTTGGTGGCTCGTCATATAACTAATGAAGTTCTTGTGAACCGCACGGACATCAACCGTACTATCGTGGAAATCATCTATGATAAACGAAATCTCTACATCGGGATTTTCGTAGCACACTTTATCCGGTACGAAGACATCTTCCTTGTTGCTGTTAATCCAAGAAGCCGTATAGATATTCTTGGGTTCTCCTTGTGCAAGAAAGCCGTCCATCTTCAATATACGAAGACCTTTCCATTTGACTGTAAAGTCAGTATAGTTTTCGATACCAGCTTTTACGAAATATATATTTGCTCCTAACATGTCTATATTATATTTAAGTTCTTAGTTTGCTCCTCCTTATTATACCACATCAAAGAATCCAAGTTCTTTTGACATATTTTTATTTTGCCATCATTATCACCTACTTCAACCTTACATTTATCGGAGTATTTATATACAATGACAGAACTATTATTGCATATATAAGGAATATATAGATTACTTTCGTCAAATAGATAAATACGAACAGTATTAAATCCGTCCAAAGATAAGGTAATATTTGATTTATTGTGTATATATAGTATGGGGCATTTTATCTCTTGAACTATTAGTTGGCAAGAACAACGGCATAAGCTACATATATCTTCATTAAGTTCAATGTCTGCATCAAAATCATACCAAGAACTATACGTATAATCTCCAGCCACATTGTCACAATTAGTACCTACATATTTGGCATTTATGTAATCACTAAAGTTATCCTTAACATAGTCTATAGACAATCCCCAACCTTGATATATGGCAGTAGCTAAATATGGTATGCTCTGCTGGTGCATAGATAGATTAAAGAGTTTTTCTTTATCTTCTTTACACATATTCCACGCTCCTTTGAAATCTGTACATAGATTACGAAGAAGTGAGTTTTTGTAAAAGTATAGTAAGTTATGCTCCATCATTCTTCTTTAAATAAGGAAACTATAAAATCACGTCCAGCACCCGTCCACCTTCTATCATAAATAATGCGTCCGTTATCTAATACAGTTTGCTTAACAGAAGTGTAACCTAAGTCGGCATACTTGGCATATAATAGCCATGTACCGTTTTGCTTAAACTGAACTTCCATCTTAGCTAACCGATTGTTAAGTTCTATTGCAGACCTCAAACCAACTTCCTTTGCAATCTCGCCAGCAGTATAAGTTTTAGAATCATGCACCAAGCGTTTAACATTGTCTTGTGCCTCCTTAGCTTCAAGTAACGCCTGCTGTTTTGCTTCATACTCCAAAGCCCATGCTCTTGCGGCTTCTGCCGGATTATTGAAGTTAGGCAATGTGATACCGGAAACAGCCTTCTCCTCACATGTAATGAAATACTTTCTTGCCTGCTTTCCTCGTTCATTGTTTTCAAGCATTGACAACTCCTTAGCCATTCCAATTGACAGTGCATATTCTATTTTACTAACTTGCTGATTATCAGTCTTCATAAAATTATGATGTCTGATATTCAATAAGTTACCTTGATAGTCAAAGCAAAGTACTTCAAAATCTTTTCCTTCCTCAAAATCATATCTACTGATTCTCCCTTTTATCCAATCAGCAAATTGTTGCTTGCTTTCAAGAAAAGCATGTAAATCACGTGCGTTAACCGCTTTTTGTCCGTTGTTCTCTTTAATAGGAATCAATATTCCTAAATCATTATTTTCTTTCATATTTACGATGTTTATACGGTATTAATAATAGTGAGGGAGAAGTGCACCGTAACCACTTTCAACAAAGGAGCGACCTTTATCTATCTCCCTCACTACAAATATATTAATTAATCGGGTAATATCCTAACATTTACACCATTTCCTGCGGCAGTAGAAATATTTACCGTCCAAACTTGAATGGCTTGAAGTATCTGATAACTACTTCTCATTTGAAGTAACATCTGCGACATCGTTCCTGCATTGACATTAGTCATATCCCATATACCTTGCAGAATAGTAGTTTGTTGGAACACTTGCCCACTAACCATATTTAAATAAGCTTCAATAGCCCCAGCAGTTTCTTCACTCACGGATTGCACTCCTTTCTGCAACGAAGAGAGGGCTGCATCTTTCACTCCACTACCGAACTCAATACCAAGCTGCCCCATCAAGTTCTTTAAATCCTCGTTTATCAAAGGAATTAGCTCTTTACCCAAGTCAGCTATCTGTTTGGCTTCTTCGGTGGTAATACCTACACCGCCAGCAGAGTTTTCTTCGGTAAATCTCTGAACCATAGCAAACATACTCTTCAACCGTTGTCCGACAATCTCAGAAGCAAGCGACTTGACAATCATATTTGTTATTAAATCATCGAAGCTCTCCTCTAAATTTGCCATTGTATCAGTTCCTTCTTTCCAAGCTGAAATCCAAGAATCGGCAAAGCTTTCTGCGGCAGATTTTACATCTGTACCGAGCAAAGTGTTTACTATATTAGTAGTAGCATCATCAATGGCATTCTGTAAGTCGGTAACTTGACCCTCTAATTCTATGATTTTGTCTTGGTCGCGGTTTTTCTTCTTCCGGCTCTTTTCAAGTTGAAGCTGACGTTGAACTTCTGCAAGCTGTGCCTTCTGATTTGCAATAGCTGCCTTCTGCGCTGAAATTTCAGCTTTACCCATCGACTTATCAACAGCACGTTCAAGATTCTTATAAGCGTTCTCTAATTGCTTAACTCTTCTCTCACTCTTTTCAACCTCTCTTGTAATTTTCTTGTTCCCGGCATTGAATATGGCTGATACTCCTTTCCAGATACCACCAACAGCCTTTATACCACCGCTAATAAAATTGCCCGACATTATATCTTTAACTCCATCAGCAGCTTGGGCAACTCCTTGTATAGTTTCTCCTACTGTTGAGATAGTATCAGTGACACCTTCCGAAAATCCCATCTGCTCAAATATATTCCCTACAGAACTTACCATCATTCCAAGTTCTTCTATATTAGCTAATAAGTCTTTAAAAGGATTTTCGCTTTCTTTCAGCTTATCTTTTAAGTTTTTAACTTGGTTGGCAAGAGCAGCAAATGGGTTACGAGAATTTACTTCGGTCTTTAAAGCCTTAATCCGTGCTAATAGTTCTTTGTATTGGTCTATTGGCATATTAGCTTTATTAGCCTCTGCAAACTTAGTTATCTCGTCAATCATTTGATTTAAAGAGATAGTACCTATAATACTTAAGTCTTGAAACGACTTCTCCCAAGCATTGGAAGTATTCTTCCATTCCTCAAAAGCTATCTTAGTCTTTTCTTGTTCCGCACCAGTATCAACAGCAAGAGAGAGCTTTGGGGCTTTCTCGTTTATAAAGTTTTGTATTTCTTCAATCTCACTTTCTATCTCTGCTCTTACATTGGGGCTTTCGGTCACAGACAACTGCAATTCCAGCTTTGCCAAATCAGAAGTTGCCTCAGTAACTCTATTGGAGATAGAAGCTTGGTCTTCCAAACGTTTTCTTTCGACCTCTGCTATCTTATCCTCCATTTCAGCGTACTTGTCTGCAATAGACTGGAAGTTCTTGAAATCATCCAATGCAGCTTTCTTGATAGTATCGCTTAATCTTTTCTGAATATCTTCAATAGCCTTTGAAGCATCACTCTCACTCTTAACCATAGTGTCAAGAGAACTTTGCCAACTCTTAACCCTTTCATCATTAGGATTCTTATTGATTAAATCCTGCAATGTTTCTTGTTCTTCTTGGAAGGATGAAACCTTTTCCCTCAAACTATTCAATGTAGCATTAACATCAGCTTCTAACTGTTCAAGTGAAACGGGGTCATACTCAAACAAACCAGCGAACAGTGAACCGAACTGCCCAGCACCTTCAATATCCAATTCCAGTTCGTAGCCTTGGAACATTCCCTCAATCTTGCGTTTTGCCAAAGCAACACTTGCAGAATTTATAGAGATAGAATATTCAATCTCGCTCTGTGCCTTCTTCCCGGCAACCAACTGTTTAGCTTCTGGCGATTTGAGGGTTTCAGCTATCTTATTATAGAACTTTGGAGCACTACCTTTATCAAAGGTAATCAAGTCGTTAATATCAACACTGACACCCTTAAACGCATTGTCGAATAAGTCTTGGTAAGCTTCCTTCACTTTTTCGGTAGCATAGGTTATATTGCCAGTGTCTTTCACAAGCTGTAAGAACTTCTTTTGAATATCATCTACCAGCTTAATCTGTTGCTTCAATAAATCCATTTCCTCCTTCTTCGCCTTGTTCATCTCCTTTTGAGTGCTAAGGTCGAGATTCAACGCAGCGGCAATTTGTCTTGCAACTTTCAAACGGTTGGCGACATATTCTTTTTCTTCGGGACTTGTAGTAAGACCTTTAGATATTTCTTCTTGTTGTGCAGTAAGCGACCTATATTCCTTTTTCAATCGGTCTATATAACTCCAAATATCTTCGTCTTGCTTAATGGCAAAGCCTGCACCAGCACCACCGCCAGCTTTCTGAACAATAGAATTAACATTCTTCTGCCAGTCTTTTAACTCTACATTATACTTTTGAAGTTGTTCAGTTATCTGGTCGTACATATAAGTATTGCCAAGCTTCTTATATGCAGCTTGAAGTTCGATAAGTCTTAGCTTCTCGTTCTTCTGATTTTGTTCCAGCTTCTTATATTTCTCATTGATATTATCTATTGCTTGACCTTCTATTACACTGGAATAAGTTGGTCTATTGCTGATAATATCACTGGCTTCACGAACTTCTTGAATAGCCTTCTTTTGCTCTGTAATCGCCTTACCTAACTTGTCAATGCTTCCGGATGAACCAAATAAAGACTGAACAACTGGATTAAGCTTTTCCATTTCAGCAGTAGAACCGCCAAGATACTTCTTAGAGATAGAGTAGAATCTTGCCATATAAGTTTCACCTTTGGAAAGTCCTTTATCCAAACTTGCAACAAAGTTTCGGGTAATCTCTTGTGCATTTACTTTAGAGATACCTCCTTCTGTCATTTTCTCTATAATATTGGCAATAGCATCTTGTTGTTGTTCAGAGTACTTTTCTGTTATTACTTGATAACTCTTTTCAAGAGCTTGTGACTTTGCTTTATTATAAATAGCATCTACAACTTTATTGTAATTTTTAGCAAGTTCAGAAGCATAGTTAATCTCAGTCAACATATTGGGGAGATATGAACCATAGGTATTGTTTATCTCCTTCAAAGCATCGCTAAAATTTCTACTTCCTTTTTCCGATTCATTCAACTTCTTTACTAAAGCGTCAAAATCAGAAGTCATTTGCTGTGCATTTATAAGACCGCCAGCAGTAATACTTTCCAGTTCTTTTCTAAACTTAGTAGCATTTGTATATGCTTGATAAATGACAACTCCCAAAGTAGCTAATCCAGCAGCTACTATAGCATAAGGATTTTTTGCAACAGCAACAAGTGTACTATTTAATTTTTCAGTTGATTTATTGGCAATCTCTGTTGCTTTCGCCTTATCTCTCAATGCAGCCTTCACTATTTTCAAATATTCAGCGTACTTCTGCAAGTTTATATTAGCAGCAAGTTGTACAACGGCAGTTCCCAGTTGAACTGTTTTATAGAACCCTAAAGCAGCAGCGACAACAGTCAATATATTAGCTACACTTCGCCAATTCTCAAACAGACTTCTTACAAGAGATATGCTTCCGGTTAACATGCCTTGATTCTCCTTACCAATCTCATTTAGCATGAAGTCATAAGCATCGGTTAAGTTAGATAACTGTCCTGCTAAAGTTTCAGCTTGCTTTGCTTGGAAGTCATAGAACATACCGCCTTCATCTGTATAACGATTTAAAACTTTCATTACATCAGTAAAGGAAACCATCTTATTAGACATTCTATCCATGACATCACCTACTGAAACAATTCTTTCTTCTTGTTCAGTGTACATCTTAGCAAGCTCTGTAGTTATAGAAAGACCAGCATTAGCAAAGTCACGAGCATCCCTTGCTGTAAGAACAGTCTGTGCTCTAATCTGTCCTAAGTTGTAGGTCAGACGTTCCATAGGGACACCAAGAGCAGCACTAATATCTGCCATACGTCTTGAAACGTCTACAAGCTCTTCCGCTTCAAAATTATAGGCAGCAAGCTGTTTCGTAGCACCAGCCAAATCCAATACGGTAAATGGAGATTTTAATGCTAATTCTTGTTGTTCCCGAAATATCTGAGAACCTTTTTCAAAGTCACCAAGTACAGCACCAATCGAACGTTCAAGTAATTCATACTGACCTCTAACGTCCATAAGACTTTTTGCAAAGCCAGTTAACGCTCCTAATCCAGTATAGAACAGAACTCTTTTACCTAAGTTCTTAAATGATTCAGCTAAACTGTTATTTGCCTTTTGAAGTTGAATACCACTGGATAAAGCTTCCGCATTTTGCTTTTTCAAGTCCTCCATAGCTTTATTGACATTACGAAGCTTCATTGCATATTCTGCATCATCCGTGGAGAGATTACGTTGTACAATCTGCAAGGCTTTTAGCTTTTCAGTCCTTTCTTGAATTGACTTATTGCCCATAGCCATAGCCTTTTCGTAGCTTTGACCTCCTTGTGATATTCTACTCTTCTCCTCTTCTCTTGCTATTCTTGCTGCTAAGTTGGCAGTCTGCTGCCGGAGCAATATTTCTCTTTGAAGTAGCTTCTCCCTTTGAGCAACGTGAACATTAATTCTTGCCTCTTGCACATCAGTTTTAACAGTAGCCAATTGCTCCATATTATTCTTAATACGAGTAGTGTTTCCTTGTATTTTAGAAAATACTTCTCGCAAATTATTGGCAACTTGCAAGGCTTGGTTCATAGAATTAATGTCTACAGATACAGTCGTGGTAGCAGCTTGCGTGGCAGCAGTATTACCTTGTGCAATATTAGTTGCCCCCAAACTTTTAAGCTTGGCTTCCAACTCGGAAATCTTTGTTTCCAAAGGACGGATTTGTTGGTTAAAGCCATCAACTAAGCCCTTACCAATATTCTTACCCAATTGGTCGGCAAAGCCCTCCACACTCGCCAACTTACCTTCCAACTTGTTGGTGAAATCTTCCAGACGCTTTTCCGTCTTCTTTAGAGTTTCATCAATGCTTGATAACAAGTCCTTATCAGACATTGAAGCACTAATAACTACATCTTTATTGTCTGCCATCGCTGCTACTTTTTATTTTATTCTTGGTATGGTATCTAACACACTACGTTTAGGTGCTTGCAACTCACTTCTATCACTTTTACGTCGTTTCCAAAACTTCTCCCATATCTCTTTATCTTTGCCACGCAAATACTTGATATGGGTGCTGTCTACTGTCAAGAAAAGAACTTGTGCCATAGACAATCTATAAAGATAATCGTCATACGTAAACTGCGGAAAGCTACGTATGAAATCACCTAAATCTCCGATTTGGCTTGCCGCCATAATGTTAATTGTTCCGCCACCGTCTTCCTCATATTCGTCTGCGAAACCATAAGAGCCTTCCCCGATATGAGCACCGTAAAAACCGGTGATAAGTCGATGCTGTTTATTGCTTCAATAATGATTGCCGCCCATTGAGCAGGCTCAAATACAGAGTTGAGAATACGAGCCTTCATAAAAGCTATCAGTTTGTCATTTCTGCTCATAACTTCTATCGCACTCGCATAATCGGTTATATCATCTGGTGAGAAGAGGTGATTAACAAGAATGATTGCTACAATCTCGGAACTTACGTCCAAGTCTGTACATAGAGCGTACATCATGCTCTTATCATCCTTAATATCCTCTTCCTTTTGTAATTTCAACGCTAATTGGAAAATACGCTGGTATGAGTATGCCCTCAACCGATGCACCTTATACTGCTTATCTCCTAACTTGACAAGCGTAGGATTGTCAGTCATAATCTCTGATATTTCCCTCTTTAGCTCGTCCGGTATAATTAAATCCTTTTCTTCCATTATCATTTGTGTATTAAAGAAAAAAGGACAGCAGCAAACAAGCCACTGCCCTTTCTCTTGATTTATAATGGGTCTTAGCCTCCAACAGAAGGTTCAGCCATCTTCATCTCAACCGTTTTGCCATCATTGTCAACTAAAGCAGTGATAGCGATGTGCAGTTTCAACGGGGCAGTCTTCAAATCAGTACCATCCCAATTGGTAGCGACCTTACCTTTGTAAATAACAATGTAGTCAATACCATTGTAGAACTCCAACTTGAACTGCTTGTAAACGTTGGTGAATGAAGAAGGCATTGTGTACAAGCCAGTAGCAGCGGTAAACTCACCGCCTTCCATAGCGGCAATCTCTTCCGGTTTGTACTTAACCAAGTCAAATTCAATCTTGTAAGAACCAAGTGTACCCACGCTATCAAGCGGAGTATCATAGAACTCACCGTTAATAGCACTTGCACTTGCGGTTTCTTGACTGATAGACAAACCTTCCAACACACCCATAAGAGGAGTATAAGAAGCTTCTGCACCAGCCCCGACTTCCGCATAGCCTAAAGACTTACATTTGTAAGTCAACAAATCTTGTGTAGCCATCTCGTCTAATTTTTAAATTATTATTTATATTGATTATAAATGAGGCGTTCATGTCCTTATGGAACACTTGACGTT
>ENA-OOXP01002220-OOXP01002220.1-human-gut-metagenome-genome-assembly--contig:-NODE-2220-length-11143-cov-1.511003_pt1 | contig 11143 bp, 7 predicted proteins | sample MGYA00241591_ERZ501351 | MGnify/ENA primary metagenome ERZ501351 (study PRJEB25962, sample SAMEA1968361) | human gut metagenome | biome: human gut; feature: human-associated habitat; material: faeces...
ATACTCTTTACTACAAATGGCAGTATAGTGCTGACGGCACTACTTTTACAGATATTCCTTCAGCTACTTCACTTAAGTACACTGTTCCTGCTAGTATGAGCAATAAATATATACGACTTGGTATTAGTGGAAATAACAAGGACTATATATATTCTGACAATAGTTTTGTATCTGTTTCTGCTGTACTTTCAGGTCCTTGTCAGGTAAATTCCGAAATTTTAGCACAGCTAAAAGGTGCAGAAAATACTGAATATACATATCAATGGCAAATATGTGACACAGCTGACGGAGAATTTACAGATATAAGTTCTGCCACTTCAGCTAAATATACACCTACTGAAAGCCAGCTTAACAAATATATCAGAGTTCTTCTCACTATTACAGAAACAGGAGAACTTCTCTATTCACAGCCACGACTTGTATCAAGTTCTGGTACATACCCTGACCGTACAGGAGAATATATGTATATTTCTGATGTACCGTCTAGTGCATTAATATCTAGTAGTGTAGGCTATTCTACATTAAAGTACGATACAAATGTAGAAGACGGCATTATTGCCCTTAAAGTAAATGGGCAGAAAAAGCAATTTTTAAAGGGTCTTGGTGCTCACGCCCCAGCTACATTGGTGTATGACATTTCATATCTTGTAGACGATTACGGTTATGATACATTTACTGGTTATTTAGGTGTTGACTATTCTAAGGGTAGCAACGGTAACGGTGTAATATTCAATATATATACATCTCAAGACAATAGCACTTGGACACAGGTTAAAAACACCGGTGTGTTAAAAGGCGATAGTGAGTGTCAGTATGTAACCATTGATTTAAAAAATGCAAAATACCTTAAATTTGATATAAGTTCAAATGGTGATAAAGGTTATGACCATTCTGTAATCGCAAACGGAAAGTTTATTTCATCAGACTATAAAGAACCATCAGCTGACAATTTTAAATTTATAAAAACAGTATCTCAGTATGAAAGTGAGCTTGCTGGTTTAAGTGATTACGAAAGTGAAACCTACAGAAAGATACTTTACCAAAAGAACTTTGTAGAAAGAACCGGCTATGATTTCCTTATTACTCTTGCATCTGAAAATGAAAACAACAGAGAAGCCTTAGAATGGTTTTTAGATGACTTTGAAGCTCTTAACTACTATGCTAACGCAGGTAATACCATTTTAGGCTCTTATGAAAAGGCTGCCATGGTACTTACACAGCTTTACAAGAACTATTCATTGGATATGTCAAACAGCCTTTACAAGCGTATGTTTGTAGCTTTAATGTTTTCTCATGCAGGTTCAATTTACTTCTGGGCAGACTCTACAAAAACCTCTAATCCAGTCAGAAGATATGCTATCTACAAAAAACTTTATGAAAATGGTTGCCTTGTAAATAGTGTTTTTGAAAACCTTACTGTACCTGAAATGAGATGGGTAATGAACTCTATTAGTGATGACAACCAAATTGAATGGCTTAATTACTATGCAAGAAAGAAATCAGCTGCTAAAGCCGGTGTAGCTTTTAGCGACTTAGCAGATAATCAGCTTATATTAAATTCCTATAGTTATATGGGTTATATTACAGGCTATAATTACTACTTGGATAAATACTATACTGATGAAAACAAGGCATCATGGACAGAAAAATATCACCTTGTAAACACAGATGACGACACTAATGATGACATTTACGATATAAACATACCATTTGAAAGTGGTCACCCTAAACTTTGGATAGTATTTGAAGAAGGTGCTGTATGTGGTGGTATTTCAAAAGTAGGTGTAAACCTTCTTACAGCCTTTGGTATTCCTAGTGTAGTTATTGGTCAGCCTGGTCACGCAGCTTATTTAAAGTACGAACTTGATGACCCATCAAAGGGCGAAAATGCTTTAGCTAAGTGGTCCATTTGGAACGATGTCTATGGTTGGACAAAATCTGAGAGAGGCGATACACTCCTTTTAGGTTGGGGTGCTCAAAGCTGGGCAAAGGGTTACAGAGTAAGTTATGTACCTTTAGCACAGGCAGCCTTAAACGATTACGACAACTTCCAAAAAGCTGAAGACTTAGTAAAGATTGCACAAATGTCGAACACAGACAAGGCTATTGAACTTTACAGACAGGCTATTGAAATACAGAATTTCAACTTAGATGCTTGGGACGGTTTAATAACAGCCTATAAGTCAGCTGAAAAAACAAGTGACGACTATATGGAACTTGCAAAGGAAATAATATCTGCATTGACATACTTCCCTCAGCCAATGAACGATATGCTCCAAAATGCTATAAAGCCTGAAATTTCAAGTGAAGCAGATATTGCGGACTTCAACATTATGACACTTAACGCCCTTAAATCTGCATCAGTTGCTACAAGCGAGCAGTCTTTACAGCCTGATATTTGTAAAACAATGGCAGACTACATTTTAGGAAACGAAAACTTGGCTATTGCCACATTCTCTTTTGACGGAGAAAATGCAAATACTATAGTTCTCTCTGACCAGTTTACTGACGGTGGCACAGAATTTTTATATAGCATTGACGGTGGCGAAAACTGGGTAAATGCCGGTACTAATAACTCTCATAAATTAACTGATGAAGAAATTTCCAAAATTACAGCCGACAACGATTTGCTTGTAAAACTTCAAGGTGCATCTAGTTACTACACTATTGATATTAAGGCAGGCTCTGCTCCTTCTGGACTTTATAACAACGATAACGAAAATAAAGTTATTGGTGCTACATCTAAATATCAATGGTCAGAAGACGGAAAAACTTGGACAAACTTTACTGACGATACAGTTTTTGAGGGCGACAGAACAGTTTCTGTAAGAATTGGTGCAAACGGAACTACCCTTGTCGGCTCTAGCTCACAGTGTACATTTACTACTGACACAGATACTGCCGACCGTTCTTATATTTCTATATCTAATGTAAAGGTACTTGCCTATTCTTCTGCCCAGAGCGACAATGAAAGTGCAAGTAAATCTATAGACGGTAATATAAACACAATCTGGCATACAACTTATACTACAAACAGCGACCTTAACAGATTTATAGCTTATGAATTTAATAAGCCTGTTCTTCTTACTTCTATAGACTATACACCTAGACAAACAGGTAATTTTAACGGTGTATTTACAAAATGTTCTGTATACACAAGTAAAGACGGTACAAACTGGACTAAGGCCGGTACTGCAACTTGGGCAAGTGATAGAACTAAAAAGACAGTAAACCTCGATACACCTGTTTATACAAAGTATGTAAAGGTTGTAGGCGATGAGGCCGGTGCTAACTTTGGTTCTGCTGCTATGATTGAATTTTATGAAAGATTAAATTCAGACAATTATGATATAAACAAGGATAATTCTGTTGATAACAAAGATGTTGCTCTTCTTTTAAAGTATGTTATGGGAGTAAATCTTTCAAGTGATATTTCTTTTGAAAATGCTGATTTTAATGGCGATGGTAACATTGATATGCTTGATGTTATTACACTTAAAAATTACACTGACAATAACACAGTAGAAACCACTACTGAAACAACAGAAACTACTACGGAACAGCAGTAAAATATATTTACATATAATAAAGGGACAGCAAAGCTGTCCCTTTAATTTTTACCATTGAAGTTGCAAATCTGCATTGGCACTCCGTCTGCCATAATTTTAAATCCATGTTTTTCATAGAAAGTAGCATTTTTGCTTTCATCTGGCATAACTTCAATATAAAGAAAATCCTTATATTTTTCCTTTATCATTTCTACCATTTTTCCGGCAATACCATTTCCCTGATACTTTGGATTAACCAAAACATAGTGCATAAATGCCACAAGCTCACTATCATCAATAACTCTTACAAGTCCGGCAAGGTGTTCTCCATTCCACGCAGTTAAAACTGTAGACGAACCCATAAGTGCTTTATAAAGTCTGTTAGGATATTGACCTGAAACCCAACCTACTGATAAAAACAATTCCTGTATATCCTCTTTTGTAAACTTCTTTTCTGTTGTATATTCAATATTCATATTTTTCTCCTATTTATAGTCACACTTTTGACATTGAAGTAATGTGTTTTCACTATCCTCTTTATAATAAGCTCCTGACCACTTGCAAATATCCTGTAAAATAGGCACAACTGATTTGCCCTTTTCTGTAAGAGAATACTCAACTCTAGGTGGTATTTCATCATACTGGTGTCTATCAATAATACCGTCAGAAATAAGCTCCTTTAAAGCTGAGGCAAGAACTGCATCTGTTATGTTTATCATTTCTTTTCTTAAAGAACTGTATCGAAGAACTTTTTTATCAGCCAAAACACAAATTATTCTGGATTTCCATTTACCACCAAAAACATCAAGACCATATTCCAAAGGACATCTTATATCTTTTTCCAATTTAGGTTCGTACATATTAATTACTCCTTATTATATCCCAAGCACAGTAAAGCAAAAATACACCCATAACCACCTTTATTATTCTATAATATTTATTAAAAAAGTTTTTCAATCCTGCACCTACTAAAGAACAGCCTACAGCAACTACACCAATTCCTGCTAATTTAAGTCCAGTTATTGTAGGAAAATTTGGTATAAAATATGTGGTTATTAGGGTTATAATATAAAAATAAATTTTCACATTTACAAGCTGTAACAAACAACCACTTTTAAAAGAGGGGCTTTTCACACTAACATCTTCTGATTTTTTACTTAACATTATATGTAAAGCTAAAAAACATATATAAGCCCCACCAATATATTTTAGCATAAAAAGAACAGACGAAATATGTCTATTTACAATATATAAAGCCAATGTGCATAGAAATTGAACTATTCCATAGCCACAACAAATACCCAAAATTATATTTCTGCTTTTCTTTAATCCGTAGCTGGTAGCATTGTTAAGTGCCAGCAAGTTTCCTGGTCCTGGTGTAAAAGAACTATCTACAACATATCCTAAAAAAGTACCAATAACCAATAACTCCATTTTCTCCTCCTTGTATTTTAGTGTTTTAAATTATACTGGCTGTACACTCTTATTACAAGTTACTATGAAATTTATTATTTACTTTTTATTTTGTAGGTCAGAACAAAAAAGCGACTACTCATCAGTAATCGCCCTTTCACAATTAATATATTCCTAAATTAAATTCCTTGTCCAAAACTTTGGCTACGCCACAGTTGTCATTTGTATCAGCAATATACTTTGCAACATCTTTTACACATTGGTCAGCATTGCCTATAGCATATCCACCACCTACAGCCTTTATCATAGATACATCATTTTCACTATCTCCAAAAGCAATAATATCTTCCGGCTTTATGCCTAACATTTCACCATATTTCAAAAGTGCTGCACCTTTTGAAACACCTTTTTTTACTATATCAATACAATTCCAGTTAGACTGTATAGCTGTAACAGTTTTCACTTTTTCATTTATAGCATCTTTTATTTCTGTAAGAAATTCGATGTTATCCTCTATTACAACAACTTTTATTACATTTTTGAAATCAGCAGTTTTTCTTATATCTGTTTCCAATACATTTTCAATAGTAGTCTTTATAGGCTTTGTATATTTAACTGTTATAAGTTTTATACCACCATTTTTTAGATCTATATCGTTTGTATAGCATTTTTCAGTAGTAAACACCTTGCAAGGCACTTTAAACTTGTCGCATATATCAAACACACCATTCATTTCATCTTTTGTCATAGCATTTACATACTTTCTCTCTCCTGTATATATGTTACCAAGAGTAGCCCCATTACCACCAATTACGGGACACTGGAAACCTAGCTCGTCTACATAATCCTTTGTAAGAAAGTCGTTTCTTCCTGTTACAAGTACAACAGGAATACCCTTTTGGTGTAATCTCTGGAAAGCAATTTTGTTTTCCTCTGGCAACCAACCTTTTGAATCTATAAATGTACCATCGCAATCAGTAGCAACTAATTTATACATATACAACCCTCCAAAATCTAAAGTAGGTATATTCTAGCACAATTATCGGGAATAATAAAGTAAATTTGCTAAACTATTACAATAAAAATTGCAATTTTACTTTATTTGTTATATAATCAAATTAATGATTTTTTTGGAGGTAGTTTAATTGAGTAAAGAAAAATTTTATATGACTACGGCTATTGCCTACACTTCTGGTAAGCCTCATATTGGTAACACATATGAAATCGTTCTTGCTGATAGTATTGCAAGATTTAAAAGACAGATGGGTTACGATGTTTTCTTCCAAACTGGTACTGATGAACATGGTATGAAGATTGAAGAAAAGGCAAAAGCTGCCGGCATTACACCTAAGCAGTTCGTTGATAATGTTTCTACTGAAATAAAGAGAATTTGGGATTTAATGAATACATCTTATGATAAATTCATTAGAACAACTGATGTAGACCACGAAAAGCAGGTTCAGAAAATATTTAAAAAGCTTTACGAAAAAGGCGATATTTACAAGGGCGAATACGAAGGTCTTTATTGTACACCTTGTGAATCTTTCTGGACAGAATCTCAGCTTGTAGACGGTAAATGTCCTGATTGTGGTAGAGAAGTTAAGCCTGCTAAGGAAGAAGCATACTTCCTCAAGTTAAGTAAATACGCTGACAGACTTATTGAACACATTAACAACCACCCTGAATTTATACAGCCTGTTTCAAGAAAGAACGAAATGATGAATAACTTCCTTCTTCCAGGACTTCAGGATTTATGTGTATCAAGAACATCATTCAAGTGGGGTATTCCAGTTGATTTTGATGATAAGCATGTTGTATATGTATGGCTTGATGCCCTTACAAACTACATTACTGGTATTGGTTACGATTGTGACGGCAACAACTCTGACTTGTTTAACAAAATGTGGCCAGCAGACCTTCACCTTATCGGTAAGGATATTATTCGTTTCCATACTATTTACTGGCCTATTATCCTTATGGCACTTGACCTTCCATTACCTAAGCAGGTATTTGGTCATCCATGGCTTTTAAGAGGCGATGGCAAAATGAGTAAGTCTAAGGGTAATGTAATTTATGCTGACGATTTAGTAGATTTCTTCGGTGTAGATGCTGTTAGATACTTTGTTCTCCACGAAATGCCATTTGAAAACGATGGTGTTATCACTTGGGAATTAATGATTGAAAGAATGAATTCTGACCTTGCAAATGTTCTTGGTAACCTTGTAAATAGAACTGTTTCAATGAGTAATAAGTATTTCAACGGTGTTGTAACTAACCCTGGTTGTTCATACCCTGTTGATGAAGATTTAATCAATGTTGTTACAACTACTCGCAACAGAGTTATTGAAAAGATGGATAAATTAAGAGTAGCTGATGCTATTACTGAAATATTTGCCCTTTTCAAAAGATGTAACAAGTATGTTGACGAAACAGAGCCTTGGGTACTTGCTAAAGACGAAACTAAGAAAGAAAGACTTGCTACAGTTCTTTACAACTTAGTTGAAGGTATTTCTATTGGTGCTAATCTTCTTGAACCATTTATGCCTGAAACTTCAGCAAAGGTTCTTGCACAGCTTAACGCTCAGAAGCGTCCAATGGATAGCCTTGACATTTTCGGTATGTATAAGTCTGGTACAAAGGTTGTTGAAAAGCCAGAAATTCTCTTTGCTAGACTTGATGCAAAGGAAACTCTTGAAAAAATCGAAGCTAAACTTGAACAGCCTAAGGAAGAAGAAAAGCCAGCAGAAGAACCAGAATATATTGATATTGATGACTTCTGTAAGGTTAATATGAAGATTGGTAAAATCCTTGCTTGCGAAAAGGTTGAGGGTTCTTCTAAGCTCCTTAAATCTACAGTTCAGATTGGCTCTGAAACAAGAACTATTGCCTCTGGTATCGCTAAATGGTACTCTCCAGAAGATATGGTAGGCAAAAAGGTTGTTGTAGTAACAAATCTTCCACCTAGAAAGATGATGAAGGGTAAGATTGTAAGTGAAGGTATGATACTTGCTGCTGAAGACGAAAACGGCAACTTAGGCGTACTTACAGTTGACGGAAACATTGGCGACGGTGCTGAAGTAAACTAATAAAATTCAAATAAATTTTATTAACAGGTGTTCTTTTTAGGACACCTGTTATTTTACCTATTTATTTTTATATTAATATAGAAGAAACTAATTTAATTTGTTTAAAAATAGGAAAGGAAATACAAAAATGTACTTTGATTCTCATGCCCATTTTGACGATGTTCAATACGATGACGACAGACATCAATTAATAGAAGAAATGCACCAAAACGGAGTTGATTTTATTATAAATTCTTGTGACTCTATGGAAAGTGCTAAAAAGGCTATGGCATTAGCTGAAAAATACAATTTCATATATGCAAATGTAGGTGTTCATCCCTCAGAAGTTGAGAATATGACAGAAGAAGACATAAAAACTCTTGCAAAATATGCTGAAAATCCAAAAGTTGTAGCTATAGGAGAAATAGGCCTTGACTATCACTATGATGACGGTCCATCAAAAGAAAAACAGCAGTACTGGTTTAAAAGACAGTTGGATTTAACAGCTGACTTAAATATGCCAGTTGTTGTCCATTCAAGAGATGCTGCACAGGATACTTTTGACATAATAAAAGCCAGTAGAGTTCGCAAGGGACTTATCCACGCATTTTCCGGCAGTAAGGAGCTTGCACAGGAATATATAAAAATGGGATTTTATATTTCTGTAGGTGGAGTTGTTACATTTAAGAATGCAAAAAAGCTAGTTGAGGTCGTTGAAAATGTCCCAATTGACAAAATTTTAGTGGAAACAGATTCACCATATTTATCTCCAACACCTTTAAGGGGAACTAGAAACAATTCACAAAATCTGAAGTATATTGTAGAGAAAATTGCACAAATTAAACAACTTTCTCCACAAATAGTAGCCCAAAAAACAAAGGAAAATGCCCTCGAAGTTTTTTGTTGAAAAAAAGTTGTTGCATAATTGTTACAGATGTGTTAAGATAGTCCTTGTAATTGTTCAGGGTTAGTTTACCGATTTGCCGGTTAACCTGATTTTTTATGCCTATTTTTCGTAAAATTCGACTCTGAACGACTTAAAACTGTCAAAAACTTATGTATGAGGCTTGTCGACTTTTAATTTCAATAGATTTTTCAAGTCAAACTTTGTAACATTTAACTCTAAATATTACAAAATTATTAAGCCCCTAAGGAGGATTATTATGACAAAGAAATTTACTAAGACCGTATCGGCAATGGCCGTTGTTTTTGCAACTATGATTTCATCAAATGTTATTGTATCTGCTGCTGAAGTTTCTAACGCTGGTTCAGATACAGTTAAGGTTATTGTAGACGGTAATGTTCAATATTTTAATGCTGACAAGAGCTCAACAGTTGGTGACCTTCTTGCTAGTAACAATATCGTAGTAACTGACTCAACAGATGTAAGCGTTGACCTTAACAACTCTGTAGCAGATTCAAAGGAAATCGTTGTTGCTCAGCCTAAGACTGTTATTGTTTCTGTTGACGGTGGTAAGGCACAGTCATCAACTACTTCTGCTTCAAATTTAGGTGCTTTCCTTGCAGAATATCAGAAAGAAAACACTACTGAAAAGTACACTCTTGCAAGCCAGACAGCTTCTACACCTCTTTCAGAGGGTATGTACATTCAGCTTTCAACTATAAGAGAAGTTTCAGTTGATACTTACGAAGCTATTCCTTACGAAACAAAGGAAGTTAAAACTGACAGCCTTTATATTGGCGAAAAGAAAGTAGTTACTGCTGGTGTTGACGGCGTTAAGACTACTACTACTACTACAAAGTATGTTGGCGACCAGGTTACATCAACTGATTCTGTTACAAAGGTTACTAAGGAACCTGTTACAGAAGTTATTAATGTAGGTACTAAGGCTAAGCCAGCTCCTGTAGTTAAGCCTGCTGCAACAACTACTACAAACACTATTCCAGGTCTTTCTGTTAAGTATAAGAAGGCTATGACACTTAATGCTACTGCTTATTGCCCATGTTCTAAGTGCTGTGGTTCATACTCAAATGGTTATACAGCATCTGGTATGAAGGCTGGTTACGGTGTAGCTGCTGTAGATACAAGAGTTATTCCTTTAGGTACTAAGCTTTATGTTGAAGGTTACGGTTACTGTATTGCTGCCGATACAGGTGGAGCAATTAAGGGTAACAGAATTGACCTTTGCTACGGTACACATTCAGCTGCTTTATCATCTGGTTTTGGCCACAAAAATGTTAAGGTTTATATCATTGGTTAATTAAATTAATATTATATTTTTCCGATTTACTATAAAAAGTGATAGCATAAATTTGCTATCACTTTTTTATTTCCCATATATATAGGCTTTATGCCCTATATTTTCAATTTATATAAATCAACCTACCATTTATCTATGAAATCCATTTTTACTTAAATTTCGACCATTTACAACACTTATAGCATAAACACCTCCTAAAAATAGGAGGTGTTTATATTATTCTACTCTCTGTTCTACCCAACTTGTAAGGTCTTTCATTTCCCCTGTACCTATATTTTTATAAGATACCTTATTTTCATAAGTGCTTAAATTATAAGTTACATAGTACAATTTGCCGTTATAAAAACCTAAATATTGCATTTGAACTTTGTTAGCATCTAAATTTAAAAGCTGTTTTTCTTCCCCAGATGTTAAGTCTATAGAAGTAATTTTTCCACCATCTTGAGCTATAGCTTTTCCATTTTTAATATCCACAACATTGTGAGTACCAAGATTTATTTCTTTTACAATTTTGCTTTTTTTCAAATCAATTAACAATACAGACTCTGGATAATCCTCTACATCAGCATTTGAAAAATCTACTTTCTTTATGTAGAGAGTATCCCCTGTTATTCTTGCACATAAGTAATTTACATTTGTCTTAGTTGTTACAACAACATATTTGTCTGTGCCTTTATTTACATTTACTTTATATATTAATCTGTGAATATCATTGTTTTCATCAAAAGAAGTTTCACACACATAAGCATAACCATTTTGAGATGCTAACACCTCTAACATAGCGGTATCAGAAGAATAAATTAAGCTATCCTTTTTAGTAACTAAATCAACTTTTCTGAAACTGTGTTGCTGAGTTTTAATATTGTAAATTGTATAGTAAAGATTGCTATCGCCT
>ENA-OOXP01002235-OOXP01002235.1-human-gut-metagenome-genome-assembly--contig:-NODE-2235-length-11099-cov-2.108747_pt1 | contig 11099 bp, 8 predicted proteins | sample MGYA00241591_ERZ501351 | MGnify/ENA primary metagenome ERZ501351 (study PRJEB25962, sample SAMEA1968361) | human gut metagenome | biome: human gut; feature: human-associated habitat; material: faeces...
TCTCTGAGGTTTTATGAATGGAACGTTTGTCATTGAGCAATTCGGATATGAATTCAAGGTTGGTCATATCCTGCAGGTACCAGCGTTGTTTCACTTGCTGTGTAAGGAAGCCTACGGTACCGGCTACCAGTCCGACTACAGTGGTGGCGAAAGCGATCTGCATATTGTAAGCCATGGAAGCAATATCTCCGCTTGCCAGTCCGGCCAGGGCAGGGCCCATTGGAATCAAAGTACCCATTAATCCTAAGATAGGGCCTAGTTTGGTCAACGTTTTTGAGATTGCAAGGTCTTTGTCGGCTGCAATCTCAAAGTTAGCCAATAAACGTTGTACTTGTGCGGGAGTGTCACGGGCATCCAGTACCTGACGCATATACATAATAACGAGTGAACGCGACTTTTCCGGTAACTTGGAATTTAGTTCTCCTACTGTTTCAGAAGTTAGTTTCCCCAGTTCATTGCGGAGCAAAGCTTCTGTTTTGCGAATGGACATATACTGTCCGTAGAAACTGCCTGCAAGTAACAGTGCCCGGCAGAAGAGAATGATTAATAATACGATGACAGGAACAAGTAATCCTGTTGAAATCCAATATAAAATATCTGATATAAAGTTCATTGTTGTTGATTATTTAATAGGTAATTGATTCTTTTTATTGCTTCATGCTTTTCTGTTTGTTTCTGTTCCGAAAGTTCCACCAGACAAGACCGATGATTCCACCGGCCAGAGTGATAACCAAAACGCCTGCCAGTGCTTGCCAGTCTATTTCGCTGACACCTGCCGCCGAAGTTCTTCCGTTGACGGTGGCTACAATTCCTAGGATAGCTACCAGTGCATTAGTGAGGAAGAACAATTCGAGGCGTAATTCCTTCTCCGGTAACAAATAGAGCAATAAATATCTGCCGGAAGGAATTGCTATCAGGATAAAACCGGCATAACTCCAGGCTATTGTCTGAAAGGAAATGCCCGGAAAGGCGAATATCAGGTATATTAACCCGCTGAATAGAACCGGGAAAATCAATAATCCAGGAAACCAGCGGAGAAAGCGGTACATCACAATCATACGAGGTTTGACCGGATAATCGTTCGCCACGTGGACAGCCAGCATGGCGTAAGCCATTTGCACGCAGACCTCCACACTAAGCAATACAGCTGTATCCAACATCAAAGGTTGATTACTAAGCCAATTTGCTATCTGGGTTTTAGACTGTTCAATAGCATACGGCCACATTAATCCGGCAAACGCAGCGCAGATAGCGGCGATAACACACACCGCTATTACTTTCCAAAATGTTTGCTTCAGCAGAAAATTAAATGCTGTCAGAAGCATAAGTACAAGGACAACTGTATTCATTTTTGCTAATTACAAATTATGAGTTACAATTACATTTGGCTGCTTTTACGGCGTTTGCGTACAAAGAGGATTAAAGCAAGTAGGACAATGATAACAGCAATACCGACAGCTACATTGCTTAATGTATTTGTTTGTTCTTCAGTAGTCTGGTTCATTTCTTCTTTTTTCATCACTACTCCTTTGTCATTTCCGCTTGCTTTTGCTTCACGGATTTTGGAGATATTCTCTTTGTATTGTGCGGCTGTTGGCGTATCTGCTTTAGAAGCAATATAATCGCGTAGTTTTGCATTGTCGCAGACGAAGCCCGAACAGGACGGACGATAATTGTTGACTATCTCCGTATGTAACTTACTCAATTCTGCTACTTGTTCTTCGCTGGCTTTCCATAATCCTTTGCGGGCACTTTCGAGCATGACAGCCGTCATTTCCTCGAGAGCGGCAGGATTCTGTTGTTCAAAGTATTTCTTTACTCCCAGGTTAAGCTCGTCTTTTACATATACATTATAGATATTATCCCAAAGTTCTTTATCAATGGCGGCAGGTTTCATCACATTCCAACCGTAAGTGTTGGTGATAACTTCTGCAAATTCACTTGCGGAAGAAGCTCCTCCTTTCATTTTCTCTTTAATATAGACCGGATTGAGAATAGTCGTACGACTTTCTACACCGACAGCTTCTTTAAGTTCCTGCATTTTCATGTTATTACGATTGCGATAGTCGCTGAGGTAAGCGTCCGGATCTTTACCGGTCACATTGCGAACGGCAAGATTCATGCCTCCCATAAACTCATATACATGGTCAAGGCTTAAGGCACCCCAAGTATTGCTTTGACGTGGCTGTACTACTACATCTGTACGTGTCAATGCTGCTTCAAAAGCAAATTTTTGGAAAACTTCCCAGTTCTTTTCACTACCGTAATAAGCTCCCATATTATTGAGATAGGTAGTAGCAAGTTCCGATTCATTTTCCCAACGGTCACCGGATTCCACCATTTCCTGAATACCGGTACCGTACATACCGTTTATTCCTCCGAATATGCGGAAAGTTGAAATCTCCCGGGCGTCTTTCGGGCTCAATCCTTTTTCTGTCAATACCCGTTCAGCCTCAATTACACTTGTCGCTACTTGGTTCTCGTATTTATCATCTTTGGCACCGGCAGCCATTTCTACCGCACGGTTAATCAGGAAAAGACGGGAGGCGGAAGATGTTTGTAGACAGAGCCCGGATTACGGGAGGCGGCAAGGTCACGAAGTTGTCCGGAGGTCTGAACTACCACATCAATACGCGGACGACCCAGTTCTGCCGAAGGAATCAATTTTAAATCGCTGACACGGCCGAAAGCATCACGAACAGGTTCTACACCAAGCATATAAAGGACTTGAGCAATCGTTGCTCCCCCGGTCTCGATGAACTCGGAGGACCAGAGTGTATAGCTTACTTTCCGTGGTATAGAATCGTTATGACGTTGTTTGTACGTATCAATCGTTTGTTTGGCTAAAGCAATCCCTTTTTCCCATGCCGATTCAGTAGGAGTCGCTTCAGCGTTGATAGCGTACATATTGCGTCCGGTAGGCAATGTATTCGGATTAGCTATGGGGTCACCTCCCGGGGTAGGGGTGGTGTAGCCTCCTTTCAATGCATTCATCAGACTAGCCAGTTCTTCTTCAGGACTTGTCAAAAGTGCATTTTTATAGTTTCCTATATTCTTAATAGTGCGTTCCACTTCTGTGACTGCCAAAGAAAACTCTATATCTTCTTTGCTATACTCTTTAGGAGCTTTTCCCGGATCCATGTTAGTGCCCATTTTCTTCATGGCTTCTTTCATGCTTTCGGGAATTTTCTCATGAGGGGACTTTTCACTTTGCTGTGCAGGATGTCCTCCCATTTTCTTGTTCTTATCATCTTTATCTTGTTTGGCTGCGGCAGCCATCATCATCGCCATCATTCCTTTCGGAGCATTCCGGTCAGCTTCTATTTGGCGTGCTTTAGCCAGTTCCTGAGGAGTAATTCCGGCAGTACGGCAGATCAGTTCGTCTGTTGCCTGTGCAGGATTGGTTATCAGCTTTTCTACTAACTGGCGGGCAGGATTTAGATATTGCTGTGTAAAAAGACTCCGGTGTTTGTTGATAGCGTTCGTAGCTTTTCCACGTTGCTTGTCAAGAGCCAAAAGGCTGTATGCGATAGGTTCTGTTGCCATTGCGTAAACAGAAGAAGTAATCCGTTCCGGTTCATACGGAACACCCATAGTATAAAGTTGCCCGGTGATTTTTTCTGTAGCCAATTCTTCGGCGAAGTTTTCTATACGGGCGATTTCATCCTCTGTATAAGGCTTGTTGGTGATGCTGTCCAGACCTAAATCCCGGTGGATTCCCATTTTTACTGTCAATGCTTTGATGGCCAGCGATTCCTGCTCTTTATTCTCTTTTGCGGAGTTATTGTAAATCTTGATTTTCTCCATAAGCTCACGATAGATACCGCGCACGCTACTTTCGAGGAAAGGAGGAGTAAGGTAAGATTGCAGTGTCGCATACGAACGGCGTTTTGCCATCATTCCTTCACCTACATTTCCGATAGAATAGAGATAAAAGTGAGGAACAGCTCCGACCAGACGGTCCGGCCAGTCATTGCTGCATAGGGCAACTTGTTTTTTAGGAGTGAATTCCAAACTGCCATGTGTTCCGAAATGAATGAGTGCATCAGCTTTGAAACCGTGCTGCATCCATAAATAAGAAGCGATATAAGTATGCGGAGGAGCAGCATTCGTTCCATGAACTACCTGAAAAGAATTGTCTCCACTTCCTGCTGCATTCTGTGGCATTAACACGATATTACCGAACTGTAACCGGGCTACGCCCAAACATCCGTCCGAAGTGACCATATAGTTTCCGGGAAACTCTCCGTCGGCAGCAACGACTTCTGCATATTTTTCAGGACGAAGCGATTCTTTCACCCAGCTTTCATATTGTTCTTTTGTAATTAATTCCGGATTTCCGTTTTTCATGAACTCGTCAAAAGCTCCCTCTGCATACGAGTTGAATACTGCACCTTGTGCTTGTATCATTTTTGCAAGTTCTTGTGCATTGGCAGGAAGTCCTGACACATTATAACCTTCCTGTTTCATGCGAAGCAAGAGATTGTAGAGCGAAGGTACTACTTCCATTCCGGCAGCCGTCAAGGCATTTTGTCCCGGTCCTTTGTAATAGTAGATAGCAACCTTTTTGTCTTTATTAGGCTTTGTTTTCAGATTCAGATAGTTGTTGATAGTGGAAACGAATGTTTTCAGTCGTTCGGGAATGGCGTATGAGTGGCGTAATCCTTCTTTGTCTTCATATTGTGCAAAAAGGGCAAAGGGGCGGATAGCGCCATCTATTTCCGGTGTCACAATGCTTTGTGACATAAAACCACCGGACATACCCAACGGATCGTTTTCCCATTCATCCACAAGGCTGTTGATCGTGAGTGGGGCAAAAAGCAGAATATTCTTAGTTTTCAGATAATCTACCATTCTATCCCCCATGCGTCCGTGAGCCATATTAATAACAGCGTCAGGCTGCACTTCATCAATAAACGACATGAATCTTGTCATTGACTGAACCGGATAAACGTTGTAGCCTTCTTTTTCGAGAGCTTTGATGAGGTCGGTAGCATCTGCCATTTGTCCGGTAATTATAATTCTTCGAGCTCCTTCTTTGTAGAGGTTGTTGTCTTTCATAAATTTCTCATAGTCGGTAACTGTGAGAAATTCCAGCTCATCGTCCGGATTACTGATTCCGGCATGATACAACATATCGCTCGGCCTTTCTACCGGGTCTTCCATTTCAGTTGTGGAATATGTTTTTCCATCAATGGCTTTACGGATGTAGTTCAACATATTCCTGTAGTTTGTTTTTCCGCCATTGCTCAGATAGCGGCGTATCAGATTCTGTTGTACACTATCGAGGTTACAGATATTGTTGGTAGGATTGGTGGCCATTGATGTGTACACAGGGACACCTTTGTCTGCTGCCTGCTGTATTTGCTGACGCTGTTCTTCAACGATACGCAGTCCCATGCCGTTAACAAATACCATATCATAATTTGACAGGCGGTCGAGGTTGGCAAGCGATACTTCGCTGAGTTTGATGAATGAATTGTCATTTGCTTTCGATATGCTTCCCTGCTGTATGGTCTGGAAGTTGACGAAAGCAATCTTTGTGGCGCTGAACCAGGCATTCCAGATAGATATGCCTATCAGGACGGCTGCAACGATGCACACACCTAAGATGATTTTACTTTTCTTTTTCATTTCTCTTATTTTTAGCTTTGTATGTAGTTTTATCTTTTCTATTTTCTGAAGAACCTGTCTACGTCTAATGCAAGTCCGATGGAGAAGTTGGTTCCCCGGGTATAAGGAGAGTTTGCATCATAATAGCTTGGAACATAATTAAATATGTTGTTGACGGCCATATTCAGGCTGACTCCTTTCCAGATCCCTTGTGTCAACGTCAGGTTCCACATCGTATATCCCGGATAAGTCACTCCGGTAGTCCCTTCATCCGGATTATTGCCCACATATTTATTGGTTTCTACTTTGGATAACGCACGTCCGCTCAGGGAAAGATTGAATTGATAATTATCCCATGATTTGCCGTATTCGATACGTGCGGTCGCTGAATGTGGGCGGGTACTGGAGAATTTCATTTGTCCGTCGCGCATAAACTCGTGGAGGTATCCGTAAGAAACACGTATTCCCAGACCACAAGGATATTTGGCGGAGGCGTTGATATCCACACCGGCGATGTCTACTTTCTCTGTATTGATATATAGCTGTGCCCATCTTCCGTCAGTGTCGCGGAATGAAGTCAGGTCGATCCGGTCATTGACAAGGTTGTAATATCCTGAAACGGTAAAATTGTAACGGTTCTTGGTATATTCCGCCGAGAGCGAGAAGTTGTGGCTCGTCTCCGATTTCAGGTCGGGATTACCATAAATCATCATGGCATTTGCCATGTCGAAGTTCATATACATTTCTTTGAGGGTAGGAGAGCGGAATCCCTGTGAGTATGAGCTACGGAGGGAGCAGTTGGCTATTTTGTACATCAGTCCGATGTGCGGAGATATATGACGTACGTTAGATTGTGAGAAATAGTCGAAACGTACCCCGCTGATTACGTTGAAATGTTCGGTCGGGTTCCAGTCGAACTGTCCGAATGCATCTGCCGAGTGCATGGTATAACTTCCATTGTTGGTAAATTGATAAGACAATAGATAGTCACGCATATAATCTCCTCCTACGGTCAGAATGTTTTTATCGTTGAAGGTGTAATTGTAGAGTGCGCGTACGCTATGTTGCACATTGCTGTAATCGCGGACATCGTATTTGTATGAGGTCAGATAATCACTTTTATCATATTGGTCGAATGTATAGGCAACTTCCAGATTACTCATGATGTTGAAATCATAGTTGGCTTTCAGACCTCCGCTGAAATCACGATAACGGTCTTTGCTGTCTCCGGTCTTATCCCGTTCGCGGAAATAATAACCTCCGCGTGCAGTCAGTTTCAACTGTTCAATCGGTCTGTAAACAAGACGTTCCTTCACATTCCATGTGCGGTTTCCGAAGATGGTTGTCACATCTCCTTCCGGTACGTCGTAAGAATCGGACATTGTATGTTGCACATTCGTCTGGCTGTTGAATTTACCGGCTTTGAAACTGAAAGTTCCGCCATATCGTTGGTCGTTATGTTCACCGAAGCGGCTGTTTACATTTAAATTCCATGGGTCCTCGGAATCACGGGTGATGATGTTGATTACGCCACCTACTGCACTGGAACCATAGAGAGTAGAGGCAGCCCCTTTTACAATTTCTACCCGTTCCACGTTATCGAGGTTCAATCGGTTGTAGTCGACGTTGTTTAAAGTTTCCCCTGCCAGACGTTCGCCATCTACCAGGAAGAGTACAGAGTTTCCTCCGAATCCCTGCATATTGATAGAAACCTGCTGATCCATTGAATAGGAAAATTCAATGCCCGGCAGTTCCGATTGTAATAATTGTCCTACGTTGGTTGCATCTACCTTCTTAATATCGTCTGCTGTGATTACACGAGTGATGATAGGAGCATCTTTCAGTAATTTGGGAGTACGTGTACCTGTGACAACCACTGTTCCCAGGTCAAACTGATCTTCCGATAAGCGGAAACTTAGTCTTTTCTCTTTCCCTACAGTCAGTCTTTTTTCTTGTGGCTGATAGCCTACATACGAGGCGGTGATGAGGTATGTACCGGTTCCGGGGAGTTGTAATGTATATGTGCCGTCGACGGATGTGACGGCTCCGGTTCCTTTACCTTTGATGGAAATCGTTGCACCGGGGAGAGGTTCCCCTTCTGTATCAGTTACACGTCCGCTGATGTGATAAGTTGAGTGTTGTGCTAATGTGGTGCAAGTTGCTATAAATGAAAAAAGCAATAATGATATTATAAATGTAGGTTTCATTCTTGTTGATTGGTTTCATTGTTGTTGTCCTCGAACTCAAGCGGATACTGGAAATTGAAGTCAATATATCCTTTTATACCTCTGGCATTCATGTAGTTGGTAAAACGGATCGCTGCGTATGTATTGTCTTTCAAACGTATCAAAAAAACTTGGTTTGACATGGTGTATACCGGAGGCATCGTTGCGGTATTAACGTCCAGCCAGCTGGAAAGAACAGCATTACGGTAAGACTCTGTGTAGATAATGTTTCCGTCCATCATGCCCGACATGTCAATGGCTATTTTATCGGTTGTCCATTCATCTTCTACAAAATCTTCCGCTTTAGGCAGTTTACCTGTTGCTTTAAACTCGTCGATACTTGTGTAAGTTGTTTTGTAGGCAGCACCCTCGTTGGTTTTTATATCATAACGATGAATAGCGAAATCCCACTTGTCAGGAATTTGACTCTCATATTCCTCTCCGATTTTAACGGTAGTAACCGTACGTTCCGAAAGGTTAATGTAGGCCCATTCTGTATATTCAACAGTCTTGACTTGTGAAAAGCTATTTTCCTTGATTTCCATCTCCGTTTCGATGGGGGCATCATAAATATTTTCAAATATTCCATTACAAGCAGAGAGCGACATTGCCGCTCCCAGTACTATAGTATATTTGAAAATAGCGTTCCTGCTTCTTTTCATTGCTATTTAATCGTTTATTGTGCGCTACTTTGAGTATTACTTCCCGTAAATTCTGCTGTAATTGGCATTGGCATACTTCCCGGTGAGAAAACGATACTAACAGTGGCTGTTCCGTCTGCATTAATTGTACCGTTCAGACTTGTGCCGTTAATAGCAAGAGCTTCACCTGTAGTTTTTTGGGTATCTGCTTCAAAGGCACCCAGACTGAGCGAGTAACTACCATTGTTTGCTTTAGTAACATTGACTCTGGTAACAGTGAATTTTTCAAAGTTACTCATTGAACCTCCTGCATTATTAAACCCGCTGATTGTAACATTTACGGTACTACCTGTTGGGTTTTCAATCTTTACTTGGCAATCTGTAGTAGAGCCAACTTCTCCTCCTTGTACCTTAAGGCTCAAATTAGTTTGGTATTTATAAGTGTCTTTTATATAATAACCAACAGGAGTTTCTCCTTGTATGAAATCAATCTCCATTTTTCCCATAGGTACAGGAATATCAACATTGGCTTTCAAACTTAACACTTTAGAACCATCTACACTACCTTCTAATGTGTAGTCGTAGCTACCGCCTGTGCTGCCGCCCATAGACATGGCAACTTCACCGGAACCGCTGAAAGACTTATTAGAAGAAAGTTTTAAATTATTCAGAGTGAAATCTCCAGATCCGGATTTATATACCAAATTGATGGTACCATCTTCGTTGGCAGTGATTGTTGCTGTGGATTCATCACCCAACAAATAATCAGAGAACATATTGCATGCGCCGACTGAATAACCTTTATAAGCTCCTGCTATTTCTTTGGCAAGGTTAGGTTCATCGTCGTCGTTGTCGCTACAAGAAACGAAAGTAGAAGAAAGAGATAGTGCCATAAGGGCAACCATCCAAAAGTTTAAGATTTTCATACTTAATTTTGATAGATAATGATTAATTAAATTTCCAGCTGCAAAGTTACGGGGATATATATACGGGGGAAATACCTAAAAGAAATGAAAAAATGAGAGGCTTTAATTATATGTAGGTATTGGGAGGAGTGGATTAACTCGTTATTTTTGCAGTCTTTTACTAAATTGATGATTAAAAAATTAAAATGAGAAGAAAATGAAAGGCGGCTACAGTAGAAAAAGTGTATTGACAGGGATTACTTCTTTCCTGATTGTATTGTTTACTATGCCGTTGGGGCATGCATTAATGATTTTTATGGAGCATGTGCTCTCATCCACAGCTCTTCACTATGCGGCTTTCACGATGGGAGCAGTAGGTCTGGTGATGGTGATTATTGGAGTGTTTGCAAAAGGAGATACACGACAGACATTATGGGGATTATTCGGAGGACTACTCTTCTGGACCGGATGGGTAGAGTTTATCTACGTATATTATGCACATCGTTATGAAGTGCAACCATTGCTGAACGCTGCCGGTGAAGTCGTGACAAAACCGGAATATTTAATCATGCCTTCCTCCTTCGGCTTTTGGGTGATGTTTATGCTGATTTACATTTTCAGTATAAAAAGCGGATGCGACTTCTTTACCTATCTTCAAAAAGTCTTTTTCCGTAAGAGTACCACCACGATTGTAGTACGGCCGATGACACGTCATACCTCGATTGTTACTTTTATGGAGTTAAATCTCATCATGTGGACGAGCTATCTCGTGCTACTCTTCTGTTATGATGAGAATTTTGTCGGCGAGCATAGCCCTGTTACTGCTATAGTTGCTTTCGGCTGTCTGGCAGGTTCATTTTTTATGTTTAAACGCCTGTTGAAAATCGCTCAATGGGGATATGCCATGCGCTTTTCTATTGCTACGGTAGTAGTGTTCTGGACTTTTGTAGAAGTATTGGGACGCTGGAATATCTTTCATGAAATATGGGTAGAACCAATGGCATATACAACAGAGATGATTACGATACTTTTGGCTTTTTTAGCTCTGTTGGCATTTCTGTTCTACCAGTCTGCTAAAAAGAAGAATAGTCATAACTAAAATATAGAATCAGAAATTATGTTAGAAAAAGGATTGCAATTTATAAAGGAAGTAGTGGTCAAACCGGAAAATCTGGCAGTGGCAATGGGATCGGGTGATCTCCCTGTTCTTGCTACTCCCGCTATGGTAGCATTCATGGAAAATGCAGCTTTGTCTGCTGTTGAAGATCAACTGCCGGAAGGCAATACAACGGTAGGAGCAATGATTCAGACTACACATCTTAAACCCACTGCATTGGGAGACACGGTTCTTGTAACAGCCACACTTCTTGAGGTAGAGGGACGAAAGTTAACATTTTCCGTAGTAGCCTCTGATTCACAGGGTAAAATTGGTGAAGGAACACATATACGTTATGTGGTAGACCGGAATAAGTTTATGGAAAAACTAACCAGTCGTTAATACTGCCAAAAGTGGAAAAGGATGAACTAATCTCCGGGTAAGATGTTTTTTGTATATTAGATATAATAACAATATATAATATGGAACCTCATCATCACCACGAACATAGTCATCGGTTGACATCGCTCAATAAAGCTTTTATCATAGGCATTGCTCTGAATATAACTTTTGTCATAGTAGAATTCGGAGTAGGATTTTATTATAATTCTTTGGGGTT
>ENA-OOXP01002244-OOXP01002244.1-human-gut-metagenome-genome-assembly--contig:-NODE-2244-length-11077-cov-7.810107_pt1 | contig 11077 bp, 8 predicted proteins | sample MGYA00241591_ERZ501351 | MGnify/ENA primary metagenome ERZ501351 (study PRJEB25962, sample SAMEA1968361) | human gut metagenome | biome: human gut; feature: human-associated habitat; material: faeces...
TGGGCGGGCATTTTATGGTTTATCGTTTGCGCGCTGCAAAAGCGTTCAGAGGGCGGTGGGCTGGGGTACCAGCCGGAAGAGCATTACGGGCAGCTCGCTGTTTGCAAAATCCAGCGTAAGGATGATCGTTCCGCGCTCTGTTTCAAAAGGCATCTCCGTCTGTGTGCCGTCCGGGGCAATGCGCACAAGCGTTTTGCCTTCCAGCAATCCGGCGGGCAGCGCGAGCCTTACCCGACCGGTGGGCTGCGTCAGGCTGCCTGCGGTTTCAAAGGCCACACTCAGGTATTCCCCGTTCGTCCGTGCGGTCACATCCTCCGCAGAAAGACTGCCGCTGTTAGCCCACGCCGTTGCCGCTTCGATCATTTCCAGCTGCGCGGCGTTTTCTGCCTGCCCGCACACGGGGCAGAAGGTCAGCGTTTCGCCTTCCGCAGTGCGGAAAGTAAACTTCCGGCAATCCGTGCTGCCAGTGTGCGCGCAGCCCTGCCGCAGACAACTGGCGCTCTGAGAGCCGGTTCCGTTCGGGGACCATGCACCGAACTGGTGCCCCAGCTGATCGGTCGGGTCTGCGGTGTAGCTGTCTTTGCAGCGGCTGCAGGTAAAAACAGTATAGCCGTCTGCTTCACAGGTGGGGGCTACGGTAACAGCCTGATAATCATGGTTCAGCGCGGGCAGTTCTGTATAGGTGGTATGGTCGCAGCGGGAACAGGTTTCGTAAGCATTCCAGCCGATTTCCGTACAGGTAGGGGCTTTTGCTGCGTATTGCTTCAAATCATGATTCAGCGCGGGCAGCTCTTTGCGGGTGGTATAGTTGCAGCCGAAGCGGGAGCAGGCTTCGTAAGCATCCCAGCCGATTTCCGTACAGGTAGGGGCTTTTGCTGCGTGCTGCTCCAGAGCATGATTCAGCGCGGGCAGCTCTTTGCGGGTGGTATAGTCGCAGCGGGAGCAGGTTTCGTAAGCATCCCAGCCGATTTCCGTACAGGTAGGGGCTTTTGCTGCGTGCTGCTCCAGAGCATGATTCAGCGCGGGCAGCTCTTTGCGGGTGGTATAGTCGCAGCGGGAGCAGGTTTCGTAAGCATCCCAGCCGATTTCCGTACAGGTAGGGGCTTTTGCTGCGTGCTGCTCCAAATCATGGTTCAGTGCGGGCAGCTCCGCATAGGTGGTGTAGTTGCAGCGGGAACAGGTGTCGTAAGCATCCCAGCCGATTTCCGTACAGGTAGGGGCTTTTGCTGCGTGCTGCTCCAAATCATGGTTCAGTGCGGGCAGCTCCTGATAGGTGGTGGTATAGTTACAACGGGAGCAGGCTTCGTAAGCGTTCCAGCCGATTTCCGTACAGCTGGGGGCTTTTGCATCGTGATGCACCAAATCGTGATTATTTGGGTCTTTTTCGCCGTATTCCGCGCCGCATTTTTCGCAGGTTTTGCCTTTGGTGCAGGTGGGCGTTTCGGTACCGCCGGTATGTACCTTTAAATACGAAACATTGCCATCGTTGTGGCAGTTCTGGCATTCAGTTACATAAACCCTATGACTGTTCGAATCATATTTTCTGTATCCGAGGATCTCACGTGTCTCCGTACTCCCACAGTTTTTGCAGCGCACCGTGGTTGTTTCTGCCGCCGCTTTTAACACGATCCCCGGTATCAGGCACACCATTGCCAGCACCGTCAAACACCGGATCAGCCATTTTTTCATGTTACTCCCTCCTTGTCATCAAACCTTGTTATCCTTTCAGATCAAACTGCACGGACAGCGATGCAAGCACGGCATCTACCACCTTCCGCGCCTGGGCAAGCATATCGATCTCCGCCACAAAAGCGATGACCTGCTCGCGCTCCTGCGCGGGGACCTGCAGCGCACTCAGACTCATACTCAGATAGCGCCGTATTTTGCGCTCCAGTGTAAAGTAGGGGTCGCACCGCCGTGCCATGTAGCCGCGCATCATGCCAGCCGTGCCCAGCTCCATCTCGTAGAAATCGCACTCGGCGCACCCGGGCAGGTACGCGCTGAACGCCGCCTGCAGCTCGGCCGTGGTGCTGCGGTGGATGATCTCCGCCGTGGCGGGGAAGGTGTACGCTTCCACATAGATATCCCGCAGATTCTCGCTCAGCTCGGTCACCGCCAGCTGCAAAGCCGTCTCCACCGCGTAGAGGTACACCGGCGAGGGGGCGTTTGCCGCCAGCGGCCTTACCGCGCCGAACTGCCTGCTGAACATCATGCCGATCAGCTCGGTCAGCACACCGTCCTTGGTGCGGAAAATATTCTGGAACGACCCGGCGGAAACATCTGCTTCCTTTAAAATTTCTGCCACCTTGGTGTTCGTGTAGCCTTTTTCCAGAAAAAGCCGGACACAGGCGGTCAGGATCCGCCGTTTTGCTTCTTTGCTGTCGTATCTGCGCGCCATTGGAAATCATCCTTTTCTATAATTGGTCTCTGACCCAATTATATATTGATTTGAAAATTGTGTCAAGTAAACTTTTAAGGCCGTATTTTGGGCAGTTTGACGAGGGAGAGCTTTCTGCGGGTGCGCATCCGGGCAAAACAAAGCGCAATGGACATTGCTGTTATCCGCTGCCGCAGCCAGACAGTTCGCGGCAGCAAAAAAGAGGCCACCGATCGGGGTGACCTCTTTTCAGCGTATTTTCAGCGTAAATCCCGCAGCAGGCGAACCCACCATCTCCATGACGGCTCTTTTGGAGTTGCTCTTTGCGTAAGATTGCAAGATAAATCTTATTTCTGACAGAAAGAGCCGGACCCGTGCAACGAGTCCGGCCCTTTCTGTGCTTTGGTTGGATCTTAAGCAAAGTTATGGTAAATGAAGAAGTTGGCTTTGGGAGTTTACAGCAGGCTCAGTGCTTCCTCGTCTGCCACAAGGATGCAGTCCGGATGCAGCTGCAGGATGCTGCCGGGGCAGGCAGGGGTCACAGGGCCGGTCACGGCGTCCTTGACGGCCTGTGCCTTGGCTTTACCGTTGGCTACCACCAGCACCTTGCGTGCCTGCATGATGGTCTTGATGCCCATGGTGTATGCCTGTTTGGGGACAAGGGCCTCGTTGCCGTCAAAGAAGCGCTTGTTGGCTTCGATGGTGGTGGGAGCAAGGTCGATGCAGTGGGTCTCCAGCTCAAAGGCTTCGCCCGGCTCATTGAAGCCGATATGACCATTGGGGCCGATGCCCAGCAGCTGCAGGTCGATGCCGCCCAGCTTGTGGATGATACCGTTGTAACGGGCACACTCAGCGGCGGTGTCCAGATTGGTGCCGTCCGGCAGGTTGGTCTTGGCCGGGTCGATATTCACCTTGCTGAACAGGTTCTCATTCATGAAATACCAGTAGCTCTGGGGATGCTCCTTGGGCAGGCCGCGGTACTCGTCCAGATTGACAGTAGTGACCTCGGAGAAATCCAAATCGCCTTTGTTGTACCAGTCCACCAGTTGGGCATAAGTGCCCACCGGGGTGCCGCCGGTGGCAAGACCCAGTACACAGTCCGGCTTCATGATGACCTGTGCGGAGATGATGTTGGCCGCTTTGCGGGACATATCCTGATAATCTTTTGCGCGGATGATCTTCATAATAACGCTCCTTTTATAGTACCGTTACGCCTGCGTTCCGGCAGGCCTGTAAAAATTCTACGGGCAGCTTTCCGTCCGAGATCACAATATCAATATCGGACAGCTCGCAGATGTGGAATGTACTTTTCAGTCCGATCTTGGAGGAATCCAGCAGCACGGCTTTCTGCTCACAGTCACAGCGGCGGAGCACGGTCTGCTTGAGCCGTGCTTCATCCTCCACGCCGCAGGTAAAACCGGTTTCCGGGCTGTAACTGGTCACGCCCAGCAGCAGCAGATCAAAGTTGATGCCCTCCATCGTCTGGATGCTCTGTGCACCGCAGACGCTCAGGCTGAACCGGTTCAGTCTGCCGCCCGGCAGGGATACATTGGGCTTTTCCAGCTTTGCCAGCTCCATGGCGCAGCTCAGGCCGCTGGTGTAGATGAGCATGGGCTGATCCGGGATGCACCGGGCCACTGCTGTGGCGGTGCTGCCGGAATCCAGAAACAGGGTGGTGTTGGGGCGCAGCAGAGCAGCGGCTTTTTCGGCAATGATCTGCTTTGCTTCGGCATTGCGGGCGGCACGGCGGCTCAGCAGGTCGTCTGTGCCTACCACCTGCTCCACCGACTTGACACCGCCATGCACCCGCACCACACGGCGGGCTTCATCCAGTGCTTTCAGGTCGGTGCGCAGGGTCATTTCCGAAACGGAAGGGAAAGCTTCCTTGAGCTGGGCAAAGCTAATGCTGCCTTTGCGGTTCACCAGCTCCACGATTTGATTGCGGCGTTGTTCCATGGGGGATTCCTCCTGTCTGCGTTTGTCCTGTCCCATGGCACGTTCTGCTTAGTCCTCCGGGTTGAAGTTTGCCAGCAGATATTCCTCTGCTTCCGGGCACCACAGGCCGTTGTGGGCATCCACGATGTCAGCCAGTGCGGTATAGCGGGGGTCGTTGTCCTGTTCGCCCTTGGCACGCAGATCGGTCAGGGCGATGAGGGGCATGGTCAGGTGGGTGTAGATCAGCTTTTTGCCGCCGGGGATCTTGGGCAGGTTGAGGGTGGTCTCAGCAGCGGCGTTCAGACCGCCGATGTGGGTGACCATCACAGCCGGATCGATGCGCTTAGCGGCGGTCAGTTCCAGCGACTCGATCATGTCGGCGGTATTACCGCCGGTGGTGCCCATGACATGGGTAGAATTGTAGTGCACATCGTAGAAGTTCATCTTGGCGCTGAACTGCTTGTCGGTGGGGCCTGCAAAGAAGTTCAGGCAGCCGTCACGACCCAGTACAGCACTGGACAGCTCCACCACCGGCGCGATGGGGGCGTAGCAGAACACATCATCAAAGCCGGTACCGCCGGTCAGCTTCCGCAGCTCGGCAGCGGGGTCTGCCATGTTGGCGGTATTGACGAAGTACAGGTCGATGCCGTCCTTCTCCTTGACCTCCTTCGGGGGGAAGAGGGACTCCGCACGGGCCAGACGATCCTCGTTGATATCGGTGACCACCACCATGCCGGGGCGCACATCACGGTGCAGTGCGTAGGTCAGAGCACCCAGGCCCATGGGGCCTGCACCGGCCAGAATCGCCAGCTTGCCACCCTTCTTGATGCCCATATCGTGATGGTACACACCCATCTTGGTGTGGTAGGCGGCGTTGAAAGCACCGATGGAGCAGCTCATAGGCTCGGCCAGAGAAGCCTCGTAGTAAGCACGGCCCTTGTACTCCAGCAGGCAGCCCAGTTCCATGACCTCGGCAGGGATGATGCAGTAGGTGGCGTCGCCGCCGAAGAACTCGTAGGAGTAGCCGGGGCTCCACATGGTGCCCTTGTAGTTCAGGGCGGGCTGCAGGGTGAACTTCATGCCGGGCTTGAACTTGTCCTGATGCGCCTTGCCCACCTTGACGATATCACCGGCGAACTCGTGACCCATGATGGCGGGGTGCTCGGCTACATCCGGATGCACACGCTTGTGCGCAGTGCCTCCATCAGCCGGGGCGTTTCGATCAGCTGCCCGCTGACATTCTGCATGACCTCCACCGGGACGCCGTTCCCGTCATCCGGGGCCAGCAGCACCAGTGCCCCCAGCACGATGCGCCCCGGCTCATAGACCGGCGGCTGTGCCTGCAGATAGCCCAAGCGGCAGTCCTTTACCGCACTTGTCCTGCAATGGAGCAGCAGGGCATACAGGGATTTGATGTAGGTATCGCCCAGCGTTTCACGGCGGCGAAGCTGCTGCTCCACCAGCCGGGCGTCCGCTTCCTGCGGGCAGAACAGCTGCGCCGCTGCATGGATGAGGGCAGCGCGGCTGCCGGGAACCTTGACGGGCTGGATGGTCAGATGTTCCAGCAGCCCGGTCATGGACCGGGTCAGGCGCGCATAATACTGCAACTTGGAGCCTGCACAGGCTGTATCCTGCACGGGCTGCACCGCCGGTTCCGGTTCTGCGCGGTTCTGGCTGTACCGCGTGATAGCGTCCTTCAGCACGGCACGGTCTGGCTCCAGCAGGGAAGGGCTGATGCACACCGCCGGGTAATCCAGTTCCAGCGGCACGGTGGAGATAATGAAGTCGATTTTTCTCCGACGCAGGTCGGCAGTGTTCAGCTCCCGCACCGAGCAGCACCCCTCTACCTGCAAAGAGGGAAACTCGTTTCCCAGCCGGGAAGCCAGAAAGCGGCTGGAACCCATGCCCAGCGGACAGGCCACTACCACCCGCAGCCGCAGCCGGAACATGGCATTCTGTTCCAGCACTGCGCCAAAGTGCATGGCAAGGTAGGCCGCTTCGTCGTCCGAGATGGCGGGCAGAACGAATTGCTGCTGCACCGCATCACAGGCGGCGCGGGTGGCTTTCCACAGGCCGGGGTAGGCGGTGCGGATGGTGTCCAGCTGGGGGTTTTCGGTACGAATGTTCTGCTCCACCCGCAGCAGCATGGGGCGCAGGTGGCAGTACAGGTCATCCCGCAGGGAGGTGTAACCGGAAAGGTCTGTGTGCAGCGCCTTTTCCATTTCCCGGATAAGGGCGGCTTCCAGATTCCGCAGTTCCATCTCCTGCGCACTGCCCCAAGGATCCTCTGCGCCCAGATAAGCAGCGAGATAAAGTTCCAGATACTGCGCTTCCTCAGGCGGCAGGGTCAGCCCGAAGGCGCGGTTCAGCGCCGCCACCAGCCGGGCAGCATGATTGCCCGCCGGGCGCAGCCCTCTGGGGGCGCTGCCCTTGTCGCCGCCCTGCCGCAGCTGCTGAATGGTCAGGGTGCAATGGATCGCCAGCGCCAGAAAGCCTGCATCCGGCAGATGGAGCTGTTCTTCCTGTTCAAACTGCTGCAAAGCCGCCCAGACCTTTTCGGCCGTTTTTGTATCCAGCAGGGTCGAGAAGATCTCGTTTTCCGGCATCCGTCCGCAGAGCACCTCTGCCAGTTCCTTTTCCGGCATACTGCTGCGCAACAGGGCAGACACCACCCTCCGGTAGGAAGAAGCATCCCCCTGCAGCCAGACCCCCACGCCGGGGCGGCGGAACATCTCCACCCGGTAGGGGTGTAGCTTGGTCTCAAGTTCATCCAAGTCTGCAGACAGCGTGCTTTCCGAAACGCCAAGCGCCCGTGCCAGTACCGCTGTTTTGCAGGGCTCCTGCTCGCTGAGCAGCCTTGTCAAAAGCTGCTGCCGCCGCTCTGCGCGGGAAAGTTCTTTCCTGTCGCCGCTGTTCAGCTGGGTGCGCAGTGCGTCTCGCCGCTCCGGCGCTTCATCCAGCAGCAGACCCTTGCCGGGATTCCGCACAAAATGCGCCCCGGCAGCCTGCATCCACTGCTCCACAGCGGGCAGCTCCCGCAGCACGGTGCGGCGGCTGACCCCGATGCTTTCAGCCAGCGCCGCCGCCGTCACCCAGCCCTGCGGAAGGCTGAGCAGCTGCTCGATCAGCTTCCGTGCATTTGCCGACAGTTCCTCACGATACACCGCACCCATGTTGCTTCTCTCCTTTTCCCAAAAGTTACCCATTGCTTCTATTGTAGCATAGTGCCACCCCGTCTGCCAGCCCCCAACGCAGAAAAGAAGTTGTGTGTTTTTTGTCACCATTGCCCGGTGACAAAAGCTTCCTTGTTCCCGTCTTGTATCCCGGCGCATCAGCAAATATGCACAAATCACCCGCGCATCCATTGGAAATGTTGCCGTATCAGCCCACTGGTGTCACCATCCTCCGGTGACAACCCCACCGCTTGTCACCATTGAAATCCGGCGCAGTATCGGCTAGAATAGTGCCAGAACGAAACGAAAGCTCCTCCGAACAACCGTCCGCAGGCCGCAGCTCCCATGCCACAGGAGCTGCACCGCCTGCCTTTCAAGTGAAAAAGGAGAGCTACAAATGAAAAACGCTGTTTCCCGCTTTGGCAAGTTCCTCAGCGGCATGGTCATGCCGAATATCGGCGCATTCATCGCGTGGGGCTTCCTCACTGCTCTGTTCATTGAAGCGGGCTGGTTCCCCAACGAAAAGCTGGCCAGCATGGTCTCCCCGATGCTGACCTACCTGCTGCCCATCCTCATTGCAGGGCAGGGCGGCAAGATGATTGCAGGCGACCGCGGCCGTGTCATCGCCGCCATCGCCGTGGTGGGCTGCATCTGCGGCTCGGACTACACCATGCTGATGGGCGCCATGGTCATGGGCCCTCTGGCCGGCTGGGTCATCAAGCAGTTCGATAAGAAGGTGGAAGGCCATATCCCCGCCGGTTTCGAGATGCTGATCAACAACTTCTCCATCGGCATTCTGGGTATGCTGCTGGCCATCCTCGGCTACTACGTCATCGGCCCGTTCATGACCGCCATCCTCACTGTGCTGACCGCCGGTGTGGACTTCCTTGTGGCACACAGCCTGCTGCCGCTGGTGTCCATCTTTATTGAGCCTGCCAAGGTATTGTTCCTGAACAACGCCATCAACCACGGCATCTTCAGCCCCATCGGTGCAAGTCAGGCTGCTGAGACCGGTCGTTCCATCATGTATATGCTGGAAGCCAACCCCGGTCCCGGTCTTGGTGTCCTGCTGGCCTACTGCTTCTTCTGCAAGGACGACACCACCCGCCAGTCCGCTCCCGGTGCTGTCATCATCCACCTGCTGGGCGGCATCCACGAGATCTACTTCCCCTACATCCTGATGAATCCCGTGATCATCATCGCCCCCATCGTGGGCAACTTCTGTGCCATCCTGTTCTACTCTATGACCGGTGCAGGTCTGTCCGGTCCTGCTTCTCCCGGTTCCATCATCGCCTACATGGCAATGGCTCCCCGGGATTCCATTCTCACCGTTCTGCTGGGCGTTGTCATCGCCGGTGCTGTTTCCTTTGTTCTGTCCTCGGTCATTCTGAAAGCGACCTCCGGTCACACCAAGAGCCTGACCGACGCCCAGAACGAAATGAAGGAGATGAAGGCACAGGCTAAGGGCGAGATCCCCGAGCCTACTGCCGTAAATGTCGGCCAGATCCGCAAGATCGTCTTTGCCTGCGATGCCGGTATGGGTTCCAGCGCCATGGGTGCTACCAAGTTCCACAACCGCATTAAGGCGGAGCGCCCCGACTTGACCGTGACCAACTCCAGCGTGGATACCATCCCCGCCGACGCGGACGTAGTGGTCTGCCAGCGCGTTCTGGCTGACCGCGCCGCCAAGTGCGCCCCGCAGGCACAGCTTGTTACATTGGATAACTTCCTTGCAGATCCGCATCTGGACGCATTGTACAACGCACTGACCTCCACTTCCCCGGCACTGGATGCCAAGGCCGAAGCTGCCGCCAACGAGGAGATCGTATCCGACCTGCGCAATGCAGCCGTAGCCCCTCTGGCGGCTGCCGTGACCGAGGCTTCCAAAGCCAACGGTTCCGTGATGAAGATCCAGGCGGAGGACATCCAGCTGGGTCTGCCCTCCGTCACCAAGGAGGAGGCCATCCGTGCCGCCGGTGCGCTGCTGGCAAAGCGGGGCTATGTGGATGACAGTTACGCCGATGCCATGGTGGAGCGCGAAAAGCTGGTGAGCACCTACATGGGCATGGGCGTAGCCATTCCCCACGGCACCAGCCAGAAGAAGGGCACCGTTAAAAAGTCCGGCGTTGTCCTGCTGCAATATCCGCAGGGCGTGGACTTCGGCGATGAAAAAGCCTACCTCGTGTTCGGCATTGCCGGTGTCGGCAACGACCATCTTGACCTGCTGGGCAATGTCTGCGAGATCCTTGAAGACGAGGATGCGCTGGAACAGCTCAAGACCACTTCCGATATGAACTATGTGCTGGAGCACTTACAATAACGATTCCAAAAAGGAGAGATTTTTATGAAGAGCATCGATATCACCATTCAGGACAAAGAAGGTCTGCACGCCCGTCCCGCCGGTATCCTGAGCAAAGCTGCCAAAGGCTTTGAGAGCAAAGTCACTATGACTAAGAACGGCAAAGTCGCCGACATGAAGAAGATCTTTGCCGTAATGGGTCTGGCCGTGAAGTGCGGCGAGACCGTGACCATCGCCGCCGATGGCCCGGACGAGGATGCCGCCATCGAAGAATTGACCAAGCTGTGCAAGGACGCATGACTTCTCCCTCCGTCTATGACCATTCTGCATAAATACTGCTGACGCAAAACCGCTCCGGGCAGAACGTTCGGAGCGGTTTTACTGTCAGTATGCGTTTTTCATCACCGTGTTTTCCAGAAAGCTGAAAAACACATCGTATTCATTTGGGGTCAGCATTTTGGGAGAACTCATGATCACAAGATCATGCCCGTGGTTTCCCACATGATAGGGTGGATGAGTGTGAGAATAGGGGTTTTCCAAAACCCTCTTGACGAATTTCACATACAGTAGTATTTTTCCTGTAAATCCCACCGTCTTTGTGGATTGGTTTGAAACCACCCACAAAATGTGGTCGTGTTCATTTTGAACACAGGCACAGAAAGTGGTCGGTTATCACCGTGAGACCCACCACTTCCGTGAGGAAAAGTCCACGAAAGAACTTACCGTCCCGCAACACACCCGATTCATTTTGCCGCTTACTTCACCCGACAAAATCCATCGCTGCGCTGCGTGGGCGGTATTTTTCTTTTATGGTCACTTGTCGGGGCGGAGGCCCCTCCATCTTGCTAACGCAAGACCGTTCGGTCGCTCAAAAGCCCCACTGGGGCTTTTGTTGCTGCGCAAACGCGGCATTTTGCTTTCCGAAGAAACAAAAAATCCGAACCCTTCTCCTATTGAGAAAAGGTTCGGATTTTCATTATTTGGTGCGATGGAAGGGACTCGAACCCCCGGCCTACTGATTCGTAGCGCACACCGGGCGATTCCCTCAATTTTTGGAAGTTACGTTTTAACGTCATTTCTATGCGATACATCGCAGGTTTTGAACTTCGAGTTTCTGCACCCTTTGTCCGATTTTGCAACGATTTGCACCCTTTGCACGTTTTGAAACCGTGCAAAAACCGTGCAGAAACCGTGCACTTACTCTCAGACAAATGAAAAATCGACTTATCCGACAACGGCTTGACGGCATTGGTTCGAGTGACCGCACACCAAAAATCAAGTCTTGGAGGATAC
>ENA-OOXP01002256-OOXP01002256.1-human-gut-metagenome-genome-assembly--contig:-NODE-2256-length-11037-cov-2.914679_pt1 | contig 11037 bp, 9 predicted proteins | sample MGYA00241591_ERZ501351 | MGnify/ENA primary metagenome ERZ501351 (study PRJEB25962, sample SAMEA1968361) | human gut metagenome | biome: human gut; feature: human-associated habitat; material: faeces...
GGCGGTTTTTTCAGCTATACCATTTCATGAAGCATATCTACAATCACTTCTCTGCAATGAGCTCCGAGATGCTTTTGTTCCTCTTTACTGAGTGCTGCCGGATCAATAGGAGTGCCGTATCGGATAACCACATGCCTCTTTTTGACCCATGGAAGGTGATCCTCGAATATTTCATTTGTTCCCATGATTGCCATTGGCACTATCTTGCATTTGCTCTTTGTGGCAATCTTGAAAGTACCTTCTTTGAAAGACTGTACCTCTGTCAGGTCATCTTTGTTTTTGCAGCGTGTGCCCTCAGGAAATACACATATGCTGATGCCGGATTTGACCTGATCTATGGCTGCAAGCACGACCTTTAGTCCCTGCTTGATGTCATCCCGGTCCAAAAACAGGCAGTGCAGGCGCTTCATCCAGAGACCCAGTACCGGTATTTTTGTGATGCTCTGCTTTGAGATGTAGCCGGTCAGGCGTGGACATCTGGAGTAGGTGATTATGATGTCAAAGAAACTACGGTGATTTCCTATATATAGTACAGCCTCGTCCTTTGGCACATTTTCCTCCCCTATAAATTCAATGTCTGCTCCACTTAGGAATATGATGACACGGAAAGCCCACTGTACCAGGCGAAGCTGTGCCATATCGGCCCATGCCGGGGAAAATTTGTGTATTATCCACATGGCTCCGAGCACCGGAAGACCGAGCAGCAGATAGAAAAATACGAATATTACGATTAAAACTGAACGCATATTTGACCTCTCTTTTTCATAATATAAAATGTAATGTAACTATTCAGAACCATTGAGAATAAAAAAGCTGATGCGTCATGCTTGCATGTAAGCAACAGCTTTTTGGTTCTAAAGGTGGTTTCGAATAATTACTGATATTATATCATATCATAAGCGATATGATAAGAAAGAGAGGAAAAAATGTCAGAAAAATTGAGGAAATTTCTGGTGATGGCTGCAGGTGTGCTTGTTATATTGGAAACGACAGTGATTTCGGGCTGCCGCGCAAATATTTCAGGCACGGAGAGTGACAGGATGGTTGAGTACACGGTGATTTGCGGGGATGAAATCCCGGAGGAGTTTAAAAAGCAGATAAATGAAAACAAGGCAAAGGCGATGAAGCTGACGTACAAGGATGATGAATATTTATACATAGCGGAAGGCTTTGGCACAAAGGAGACAGGTGGCTACAGTATTACGGTTAACCAGTTTTATGTTAAGGATAAGGCAATGTATTTTGATACGCGTCTGATAGCCCCAGATAAGGGCGAGAAGGTCAGCAATCAGGCGAGTTATCCGTATATAGTAATAAAGACGGAATTGAGTGAAATGCCTGTTGTGTTTGAGTGAAAATTTCGTAAATTGTGTTAAAAGTTGCGAAAAAACTGACAATCAGTACTAATGCCCTATTGCTATCACTGCGATACTTTGCTATAGTAAAGTTACTAGATATTGTGGTGACATATTTATATATTCAAATATATTGATTGATATAATTGTTGATTAATTTGACCTGTTTTATATTTATACAGAGATTGATTTCATATATATGACACCGTCGTTACAATACTGGTTACCATGAGGACTATAGTTATGTGCCAGTGGGCATACCCACAATAAGGAGGCTTAAAATGGAACAGACAGAAATTAGAAAAGTCAGAGCATCGATTCACCAGCAGTGTGGCAACAGGGTAAAAATCCAGCAGGATCTTGGCCGCAACAAGGTTGACATCCAGGAGGGTGTTATTCAGCAGGCATACCCAAGTGTGTTTACGGTTCTGATAGATGATGAGTTTGAGCAGAATCCGCCACAGCTCTTATCTTTCACCTACACTGATGTGATTACAAAAGATATAAGGATGCAGCTTTGCTAGTATCATGAAGTAAAGATGTTGCATCTTTATTATAATGATCATGAATTTAAATATTTGCATCTGCATAAAGTTACTCCATCTTGAATATGTATTTTATATACATATTTGAAGTGGGGTATTTTTTATGGAGTTAATTACACAAAAAATCAGACAATGCATAGAAAAGGTAAAGGATATGTCGCAGGTTGGCTTCGACAGGGATTATGTCATAAAGGACAATAAGCCTGATGTTTCCAAAGTGGTTTGTCAGAACGGGCAGGTAAAGCTTGACGAGATAAAAGCGTCAGGCGAGAATATCTGGCTGAGTGGAAGCATTGAATTTGAAGTGCTGTATACGAGAGAGGAAGTTTTTGAAGGCGATGAGCCGGAGGAAAATATCGGCGGAAACAGAGTGGAGCATATAAAGGATGCAATACCGTTTCAGGAGAAGCTTGTGCTTCAAGGAGTCTGCGAGAAGGATACAGTTCGTGTGTATACCGGGCTTGATGAGCTTACGGTTGGGGTTATCAATTCGCGAAAGCTCTCGGTCAGAGGCATTATAAGCGTGGAGCTTTATGGAGAGAGGGAAGAAAATCTTGAGGTTGCACAAAGGATTGATGACAAGGATGTGGAGCAGCTTATGGGGCAGATGAAGGTGCTTAAGCTTGACAGTGTTGTAAGGGATATTGTCAGAATTAAAAATGTCGTCACTTTGCCAAAGACCAAGCCGAATATATGCAAGCTCATATCAAGTCTTGTTGATATGAGAAATCTGGAGTATACATACGAGCGTGACCATATTACACTGACAGGCGAGTGCCATGCGTGTATAGTGTATCTGAGTGAAGAACAGGAAATTTGTTGCTTTGAGGTGCAGGAGGGATTTTCAAATGAAATACGCTGCGAGGGTGATGATGCCGGAAATATTGCCTGGCTTCGCACACAGCCTGCCATGCATCAGGTTGAGGCGGAAAATGATTACGACGGAGAGCTCAGGCAGCTTTCGATTGAGGCAGCGCTTGCGGTGGATGGAAAGGTCTGGAGTGAGGAAACAGTAGAGGTGCTCAATGACATGTACAGCGTATCATGTCCGGTAAAACCTGTGTTTGAAAAGATGAAGGTATGCAGCCTTCTTATGAAAAATGACACAAAATGCCGTATTTTGGAGCAGTTGTACAGAGAAAACAGCAAAAAGAGAATTTTAAGAATATGCGGTACAAAGACGCAGGCCGCTATTGCACAGATAAAAAATGCAGACACAGGAATTATTGTGTCAGGTGTATTGCAGGTGAACTGTGTGAATATTGTGGAGGATGATGGCTGTCCGATAGAGATGCATACAGACTCTGTGCCGTTTGAACAGTTTGTTGAGATACCCGGCATGGATGCCAACACCTGCTGCGAGGTAAATCTGCAGGTAGACCAGGTGCAGGTCAATCTACTCGACAACAGCGAATATGAAATTAAGGGTGTTGTCAGCATAAACGCTATTGCCCTGCAGCAGGATGAAGTGTCAGTCATAACATCGGTGGAGCAGGAAAAAATAGCGTCTGATACTGAAGAGGAAGCAGCTCTGGTTGGCTATATAGTGCAGAAGGATGATAAAATGTGGGACATTGCAAAAAGATACCGCACCACTGTTGAAAACATAATGGAAATAAACGCTCTGACCTCAGATAGCATCAAACCTGATGATAGACTTATAATAGCGCGCATGTGAATCATAAATTAGTGGCAAAATACCTTTTGACCTTTTAATCATATCATTATATAAAATGTGGAAAATTCTGTAAATTTACAAAAAGATGTGGAAAAAAGATTCATTTTGTGCGATAATATATCCGAATGTATATTGAACATAAATTGTGGAAGGAAAGGTCAATCTGACCGTCGTATTACAGGAGGAATAAAATGAATCAGAAATGGACACGTGCTATATGTACTGTGTTAACATCGGCACTCGTTTTTACAGGACCGGCAGTAGAGGGCACTACATTTAGCGGATACATAAACAGTGGACTTGAGAAGGTATATGCCAAGACACAGAAGCAGAAGGATGCAGAGAAGAAGAAGTCACAGGCTGAGCAGGATCTCAAGGATAAGAAGAATGAGATTAATGGTCTAAAGGATCAGCAGCAGACTACTGCTGATGATATAAAGAATAAATCCGCAAAGCTTGATGAGATTCTTGCAGCACAAAAGAAGCTTCAGAAAGATATCACAAGCAAACAGGCAGAGATAGAGCAGAATCAGAAGGATCTTGCAGCAGCTCAGGAAAAGCAGCAGGAGCAGTATGACGCCATGAAGAAGCGTATACAGTTCATGTATGAAAACAGCGCTGAGGACAATATCTGGACAGCAATTATTGAGTCAAATGGTATCACAGATATGCTCAATCGTATAGAGTACGTGTCAGATGTATATGATTCGGATCGTGCTCTTATGGATTCTTATCAGGCAGCAGTTGAGCAGGTGAAGGAGATTGGTACTAAGCTTGACAAAGACATGAATGAGCTCACAGCCATGCAGGATGACTATGAGAAGCAGCAGGCAGATGTCGAGGCGGCTATAGTAGCTCTTGAAAATCAGAAGGAGCAGTATGCAAGCCAGATAGCTCAGGCACAGCAGCAGGCAGATAATTATCAGAATATCATTACGGCACAGGGCAAAATCATTCAGGAGCAGGAAGCAGCGGCAGCCGCTGCCAGAGCGAACAGCTCATCAAGCAGTCCAAGCTATGATGGTGGTGGAGCCGGTAAGGGCGGAAGTATTGCCAGTGACTATGCAGCAGGCGGTGGAAAGAACCCGGGTGCTTCAACAGGAGTTTCAGGAAGCTCTGTAGTATCATACGCTATGCAGTTTGTGGGCAATCCATATGTATGGGGTGGAAACAGTCTTACAAACGGTGTAGACTGTTCAGGCTTTGTACATGAGGTATATGCACATTTTGGTATCAGCACACCGAGATATTCACAGGCATTTAAGTCTGTGGGACAGGCCGTATCCTTCGATAATATACAGCCGGGAGACGTAGTGGTATATCCGGGACATGTAGCTATATATGCAGGTGGTGGTGTTATAGTGGAGGCACAGTCCACAAAGGCAGGAATCACAGCAAACAGAAGCGTACAGTGTCATACAATACTTGCTATACGACGTCTTGTATAGGATGGTTAGGAGCCGATAAGTATATTTATTATACTTACCGGCTCTTTTTATTTTTACCACAAAGAGCTGAATGGTTACCAATAAAGTAAGGGCGTAAGATGCGGACATGCCACGACCCAATGTTAGTAACCGGCAACAAACTCATTGTAATAAATAATAGCAATTTCCACCCATAAGGTGTATTATAGAGATAGACGGCACCAATTCGCACAAAACGAACTAGCAAGCCTGTAAATAAAGTAAGAAAAGCAGGAGGAACAAGCCATGCAGATGGAACAATTACAAAAAGACATGATTGCAGCAATGAAAGCAAGAGACAAGGTAAGAAAGGATGCTATATCCTCACTTGTATCGGCAGCCAAAAAGGCGGCAATAGATGAGGGCTGCAGAGACAATATACCGGAGGAGCTTGTCAACAAAGTCATCCTTAAGGAAATGAAATCCGTGAAGGAGCAGATTGACACATGCCCTGCCACAAGAACAGATCTGCTTGATGAGTACAATACCAGATATGCAATCTTTGAGGAGTACGCTCCTGCAATGATGTCGGCAGAAGAGGTAGAAAAGGAGCTCACAGAGCAGTTTTCGGATGTAATTGCAACAGGAAACAAAGGACAGATAATGAAGGCAGTCATGCCGCATTTCAAGGGCAAGGCTGACGGAAAGGTCATAAATCAGGTGGTTGCAAAGCTTTGCGCAAAATAAGAAAACACATAACAACAATCATACTTGCAGTGCTGGCTGTCATAGCCGGCGTGTATGCATATAATTATCATGATATGAAGCAGAATATTGTATACAATGAGCATCTGGATGACGTGGCTGTCATCGTGAATGGGAAAGAGCTGACATTGCGCGATATGGCATTTTATGTGGCATATGAGGAGATGAATGTCGAGAAGCAGGCTCTTGTGTATGATTCCGATAATCCAAACAAGTATTGGAATATCCACACAAACGGTGAATTTGTCCGTGTTGCAGCGCGTAAAGCAGCTATGTCCATGGCCATTCACGATGAGATTTTTTATGAGATGGCCAAAAAAGAGAGCATTACACTTACTGACGACGAGAAAGCAGCTTTGAAAAATTCCGAGAAGGACTTCTGGTATGATTTGTCTGATATAGATGGTGCAAAGAAGCTTGGAGTCGAAAAAAAGGATATTTATTCGTCCATGGAAAAGTCTGCAATAGCCCGGAAATATCAGGAAATATATGCAGGGCTTGACAATGCAGATATAACGGATTATGATTTCTCGGGAGGCAGATATGAGAAGCTGCTGGAGAAAAATAACTATAAAATAAAAGAAAAAGTGTGGAAAAGAGTCGATATGGGAAACGTTACTCTTGATCACTAGAAAGAAGATTTTATGTCAACAAAAATTGGAAGAAATGACCCTTGCTGGTGTGGCAGCGGAAAGAAATATAAGACCTGTCATGCGGCATTTGATATGAAGCTTGAAAAGCTTGCTGAGGCACATCATAAGATACCGAGCCATTCAATCATCAAGACACCTGACCAGATAGCGGGAATCAAGGAGAGCGCCAAGATAAATGTCGCAGTGCTCGACTACATAGGAGAACATATCCACGAGGGTATGAACACAGCAGAGATTGATAAAATAGTCTATGATATGACCACCAGCATGGGTGGCATCCCTGCACCGCTCAACTATGAGGGTTATCCTTACAGCGTATGTACATCAGTAAATGAGCAGGTTTGTCACGGATTTCCTTCAAAGGACGTCATCTTAAAGGATGGTGACATCATAAATGTAGACTGTTCTACAATTTTAAACGGATATTTTTCAGATTCATCAAGAATGTACTGTATCGGAAATGTAAGCCCTGAAAAGAAAAAGCTCGTTGAAGTCACAAAGGAGTGTGTGGAGCTTGGACTCAAAGAGGTAAAGCCGTGGGGCTTCCTCGGAGATATGGGACAGGCGGTGCACGACCATGCATTTGCAAACGGTTACACAGTAGTGCGTGAAATCGGTGGACACGGAGTGGGACTTGAATTTCACGAGGATCCGTGGGTAGGCTACAACACCAAGCGCGGCACCGACATGGTCATGGCACCCGGCATGATATTTACCATCGAGCCAATGGTCAACATGGGCAAGGCCGATATCTACGTAGATGACAAGAACAACTGGGAAGTATACACCGATGACGGACTTCCATCAGCCCAGTGGGAAATCATGGTACTCGTCACAGAGGATGGCCATGAGGTACTGAGCTGGTAAAACGGTAAGTATTACGAGAGTGCCTTTATAAAAGGATATTATTTCATAGGTGATAACATTATGAAGGGCGTGTGAAAAACGAAGTTTTTTTCACACGCCCTTTTGTATAACAATAAGATAAGCAACTTGATGGTTAAGCCCTGTCCGGGCGCAGAAACGCCCTCTCGGAAGCGTTAGCTTCGGGAGAGCATTTCTGCATCCACGGACATGGCTTATAAACTCATAGTAGATTGCTTCACATAAGTACTCTAAATTTACCGGAGAGTATGCAGTGTGTTCCGAAGAAAAATATAAACTGCCACGGCGTTCCATAAAATGTGGATGCGACAATTCATAGCAAACTATCAATAAACTATCCGCAAATGATGCCGTGGCTGATTTTATATTTTTCTGAGGAATATACTGCATGCTAGGCCGGTCTTCACAGCCTGAATATGCGAAGCACCATGATAGCGAAGCCCCTATAAACTTGTATTCACCCCATTTATGGTCGCATTCTCATTCTCCCTCATAGGAATGACGAGACACTTCTCCCCATTGATGACCTGCGCATGAATCTGAGAAGCCTTCTCCGGCTTTACATGAAGCACCACATCATAGGTCTTAATTTGGGCAGTGTAATTATCAATCTCTTCCTGCTTCTCAAGAAGCTGTGAAGTGCGCTCCTCAATCTGATTATTTTTCTCCTGGATAACAGAATCCTTCTCCTCAAGCTGTGCATTTTTTTCATTGAGCTCGAGAGTTAAATCGCCGACCTGGCTCTCAAGAGCAAGCTTTTCCACGCGGATTTCATTAGCTGCAAGAGCCTTTGAATCAATGACATTGGCTGCGATAGGCGGCTTGTCACCGAAGGCCTCATTGACGAATTTTTCAATGCGTGAAATCTTTTCCTCAGAGACATGGCAGTCACTAAGCACCTTGTTCATAGCCTCGCTGTCGAGAATGAACGGATCATCGTCATCATCGTGAGTCTCAGCGTAGTCATCGGCCATCTCGGACAGATTCTGCTGGATATCAAGCAGCTTGTCATCCGTGCTCTCGTCCTCAGCACCTAGCACGTTTCTGACGATTGAATGAAAAGCCATCTTCTGCTCAGTAGCTGTGCGCTCCACACCGCAGCCGAGACCGTTTGTCATAAACTCAGAGTGAGGCTCCTTGGTATTTTTCGTATAGAAAAGAGTGGAGTGTATGTCAGTGCTTCTATCGTTGAAGGCAGGGAATAAAAAGCCTGTCTCAGGAGCGCCGACCACCCAGTCCCTTATGCGGGCTCCGATACGCTGCTCCTTTTCCAGATAGCCAAGGCCCGGCTTTGAAAGTGTGACAGGGCAGATGGCGCAGAGCATGTATTTGTACACCTCCTCGGACTCATCCACGTTGATGTTGTCCTTTGTACGTGTCATGACATCGTAGCTGTCGAGATACAAAAGAATCAGATAGTTCCCGGCCTCATCGTAGGTGTCGATGACCAGATCATAGTATGTATCGAGCAGAGTCTCATCATTAAGCTCGCTGTCGCGAAGCGCCATGAGAATCTGCTGGCGGCCTCCGACCTCTTCCTCCTCAAGCGGAAACTGCAGATTGAGCAGGTTGTTTCCGAGAGTGCCGGAAAGCACCTTGTTTGAAATCTCCAGATATTTGTAGTATTCATCCTCCTCCAGAGTGAGAAATTTGCCACCGAATTTGCAGACTTTTTCATGGTTGCAGTCCACGTAGCATCCGACCAGACGACTGAAGGTTGCCTGGTCTTTTTTTAATCTTCGTTTTAGTTCAAATACTTCTTTTTTGTTCATATTATCCTCGCATTATTTCCATGAAAGCTGGAGTTCTCTTTTTTGTGTGACACAATCTGATAGATATAAATTAATAAGTGTCTGGTAAGGAATTCCCGAATTTTCAGCTTGCACTTTAAAATAATCTATTGTATTTTCATCAATATTAATTGTAATTTGTTTTTTTAGTTTTTTTGCGTAAGGATTGCGTTTTGCGTTGGAAAAGTCGTATTCATCTCTCATGATTGATCCTCCTAAAAATCAAAACACTTCTATAATTATATTCTCCATAATTACATTATAAGTACGAAATAATTATTTGTCAATCAAGAAAAAAGATGACAGACCAACCACAAAATGCTATAATTTAGGAAATCAACGGATTATGATATAAAGGCTGACACAGAGACATCCACAGGTGTCTCTGTTCTTGGATTGAGGCATAAATGGAGCAGAACATGACAAACAATCACATTACAATCGGTATTCTCGCACATGTAGATGCGGGAAAGACAACCCTGTCTGAGGCCATGCTTTACAGCACCGGGCAGATTCGCTCACTCGGGCGCGTGGACCATCAGGACGCGTATCTGGACAACGATGCGCAGGAGCGTGAGCGTGGAATAACCATTTTTTCAAAGCAGGCAAGGCTTGATATTTCGCGTGGCACAAATGCGGCAGATACAGCACGTACAGCAGATGTAGCACGTACGGCAGATACAGCTCGTACATGGCATGTAGTCATGCTTGATACACCGGGGCATGTGGATTTTTCGGCAGAGATGGAGCGTACCCTTCAGGTGCTCGACTATGCAATACTTGTAATCAGCGCAACTGATGGAGTGCAGGGGCACACGCGCACACTGTGGAGACTTTTAAAGCACTATAACGTGCCGACATTTATTTTTGTAAACAAGATGGATATGCAGGGCACGGATGCGGAGAAAGTGCAGGCAGAGCTAAGGAGCGAGCTGAGTGATGGCTGCGTGGATTTTTCTTCACAGGATTTATTTGAGGAGCTTGCCATGTGCAGCGAGCCTCTTTTAGATGAATTTATGGAATCGGGAGAGCTTGCGGATGCACATATTGCGCAGGCGGTGGCTCAAAGGGAGGTGTTCCCCTGCTTTTACGGCTCGGCACTTAAGCTTGACAGAGTGGATACGCTGATTCAGGGACTTTCGCGGTTTATGTGTGAAAGAAATTACCCTGACGATTTTTCTGCCCGCGTATACAAGATAGGCAGGGATGACAGAGGCAGCAGGCTTACATTTTTAAAGGTTACCGGAGGCTGTCTTAGAGTCAGGGACAAAATAGAGTACAAAGCGCATGGCGGTGACGAGGCGAAAGGCCTTATGATTGAGAAAATCGATCAGATAAGAAAGTATTCCGGCGAAAAATATGAGATAGCTGATGTGGCAGAGGCGGGGGAGATAGTTGCTGTCACAGGTCTTAGCTCTACATTTCCGGGGCAGGGGCTCGGGGTTGAGCAGCAGTCCAATATGCCAATCCTTGAACCGGTACTAAACTATAGGATGATTCTGCCGGATGATGTAAATCCGGCGGCATTTATGGAAAAGCTAAAGCAGCTTGAGGAGGAAGACCCACAGCTTTACATAGTGTGGGTGGAGGAGTTTAAGGAAATCCATGTGCAGCTCATGGGACAGGTGCAGATGGAGGTGCTTGTGCGTCTCATAAAGGACAGGTTTGGTGTTGTTGTCACTTTCGGACCGGGCAGCATTGTATATAAGGAAACGATAGCGAGGGCTGTCGAGGGAGTAGGACACTTTGAGCCGTTGCGCCACTATGCAGAGGTGCATCTGCTTTTGTCGCCGGCGGAGCGTGGTAGCGGAATCACGGTTACATCCACCTGCAGTGAGGATGTGCTCGACAAAAACTGGCAGCGCCTCATAGCCACACACGTTGAGGAAAAGGAGCACAGGGGTGTGCTTACAGGCTCAGCGCTTACCGATGTGAAGGTCACTATTCTTACAGGAAGAGC
>ENA-OOXP01002258-OOXP01002258.1-human-gut-metagenome-genome-assembly--contig:-NODE-2258-length-11030-cov-4.690843_pt1 | contig 11030 bp, 9 predicted proteins | sample MGYA00241591_ERZ501351 | MGnify/ENA primary metagenome ERZ501351 (study PRJEB25962, sample SAMEA1968361) | human gut metagenome | biome: human gut; feature: human-associated habitat; material: faeces...
TCGGCGGTTCGAATCCGTCAACGCCCACTTTTTTTTAAGAGCAATCATGATTACATGATTGCTTTTTTTATTTCCCAACCAACACAAAGAAACACCTTATTCTCCCACTATTCTTTAAAAGAAGGCTAACACAACAAAAAAGGCAGGAATAATAATTCCCGCCTTTTTGTTTCCTTTCGTATACACCTAACAGCTTCCCCTATAGAACCTCACCGTTTCTTTTTATATAATGCAGAAGATATGACATGATCGATAGAAAATTTACCCGGTCCCGTTATGTACATCAGCACAAATACCACCAGATAAATAAAGGCCAGTTCCTTCACGGCAAACGGATCATTCCCGTGTATCACAAAAAAAGCCATTCCCATTGTAAAGACCATCGGGATCATAGCCAGACGATAAAACGCACCGAATATAAAGCCTACGGAACAAAATACCTCACCGAAAACAGCCAGCCCCAACGACAACGTACTTCCTACACCCAATGGATCCGGGAAAGATTCCGACATGACACTAAAATTCGTCCATTTCTGGATACCATGCGAAAGCAGCAATACTCCGAAAAGGATACGCAACGCCAACAAAAAAAGAGAAAAAGCATTTCCTACCGGCTTGGCAGGAAAAAGAAATTTATAAACCACTGACATAATCTTTGTTCTTTCTTAAATTAGTTATTCATTTATAAAACATAAATAAAAAAGAAAAGTTTACGCGTAACCCCATAAAAAAAGGACTTCCAACACTTGGAAATCCTTTTGTGACCAGGGTGGGATTCAAACCCACGACCTTCAGAACCGGAATCTGACGCTCTATTCAGCTAAGCTACCCAGCCAAAGACAGCGCAAAAGTATATATAATCTTGCAGGAAAACAAATGAACGGGCAAAAAAAGATTACTTTTGATATTTTGCAAGCATCCTAACGACAATCACTTCCATTTTGCAAATAAAAAAAGGCACATAATTGCTATTTTGCCATTAATTAGTATCTTTGCCACGCATTATTCACAAACATAAAGCACAACAAGTATATGAGTTACTTAATTAAACCAGCAGGATATAAGGCTTTATTGAACTTATCGCAGACCGAGATGGGTATCAAAAAGATCAAAGACTTTTTCCAGCAAAACCTGTCTTCCGAATTACGGTTGCGGCGCGTCACTGCTCCGTTGTTCGTTTTAAAAGGGATGGGTATCAATGACGACCTGAACGGAACGGAACGTGCGGTCACGTTTCCGATCAAGGATTTGGACGATGCCAAAGCTGAAATCGTCCATTCGCTTGCCAAATGGAAACGCCTTACTCTTGCTGATTATCAAATCGAAAAAGGCTACGGTATCTATACCGACATGAACGCTATCCGCTCTGACGAAGAGTTGGGAAACCTACATTCTTTATATGTCGACCAATGGGACTGGGAACGCGTCATGGGAGCCGAAGAACGGAATGTAGATTTTCTGAAAGAAATCGTACGTCGCATCTACGCAGCCATGGTACGTACCGAATATCTGGTCTATGAGATGTTCCCTGAAATCCGTCCTACATTGCCCCAGCAAATCCATTTCATACACTCCGAAGATTTATTGCAAAAATATCCGACCTTCACGCCGAAAGAACGGGAAGATGCGATTACGAAAGAATACGGAGCCGTTTTCATTATCGGTATCGGTTGTAAGTTAAGCAACGGAGAGAAACATGACGGACGCGCTCCGGACTATGACGACTGGTCGACAATTGCAGAAAACGGACAAGTCGGATTAAACGGCGACCTGCTCGTCTGGGACGAAGTACTGAACCGTTCGCTCGAACTGTCCTCCATGGGTATTCGTGTGGATAAGGAAGCCTTGCTCCGCCAGTTGGAGATTTGCAACGCGGAAGAAAAAAAAGAACTATATTTCCACAAACGCTTGCTAAACAACGAACTGCCTCTAAGTATCGGGGGAGGTATCGGACAAAGTCGCTTGTGTATGTTTTACCTCCGCAAAGCCCATATCGGTGAAATTCAAGCAAGTATATGGCCGGAAGAAATGCGTCGTGAAGCCCGTGCTGCCGGTATGTACTTGATCTAATTGATAATTAAAAATTGAAAATTGAAAATTAAGGATGGATTATTGATAATTATTTCTGATATTCGCGTAATAAAGAGAATTTCCAATTTCTAATTTTCAATTTTCAATTACCATTATGGACGTCAAGATAGAACAGAGCTGGAAAGAACGATTAAGTTCTGAGTTTGAAAAGGATTATTTCAGCCAGTTGATCACCTTTGTTAAAGAAGAATACCGCCAAAGAACCGTCTATCCTCCTGGTCCCTGTATCTTCAGTGCGTTCGAACACTGTCCGTTCGACAAAGTCAAAGTAGTCATTCTCGGACAAGACCCCTATCATGAACCCGGACAGGCACACGGACTTTGTTTCTCCGTCCAAGACGGGACACCCTTTCCCCCGTCGCTCGTCAACATCTTCAAAGAAATCGAAAGCGATTTAGGCAAACCCATGCCGCAAACCGGCAATCTGCTCCGTTGGGCGGACCAGGGCGTCCTGCTTCTCAATGCAACCCTGACGGTTCGTGCACACCAAGCCGGCTCACACCAGAATAAAGGTTGGGAAGAATTCACGGATGCCGTAATCCACCGCCTGACAGAAGAGCGAAGCCATATCGTTTACATCCTGTGGGGGTCGTATGCACAACGGAAAGGCGCTTTCATCGACGCCTCCCGCAACCTGATATTGAAATCGGCTCATCCGTCTCCCCTCTCCGCTTACCGCGGATTCTTCGGGAACAAGCATTTCAGCAAAGCAAATGATTATCTGATCGCAACCGGACAGACACCAATAGATTGGTAATTATCAATTGACAATTGGAATTACTCCCATTTCTGCCCGTCACGATAGTTGCTGCTCTGGCGCCATTTCAGGTCTTTCAGCAAAGACGAACTTACTGCAATATTGAAGGTATAGGACTTATAAGGTCCCACCGGCACAAAACTGGCAGTCATCTGCCAGCAATGCAGGTCGCGAGTGATATTGCAAGTCATATAGGATATCTTATGCGTATCGAAGTCATAGGTGGCATTAAAGTTAAAACGCCAGTTCTTCGTCGGCTGGATATTACCGTTAAAGCTCAATGCATGTGTAAGCTTGTACTTATATTCGAGCTTGCTCGGGTCAAAGTCTCCATAACGCAATTGCATGCTATAGCTGAACGAAAGGCTCCAGGGCACTTTATTGACCATATAGCCATACGAATCGAACTCACCCGTATCTTTCTTGGCACCACGCAATCGGCCTCCTTCCATTTTACCCTGCTGGTCCCCTTCCTCTCCCGAAGAGATTTGTTCGAATTCCGGATCGTTCGATGCATTGGGGTCTGTCGGAGGGTTGTTGGAATCGTCGTTATTATCTTTCTTGCCGAACAATTTGCCGAACGTATCATTATTAAAGGTATAAGAGAAACTCGTACCGGTCTGGCGCAAACGGCCTAATCCTTTACCGGCCTGCCAACGCGGAATATCCAACCGGCGAACGGTCTTCGTCGCTTCATCGTAGCCATAGGTATAGGTATCGAACGTACCGTTCAGGTTCAATGTATAGCTCTTCGAAAACTTGAGACGCAAGCCTACACTCAAGTCACTCCACTTGAACGAATCGGCCGCCATATTATAACTCATCCCCAACGACAACTTATCGATCAGACTGATCTTACGCTCACCTGTCGAATCGCGATCCGACTTGATCTTCATTTCGAGATTGTTATCTAACTGAAAACTCACGCTCCCCGACTTCCCGTTAGGGGCCGTCCCAAACATACCGCCTTCAAACGGCGAATAAGAGATCTGCTGCGTCTGTCCATATTGATCTTCATACATAAGATCTTTCCAGAAACCATATTTGGAAGCTCCAAAATCAGGCGTATAACTCAACGTTACCGAAGGTTCGAAACGATGACGAATCATCTTGATCTTGTCACCCAAAAACGGCAACGGTTTATAGAAACCATATAGCGTGGTGGAAGCTGAAACGGATGTGCTGTAATCGAATACGCGGTAGAAACCATAAGTCGTATCACGCGCAACCACCTGCTTCTTCTGCATGTCGTATGCTTTTTCCACCTTATTGGTGTACCAACGTTCGGTATAATTGAACGACGGCGAGATATTCAAATACTTGAACAAAGAGAAAGTAGCACTCACCGGAATCTGGTGCTGCATGGCATTCCGCCAATCCTTCACCAAGCTCGACTTGAACAATTTGTCTTCTTTCGTATCGATACTATTACGCAGGTAACCGTTGTAACTCATGGAAATCTTCTCATACCAACGTTCTTTTCCGACCGCATTCTTCCGCTTGAACGGGAAGATACGACTCATCGTAATTGTAATATCAGGCAATGTCAGCGAGATCGTCGAGTCTTTCGAACGCTGGTTCACATTCATGGTAGCCGAAATACTGAACGGATTATTCGGGAAACGCTGTGTTATACTGATACTGGACCCTTTGGTATTCTGGTTCGCATCTGCAAAACCTTGCGAGCCAGGATAGAAGCTGTTCAGGTTATTACGGTCATAACTGCTGGTCGCAAAGTTCACACTCGCCGAGAAAGTCCGGTACGGATTTGCCTTCGGGTCCTGCGAGTGTGTCCAGTTCAGCTTGAAGTCCTTAGACAAGCTATAATCGGGAAGTCCCTTGTCGCCCAAACGGGTAACCAGATAGGAGGCATTGAAACTGCCCGAAAACTTATACCGTTTCCGATAAGAAGAACGAGCCGACAGTCCCCAAGAACCTTTCGTATAGATTTCACCGGTCAAGGCCAGGTCCATATAATCGCTCAACGCAAAATAATACCCGCCGTCGCGCAGATAGAAACCACGCGAACTTTCATCCCCGAAAGTGGGCATGATAATGCCCGAAGAATAAGAGCTCGAAAACGGGAAGAAACAGAAAGGCAGACCGATCGGATAAAGCGGGACGTCCTCAAACACCATATAGACGGGACCCGTCACGATATTTTTCTTCGGGCGGACTTTCGCCTTCGTCATCTGGATATAGAAATGGGGGTGATCATGCTCGTCGCAAGTCGTATACCGTCCCCCCTTCATATTCAGGACATCGTTGTCCATCTTTTTGGTACGTCCGGCCGTCACATAACCTTCGCCTTGTTGCGTGATCACATCTGTGATATATCCTTTTTTCGTACCGAAATTATAGCGCATCGTCTTGGATTCATACTGTTGGTCGCCATCTTTGAAAAGAGGATAGCCGAATTCCTCCCCGATCGAGTCGAGGCCGAAAGTGGCATACACCAGGCTACTGTCCATATTCATCTCGATTTTCTCGGACTGAAGTTCGATTTGTTGATATTTCACATCGCTTTCCCCAAATAGATAAGCCCAGTTCGCTCCCGTCATGATGATGGAGTCTTTCGCCTGGTAAGAAACCGGAGCGTCCAGCCCTGTCTGCTTCTTCGGTACACTGTCTAACGCAAGCACACTATCTTGTCCGGCAGATACGACCGTATCGCCCACAACGGCCATCACGGTATCGGTCGGGGCTATAAGTTCCTGCGCCTCAGTCATCATGTTTCCAGTAAGGAAAAGCAACAAAATAATCAGGCATTTGTATTTCAAAAACATTCCGTCGTTATTTGCAGTGTGTTACAGCGGGCAAATGTATAACAATTTAGCGAGCCAATCCCTTTTTATTCCCCTAAAAAGAGTTTACACCAGTTATCAAACCGTTCGACAGTTTCGTTTCCATACTTCGAAAGGCCCTGTTTTACCTTTTCGACAGATTTTTCTTTGTCCAGTTTCGTTTTGCTGTAAAACTTGTCGGCGTAGCAAATCAGTTGTTCTTCCAAGGTTTCCGGCATAAAGTCCCGGTGCGGAAGAGGCAAACCTCGTTCTTCAATCATTGCCAGCGTAATACCTGTTCCCGTATGCCGTTCGCACACGCGGGCATGGCGGGGATAACCTTCCGCCCGCATCAATTCGGCCCCCAGATAACCGTGGCAAATATATTCCGCATCTCCATGGCAATCGATATCGGGAGCATTACAACGGAAAATACCGATATCGTGCAGCATAGCTGCCTCTTCTACAAAGGTAAGGTCAAGATTCATCTCCGGATGCATCCGGGCTATAGCCAAAGCTTTATCTGCCACACTTCTACTATGAATAACCAAAATCCGGTACGCCTCCGAACCTACCGGATAATATTTGGCAATAATATCTAAAGGGTTCATAACAATCAATCGCTTTATTGAGAGACAAAGATACGCAATAAACAAAAAGAATCGTTACTTTTGCAGAAACAAATAGTAAGGAATGAGTCTATGAGAACAGTTATCAGGTATGCCTTCTGGCTGTTAAGCCTGTTCTTAATGTCTGAAATCCAGGCCGTCACTCCACAGAAAGCCCCTCTAAAATTGGGAGCCGAACGTATGGACGTCGTTACCCGTCTGTTGAAAGACAAACAGGTCGGATTAGTAGTGAACCAAACCTCCATCCTCGAAAAGCAGCAGAAGCATTTGCTGGACGCCTTGTTGGAAGAGGGTATCAACATAAAGAAAGTGTTCGCCCCTGAACACGGTTTCCGCGGGACGGCCGATGCGGGAGCCGAGATCAAAGACAGCCGTGACGTAAAAACAGGAGTCCCCATCATATCCCTATACGGAAAGAACAAGAAGCCGACAGCCGAGCAGTTGGCCGGCTTGGACGTGGTCGTGTTCGACATTCAGGATGTCGGAGTCCGCTTTTATACTTACATCAGCACCATGCATTATGTGATGGAAGCCTGTGCCGAAAACGATGTCGAATTTATCGTCCTGGATCGCCCTAACCCGAACGACTTCGTTGACGGTCCTGTCCGCCAGAAAGGATTCGAATCCTTTGTCGGCGTTGACCCATTACCCATACTGCACGGTCTGACGGTTGGCGAACTGGCTTGGATGATCAACAAGGAAGGTTGGCTGAAAAGTACACCCGACACCTGTAAACTGCATATCGTCAAGATGGAAAACTGGCGTCACGGAGATCCGTACTGGTTGCCGGTAAAGCCCTCTCCCAATCTGCCGAACGACCAGTCGATCCGTCTCTACCCTTCACTCTGTTTCTTCGAAGGGACCAATATCAGTGTCGGTCGCGGGACCTATTATCCATTCCAGATATTGGGAGCACCCGATGCCAGATACGGAGATTTCACCTTTACGCCCACCTCCTTGCCAGGTTTCGACACGAAACCGTTGCATAAGGACAAGGAATGCTACGGCACGGACTTGAGAGAATATCCCTTTACCGGGGGATTGACGCTGAAATTCCTCCTTGATTTCTATAATAAAGCAGGCAACGACCAAGCTTTTTTCTTCACCCGCCCACAATGGTTCGACCTGCTTGCCGGGACAAAAGAATTACGTTTCCAGATTGTCCGCGGCTTAAAGGAGAACGAAATACGCGCAAGTTGGCAACCGGCATTAAATAAATATAAGAAAATCAGAAAGAAGTACTTGTTATATCCCGATTATCGTTAACTTTGAACGGTTTTTTAAAACATACGGGTACAATTGATAAGTGCTTCTTCCTTGAAAATACATATATACATAGCGATATTGATATTGGCCCTTTGTTTTCCGCGTGAAGCAAAGGGTTCCTCCGATAAAAAAGGGAAGGAACTGTTTAATGTCCTTGTCATACAGTCATACAATCAAAGCCTGAGTGCCTACTCCAAGTTCGACAAGCTGCTGCACGAGGAACTGGAGGAAAAGCAAATATACTCTTCCATCCACACATTCTACCTGGACTGCGAACGCTATAATGCCACAGACGAAGAAGCCCGGATGTACTCCTTTCTCGACACTTTAAGTTTCAAACCGGACATCATCATTTCCAATGACGATCAGGCTACCTATACTTTAATGGCCTGCAACCATCCGCTCGGCAAGACGATTCCGGTTGTCTTTTCAGGTGTCAACTTTCCCAACTGGGAACTATTGGAACAGCATCCCAACTTCACGGGTTATTGGGACAAGCCTGAATATCTGAAAAACATACAACTGATCGAAAAACTATACGGAAGATCAAAAATACTGATCTTCAAAACGAAAGAATTCATCGGCAGAAAAGCGTTCGAAACGTTGATGGACAATATCCAGGGACATGGAATAGCTGTTTACGAAGGATTGTATCAAACAAGGCCCCAAACGACTTCCACGGAAATCCAGCCCGGCAAAGAAGGCGCTTCTGCCTTATATACGACCTCGACAGCCAACCTGACCGCCCGCCAGCTTCTTTGGGTATTTGAAGACAAGCCTTACACCGCCTGCATACAAATCATTCTCGACTTCAATGTCCTGACCGTCGGACGCCTGGCCAATGTGCCGAACTTCACAGTCATTAACAACGGGTTCAACGACAACAGAGGGATCACCGGTGGCTATTTCACTACCTTGCAAATCCAGGCTGATTGTGTTGCCCAAACAGCTGCCAGCATCCTGAAAGGCACTTCTCCAAATGACATTCCTATCGTAGAAAGCCCCAAAACATTTGCTTTCGACTGGAAAGAGATGCAACGTTTCAACATACGGTTGAGCGATCTGCCACAGGGAAGCATCATCTATAACATGCCACTGGAAGTCCGTTACCTAAACTATATTATTGCAGGCGGAATCCTGCTCGTCATAGCAATCGTCTATATCATCCTTCACCTCATTTACATGTACTACCGCGAAAGCGAACGGAAAAGGCAGGTGCAACTCCGGTTGATCGAAGAGAAAGAGCGAGCCGAAGAAGCCAATAAGATGAAATCGGCGTTCCTCGCCAACATGAGCCATGAGATACGCACACCGTTAAATGCGATAGTCGGTTTCACCAACCTATTACAAGACGAAAAGGAATTGACCGATGAAGAAAAAGACCTTTTCCGCAATACGATCAACAAAAACAGTAATCTGCTGCTGAAACTGATTAATGATATCCTGGAACTCTCGCGCATCGAGTCGGGACGGATGTCTTTCGCTTTCGACGATTGCTCTCTAAACGAGCTGTTAGAAGAGATCTACCAGACACATCACCTGCTTATGCCTTCGAATATCCGTTTCCTGAAAGAATTCCAAGAAACGGAACTTATCATTCATGTAGACCGTTTCCGGTTCACGCAAGTGATTACGAATTTCATCAACAATGCCGTCAAGTTCACCACTAAAGGGCACATCCTGTTAGGAGCTGTCTATAAGAAGGAGGAGAAAGAAGTTCATGTCTTTGTCGAAGATACAGGAAAAGGTATGTCGGAAGAGGCCCAGAAGAAAGTGTTCGAACGTTTCTTCAAGGTGGACGAATTTGCACAAGGTACCGGACTGGGCCTATCGATCTGTCAAACCATCGCCGAGCGCCTGGAGGGGCGAATCACCCTTTCTTCCCAGGAAGGAAAAGGCAGCCGCTTCACCCTGATCATCCCTTGCAGGCCGAAATAAAAAAGGCGGCCCGTCACAACCGGAACCGCCTTCCAAACATTTCACAATGAAAGTCACTTCTTTTCAATTACCATCAATTTGGTATTGTCCGTGCCATATAAAGCGATTTTATTGACCGGTTTCACCTCACCTACTGCATCAAAGCGAACGACTTTATCCAAAGCCTGCAACAATTCACGCTCACCACTCATATCCGGACAAGCCATACGCGTTGTCGCAACCTGCGGGAATTTAATGATATTCTTGCGGGAATCGCTGTATTCGATCTGCCCCATCATCCGATTGCATCCAGCTCTTCCGGAAAGGGAATGGCGAGCCACGTCGAACTCGATGACTTGATTCGTCTCGGCAGGATTCAACACCTTGCCGTTCAATTCGACAATATTCCAACTACCATCCAGGTCGGAGAAAGTCGCTTCCACACCTTTTTTCGCCTTACAAGAAGCAAAGATACCGATACTCAACGCCGCAAGACAAAGATACATGTACTTCTTCATTTCTGTCCAATTAGTTTTTTGACAAAACCATCAACACGTTACCGTCGGCATCGACCAGCAACATTTCATTTTCGGACTGGCCGGCTTTCACACCTTTCACGTCTCCCATAGCTTTCAAGATCGCATCTTCGGTCTCCATATCCGGACAAGCCATCATGGTAGTGGCCGCGGGGTTGATCGTGATGGAAGAAATATCCTGGTCGTCCAGCACGACAGTCGAATTAAAGATATTACATCCGGCATTACCGTGAACTTTATTATCTTTCATATCAAACTCCATATTGGGCAAACCTTCTTTCAGTATTTTTTCTCCTTTTACTTCCACAATATTCCATTTACCTTCCAACTTCTTTGCATCTGTTTTGACTTCAGAGCAAGAAAACAACATCCCGACAAAAGCAGGAATCATCAAAAGTGTCAAAATAGCTTTTTTCATTTTTTACTTTTTCATTTATAATAATCACTCGTAAATATAAGACGCCGAATCATTGCAAAAAGTTCCCGACAAGCTCATTATTTAATATTCATTAACCATTCTTACACCCCATTCACAGCTTGTATTGTATTTAAAGGGGTTAAAAAACCACAGAGGAACCGGCAAAGCCGGGAACAATCATCTATTCATCTGCTAAAGCAGACGGCAAAAGAGAGCTTGCGGCACGAGGTTCAGCCTTACCCGTTAGTTCACCGGTAAATCTGCATTTACGGTTCAAACTTATCAATACTATAATGAATTTAAAAAAACAACTATCATACTATCATGTTTCTTGTATATAACTTGAACATCATAACATATAGGCATGACAGTTTCCTTTTTAACTATCATGCAACTATCATAAATCAGCAGTTTAACCATCATTTTAGCCGTTTTACCCGAAACAGATACACTCCAAAAGTGTTAAAAACAGAATGTTTTCAGGAAAGCATAAGCCTTTTTTGCCGGAACACGTTACTTTTTTATAAGAAAGACGTTAGATTTTTTCCTCAAAATGCCCGTATCAGAGCCATTTACACCTCCATCTGAGCGGTCTTGAGACCCGGGTCTGCAGACGTCTGACACCCGGGTCTC
>ENA-OOXP01002268-OOXP01002268.1-human-gut-metagenome-genome-assembly--contig:-NODE-2268-length-11008-cov-1.608692_pt1 | contig 11008 bp, 8 predicted proteins | sample MGYA00241591_ERZ501351 | MGnify/ENA primary metagenome ERZ501351 (study PRJEB25962, sample SAMEA1968361) | human gut metagenome | biome: human gut; feature: human-associated habitat; material: faeces...
CGCCTGCAAGCTTAGCAAGTCTTTCCTGAAGCTTTTCTCTGTCAAAATCAGAGGTTGTGGCTGCAAGCTCGTTTCTTATCTGGGCTACTCTGTCCTTAATAGCGGCAGAATCGCCCGCGCCGTCAACAATAATGGTATTTTCCTTTGTAACCTTAACCTGGCGCGCCTTACCGAGCTGCTCCATGGTGGTGTCTTTAAGCTCAAGTCCGAGTTCTTCGGAAATAACTTCACCGCCGGTAAGAATAGCTATATCGCGGAGCATTTCCTTACGTCTGTCGCCAAAGCCGGGGGCTTTAACCGCAACGCAGGTAAATGTGCCGCGCAGCTTGTTTACAATAAGGGTTGAAAGAGCCTCGCCCTCAATATCCTCTGCAATTATAAGCAGCTTTTTGCCCGCCTGGACGATCTGCTCAAGCAGCGGCAGAATTTCCTGAATGTTGGAAATCTTCTTATCGGTTATAAGAATAAGCGCGTCGTCAAGCACAGCCTCCATTTTATCGGAATCGGTCACCATATAGGGGGTGATGTAACCGCGGTCGAACTGCATACCCTCAACAACCTCTGAGTATGTTTCGGCTGTCTTTGATTCCTCAACGGTTATAACACCGTCAGCCGTAACCTTGCTCATAGCCTCGGCAATAAGTTTGCCTATAACCTCGTCGCCCGAGGAAACGGTGGCAACGCGCGCAATATCATCGCTGCCGCTCACCTTTTTAGAGTTCTTTACTACCGTATCAATAGCGGTATCAACCGCGCTCTTAATGCCCTTTTTAACTACCATCGGGTTAGCGCCCGCGGCAACGTTCTTCATACCCTCTTTAATAAGAGCCTGTGCCAAAACAGTGGCGGTGGTAGTGCCGTCGCCCGCAGCGTCGTTCGTTTTAACGGAAACTTCCTTTACAAGCTGAGCACCCATATTTTCAAACGGATCGTCAAGCTCTATTTCCTTTGCTATAGTTACGCCGTCGTTAGTAATAAGGGGCGAGCCGTACTTCTTATCAAGAACAACATTTCTGCCCTTAGGTCCGAGTGTGATTTTAACGGTATCAGCGAGCTGGTCGATACCTTTCATTAAAGCTTTTCTTGCACCTTCGCCGTATGCGATTTGTTTAGCCATTGTAAATTACCTCCGTATATTTAGTTAATTATTCAAGAGTTGCGAGTATATCCGACTGGTTTACGATTGTGTATTCTTCGCCGTCAATCTTTACCTGTGTGCCTGCATATTTACTTGCGATTACCTTATCGCCTACGCTGACATACATCTTTACTTCCTTGCCGTCAACAACACCGCCGGGGCCAACAGCAACAACTGATGCGAACTGTGGCTTTTCCTGAGCAGCAGATGAAAGAATGATACCGCTCTTTGTTTTCTCTTCAGCCTCTTCAACTTTTAAAACGACTCTGTCGAGTAATGGTTTGATTGTCATAAATACAGCCTCCTGTAAAAATTTTAAATTACTTTTAATTAATTAGCACTCTTGTTCCCTGAGTGCTAATTATATTTTATACCATTTTCAAGAAAAGTCAAGAGAAATTTGACTATTTTTGACCTTTATTTTGTGACAGTTTTCTGAAATTTTTTCCAATCTCAAATTTATCGAGTATTTTAAGATAATCAGTAACTATAACTGTTTTGTATCAACAAAAAAGACGGACTGCAAAAAGTCCGTCTTAAACATTGTTATTAATTTTATCTGTTTGATGATTGAGAACTTGTCTGTTTCTTGCCCTTGCTGACAATAAGAACTACCGTTGAACCGTATTCGAGAGTATCACCCTCAACATGTTCTTTGTAGCGGATTACCCTTCCCTCAGCAACCTTGTCACTGTACTCATATTCCGCTGTTGCAAGAAGTCCCTGAGCGGCAATGTCGGATGCAACGGTATCAAGTTTTTCACCCTCAACCTTCGGCAGAGTCCTCATCTGTGATCCCTTGCTTACGCAAACACTCACTACTACGGAATCTTCCTGAGTGATTTTTGAACCTGCGGCAGGAGTCTGTGACATAATCTTACCTTCTGCATAATCATCGCTGTACTCATCGTTAAAAGTTCTGTAGATTGTGATACTGCTGTTGCTGTCAACACTCTTAACAGCCTCTTCATATGTCATTCCGATATAGTTAGGAACAGTAGCACCTGTCCACTCTGTGCTTTGAGTTGAGCTTACACTCGCATCAGTATTATTTGAGAACATTCCGGCAAGCGGATTCTGCATAAGCCAGAACACACCGGCAATACCGAGAACAAGAACCGTGATAGCAGCCGCAATAATAATAATTGAAGCGTGTGACATACCGTTTGAAGTCTTGCGTGTACGCTCTGACTTTGTGAGGTTCATGCTTGCTGTTCTTGAAATTTCGTCCTGAATTGCCTTTGCTGTATGAGCAACGGAAAGCTGTGAACGAAGCTCGTCAAAATCTGTAATACGGTTTTCACGCTCAACCTGCAAACCGTTAGCAAGAGCCGAAACAACATGCGGAGGAAGTCTCTTTACGGTTGTTGTACTCATAAGAAGTCGGCTGTCCTTACGGCGTTCTACCGCACTCTTTGGCATATGACCTGTGAGGGCATAGAAAAGGGTTGCACAAAATCCGTAGATATCCGTAATATCGTCAAGAGGAAAATTATCATCATACTGTTCGGGAGCCGCAGCGCCTGAAAAAAGCTGAGATTTGAGAGGCGTGCCTCTTTTACGCTCATTTTCCGACGCAAAGCCTGAAATCTTAATTTTACCCGATGCTGTGATATACATATTCTTAGGTGCGATAGCATAGTGACCGACACCTCTCTTGTGAAGAGCCTCAAGAGCAGAAATTACAGGCATAAAAAGCGGACGGGCAATATCCCATTCAAGATGACCGTTACTGCGTTCAACATACTCCTCAAAAGGAATAAGATCCTCGTTTTCCTCAACAACATAAACTGTGTTATTTTCTTCAAAAATGTTGTGAACATTCATAAGAGCGGAAAGCTCACGGAGTTCTGAAAGAATCCTGTAATAGTTAAGAAAATCGTCCTTGAGTTTATTATATACAAGGCGGTTTTCATAATTTATTCTGACCTCGGTAGTTCCTTCTTCACGAGAAAAAAGTCCGATAGGAAGAAATTCGCAGATGATTACAATGTCACCTGTCTGCTTGTCGTGGCTTATATAGCGTGTGCTTTCGCCGTTGGTATCAATTCCCGCACCTACGATATAACGGTTCTGAAGAATTGTTCCGTACGGTAAAAAAGGAGCTTGCTGTTTTTCAGTTGTATCAAATCCGCAGGACGGACAAATCTTGTTGTCACCTATTTCCTGCATGCATCCCATACACAATGACATATTATTACTCAACTCCAAATAAGTATCAATTTCAAATTTTGTCTGAAAAGAATTATACCATAAAAACATATTTCTTTTCAAGACTTAAAGGTGTTAATATAGTTACAATTTTGTTATTGCAAAGCCTTACAAAGCAAATTCTTTGCAAATATTGTTGTATAAAAAATGTGGTGGAGATAACGGGGCTCGAACCCGTGACCTTCTGACTGCCAGTCAGACACTCTCCCAGCTGAGCTATACCCCCATATAATGTTGACATTGCTTTTGACATATACAAGATACATTTGCAAACAATGTCAAGCTGTAATTTTAACAGTCTATCAAATTAATTATAAGTATTGCATTTCCGTCATATATGTCAATTGTTGTCATATCTGAAGTGAATACATTTGAAACACCCAGAGTAACGCTGCTCGAAACACAGTATTTTTCAAGAGGATACTTTGTTCCCGAATAGCTTACGCAGACACTCGGACATCCGAAAGGGAAAAGCGAAAATATTTTGCCTTTAAAGTTTTTATATTCATAATGACCTACGGGAAGAAATTCTATTTTCTCTTTTTCAGAAAGGAGAACGCCCTTGCTTCCGTGTTCGTGAATATAAGAGAGAACAGCCACATTTGCAAAGCTGTGGTCAAAGCGACCGCCCAATGCACCGAGAATTGCTATTTCGTCAAACCTTTTTTCAAGTGCAAGGTCAACAGAGTGCATTGTGTCGGTATCATCCTTTTCGGGAATAAGTCGGACCGTTTCGCAGTTTGGAAACAGTACATCAGGCTCGGAATCAAAATCTCCTACAACAAGGTTCGGAGTAATGCCTGCCTGTTTTGCAAAATTGCAACCTCTGTCGGCACATATCACATAGTCATCAGGTTTTATAACCTCGGACAAAAAATCCGAATTTGTGTCAGGCGAGCCTGCAATAATCACACAACGCATAATTACTCCTTTATCTGCCATGATTTAATGTCCTTGACCTCGTTATACATCTGAACATAACTGCGGTGACGGGTTTCTTCAATTTCACCGTCAGAGAGCGCCTCAAGAATCCTGCAGCCTTTTTCACAGGTATGCGAACATGAAGTAAACATACACTCCCCTAAATATTTTTCAAATTCAGGAAAGCAATATTGCAGCCGGCCTTTGTCAATCATTTCGTAACGCTGAAGATCGACGGTTGAAAATCCGGGTGTGTCTGCAACAAAACAACCGTCAAGTTCAAACAGTTCAACAACTCTTGTTGTATGTCTTCCTCTGCCGAGTTTTTTACTTGTCTGCCCTGTTTCAAGAGAAAGCGATGGAAAAAGCTTATTGAGCAATGTGGACTTGCCGACGCCGCTGTTACCGATAAAGGCTGAAACCTTGCCGGACAGATAGCTTTTGAGTTCTTCGGTTTGTGAAGAATCATCTTCCGAACAGAGAAAAACCTCAAAACCTGCGTGTCTGTAGATATCGGCAATCTTATCTCCGTTTTCCAAATCATTTTTTGTAACGACAATTACGGGATCCATATTATTGTTTACCGCCGCCGCAGTCATTTTGTCAATAATCGTAAAATTCGGCAACGGTTCAACAGTTGAACACACGAGAAGAAGAATATCAAGATTTGCAAGAGCAGGTCTGCGGAGCTTGTTTTTGCGTGGAAGAATTTCTTCTATCGCACAAAAGCCGTCATTCGGAACAGATATATTTACCCTGTCTCCCGCTACGGGAGAGTTTCCGCTTTTGCGAAAACTCCCCCTTGCCTTACATTCGTAATCCTCGCCATCGGCACGGACATAGTAAAATCCGCCGATTGATTTCATTAAAATTCCGCTTTTAGTATCCATACTTCACCGATTAAAGTTCAGGATCATCCGTAACCGGCTGAACGGTCGTGTCAGGCGCTACATACGGATCTGTGTAATACTGTGTCGAAGGTTCGGTTTCGGGAGGAGCGGTTGTCGCACGGACATAATCATGTGACGCCGTAGTGGTTACCGCTGCCGATGCAAAGTCAACCGAATACTCTCTGTACGCCTGACCGTCAAGCTGAATTACTACAGTTGAAGTGCCTGAGCCCTTGAGCTCAAGAGTATAGGTCTTGTTATATTTCGGAACAAGTGTCTTTGAATTACGGGAATCAACTGCACCGTCAACAATTACAGTCATATCGACTGAATCTTCAACATCCGACGGAAGGTCAACGAAGATATTAACTGTGTTTTCGTCACCGAGTCCCGAGCTTACAGTCAGGGTTACAACAGAGCCTGCGTCAACCTTGCCGTACTGGAGAGGCGACATACCGAGGACTGTATCCTTTGGTTCTTTGCTTTCATCATCCTGAACTGTTTCAACGGTAAGTCCGAGATCAACAAGAGACTGCTTTGCTTCGGAAAGCATAAGTCCGTCAACCGACGGGAGTGTAACCTGTTTGGTTCTCTCACCGCTTGCAATATATACATATACCGTTGAACCAATTGTAGTTTTTACACCTGCTTTCGGGAAGCACTCAATTGTGTAGCCCTTTGGTGTTTTAGTGTTTTCTACATAGACAATTTCAGGAATAAGATTCTTTTCCTTGAGAGCCTGAGAAGCCTCTTTTTCGCTGTAATTGGTTACATAAGGAACAGAAACCTCTGTGTCCGTTCCGTTTACAGTTACCGTGATTGTTGAGCCTGACTTAACCTTCATTGAACCGCCCTTAGGCTCTTGATCAAGAATTACGCCCATTTCCTTTGACTCATCATATTCACTCTTAACCTCAAACTTAAAATCATTCGGGTTATTTTCTTTTATTGAAACAAAGGATTTGCCGACATAATCGGGAACTTCAACATCCTTAGCCTGTGAGGTTGAGCAGCCTCTGAACATTGCAAGTGCAAAGAAAATTGCACACACTGCAACAGCCGCAATTACAATACCCTTGACTGCATAGTATGACGGCTTATGCTCCTTTACAAAATCCTCATCGGCAAACTGTTCTTCTTTAACAACAACATCGTCCTGCGGCATATCAACTACTTTGGTTGCCTCGTTGTCAATTTTATTTCTTACCCCGCTGTTACGCAGAGAGTGAACAAACTTTGTGGGCTGATTATCAACAAAAGACTTGTTGCCGTAATCAAAAACGATTGACGGATTAAGTCTGAATCTTTCGATATCAGAAAGCATTTCTGCGGCAGAAGTGTATCTGTCGGACGGAAGCTTTTCCATTGCCTTCATAGTAATCTGCTCAAGACCTATCGGGATTCCCGGATTGATTTCACGAGGATGCTTCGGTGTTGACTGCAACTGCATAAGCGCAATTGTAACGGCACTGTCACCGTCAAACGGAAGCTTTCCCGTAAGCATTTCATAGAGCATTACACCGACAGAATAAATGTCCGTTTTTCCGTCAGTTGCGTCACCTCTTGCCTGCTCAGGGGCAATGTAGTGAACAGAGCCGATTGCCTGTTCCGTCATTGTGCGTGTCGATTTATCGGAAAATCTTGCAATACCGAAATCGGTAACTTTGATTGTACCGTCCTGCAACAGCATAATATTTTGCGGCTTTATATCACGGTGTACAATTCCGCACTCGTGAGCGTGCTGTAAAGCCTTTAAAATCTGTGCGGTCAGGTGGATTGCGTCTTTCCACTCAATAATACCTTGCTGATCAATATATTCTTTGAGGGTAATGCCGTCAATATATTCCATTACGATATACTGAATCATATCGCCAAAACTTACATCATACACCTTTACAATATTCGGATGTGAAAGCATTGCGATGGCTTTTGATTCATTTTTGAAACGGCGGATAAACTCCTCATTGTTGAGATACTCGTCTTTAAGAATTTTTACGGCAACTTCACGGTCATCGACTGTGTCGGTACAACGGTAAACATTTGCCATACCGCCGACACCGATAAGCTCGTGGATTTCATATCTTCCGTCAAGTCTTTTGCCCAAATATTTATCCAAAACGGTCAACTCCTATCCTTAGTAAATTACGGTAGCTGTGATATTATCAGAACCTCCGCCGTCTTTCGCCTTGTCAACAAGCTTTGTGATAAGACCTTCGCCACGGTTTTCATGGCAGATTTTGACCATATCTCCTGTTGTGACGCAATTTGAAAGTCCGTCGGTACAGATGAGAAGAACATCACCGTAAATAAAGTTGGCTTCAATATAGTCAAGGCGAACGGACGGTTTTATGCCGAGCGCCCTTGTTATAAAGTTCTTGTTCGGATGATTTTGCGCCTGCTCATATGTAAGCTCGCCTCTTCGAACCATTTCCTGAACAACGGAATGATTTTACCGCCTCTGATAGCGTATGTGCGACTGTCACCGACATGAACAACATGAACGGTTGTATCTTTTACAAAGACAAATTCACATGTAGTTCCCATACCCGTGAGCTCGGGATCTTTCATGGACATTTCAAAGACTTTCATATTGGCATTGACAACAATTTCTGCCATAAGCTCGCCAATCTGCTCCTTGGTCATATCATCTTTGTACAAATCGGTAATTTTGGTGCTGATATAATCAACTGCCGTTGCGCTGGCAATATTACCGCCGTTTGCACCGCCCATTCCGTCACACACAACTGCCCAGACACAGCTGGGAGAAATAACTCCGAAGCGACAGTCATCCTGATTCTGATTACGAACAAGTCCGATATCACTTTTGCTGAATACTTCCAAGTTATTTACCTCCTTCTTCAATATGCTTTCTTTTGAGCTGACCGCACGATGCGTTTATGTCACTTCCGAGTGTTCTGCGCACGGTTGCTCCGATATTTTTAGCAGCAAGAATATTTATGAATGTCTGCTGTCTTTTAATATTGCTTTTTAAGTAGCCTGTTCCCTCAACTGTATTGACGGGAATCAGATTAACATGGCTTTGTGTACCTTCAAGTCGTTTTGCAAGCTCTCTTGCGTTTTCATCGCTGTCATTAACTCCGCTTATCATAGAGTATTCAAATGTAACTCTGCGACCTGTTGTTTTGAAATAATCTGAACAAGCCTTTAATAATTCTTCAATAGAATATTTTCTTGCAATGGGCATTGTTCGCTGTCTTATCTCATCGTTCGGCGCGTGTAATGAAACGGAAAGCGTTATTCCGAGATGAAGTTTTGCAAGCTCATAAATTTTCGGAACTATACCGCAGGTTGAGAGCGTAATATGTCGCATTCCAATGTTAAGACCATTGTCGGACGAAACAAGTCGGAGAAATTTTACGACATTATCAAAATTATCAAGCGGTTCACCCATTCCCATAAGAACAATGTTAGAAATTCTTATGTTAAGATCACGCTGTGCGGCCTCAATCTGTCCGAGCATTTCCGACGGTGCAAGACTCCGTGAAAAACCGCTTTTGCCTGTTGCACAAAATGTACAACCCATTTTACAACCAACCTGTGTTGAAATACAGATTGAATATCCGTGCTTGTAACTCATTACAACAGACTCTACACATTCGCCGTCATTAAACGAAAAAAGGTACTTGACTGTTTTATCATACCTTGAAACAAGTTTTTTTTCAATATTTGCAACAGAAATGTAACTACTTGATTTCAAAAAAGCCTTTAAATCGGCAGGAATGTTACGCATATTGTCAAAATCGGTCACATTTTTGTACAACCAATCATAAATCTGCTTTGCTCTGAACTTTGGAAAACCGTTTTCTGTGACAAATTCAGTCAGCTCATCAAGCGTCATTGACTTGATATCCGTTAAATTATTCAATTTGACGCCTTCTTTCCGAATAAGCTGATGTAAAATCCGTCTGTTCCGCAAGTGTGCGGCATAAGTGTTATTTCGTATGGTTCTTCATCAAATGCACGGGTAATTCCGTTTGGAAGTTTTAACGGTATACCGTAAAAATCGGGATGTTCCTCAAGAAAACGCTTTGTGTTTTTATTGTTTTCATCAGGATTCAATGTACAGGTAGAATAGACAAGCTTACCGCCTACTGCCAGATTATCCGCACTTGCACAGAGAATCCTGTACTGCAAATCCGGCAAATCGTTGGAAATAAGGTCATCCTTGTATCTGATTTCGGGCTTTCTTGACATAATTCCAAGACCGCTGCACGGAACATCGCAGAGGATTCTGTCCGCCACAGGAAGTGCCGTGTCATTGGTTGACGCATCACGCAGAAGCGTTGAAATACAAGTGATGCCAAGCCTTTTAGCACATGCCGAAATCAGTTTCAGCTTATGGTCAAACATATCACAGGAAAAAATTCTGCCACGGTTGTTCATATACTGAGCCGCCGAAAACGACTTTCCGCCCGGTGCGGAACATACATCAAGCATAATATTGCGAGGCTTTGCGTCAAGAAAATTCACACAAAGCTGGCTTGACGCATCCTGAATATGAAAGAGTCCGGACTTGTACGCTCTGAGTCTTTCAACCGAGCCTGTATTTTCAAGATAGAGCGCGTTGTCAATAAACGGGATTTTTTCCGCAACAACGCCCTCATCGGATAATTTCTTAATTAATGTGTCTGCATCTGTTCTGAGGGTATTAACACGACAACAGATTTTGGCTCTGCCGTTAAGAGATGCCAAAAGCTGTTCTGCATTATTTTCTCCGTAAGAATTAATCCACAATTTTACAATGTTTTCGGGAACAGAATATTTTACCGAAAGATATCGAGCCCTGTCCTTTTCATCGGGTAATGTATATTTATCCTCTGCCCTTGTGATGTTGCGAAGAATTCCGTTTATGAAACCCGATGATTTCTGAAGTTTGTGCTTTTTGGCAAGATTAACGCTTTCGTTGACTGCCGCACTGTCGGGAACTTTGTCCATAAACAAAAGCTGGAGTATTCCAAGGCGAAGAATATTTTTTGTTTTTGTTTCAATTTTCCTTAACGGAATTTTAGAATAAGACCTGATAATATAATCAAGCGTGATTCTTCTTTCCAGAACGCCGTAAACGAGTGCTGACACAAAAGAGCTGTCAACACCCGAAAGACGGTTTTCCTTTATGGCATTATTCAAAGCAATATTTGAATATGCTCCCTCATTTTCAATTTTAAGCAGCACATTCAGTGCAATATTGCGTGTGTTTGCCATTTTAATCTCCAAAATAAATTATCTTCTGCGATTGTTCGCAATTATAATTAATCTTAAAAGCTGCATAATTGCAGTAAGAGCCGCTGCAACATATGTCATTGCGGCTGCCTGAAGCACTCTCTTTGCGCCTGTGTATTCTTCACCGTAAAGAAGATCGCCGTTTCTGATTGTTTCAAGCGCTCTTTTTGATGCATTAAACTCTACGGGAAGTGTTGCGATTGTAAAGAGTACGGAAAGCGCAAACAGGATTATACCTATATAAAGAATTACAAAACCTACTCTCTGTGTAAAACAAAAACCGACTATAATAAAAATCCAACTAAGGCTTGAACCGAGTCTTGCAACAGGAAGAATAAACGAACGGATTCTGTTAGGCAGATAATTTTCTGCGTGCTGAACTGCATGACCTGCCTCATGACAGGCAACGCCTACAGCCGCAACGGAAGTGCTGTTAAAAACCGTGTCGGAAAGTCTGATTACATTTGTTCTCGGGTCAAAATGGTCTGTCATACTGCCTGCAACATGTTCAATTCTGACGCCTGTTACACCGTGCTGACGAAGAACATATTCAGCCGCCTGAGCGCCTGTCATATTTCTTGAATTTCTTATCTGTGAATATTTTGAA
>ENA-OOXP01002285-OOXP01002285.1-human-gut-metagenome-genome-assembly--contig:-NODE-2285-length-10946-cov-4.838858_pt1 | contig 10946 bp, 9 predicted proteins | sample MGYA00241591_ERZ501351 | MGnify/ENA primary metagenome ERZ501351 (study PRJEB25962, sample SAMEA1968361) | human gut metagenome | biome: human gut; feature: human-associated habitat; material: faeces...
GGCCGAATCAATCAAGCAGTATGACTGAGTCTGAAATGTAAATCAGGAATCAACCTCGGCCTGTGACACTATCGAAATAATGCCATGCTTGCCATTGTGGAACCCACGTGTTTCCGTGAGCCATAGCTCCTGTAACTGGATCGAAGTAGTACCATAGACCATTCTGTTTCTGCAAACCTTTTACCATTTTGCCGGTTTTCTGATCATAACGGACCCATTTACCGCCATTCGCACGTATAAAAATATCACCTGTACATCTTGCACCAGTAATGTTGTCAAATAGATACCAGCCAGAATGCTCTTTATCAAAATTAAGATACGCTTCGCCATGCGCCATTTTGCCGGTGACCATGTCGTAGTATACCCATTTGTTCCCATTGGACAGATATGTCATCCCCTTACTCATCGCACCGGTCGTAAAGTCGAAGTTATACCAGACGCCGTATCGGAAATCCTCACCTTTAATCATATGACCATTGGAATCGTAACGAACCCATTTACCTCCGTTCGAACGCAGATAAACATCCTTATCGTGCGCCATGGTTCCGTCTGAATCAATCCAATACCAGGCATTACTCTCAGGATCGTAAATTTCCTTGCTACGCGCTAGAGAACCATCTGAATCCCGCCAATACTTTTGGCCATTTTTGGTAACCCAATGCCCGCCATTCACAAACTCCTTATTCCCAAACGCATTCATATCCACATTGCCACTGATACCGTCCACTTTGCCGGAGCTGGTGTATTGCCATCCGCGACTGTCGGTCGGGAACGAGTCAAATCCCATGCGAGCGCCGTACTGCGCCACCCACGTGGTTTTAGCGTAAATGTCGGCATGTTTCAGCGGGCCTTGCAGATAGCTGGTGTACGAGTAGACGCTCAGGTTCTTGTATCCGGCGGACTGCAGTGCGCTGTACCAATTGTTGACGATATCGTTGTACACGTTCGGATCGGTGGGCGGCTGATGCCCCTCCCAGGTCCACTTTTCCAGGTCGTAATACACGGGGTACGCCAGATCGCTCGGATTCACACCGAATTGCTTGAGTTTGGCGACCACGTCGGCACCTTCTTCTTTGGCAATCGACGGAGTGTCCGCGTAGGAATACCAGTAGATGCCGAACGGGATGCCGAGCCGCTTGCATTCGGAAATGTTACGTCGTGCTTTCTTGTCAGCATTGTTGCCCTCGCCGTAGCCAAGGCGGATGATCACGCCTTCCACGCCGTCGGCTTTCGCTTTGGCCCAGTCGATGTCGCCTTGCCATTCGGAAACGTCAATCACGCCTTTGGCTTGCTGCACGAACAGGTTGTTCTGATAGTCGAAGAAGGCTTTCGTATTGTTGTAAGTGCCCCAGTGCGCGCCGTATTCATTGCTTTCGAATTTGGAGAGCTGTACGTTCGCGTCGGCTACAGCATTTTTGACATCTTCCGCACTTACCGGAATGAAGGATTCGCCATTGGTTTTGGCGAGCGGATCCGGCTGCTGATCCTGCGTACCGACCAGTGTCGCATCGGTCACGGTTTCGCCGGTTTCAATATTCTTAACCTCACCTTCGGGGGTAACGGCCAGGTCTTCCGAAACTACAGTTGCATCGTCGGAAATCTCGCCACTGACGGTGCCTGGAAGTTTCGCATTCGGATTGTCAGGCATGCTGTCTTGCGATTGCTGGTCGCCCGTCTGATCATCCGACTGATCGTCAGACTGCACAACAACGCCATTATCTGCAATAACGGCACCTCTCTGCGCAACAGCATCCTCAATCGCAATATCCTGCAATGCGTAAGCCGGCGCAACCGCGACGGAAGCCACCAACGCAACCGCAGACAGCGCAGTCGTAATCTTCAAAACATGATGTGGCGAAACCATTCGTCAGCCTCTCTTGAATAAAGTCATCAGCCCCAAATATTCGGCGCGAACGCCCTAATCGCCAACTCTAACCGCACCCCGCAACCCCAGCACAGCACTTCTCAAAAATTTTAAGAAGTTCTGGCAAGCATGCAGAAGTTGAAGAATGGCCACGTGCATTATATGAGGCAACACGAGTGCGGTAAATCGGGGACGAACGGGTATCGTACGCTGTATATTGGCATTTCAGGTGGGCACTCGGCACGGTCAGCATTGACCAGGAACGGAAGCCGGCACCGGGGATCACAGAGCAGGCAGATTCTGGAGGGGTTATGGCACGGCACGGCAAGAAGCCAAGTGAGGAAAATACCTCGTCACGCGCACCGAGAACAATTGCCGGAAGCACAACGCCCAACACTTCTGCCGACGGTATTGACGCCGCTACCAGCAGCAGCGCAGCCGACACCAACGCGATCGACACCAACGCAACCGGAACACGCACAATCGTCAGTGGCGACACGGCCGAGACCAGCGATCAACAATCGCTCGAAGCAGACGGAGCCGTTAAATCCAACGAATCCCGTCAACCGCAAGACTCGTTCGACGAGGTCATAGCGCAAGGCATCAGCGATGGCGACGCTTGGACGGACCAGCATGTAAAGCGCTTCTACCGCCAAATCATTATCACCGTAGTCGTCGTAGTTGTCGTTCTGGGTGCGATTTTCGGATTCACAGGCATACGTGCGTCGCAGCAAATGCGTGACCTGGCCGCGCTAAACGACTGCAAGGAAGCCGTCACGGCCATGAACACCTCCTATTCGAAGGCGTTCCAGCTGAAGGCAAAAATCTCCGAAGCGTTCACCAGTTTTGACGAGTCTTACGACCTCGACAAGCTTGCCGAACTTCACCAGACGGAAGTCACCGCTCCGAAAACGCTGAGCTGTGCCGCCGACGCCTCCTCCACCATCAGCAAAGCCAACGCCGCAAAAGCCGAGTATGACAAGCAGGCCAAGCAGTTCAAGCAGGCCCTGCAGAAGGCCGACGAATCCACGGCCACCGATGGCGGTGACGGAACTGACGGAACGGCCAGTGGCAATAACAGCACCGACGGCACAGACTGAGCCGCAGCCACGAAAGGCGATGCTGGAGTTGCCGACGTCGCGTCCGCCACGGACGGCACTGTCGACCAATCCGGCGTAGCCGACGCAACCGGAAGAGGCTGATTTGAATAAGAAACGACTGGCACGCGTGATTATTGCCGCCGTAGTGACCGTGGCGATACTTGTGGCGATCATTGTTGGCTGCGGGCCGAAATGAGGCGATGGCTCGGTGAATGCCAACGCCAGTAACGCCGGTAACTCGAACAGTGCCGGCGGCTCCAGATCCTCCGGCACAGGCGGCTCCGTCACAAGCGACGATTCGTCCGCAAACTATGCGACCCGCGCATCGGTACAACTTCCCTCCTACTACATGGAGAACATGGTTTTCCAACGTGGCAAAACGCTGGCAGTCAAGGGAACCGTCACTACTTCGCAGCGTGGAAAAACCGTTGACCCAACACAACTGGTTACAACGATTTCACAAGGTAAAAAATCATCATCCGCGCAAGCAAAAATTTCCAAGAACGGTGATTTCACTTGCAATTTACCTAAGCAGAAAGCAAGTCTTAAGCCATATTCATTAACGATTTCGTACAACGAAGCCACTTTGTTAACTCTGAAAAACGTGTATGTCGGCGACGTTTTTATTGCTGCCGGACAGTCGAATATGGAATTGAATTATTCGCAATACTACGAGGGCCCAGGCAATGACTATAATTTCGGCGGAGGTCTGATAACAACCAACGATCTGCCAAAACAGCTTTCCGACAAAAACGTTCATTTCGTTGCGAGCGCCAACACCACGGAAGGTACTGGTTTCCCATTACGTGACGTGAACGAGCAGGCTGATTCCTGGCTTGATGCGACCGCCGATAATTCTCAGCATTTCAGCTATTTGGCACAACAGTTCGCCATGCAGCTTCGCGCCGCGCATCCGAATGTGCCCGTCGGTATTATTCAGACCGCATGGGGCGGCACGCCGATTCGAAACCATGTGAAGGGTGGCTCCATTTATGCGAACCATATCGCGCCATTGGAGGGTTTCCATGTGGCGGGCGTGCTGTGGTACCAAGGGTGCAATGATTCCGCAAACGAGGCGACTGCATTGACATACGAATCTCAGATGACGTCGCTAATCAACCAGTATCGTGCAGTGTTCGACCAGAATGATCTGCCGTTCCTGTATGTGCAGTTGGCGCGTTGGCCCGGCTATCAGTACACTCAGAACGTGCGATTCGCGCAGTTGAGCACGTTGAGCAACGTCGGATTGCACAATGCCTCCAACGTTGCAATGACAGTGTCGCTTGATACGGACAAGGGCACTTCAACGTTGATACATCCGCTTGGCAAAGATATTCTTGGCGCGCGCATGGCCGCGCAATATCTGGCAATGTCGGAAGGCAAGGCCGTTCCCAACGGACCGCTTATCGCACATGCGAAGCATGCTTCCGATGGCACGATCATATTGTCGTTCCAAAAAGGCACCGCAACTGGTTTGCAGGCGGAAAAACCCAATTATTCAAAGACCGCTAGTACGACCGTACCTAATTACACGGCCAATTCGGACGCGACTCCTTTGGATGGTATTGCTAATGTCGCAACGCCGACTTCCGCATCATTGCAAGGTTTTGAAATTGCTGACGATTCCGGAAAGTGGGTTTCGGCAGCGGCAACAATTAGGGGGAATCAGATTGTGCTGAGTGCCGATGATGGAAGTTCGAATCTTAACACGGCAACTCAAGTGCGTTATTGGTGGAGCGGGAATCCGGCTATTTCCAGTCTGCTCTATAACGATCTTGGATTGCCGGCAAGTCCGTTTATTGCGGTTGTTGAGTAGGATTCGCAGCCTTATAGCGTTAGTCGACGTAGTGCGGGGCGCTGGATGCCATGCGGGGCGTAACACCGTTATTGCCGTTGTCATCGTCATTACCGTCTGCATTGGAATCTTGCGATTTACGAAGCGAGCCTGCAGCCAATGAACGTACAGATCGAACGGAACGGCCAAGCTGCGACTGCTTTTCCTGCTCGTCCGACTGGATTGCAGGAAACGCACCAGTTACGGGGCGAACACGCCCGGTCGCAGTGGGAATGAAGCTTGGCGGCAGCACTTGCGTGGTAATAGCGCTCGGAGATGATGCATGATAGCGGGCCATCGAAGCCAGGGAGTCGCGGGTATCGAGCTCACGCTGAATATCTAGCTCATCGTCGGATTCAGCCATCGCCGTCCTCCTTCTTTTCCGGCAATTTCCGCCGGCAATCTCTCTCCGCTGGTAACGGTCACCGTTCCGAGCGTAATGCAAGGCGGCAGGCCGCTGCGAACGAAATCATCGATATGCGCAACTCCCCCACTGTTTCACAACTTTTTCGTCGCACATCTACGCAACAGGCCATTGTAAAATCGCCGCTTTCGGCATGAAAAAGGGCTTCCGGAATCATCCGAAAACCCTACTGGCGGAGAATACGAGATTCCGGCAGCGACTTGCTGTTTTCGGTGTAATTCCAACGTTTCTAGGCTGCCGATTAAGTGTTTCGCCGCTTAACTCGCCGCCCCTACGGCGTGTCGCGATGGGGTGAAACGGGTGGTTATGAACGGGTGCGTTTTGGATTGCGCGAAACAGGGGAGAGTATTGAGGATGCTTTTTCCATGAAGAGCGTGTAGTTTAACCAGTATATAGAACGGCCTCCCTTTGCCAACAGCAGCGATGTGCTAAAGATTACGATTCCGAATGAGGTAATGCGATCTATTCCCCATAGGCAAAGTGAAAGTGTTTTCAAGGATTATTAACCCATCGGAAGAGCTTGATTAGCTTTGATCCTTCGTGTATACAGCGTCTAGTGGGAACTAGAGTGAACCTAGTGAGCCAACATGGAAATTCAGTGGCAGGCGAAGATGTATGTCGGAATCTCAATGATTTCAACGTTTCCAAGGACGCCGGTTGGCACCATCCTGCGGCAACATGGAACCTACATGGAAATTTACAGTGCCTACATGGAAATCAGTTTGTATCAGTCAGTGGGCGCATGATGCGTGCGCTCAGCCCTTGGCTGACTGATACTAGCAAGCTTTTGTCTGACTGAACGCATGCATCATAAAGAGCAATTGGGTATCGAGCTAGTTGCGGGATGCAGGGCGGATAAAACTAATCAGCCGTTATATTCGATATGTAGGCTGGGGTCGCTTTCGTGTTCGTCAATGATTTGGTTGTAAGCCTTGACCAGACGCGAAAGGGTTTCGCGACGTGCTGCGTTGGTGAAGTGGCCATGCTCGTGCACATTGCTGGAAAGGAACGATTGCAGGTCCCAAACTTCAAGGCGGTTTTCGAAGCCCATGTCGGAGGCTAAGTCCCATGCGGTTTTGACGCGGTCGCGTACAGTGATGATGATTGGATGCAGCCCGGCCTTGATGTTGCGCTGGCATTTATCCATGAGTAGGGATGCTGGGGCAGTGGTGCAGTGTATGGCTGTGTCGCCGACATTGAAATCGCCTCCACGCCCAGTCGGATCGTCAGCAACGGACGCGCCGTTGATTTCTACTTCTGGGGCAACGATGGTGAGCTTCGCTGCGACAAGATGTTGCAGAACGGTACCGACGTACATAGTGCCCGGATTTTCCTTTTGTCGCTGCGCTGCCTGCTGCAGCAGATGTTCCACAGCCGCATCGACGGAAAGCGAGTTGTCGGATTCCAATTTGAATGGTTTGCTGGTGAAGAATGCCCGAATTCGTTTGACCCAGTATTGCTCGATCTCGGTGAATTGCTCCGCTGTTGGACGTAATTCGTTAATGAGCTCGGCATAGTCGTGCATCAATGCCATGGTGCCGCGGCTGGTTCGTCCGCCCTCTGCTGCGAGGAGTCGTGTGATGCCATATTCGGCAAGGATTTTCTGGCAGTTGTCTTTGCTGATTCCCTTGACTTGACCTTCCTTGTTCGTGTGATAGTCGCTGGCGTCAATGGGAAGCGTGTCTGCGGAAAAGAAGCGATTGAGCTGGATGGCGGCAGCCAAAGCGCCCTTGGTGTTTACCTGATGGGACTTTCGGAAATCATCGATGGGAGTCAGATCCATTGTTTGCCTCGCTTATGCAGTGTGATTCGAGAGCAGAGTTTGCTCCACGTACAGGTCTTTGCCAAGGGTGTTGTTCAGAGCAGGCATGAAGTAATGCTTGCCGAGCCATTCCACGACAGGGACGGAGACAGCGTCGCCGAATCCGAACATCACTTGATTGGGGCGCAGGCCCGTAATGTTGTAGTGGGCCGCGCCCATAAGAGCAGCGTATTCGCGTGGCGTCATCCAACGGACAGCGGCTTGACCATTGCCCATGCGAATGATTGCCTGGCGAGATGAGCCGCCTCGTGCGGTGCGCAGGCAGCCGGAGATGTCGTCTGCGCGAACTTCCCATACGGCTTTGCCGTTGCGGGTGCGGCGATAAGCGGTCCGGTAGGAAACGGTTGTTTCGTTACGCAACGTTTCCACGCGGGCAGTCTGAACCGGCGACAGCGAATCAAGGAATTTGGCGGTTCTTTCGGCGTCCCACCAGCGTTCGTCGTCATCAGCCATGTTCTCGACGTACATATTGAGGCCGGACATCAGAGGAGACGGCGGCTCAGGCAGCGGTGCGCGATGCGTGCGGAGAGAGGTGTCCGCAAAAACCTGCTGCAGCCAGTCAGGGCGCAACGAAGAATCGAATTGTTCGGCGGACGGCGGGTTCTGCAGGCCAACCAAAAAGAGTCGCGGTCGGGACTGAGGGATAAATCGACGGGTATCGATGGACAATACGTCTACGGAGTAGCCCAGTACATTGAAAGCATGCACCGCTGCGGCGAGATCCTCCCCAGAGTGGGAAGTGGCCAATCCGTTCACATTTTCGAGAATGGCAATCGGAGGACGGCTGTCCCCAAGTTCTTCGAGCAGTCGCACGTATTGCCAGAAAGCGCCGGATTGTTTGCCGTTCAGGCCCGTACGAGTGCCTGCAAGGGAGAGATCCGTGCAAGGAGAGGATCCCCAAGCGATGGAAGCATCATGGGGCAGGTCGTCGCCGGAGAGCTCGCTCATATCCCCCTCGACAAGGGTGTGGCCCGGCGTATCCGTGAAGTTATTGCGATACATTTCGCACTTGGCGGAGTCGATGTCGTTCGACCATTCGACTTGGAAGCCGGATTCTTCGAGCCCAAGGCGTGCGAGGCCTATTCCGGCAAAGAATTCGAGGGCTTGTGGGCACGCCTTGCCGGTAGCCGTGTGCGTGCGATTGTCGTTCATGCTCCCACCTTACCTCGTGCCTGACTGTCGTCCTAACCATGATACTCTATATATAGAACAAGCGTTCGAATAAGTGTCGTGAAGGAAAGAGGATCGTATGACGAAGCTTAGTGATGCTGTTAGCGCGTCGAACTTGGATTCTTATGAATTAGCCCGAAGATCCAACGTGAGTGAGAAAAGACTAAATGGATATCTGTCGGGTCGACATTCGTTTAGCCGGGCACCTCTAGAAGACGCCGTAGCTATTGCTAATGCTCTCGGAGGCCGTATTGAAGATTACATGGAAGATGCGGCGGAGGACGGCGAGGCGGAAAAACTGGATGACCGACTTCGTCTCCAATTATTTCTGGATAGCGTTGACGAATACGAGCTAATTATGAAGAATGTCGGTCGCCCTCAGACAGTGACGATTGGCGGCTCTGGAGAAAAAACTGAGAAAAGGTATAGTCAGCTGATTGTTGAAGGGATGCTATTGCGCAAATATTATTCCTCGGATGAAGTTCAATTGGCGAAAGTGATTGATTCGTTTAGGCGTCTTATCCCAGACGACGCGTCTCCAGATGTGCTGCATACAGTAGATCTGCTGGAAAAAGATACGCCTAGCCAAGGGAATAAGAGCCAGATTGTGTTTTCTAATGCTGATGGTAGTTACTCCAGCAGTGTGGATTTACTTTTTGATGTTCTCTATGGAATTACCCTGCATGGAGATCCTGATAGGATCCAGAGACTTGCTAGATGGCCAATTACGGCACAGTGCCTTGCCTTATATGAGTCTAACGTTGAGAGACGCAAGGGTGTGGTGACTGTTCGACAGTATATAGATCTTGCAATCAAAGATGGTCTTTTTGCGCTGGATTAATGAGCGTATTTGAGAAGGCGCGGGGCAGTTCGCTATGGATTGAATTGCCTCACGCCTTGCTGAGTGAACTCGCTGCAGCAGTTTCTAGGATCAGCTGCTATTCGCGCTCTCGCCGAGCCATCTCGCGACGGGCTTGGCTGGCCCACAGGCCTCCCTTACCGATGAGCTCATTCAATTGCGTGGCGTTGAGCTGTTGGTAGTGCAGGTCTGTTGCGTAGGGAGGGAGACTCGCCTTCCATCCGGCCATACTGTTCCCGTGGTGACGTGAGCTGCGATATCTAAGGCCAAGGTGCTTTTGCCAGTCGCCGGATCACCGTCAATCAGTACGATCTTTCCTTTGGGAATATGGCCCAGCCGCAACCACAACGGTCGCTCCGGTTTCACATCAGCCAAACGGGTCAGCGAATAGGCGCGGGGCGTCAGTTCAGTCTTAAGCTCAGACCCAGGCTGGCTGCTTTCGCTTGGCAAAATCTCAAACTCCAAGCCGCTCATCACCGCGTTGGAAGCGTCGTGAGCCTCACCCAGCCGCCTGGATAAACGTCAACGACCGCACGAACGGTGTCAGCGTCGGCGGCCATCCACAACGGGTGCTTGTCGGCGGTGTTGCCGCTTTGCCTCGTTGAGCCATGCTTCCGCCTAGGTCTCATAGCCTTTGTCGAATCGCTTGTGAATGCGCGCAGGAAGATGCGGATACTGGGATCGGGCTTCGACGGGCGGGATGTATGAGGCGTCGTAGGAGATCTGCCCGTTGGCACCGACTTTTCTCTCAATCTTGCCGAACCGGCGTCGTCGGCTGGCTGGCCGTGTGCTTTGTGAAGTACGTGCTATGATGATCAATTCCAACCGACGTAAAAGCTGCCAAGCGGGCGACTCTGAAGTCTGCCGCTCAAGTGCTTAAGCGGCACCGCTTATCTTGCCGCCTATCTTACTGTAAAAGACGGGTCGAAAAGGATGATGAAGGAGAGTGGGTAATCGTTGAAAAACCGCCAAAAACGTTGAAATTCCGCCGTTTTGGGTATGAAAAAAAGGGCTTCCGGAATCATCCGGAAACCCTACTGGCGGAGAATACGAGATTCGAACTCGTGAGGCTGTTACACCAACACGCTTTCCAAGCGTGCGCCATAGACCACTAGGCGAATTCTCCAATTATGCAACGCCTCACAGTGTCTGTCTGTGAAACGCAACTTGATTAGAATACAACAGTTTCTCCTAAACCACAAATCGGCGTGTCGCAACATCCCAGATCACCCACTCACTGAAGGAATCCGATGCATGCGGACTTCCCCGCGTACAAAATCCCCCAACCTCTGGGACAATTCACCTGCCAACACATCTCTCAGCGTCCCAGATCATCCACTCACTGGAATAACCAGTACGCCCACAGGCCTTCCACAGTCCGAAAACCTCCACCCACTGGAGGAATCCTCCCGCAGGCCGGCTTGCCGACGTCCATAATCCCCCACCGGGCGGAGGAAAACACCCTGTGCGAATAAAAAAAAAGGACCTTCCGGGAATCCCCCGGGGGGACTCGACCAGAAGGTCCAGACAGTTGAATGCGGCGGCGCGCTACTCTCCCACACCCTCTCGAGTGCAGTACCATCGCCGTGCCAGGCCTTAGCTTCCGGGTTCGGAAAGGGACCGGGCGTCTCACCTGGGCCATGACCACCGCAAAACCACTCTGAACGGCCAACCACACGGATCGGCCGGCAACGGAACCAGCCACGATTCCGGTCGTGGCGGTCCGGGAACCGGACAACGGACGCAAGCAAATCAAACGCCTTACCAGCATCGTCATTGTGACCACAAGAAACAGTATTCCTTGCCATCCAACGAGAAAACCACCACAGGACGAGACCCAATCCCCAACCAAGAAGGGGGATCGGAAAGAGTG
>ENA-OOXP01002312-OOXP01002312.1-human-gut-metagenome-genome-assembly--contig:-NODE-2312-length-10859-cov-8.130230_pt1 | contig 10859 bp, 12 predicted proteins | sample MGYA00241591_ERZ501351 | MGnify/ENA primary metagenome ERZ501351 (study PRJEB25962, sample SAMEA1968361) | human gut metagenome | biome: human gut; feature: human-associated habitat; material: faeces...
CTATCTCTCTTTTCTTTTTTCTTAATTTTGTCCAATATCTATTGTAGCACTACACCGTTTTTGCGTGTGAGAGACACATATCCACTTGACTTATAGGCTCAAATGTAGTATAATGTAAAAGTTAAGGCGGTTTTCTGCCTGTTAGTAAGACGATTTTTTCGGAAAGGAAATGGATAATAAAATGGCTAAAGCTAAAAAAATAACGGCTGCTCTTACTGCCGCATTGCTTTGTACTGCGAGCCTTACCGCTTGCTCGGACACAAGCTATGTGATGACAGCAGGTGACAGCAAGATTAACGCAGGTATCTACATTTATAATGAGCTTACAGAAATGTCATATCAAATGACGATGATGTATTATCAGAAAGGCATCAAAAAGGACTATTTCGATCAGAAGGTAGACGGAAAGGCATTTGACGAGTATCTTTCAGATTATGCTCTCACTGCAACTAAGGAGTATGCGGCTGTAGTTGACAAGTTCAACGAGCTTGGACTTACTCTTTCAGATGAGGATATAAAGTCCATTAATGACAGCATAAGCAGCACATGGGATTCTCAGGGCGAGTTTTACGAGTCAGAGGGTATCTCAAAGGAATCTGTAAAGCTTGCACTCAAAGGCTCGAAAATGAGGGAAGAGCTTTTTGATCACTACTATGCAGAGGGCGGCGAGGAAGCCGTTTCAGACGATGAAATGGTGAAGTATCTTGATGATAACTACCTGAGATATAAATCCATTTCCTTTGCAAAAACTAAAGCATCAACTGATTCTTCATCATCAGCCACCGATTCTTCTACAGACTCAGCAGACGCTGCAAATGAGGAAGCCAAGGCAAAAAGAGATGAGTTCCTTGAAAAGGCTCAGGGCGTTTCGTTTGACGATTTCGATAGCATTATAGACGAGTACAACGACTATGTTGCTTCAAAGAAGGCCTCAGATTCAAGCTCTGCCGCTGACAGCGATTCATCAGCCTCAGACAGCAGCACGACTTCTGACGACACTTCTTCTGTAGCAGAGAGCGACACAAGTTCTACAGCTTCCGACGATACATCTTCTGTATCTGACAGCACAGCAGAATCAAGCACAGCAGCGTCAGACACAGATTCTTCCACAGACAGTTCTTCTTCTGCACCTGACCCGTATGCAAATGAAAAGATGATGAATTACGGCACAATGGACGATTCACAGAAAGACACTACAAACGGCAAGATACTCAAAGAAGTAAGCGGTATGAGCACAGACGTTGCAACAGCTTATGAGGACGATAACGCATATTACATTCTTATCAAGGGCGATATAAAGGGCAGAGATACAGAATATGCCAAGGACAATCATGAAGACCTTCTGAAAGAAATGAAGAGCGATGAATTTCAGAAGAAATTAACAAGCTGGGTAGAAAAGCTTGACATCAAGGTAAACAACAAGGCGATAAAGCGTTACACACCGAAAGTGGTCTACGATAAGCAGACAGAGTATTACAGCAAGAAAAATAATTCATAGCAGATAAAATTACCGCCGCAACCGAGTTTTGTTGCGGCGGGGGTTTTGTCATGTTGACAAATCCTTCGGTTTCCTCCTTGCCCAATTGTAGCACATAAGGAGAAAATCCCAAATGTGAACACATTCACATTTTATCAACAGAAGCCCCTTTTGTGCATTATTTTTTTGGCGAGCATAATGCCCAACATATTATGGCTTTATAAAACAAAGAGCTGCGCTTCTTTAATGAAACGCAGCTCTTATGCTTATATTTTTATTATAAAGACGAAATGCACTGTGAATATGCCCCAATATTTAGTCAACAACACATTCCACAACAGCACAAGGCGGAATATTCAGCTTTAACACATTGTCCTTGATGACTGCCGTATGCTCGGTAATGCTCACTCTGTCGGGACAGTCGAAGTCGTTATAGCTGTGCGCCTCGTTTGTAAGTATCCTGCAAGAAACTGATGATGCTTTAAATCCGAAAATGCTGCATTCAACAGCAGCCTCTTCCGTAAGCGAACAGTTTGCGGCGGTAATGGTCATACTCTTTTCGTTCACCGATGCGGAAACCGAGATCATCGGAGCATTTTTACCTTCCGACATATTTTCGTTCTGCGTATAGCAGTAAACTGCCTCGTTGTTTTGGTGTGTTTTAAAAAGGTCGAAAACGTGATATGTAGGCGTTTTTATCATCTTATCGCCCTCTGTAAGAATGACCGATTGGAGAACATTCACCACCTGCGCAAGGTTTGCCATTACAACACGGTCGCTGTGTCTGTTAAAAACATTCAGCTCTATTGCAGCAACGATAGCATCACGCATTGTATTCTGCTGATATAAAAATCCCGGGTTCGTACCCTCTTCTACCTTATGCCAACAGCCCCACTCTCCTATTACAAGTCCTATTTTCTTTTCGGGATCATAGCGATTCATTATCTCCGAATGTCTTGTGATAAGCTCATCGGAAAAGTTCGCTGCAGCTATAGTTTTATAATAAAGCTCATCGTCAAAATCGGTGGCAGACTCCATTTCGGGCCATACCGGCATCGTATAATAATGCAGGTCGATAGCATCAACATTATTGCTGTCAAGATTTTTCATCATGACTTCTGTCCAGTTATAGTCGGCAGAGCTTGAACCGCAGGCTATTCTGTAAAGTCTGTTTCCCGAATAATTGTGGCAGAATGTCTGATACCTTTTATAAACGTCGGCGTAATATTCGGGACGCATATTTCCTCCGCAGCCCCAGTTTTCATTGCCGATACCGAGGTATTCGAGTTTCCACGGCTCGGCTCTGCCGTTCTTCTTTCTCTGCTCTGTAAGAGGTGACTCCGCATCTGAGGTCATATATTCTATCCATTCGGATAATTCACGAACACTGCCGCTGCCAACATTGCCGTTTATATAAGGCTTGCAGCCAACAAGCTCACAGAAGCGCATAAATTCGTGCGTGCCAAAAGAATTATCCTCCGTAACTCCGCCCCAGTTCGTGTTCACGATCTTTCGGCGCAGAGATTTTTCGCCGATACCGTCCTGCCAGTGATATTCTTCTGCAAAGCAGCCGCCGGGCCAGCGGAAAACGGGAGCTTTTATATTTCTGAGCGCCTCGATGATATCATTCCTTATTCCGTCTGTATTCGGAATAGGTGAATTTTCACCCACATATATACCATTGTAGATACATCTTCCGAGATGCTCGGAAAAATGTCCGTATATCTCTGGAGCGATATGTCCGAGCCTGTCGTCTGCATTTATTACCATTGATATTTTTTTCATGTTATACCTCCGCTACATACTGAATTATTATATTATTAGTTTAAGTCATTGACGTTGGTATTGCAATGACTTATAATACTGTTATACTAAGTCAAGAAATCCTCATATTTCAATTACAGATGATTCTATGGACAGCAAAAGCTGTGCATACAAGCTGAACGATATTTTTATCAGCCGTTTTAAGCTTGTCCTTGAAATTATCAATGCCAATGATTTTTTGACCAGCAAGACCGAAAGTGAGCTGTTTGAACTTTACAATAAGATGCTCGATCTTGATGTTCATCACTACATGACAGGCACAAAGGGCGGTTTTGTCATATCCGAAATTCACTTATGATACCTAGTATTAGCACTTATCTGAAACGCCCTGTAAACCTGCTCCAAAAGCATTATCCTTGCAAGCTGGTGTGGGAACGTCATTTCTGACATTGATAAGCGCAGGTCAGCTTTCGCCTTTATCTCAGGGGCAATGCCGAATGACGAGCCTATTATGAAATTCACTGTGCTGAATCCGTTCAGACCGCATTCGCTGAGCTTTTTGGACAGCTTTTCACTTGAAAGCTGCTTGCCCTCAATGCACATTGCAATATTGTATGCGCCCTTGATGTCAGTGTAGCCTTTCATGGCTTTTGCCTCGTTTTCAAGCGCCGCCGCTATCTCCTTTTCGGAGGGGTTGTCAGATAACCTCGACTCGTTCAGTTCAACTATTTCAAGCTTGCAGAACGCCCCCAGCCGCTTTGAGTATTCCGCCGCAGCATCACGCCAGTATTTTTCTTTCAGCTTTCCAACTGTAATAAGATTTATCCTTATCAAAATGCCACCGCCATTCCGCTGCCCTCAGGCTTTGCTATATGTAAAATATAGTCGCTGTTGCGCTCGTAATCCCCAAGTGCTCCCACAGCCGAGTTTTCAGCCTGAAAAGGCGTGTTGTTTTCCTGACTTAAATGCCCTAAAATAAATTTATATGTACCTGCTGTCATAAGCTTTTTTAGCTGTTCTCCGCAGGCAGAGTTTGAAAGGTGTCCGTGGTCTGAAGCGATGCGCCTTTTCAGCTCGTATGGATAAGGTCCATTTTTCAACATTGACTCATCATAATTTGACTCCAGCAAAACAAGGTCAGAACCGCTCAGGTGCATATCGACCTCATTTGTAACAGTGCCAAGGTCGGTGCATACGCATACCTGCTTGCCGTCAGGGGTCTTTATCTGATATCCACAGCTTGCAGGAGTATCATGAAATGTGGCAAAACCTTTTACGGCATAATCTCCTATGCAGACTTCATTGCCGTCCACCTCGTTGACATCACAGGCAGGGTCTATTTTGCCGTCAGATACAAGTATCTCAAGATTGGTCTTTTGGGCAAATACAGGGATATGATATTTCTTAGTGAGAACTTTAAGCCCCGAAACATGGTCTGAATGTGTGTGGGTGATAAAAATTCCCTGTATCACAGACGGGTCTATCTCGTTAGCTTTCAAAGCCTCACAAAGACGTTTGCAGGATACTCCTGCGTCAACAAGTATCCCGCCGTCACTGTTGCCGATAAAAGAGCTGTTGCCCTTGCTTGATGAAAAAAGTGGATATATCCTTGCCATAACTAATTCCTTTCAAAAGTTTTCAGAAGATACTCTGCAACACCGTCTTCTTCATTTGTGCCTGTCACCTGGTCACAGCCTTCAAGCACCTCTTTGCAGGCGTTTTTTACTGCCACTCTTTTATCAGCCGCCTTGAACATAGGCAGATCGTTGGTGTTGTCGCCAAAAGCCGTGACAAAGTCAAAGCCGTAATTCTCACGAAGATACCTCACGCCTTGCTCCTTAGAAGCCGCCGAAGAGAACACTTCAAGATACCAAAGCTTGGGGTCATAAACATCATAATAGTATGTGATGTTCAGCTTTTCATTTTCTTTAAGAGCGTCATACAGCGGTACAAGTTTTTCTTTTTCTGCAATAAATGTGAAGTATATCACATTGTCGATGTACTGAGAAAGGTCACTGACCTGCGTGAAAGACTTGTAATATTTCTCTCTGCGTTCGTTGTAAAAGCTCTTCATTGCAGGTGAAATAAGCCTCTCATATCTTGTTGAAAGCTGGTTATCTGAAACCGAGTACATAAAAGGCTCTAAACCAAGTCCTTTTGAAAGACCTATGATAAGACCGCAAAGCTCTCTGGAAAGGCTGTTTATCTTGACATATTTTTTCTCCGCCATATCATAAATAAGCACGCCGTTCATAAGTATAACGGGAAGCTTCAGGTCAAGCCCCGAAAGTATTTTTCCTGCGGAAGCAAGCGTCCTTGCAGTGGCGACAGTGAAGTTAAGCCCATTTGCCATGAGCCTGTTCAAAGTGTCTCTTGTGAACTCCGTCACCTCTGCATTGCCGTTAAGCAACGTTCCGTCAAGGTCGAAAATAAAAAGCTCCATATCATGTCCTCTCAAATGCTGTAAAAAACGGCGGCAAATAATATGCCGCCGCAGTGTTATCAATATTAATCAGCCGCTAAGCTCCATTTCGTTAGCGTCAGGCTTGTAAACACGCTGAATGTCAGCTCCAAGCCCTCTGAGTTTCTCATCTATCTTTTCATATCCTCTTTCGATGTAGAAAATATTGTCTATCTCAGTCGTTCCCTCAGCCGCAAGACCGGCAATGACCATTGCCGCACCTGCTCTCAGGTCAGTTGCCACAACAGGAGCACCTTTGAGCTTGCCAACGCCCTGTATAACAGCCACCTTGCCGTCAACAGAAATGTCAGCGCCCATTCTTCTAAGCTCAGCCACATATCTGAATCTGTTGTCAAAAATATCGTCTGTAACGATGCTCGTACCCTCTGCAAGTGTCAGCAGTGTTGAGAACTGCGGCTGCATATCAGTAGGGAAGCCAGGGTGCGGCATAGTTTTTATAGAAGTTTTCACGAGCGGACCGTCTACCCAAACATGAACGCTCTCGTCGCTTTCCTCAACGTTTACGCCTACCTTGCGTAGCTTTGCTGTGATAGACTCAAGGTGTTTAGGGATAACATTTGCGATAACAACGTCGCCCTTTGTGGCAGCCCCTACCATATAAGTGCCTGCCTCTATCTGGTCAGGGATAGTCGCATAGGTAACGCCTTTGAGGTAATCAACGCCTCTTATCTTGATAACGTCTGTACCTGCACCTCTGATATCAGCACCCATTGAGTTAAGGAAGTTCGCAAGGTCAACGATATGAGGCTCTTTCGCCGCATTTTCGATTATAGTAAGCCCCTTTGCCTTTACAGAGGCAAATATTGCATTCATAGTTGCGCCAACTGTAACAAAGTCAAAGTATATCTGATTGCCCACAAGCTCATCCGCTGTGACATGATTAGCTCCGTTCACTATCTCGTCAGACGCACCAAGCGCCTTAAAAGCTTTAAGGTGCTGATCTATAGGTCTGTCGCCAAGGTCACAGCCGCCCGGCATCGGAACAAAAGCCTCGTGAAATCTTCCAAGCAGCGTGCCAAGAAAATAGCATGACGCTCTCATAGTTCTTGCAAGCTCATATGGCACTTCAGGCTTTTCAATGCCCTTTGTGTCAAAATATATAGTATTTTTATCTAAAAGTCTGACCTCTGCGCCCATTTCACGCAGGATCTTCATGCACTTAGTTATATCGCTTATCTCAGGCACGTTCTCAAGAACGCACGGCTCGTCGCACAGGATAGTTGCCGCAACCAATGCAACAGCAGCGTTTTTTGCACCGCTTATCTGCACAGTACCATGCAGCGGCTTACCTCCATGTATAACAAACTTCTCCAAGTTTACACACTCCTTAACGAGATTGTCGGCTTCTCTCTCTGCCGACGCTCAGATTATTATACCACAGCCACAGGCAAAATAAAAGCAAAAAGCAAGAATTTCAACGATTTGGTTAAAATCATTTAACATACACCCAAGCAATCGTTAAATCTGCCCATATAATGCAGGCTATGGCGGTCTATATAAAGAACGAATGTTCACATACTCTTAACAATAGAATATCCAACTCTTATATTTTAACACACCCCATTCAAAAAATCAATAGTGAATAAGGATATTTTGATAAATTTTCGACAATTTTTTCGGCTTTTTCGGTGAAAATTACAGCAATGTTACAACTGTACGAAATCTTGTACCTTATTGTAACCTTGCTGTAATATTTAAGTACAAAAAATCAGACACTTGCCGTTTGTCTTGACGAAAAAGAACGGCTGTGGTATACTCATAACAACAGATATACTGTAAGAAGGGGAGTGCGGCAGTGGTAAAAAGAAAGAATCTCATATGGGCGGCAGTTTTTGCGGCTGTTATCGCTGCGTGCCTGATATTTATTTTCCTCACAGGTGGAAAGAGCGGAGAAAATTCTGCCGAGATATATGAAAACGGCAAGCTCATAAAGACTATTTCTGACCTTTACCCCGATAAGGAGTATTCTTTTGAGATAAAAACAGAAAACGGCACTAATACCATAACCGTTGGCGAGGGAAGCATTTGGGTGTCTGTCGCAGATTGCTCGAACCAGACTTGTGTTCATGCAGGAAAGATATCCCACGCAGGACAGACCGTCATTTGTGCTCCGCACAAGCTTGTGATAAAAATAGTCGGTGAGACCTCTGCTGACGCTGTGATATAGGGGTGGAAGCATGAAGATATCAGTACAAAAAATCACCCTTATAGGAATTTTTACCGCTTTGTCACTTATCATTTTCATGGTGGAGGCACAGTTTCCTGTCATGCCCATAGGCGGCATGAAGCTTGGACTTGCAAATATCGTCACAATGGCGGCAATGCTTTTTATCGGCAGAAAAGAAGCAGGCTTGGTGCTGCTTTTGAGGATAGTCCTTGCGGCAGGGCTTTACGGAACTGTGGTAAGCTTTGCGTTCTCACTCACAGGCGGAATTTTAGCGTATCTCGCCATGTGCATTGCGGTTTCGAGAGTTGGTGAAAACCAGCTTTGGGTGGCATCAGTTTTTGGTGGTTTTTTCCATAACATAGGTCAGCTTTGTGCGGCGGCAGTGATATCAGGCACATGGGCGGTGTTCAGCCTTTTGCCTTATCTCATAATAAGCGGCATTCTCACTGGCACGCTCAATGGTCTTATCCTCCAAAGATTGTGGAAGTCGCCACTTAGAAAATACAGCATAAAAAGATAACGGCGGCGTCAGGGGTATACCTGATGACCGCTGTTTTGTTCTATAGTCAGTTTAGCCAAAAACAGACTTTTCACAAAGTGGCATTTCTACATTTTCGCCTTGTGAGAAATAGGTGAAAACTTAGCGTTTTGCTTGCATTTGACCGAAAAATATGGTATAATTAGTTGTTATAATAGGGTCATTATAGGATAGCGTTGAAATTGAACGGAGGAGTGGATTTGAGAATACTTGGTATCGACCCGGGCTACGCCATTGTGGGATTCGGAGTGCTTGAATACAACAGCGGAAAATTCACTGTTGTTGACTACGGTGCAATAACCACTTCTTCGGATATGGATTTCAACAGACGGCTGAAAGTCATCTATGATGATATGACCGAGATAATAACCACCTATAAGCCTGATGAAATGGGAATAGAAAAGCTTTTTTTCAATACCAATGAAAAGACTGCCATTGACGTCGCACAGGCAAGGGGAGTGACCCTGCTTCCTGCCATAATAAGAAATATTCCCATCTATGAATATACGCCTTTGCAGGTGAAATGCTCCATAGTCGGCTATGGACGTGCCGAGAAAAAGCAGGTGCAGGAAATGACAAAGACCATGCTTCATCTTAAAGCTATCCCAAAGCCTGACGATACAGCGGACGCAGTGGCTATCGCTATAACTCACGGGCTTTCGGTGAACACAAGGCGTGTTATGAAAAATTTTGAGGAGAAATAATATGATATATTCACTTAGCGGAAAGCTCGTTCATACCGAGAGCGACCTTGCCGTAATAGAATGTGCAGGCGTGGGCTATGCCTGCAAAACAACATTTTCTACCTTGCAGCAGATAGCAGGCAAAAGCGAAGTAAAGCTTTACACACATCTTGCCGTAAAGGAGGACGCCGTGGAGCTTTTCGGCTTTGCAACTAAGGAGGAGCTTAAAAGCTTCCGTATGCTCATATCTGTCAGCGGAGTAGGTCCGAAGGCAGGTCTTGCCATACTTTCAGCCTGCTCTCCGTCACAGTTTGCGCTTGCGGTTGCAACGGGGGATTCAAAGGCTTTCACAAAGATAAAGGGTATCGGTACAAAGATAGCACAAAGGATAGTCCTCGAGCTTAAGGATAAGGTGGCAAAAGAGAATACCATATCCGTCAGAGGAAATGCGGCTCAGGGCTTTGCGGCTGTTCCAAGCGGAGCTGTCGAAGAAGCTGTCACAGCCCTTGTGGTGCTTGGATATACCGAGGGCGAAGCAATGTCAGTGATATCAAAGCTTGACCCGAATTTGAGCGTTGAGGAGCTTATAAAGAAAGCTCTTATCGGACTTGCGAAATTTTGAGAGGAGAACCCCATAAATGATCGAAAAAGGAGATTTTGATATAGACAGGATAGTCACCCCGAAAGAAACTCAGGCGGAAACAACTGATGATTTCGAGGTGAGCCTTAGACCTAAAACACTTGATGAGTATATCGGTCAGGAAAAGGTCAAGGAGAACCTGAAAATATATATACAAGCGGCAAAAAACAGGGGCGACAGCCTTGACCACGTTCTGCTTTACGGCCCGCCTGGTCTGGGCAAAACCACTCTTTCTGCCATAATCGCCCATGAAATGGGAGTGAACATCAGGATAACCTCAGGCCCTGCTATAGAAAAGCCCGGCGACCTTGCGGCACTTCTCACCAACCTTGAAAAAGGCGACGTGCTTTTTATAGACGAGATTCACCGCCTTTCAAGACAGGTGGAGGAAGTTCTTTATCCTGCCCTTGAAGATTATGCCTTGGATATAATCATGGGCAAAGGCCCTGCGGCAAGGTCTATAAGAATCGAGCTTAACAAGTTCACTCTTATAGGCGCTACCACAAGAGCAGGCTCGCTTTCTGCACCGCTGAGAGATCGTTTTGGCGTTATCCAGCGTTTGGAGCTTTACAATACAGAACAACTTTCCGATATCGTAAAGCGTTCTGCAGTTTTGCTTGGCGTGGCTTGTGATGATGACGGTGCAGAGGAGATAGCGAAGCGTTCAAGAGGAACGCCGAGAATAGCAAACCGCTTTTTAAGGCGTGTGCGTGATTTTGCCGAAGTCATGGGCGACGGCAGGATAACCGCAGACATTGCAAAGATAGCCCTCAACAGAATGGACGTTGACAAGCTGGGACTTGACTCTCTCGACAAACGTCTGCTGACTATGATAATAAAAGGCTATGACGGTGGCCCAGTGGGACTTGAAACTCTTGCGGCGGCTATCGGCGAGGAGTCAGTCACCATTGAGGACGTTTGCGAGCCGTATCTTATGCAGTTAGGTTTCCTATCAAAGACCCCAAGGGGACGTGTGGCGACACAGCTTGCTTACGATCATTTGGGCTTTCTCAAGGACGGACAAACGCACCTGTGATTTAGTGAGGAATGCTTAATGAGGAATGAGGAGTGAGGAGTGAGGAGTGAGGAATTAAGGTATCGCCTGCGG
>ENA-OOXP01002319-OOXP01002319.1-human-gut-metagenome-genome-assembly--contig:-NODE-2319-length-10832-cov-5.862021_pt1 | contig 10832 bp, 10 predicted proteins | sample MGYA00241591_ERZ501351 | MGnify/ENA primary metagenome ERZ501351 (study PRJEB25962, sample SAMEA1968361) | human gut metagenome | biome: human gut; feature: human-associated habitat; material: faeces...
CTTAGTGTTTAATAATATATTATTAATGTAATTTTTAAGTAGTTATGAAGAAAAATTTTGTTAGGGTAATGCTTTTCGGGGCATTGACGCTTACAGTCAGTACAGTGGTGACAAGCTGTAAGGACTACGATGATGATATTAAAGGCTTGCAGGAGCAGGTCGATAAAATCACATCAACCAGTCCGGTAAGTACAGAAGACATGAAGAACGCAGTTGAAAAGGCAAAACAGGATTTGCAGACACAACTGAATGACTTGAGCGCACTTGTGGAAAATCCGGATGGTGAAAAAACTTTGAAAGAAAAAATCGCTGCACTGGAACAAGCTTTGGCGGATGCCACAGGCGATAAAGCTAAAGATTTGGCAACAAGATTGGCAGATCTTCAAAATCAACTGACCACTCTGCAAAAGATTCTCAAAGGTGAGGATGGTGTCAGTGGTTTGGAAAAGAAGATTGAAGAACTAGAGAATGTTAAAACCGTATTATCTGAACTGATTGCAGCAGAACAGGCATACATTACATCTGGTAAAAAGGATGCAAGTGCTTACGAAAGTACCAGTTTTGGGGCTTATGTAAACCAAGCTATCATAAATGCCCTTCAACACGAGGGAGACGACACTTCTAAATGGGGGAAAATTGCTCAATACGTAACAGAAGCTGTTCAGAAAGGTATTTCTACAGAGTTGAGTGGTATTAACAATTACCTGACTGCCCAGTACGGAGTGAAAACGACTTTGGAAACATTCGTGAAAGATGTTTATGAGAAGCTCTTTAGTGAAGAAGCCATCGGGAAACAAACTCAACTGGATAATCTTTTAGATGCTATCAATGCTTATGTAAGTACTGAAGAGGGTGCCGATTATAAGAGTTATGCGGATATTATCAAGCAAATTGATGATACGAAAAAACAATTGGCAGCACTCGAATTACCAGCAACAGGTACATTTAGCCAGGCGGTTAAAGATATTATAAAGAGCGAATCCGAACAAGTTGGCGGTGTTATAAAAAACCTTGAATCCAGACTTGATGCTGAAATCAAAGCTATCAAAGGTATGATTCAGAGCATCGTTTACATTCCGGAGTCTGCTGACAGAACTGTTAACTTCAATACTTTCTATGTGAAGTATGGTGCTGTAGGTAATGCAGACGATTGGAGTCCTGTACTCAATGCTAACGAAGTGAAAGTGAATTTCCGTGTATCACCGCAATCTGCCGTTGCTGAATTGATTAAAGGCGAGGAAGGAAAATACTTGATTGCTGCCGACTATCACCAATTGACTCGTGCAACAGGTACGCACTTTACGATTAAAAAGATAGAAGCTGTAACGGGCGAACCTAATGTAATCGCAGTTACTTTGGATGCCAGTACTGCTGATAAGAGCTATGCGGTAGCACTTACAGTAAAGGATAAAGGTGAAACAACCTTGAATGATATTACTTCAGACTACTTTGCTGCTGTGAAGGAGAATATGTATATTAAAGAGGTTGAATGGGTATCTGTAAATGCTGCTGCAAATGAAGTGGCTAAAAATGCAAGTATAGATTATAAGGCAACAGGCTCTTATTATAAGATGACAGTGTATTCGATCCTTAATAATAATGGTAGTGGAAATGTTGATGGGGAGCCTTCGGCTAAGACTAAGCCCGAAGAATTCGGTATCTCTGTAGATAATCTGTTCAGCGTGACTTTCGATGTAACTGGTGGTGGTGCTGCTAGCTTTACAATGAATGAAACCACCGGTGTATTAACAGGCAACGCTGGTGGAACGCTAGGTCATCAATGTCAGGCAACGTCTACTGTAAAAGCGAAAGCGCCTGCGGGTGTATTAACAGGTGATAAATCATTCACACCGAATACTTACAGCGGAACAGTTACATTGATCGATATACAGGATCCAACAACTATTGAACTTGCTGATCCGAGTACTCCACTTGTTTGGCATAAAACTATACAAAGACTTGCATTGAATACCGAGAAGGTTAATGAGATTAAGACAGCTTTGGGTAGTATTGCTAATTTCAGTGGGTGTAACTTTGAACGCATTGCTCCGGCTGATGTAGCATCGGCATCAAACACTCCTGTGGCGGAAACTCCGGATATTAAATTTAATGAGAATAGTGGTAATCTTGTATTGGAGGTTCCTGCAGGTGCCACTTATACAGGTACGGTGACTACCAAGATTACAAATACTACTGGTCATATTAGTATTGTATTGTCAACAGATGTAGATATTAAGTATCCTGCAGAAGCTGATTTTACATTGGCTAACTCTAATGCTTGGGATGGAGCCAAGGCTATATTGAATCTGGTGGAAGCAGGGGATCCAATAACTGCAGTGACAGCCGAAAGAGATCTGAAAGAACTCTTCACTAACTATGAGGATTTTGTTGGTAATGGAAGTGATGGTAAATTGACCTCTCTTGGTGGAAAATTTGAATTCTCTGTTGTAGGTGACGTTCCGACTGGTGTAGATCTTGATGCAGCTACTGGTGCGCTTTCAGTAGATAAAACTTATAACGGTGCTGCTGCTGGCTTTAGCGTAAAAGTAGAAGCAAAATGTGGAGAGAAAGTTATTTCTACCAAAACAATTCCTGTTGTATTCAATACTGCTAAGATGAATGGTACATTTGATTACAAGGGTACTGATGAAGGTAAAGACAAGCTGGCATTTAATGTATCTTCTGCTGCTACAAGAGAAGAGGGTGTTGAGGTATCAAAAGCATTAGTATGGAAAGATGCTTCAACTACTCCACGTCAGCTTTGGCCTTCTGATGGTGCTTCCGCTGCCTATAATAATAGCTCTGGTGCAACTATATTTGGCTTCACTGTAGCATTTGAATTGGTAGCTGGTGAAGATAATGGTAGCTTTGATCTGAACCCCACAACCGGTAAGCTTACATTGACGAGACCGACTGATACCCAGGGCACTAAGGCTATGACAGTCAAAGTAAAAGCTATTCCTACTTCTCCGTGGGGAACGGTAGAACCTAGAGTAGTGACTGTGACAGTTGCCGAATGGGTAGACTAATAGGATAGAGAATCTCATAATATATTATATATTGAGAAAAAACAAATAAACCCATTCTTCACTTGTGTGTGAAGATATTTTTACCCCAGAACAAAGCGAAGGACACAGCTTGTGAAAGTCCATCCTTCCTCTTTGTTCTTCTTTAGAAAAGGGATGCCTCCCACATTTCCCACAGGTATCCCTTTTTATTTTTACTCTCGGAGCGTCTTTTTGTTGTACTAGAATCAAATTGCTAGTCCCCCATTTCCCTATAGGTAAAGGAGGCGTTCCCAAGATGCAGAAAACCCGGGCTTGCGAAAGTCCGGGTTTTCTTGATTAGTAACCAATAACAATTAACCAATAACAACTAATAATAGAGTATGTAAATGAAAAAAGAGACTTATTCTTTATCCCAATCCATTTCAGCATTAAAACAGGGGCAAGCCTTGATCCACTCTTCCGGTTCAATCTCACCGTCTCCGTCAAGATCGGGACTAAGATCACGATGTCCGCAGACACGGCATCCCGGAAAATCCTTTAATAAAGTCAGGATAAGAACCCGTAGCGAGTGTTTCTGCCAACAAGTGCGCGTGTCTTTCGGCTGTCCCATGCAGTCCAGTCCGCCTTCATAGCAGATACCGATACTTTCCCGGTTGAAACCACGGCTATGCGCACCGATCCGTTCTAACGGACGGGTAGACTTAATATCCCCGTTCTTACGAATATAAAAATGATAACCCACACCATTGAAGCCGCGGCGACGATGACAAACGTCCAAATCATGTTCGGTGAAAGATTTATCCTCGCGGGTAGCGGAGCAATGAACGACAATCAGATTAATAGTTCTCATGCGTTAGGCAGGTATTAAAGAAGTGGATGATGATGCGGATTCGGAACCATTGTTGCGCTGAATACACTCTTTATTGACACACTGTAAAGTGACAGCTTCCGAAAGTTTGCCTTTTAATGAAAAAATCTCCGAGTGCATTTCCTTCACACGGTCGCTCAAATCGAAATAGTCTTTTAGCACCTTTTCGAGCTGCTTCATAAGGAAGCCATACTGCTCTTTTACTAGTTCGCTGAACTCTTTGACGTCCTGCATCATTTGCTGACGTTTTTTGCGACCTCCGAAAAAAGGGAGGATGGCTGTAATAATATCAATAATTTTGTCTAACATCTTTCTTGAATTAAAGATTAAAAATTAAAGATTGAGAATTAAAAAATAAGAGAAACTAAAAATAGAAAAACTAAAAATAGGAAAACAAAAAAACACGAGAATGAAAGAAAATGGAGAAATAAAGAACATGAGAAAATGCGGGAAAGAGAAAAACAGAAAAACAGCAACCACATGGCAAGGAACCATACATGGATCAGTTCCTGAAACCATGTGATACTGTTTTTTCTAAGGATGAAGTTTCATTCTGCCAAAGAAGGTAGTGCGGGCAGCCTATTTACGCTGCTGGATCCGGTGCTTCTCCACCGCCCGGTTTATTGCCCCCCGAACCGCTGCCGGAATCATCGTCCGAACCACCGTTTCCGGAATCGCTTCCATCTCCCTTTCCGCCCAGGACGAAGTCCACGTTGTTTTCGCTTCGTGTACTCGTATGGCTCGAATTCATCAGCTTCAACGCTTTGTCGGCAACGAAGCGGACATTGACACGGCGGATGCTGCGCACCGTACAATCTTTCATACTCTCCGTACCGTCACTAGTCAGCGTGATGTGGAACGTACCCAATCCGTCAATCTTCACCTTGTCGCCCTGGGTGAGCGACAGACGCAACTGTTCCACAAATGCCTCGATGGTGTGTTTCACATCTCCGGCAGTCAGTGACGATTTACTTTCGATGGCGGTAGCCATCGTATCAACGTCCATCACTCTTACATTGCCCGATTTCTGACGTATGTAATACAGTAACGGAGCATCCTCCTGATTTACATACTTTCTGCGCTGATAGCGTTCTACTAATACATCCATAAATTTGAAAAGTTAAGGTTTAAGTGAATAATTATATGTTTTCTTTTTGATACTACAAATATACAAAATCAGAGAGGCAAAGTCAAGTAAATATGGTTTTATTTTCTCTGATAATATAAAAAGTTTTATACCGGATATGTATCAATACTATTTTGATAAAATGTCTTGATTATTTGTACAATAGATCGTTTTATTTAGCATGTTTTTCCAAATATTCCAATGGCGGAACATAGTCATATATTTTTGTCATCGACGGATTGTGTCCGAAATATACATTCCCAGTCTCTCCATTACGCTGCTTGGCAACGATAACCACCCCCAGTCCTTCTGTCGGGTAACCGCTTTCCCGGTCGGTGACGACGCGTTGCATGGCCGGTCGGTAAAGCAACATCACGACGTCCGCATCCTGTTCGATAGCTCCGCTCTCGCGCAGGTGTGCCAGTTCCGGACGTCCTCCGGGGCGATTCTCCGACTCGCGGTTCAGCTGACTAAGCAGTATGACGGGAATATGCAGCTCCTTGGCCAGCAACTTGGCTTTCCGGGTGGCTTGTGCCACTTCCTGTTCGCGGTTGCGGTTGGCCTGCTTGGTAGTCATGTCGCAGAGTTGCAGGTAGTCGATAATAATTGCGTCACACTGATTGCGGCTCTTCAGTAGCCGGGCACTTGAGCGAATGTGATCCATGCTGACAGAAGTGCTGTCGTCCACGTAGATGGGGAGTCCCGACAGTTCTGAAGCTGCGGTGTGGGCATTTTCCATCTCTTGTGAGGTAGGTATTCCGTTTCTCCACCGGTAAGGATTAATGTTGCTTGCTGCTGCCAGCCATCGGTCGGCAAGGCGTTCCCCTTGCATCTCAAGACTGTAGACGGCCACCGTATTGCCCGCCATTGCCGCGCTGCGTGCCAGGTGCAGGGCAAAAGCCGTTTTACCTACGGAAGGCCGTGCGGCTATCACTATCAGATCGCTATCCTGCAAACCGCCTGTTTTCTGGTCGAGTTCGGTCAGTCCGGTGGGGATGCCGGTGACGCCGTTCACGCTTTTGGCAATACGCAATTCAGCTTCTTTCAGTGTGTCGGTCATTAGGGTGTCCATGCAGCGCATGTGGTCGTGGTGGCCGGATTCGCCTTCGAGACGGTCGAGCAGGTTGTGCGCGTCGATGAGGGTGTCGTCGATGTCGATTGTTTCATCCATGGCGCAGGTGAGGAGTTTGTTGAAGCCGACTACGGCTTCGCGTGCCAGATATTTCTGGTGGACGATTTGCGCGTGATACTCGATGTGGGCGGAGGAAGCTACCCGGCTGCTTAGTTGTACGATGGTATACGGCCCGCCTATCTTTTCGAGCACTCCGCGACGGGTGAGCTCTTCTTTGACGGTGAGAATATCTATCTTTTTGTTTGCCTGATACATAGCTATCAAGGCGGCGAAGATCAGCTGATGATGATTGTCGTAGAACATTTCGGGACGTAGCTTGTCGGCTACGAGTGGCAGGGCCTCCTGTTCTATCAGGCAGGCTCCGATGATGGCTTCTTCGAGTTCGCTGGCGTGTGGTTGCATTTCTTTTTGATGTTTTTTAGTCTATATATTCGTTTAAGAAGGCCTTGTCTTTCAGGTAGGTGGCGGCAAGGGGGATGAAACGTGTGTCGTTGGTGTGATAGTAGACTTCCTCGATGTGGTCGATGGCTGTCTGCTGTTCCTCTTTGGTGAGCTTGTCCCATTCGCGGCGGGCACGGGCGACGTACTGTTTGGGTTTTTGCATCGTTTCATGATATTTATCCCAGAAAACGTCGAACACTTCGGATTTTTCTTTCTTTTTTTCTTCGCGGGCTTCCGGAGAGATGCAGCCGGTCCAGAAATCATAGTTGTTGATATGAATGTGGAAGATTCCTTTCTGGTGCGGGATGATCTTGATAATGCCCTCTTCCTGGATTTTTTGAAAGAAGCGGAGGGTTTTGGATCGGCTCCATTGGAAGAGTCGGCTCCAGTGTTGCTGGCTGATGACGGATTCTCCGCGTTGGCATACGATGTCGATCTGCTGAATCTTGTACGTGGTTTCCGAGTAATTGGCGTGTATCAGGACTTGGAGGAGCGCTTCCAGTTCTCCCGGCGCTTTGTCGTTTATCTGACGTTTTAACAGTGCTTTGGGAATCAGGATGTAGCCTTCGTGCAGGAGGTTGTTTGGAAGTTGTTTCATTGAGGCGTATTTTTATTTACTTGTTGTTGATTGCGGGTTATCCCCATTGTGCATACATTGTCGGATGCGGCTGCGAAGGTAGTGCATGAATGGCTGTTCGTGCAAATCTTTTTTGGCTGGAATGGGGGTGTTTTGAACGGTATGGTGGTATTTGGGCTGTATTGGGGGCTGTAGGACGGAAATAATGTTGTTCTGTGTGACACCGCGCGGGTGTAAAAGATGAGATTGGGGGAATGAATAGAAAAACAGAGGTTCTGTTGGGATGAAACAGAGCCTCTGTTTATTAGAAATAGAACCTCTGTTTGCCGTAAATAGAGGCTCTATTCGGGGACATGCGGTTTTCTTTTTAGTATTTTTTTTGACAAAAAATCGAACAGCCAAACGAACACCCCCTGAAGGTGGCTCAACTGCTTGTCTGTCATGCGTTTGCAACGCTCGAAAAAAAGTAGGCGAACCACCAACCGAACATATATAAATACTAAAATATAATAATCTATATAATATAGTTCGTTCAACACGTTTTTTCTGTGTTTTCGGAGGTGTCAGGATGCAGTAAATCTTTACTTATGGGTGATGCGCTAACGTAGGATTATTTTTTCCGGTCCCCAGGTCATGAAAAGGATCTGCTGTTGCTTCGGACTTAGACGTGTTGTTTCGTGTACGTAGTGTGCGGCTTTTAATTCGTCGAAGAGCAGTTTGTCGAGTTCTATTTCGTTTCTCATTCTTTTGCTGGCTGTGTCAGCGTTAGAATATTCGGGAAAATACTCCTGCGCTACGGCAGAGAAGGTTTTAAAACCATTGATAACCCATTCTCGTTCTTCCATTTCTTCTTCGTTTTCGTTTGAAGTCTTCATTTGTGTAAAATTAAATTGTTTATTAATGCAACACTTCTTGTGTTGACTTTGCAAAGTTAATGAAAATATATTTGTTGTGATAAAATAATCGATTTATTTTATTATCATATTTGATCTATATAATAAAATATTGTATCTATTAAACTCCTTTTTTAAGCGTAGCTTTTTGTATCATAAAATTTGACTTGTTTTGTATTGATATATTTGCTAAACTTTTTTTCTTCTATACGCGTCTCAAATTAAATCGTATATTTGCGAAAAGAATCAAGATTGGGAATTATGAACGAAAACGTCTTAGCTAAACTGAAGATACTTGCGGAATCTGCCAAGTACGATGTTTCCTGTTCTTCCAGTGGTACGGTGCGCTCCAATAAGCCGGGCACGCTGGGAAACACTGTTGGAGGATGGGGGATCTGCCACAGCTTTGCCGAGGACGGGCGGTGTATCTCGCTATTGAAAATCATGCTTACCAATTATTGTATCTACGACTGTGCCTACTGTATCAACCGGCGTAGCAACGATCTTCCCCGCGCCACATTTTCCGTTTCGGAATTGGTGGAACTGACGATGGAATTCTATCGTCGTAACTACATTGAAGGGTTGTTTCTTAGTTCCGGAGTGGTCCGCAATCCGGACTATACGATGGAGAGACTGGTGCGTGTAGCCAAAGATTTGCGGCAAGTGTACCGGTTTAACGGTTATATTCATCTCAAGAGTATTCCCGGTGCCAGTCGTGAATTGGTGAATGAGGCCGGGCTGTATGCCGACCGTTTGAGTGTCAACGTCGAAATTCCCAAAGAAGAAAACCTGAAACTCCTTGCACCGGAGAAAGATCATAAAAGTGTATTTGCTCCGATGAAATACATTCAGCAAGGTGTGCTGGAGAGTAAGGAAGAACGGCAGAAGTTTCGCCATGCACCCCGTTTCGCGCCTGCGGGACAAAGTACCCAAGTGATTGTAGGCGCCACCTCCGAGTCGGATAAAGATATTCTTTTCCTTTCGTCGGCTCTTTACGGACGGCCGACCATGAAGCGTGTCTACTATTCGGGCTACGTTTCTGTGAATACATACGATAAACGTCTTCCGGCATTGAAGCAACCGCCTTTGGTACGTGAAAACCGGCTCTATCAGGCTGACTGGTTATTGCGCTTTTACCAATTCAAGGTGGACGAAATTGTGGATGATGCCTATCCGGATCTCGACCTCGAGATAGACCCGAAACTCTCGTGGGCTTTGCGCCATCCCGAACAGTTTCCTGTCGACATCAACAAAGCGGACTACGAAATGTTGCTCCGTGTGCCGGGAGTGGGAGTGAAGTCGGCGAAGTTGATTGTCGCCTCCCGCCGTTTTTCGCGACTGGGTTTTTATGAACTGAAGAAGATAGGAGTGGTGATGAAGAAGGCGCAATATTTCATCACCTGCAAAGAACTGCCTCTCCAAATGCTGACTGTGAACGAACTTTCGCCGCAACGGGTACGTAGCTTATTGCTCCCAAAACCAAAAAAGAAAGTGGATGAACGCCAATTACGACTTGATTTCTGATTTATGATTTATGAATTCTGATTAAACGAATTACTAAGTATGTTGATTAGCTTATATAATAATTTAGGTACAGATTACACGGTTTTTAGTGTTGTCATTGCTACAAAGAGTCCGCATTCATCCCTGTAATCCGTGCCTAAAATAAATCATAACCCGGAAGTCATAACCCATAAATCATAATTCATAACCCATAAATCATAAATCAGAAATCATAAATCTTGAAATTTTTTGTTTACGATAAAAGCTTTGATGGTCTGCTGACTGCCGTGTTCGACGCCTATTTTCGCAAGACCTTTCCCGATGATTTGTTGTCGGAAGGAGATGCTTTGCCCTTATTTTATGATGAGTTGCATACCGTAGTCACCGATGAAGAGAAGGCAGGGCGTGTGTGGCGGGGATTGCAGAAGAAAGTCTCTGTATCTGCTTTGGGCTGCCTCACACAAAGTTGGCTGTCGGAGCTTCCGGAGGTAGGGATGCTCATTTTTCGTTATATCCGTAAAGCGATCGACTCCCCCCGTTCCATCGAAACCAATTTTGGCGATCCGGACGTTTTGCGATTGGCGCAAATATGGAAGAAAGTGGATGGCGAACGTGTGCACCTGATGCAGTTTGTCCGTTTTCAGAAAGCTGCGGATGGTACATTCTTTGCGGCTTTCGAACCGCAGTATAATGCGCTTCCTCTTACCGTTCACCATTTCAAAGACCGTTTTGCCGATCAGAAGTGGATTATCTACGACATGAAACGCCGTTATGGTTTTTATTATGACTTGCAGGAGGTGACAACCATCTCGTTTGATGATGACAGCCGTGAATCCCATCTGATTACGGGGATGCTGGATGAAAGTCTGATGGACAAGGATGAGAAACTTTTCCAACAACTCTGGAAAACTTATTTCAAGGCCATTTGTATCAAAGAACGTATGAATCCGAGAAAGCACAAGCAGGATATGCCTGTACGTTATTGGAAGTATCTGACGGAAAAGCAGAAATAGGGTTTCATCTCTTTATATTTTAGAATTAAAATACTTCTCCTTGTTTCTTCTGCTTTTCTTGTCTCTATTGTTTTTTTGTAAAGGGACTTATTCAATTCGCTGCACTGTTACCTCCGGAAACTCCTGTATCAATGAAAGCAAATGTCCTTCATCGTTATTTCGTTTCGACTTGATTACCATGCTCACCTGATAAAACTCTGCTTCACCCTTATGCAACGTTTCCATCTCGTAAGAGACTATCAGGTAGTCTTTAGAGTTGAATCTGTCCGCT
>ENA-OOXP01002326-OOXP01002326.1-human-gut-metagenome-genome-assembly--contig:-NODE-2326-length-10808-cov-5.362596_pt1 | contig 10808 bp, 7 predicted proteins | sample MGYA00241591_ERZ501351 | MGnify/ENA primary metagenome ERZ501351 (study PRJEB25962, sample SAMEA1968361) | human gut metagenome | biome: human gut; feature: human-associated habitat; material: faeces...
GATACTTAATTTTATTATCTGTCACTCCTGTATAATTAATTCCATATAAATCAAATTTAACATCATGTGGTAATTCATATACATAGCCAACTTTATATGAACTTAAATTACCCGCAATAATAATATTATTTTCTTATTCCAGCCCGATCTGCTGTGCGTACTCTTCCAGCAGTTCCCGCTCAAGGAAGGGGGTCTTGACGCCCTCGCGGTCGCGGTAGGTCTCGTGACCCTTTCCGATGACGGCGATCAGGTCACCCTCCTGTGCGTGATCCACTGCGTAGTGCAGGGCGTCCAGACGGTCGGGGATCTCCACGAACTTCGCGTCCGGGTTGCCCTTGTTCATGCCCTCGCGGATATCCGCAATAATATCCTCTACCTTTTCAAAGCGGTTGTTGTCCTCGGTGAGGATGGAGAAATCGGCCATCTTGGCGCAGATCTCGCCCATGCCGTAGCGGCGCAGCTTGGAGCGGTTGCCGCCGCAGCCGAACACCACCACCAGACGGTGGGGCTTGTAGGCGCGCAGGGTGGTAAGCAAGCTCTCGGTGGATACCTCGTTGTGGGCATAGTCCAGCAGGATGGTGAACTTTTTGCTGATGGGCACCAGCTCCACACGGCCCTTCACCACGCACTTGCCCAGACCATCGTGGATGGCGGCATCCGGCAGACCCAGCACCTTGCCCACGGCCAGTGCTGCCAGCGCGTTGTACACGCTGAACTCGCCGGGCATATTCACCTTGACGTCCATCTCGTCCTTGCCGGTAACGTGGAAGGCAACGCCCAGAAAATCGTGGGTGCGCAGCAGCTCGTAGCCGGTCTCGCGGTAGTCGGCCTTTTCATCGCGGCCATAGGTGACCAGCTTGCAGGTGTGGCCTTCCAGCAGGGCGGCGGTGTTCTCGTCATCGATATTCACCACGCCCACATCGCAGCGCTTGAACAGCTGTCCCTTCCAGCTGCGGTACTCCTCAAAGGTCTTGTGCTCGCCGGGGCCGATGTGATCCGGCGAAAGGTTGGTGAACACGCCCACATCGTAGTGCACGCCCGCCACGCGGTCCATCATCAGGCCCTGACTGGATACCTCCATCAGCGCGGTATCGCAGCCGGCATCCAGAAACTCCCGGAAGGTCTTTTGCAGCTCGTAGCTTTCCGGGGTGGTGTTGGCGGTGTCCTTGTGGCGTCCCATATAGTAGATGCCGTTGGTGCCGATCATGCCCACCTTGCGGCCTGCGGCCTCCAGCACGCTTTTGATCATGTGGGTGGTGGTGGTCTTGCCCTTGGTGCCGGTGACGCCGATCATGGTCATCTGGCGGGCAGGATTGCCGAAGAGGTTGGCGCTCATCAGCGCCATGGCATAGCGGCTGCTCTCCACCTTGACCACGGTCACCCCGGACAGGGTAGAAAGGTCGATGTCGTGCTGGATGACCAGCGCGCTGATTCCCTTTGCGGCGCAGTCGGCGGCAAACGCGTGGCTGTCCCGTTGGGTGCCCACGATACACACGAACAAAAGCCCCGGGGCAGCCTTGCGGCTGTCGTAGATGATATCTGCGATCTCAGTATCCAGACTGCCCTGCACAAGGGTAAAGGGCACGCCTTCCATCAGTTGTTCCAGCTTCATACAGTCTCCTCCAAAGAGCTTCTTTACATGGGGTTTTCTTCTTCGTTGGCCGTCATGCGGTCAGGGTGGGTCAGGGGCAGCTGCTCGGTGTCCGTTTCAGCCGCCGGTTCGGTGGTGTCGGCAGTATCCGTGCTTTCTGCACTGTCGGTGCTGTCGGCAGTGTCCTCTGCCGGGGCGGGTTCCTCTGCCTTGGGCGGCACCACATAGCCGGAAGGCAGGGTGGGCTCGCCCTGTGCAAAATAGATCTTGCGTGTGCTGCTGGCGCTGGTATGGCTGAAATCCAGCCGCCCGGTGTCGGTGGGGCCGCAGCCCTTGCCGTCGGCGTTGGTCAGTACATAGCGGGCGCGATCCAGCTTATAATCCAGATCGTTCAGCGTGCCCAGCAGCACGCTGATGCGATCCTGATACAAAAATGCGAGCTGCTCGGTGTCTGCCACTTCCAGCCGTGTCACGTCCTGCGACAGGCCGTATTCCTCCAGCTTGCTGCGCAGTGTGCGCAGGGCTTCCATACGGTCGTTCTCTGTGCTCACCGTGCTTTCACTCTCGGCGGTTTCCGACCCGGAGGCGCTTGCCGCGTCCGCATCGTCCACGAACCAGAAGCCCTGTCCCGGGGTGGTATCCTGCAGCTTGCCGCCGTACAGGGTGCAAAGTCCCTCAGGCTGGGTGCTTTCCTCGGACAAAATCTTCCATTTGTCCGAGATCACAAGCCACTTGCTGCCGTTTTGCACCGCGTAGGCGGGCACGGCCTCGGTCACCTGCACCACCACGGTGTTGGGGTAGTCCCGGATCACCTTGATGGAGCCCAGCAGCGGGAAGTTCTGCTCCAGCACCGCGGCCTTTTCGCCGGGCTCAAAGCTGAAGATGTTTTCCTCCAGCTGCACGCCCATCCGCTGCAAAATGCTGTCTGCGGAGTAGCCCGCGATCTCGGTCACCTGCTTGCCGTCCGGGGTCTGCACCTGAATGGAGTTGATGCGGAACAGCATGGTCATGGTCAGGTAGATGCCCGCGCCAATGACGCACAGCAGCATGGCAAAGGCGGTCAGACGGCGTAGTATCCGTCGACGGCGCAGCGTGGCGCGGGTCACCTTGCGCTTTTTGCGCATTTCCCGCCGGGCAGGGCTTTGCTGCGGGGCGCTTTGGCTGCCTGCCGGGTGCTGCCGGTTCGGGCGGTTTTGCGCGTTCTGGTTTTTCCGGCTGCTCTGCCCGCTGCGGGCATTGTTTGCCGGGCGGCGCTGCTTGCCGCCGGACTTTGCGTTTTTTGGTCTGCTGCCCGCCGGGCGGTTACCGGCGGGGTACTGGGTGGTATTGCTCCCCTGCCCCTGCGCCGGGCGGCGGGGCTGGGATTGGGTGGGGAACTGGATGCTGTTATCTGCCCGGGAGGAGCGCACACTGCCGTTGGCGCTGCGGGAGGGCGGGCGGCTGAGCGGCTCGCCGTTGTAGCCGTAGCGGCTGTTGCCGGTGCTCCGGGGTGTATTATGATTCTGCGAAGGCGCAGAGGTGCGCGCCACATCCCGGTTCAGGTCATAGGGTCTCGGGTTCCGGGGTCTGCCGTTGCGGTCACGGTTCTGCTGCATCGTTCGCACCTTCTTTCCTGTTTATTCCGGGGCTGCATCACGGGGTCTTTACCAGCTTGAGCAGCGCCGCAGTGATGCGGTCCAGACTGTCGTCCACAGACAGGCTGCGGGCGTTTTTGCCCATCTCGGCCAGCTTGCCGGGCTGTGCCAGCATGGCAGAAACAGTCTGCACCAGCTTTTCACCGGTCAGGTCTTTTTCTTCAATGACCACAGCCGCCCCGGCCTTCTGCAGTTCCATGGCGTTGTAGTACTGGTGGTTCTCCGCTACGTTGGGGCTGGGGATCAGCACAGCGGCGCGTCCCACAGCCTCCAGTTCGGCCAGCGTCAGCGCACCGGCGCGGCTGATAACGAGGTCTGCCGCAGCCAGCAGCTCCGGCATATTGTTGATGTATTCCTTTACCACAAGGCTGTCGCCGGGGGCAAAATCCTTCTGCTTTTGCAGCTGCTCAAACAGCTGCACGCCGTACTGGCCGGTGGCGTGCAGGTGCAGCACCGGCTTGTGCTCGTGCTGCTCCCAAGCGCACAGGTCTGCCACCACCTCGTTGACCCGGCGTGCGCCCAAGCTGCCGCCGAAGGACAGGATGACCGTGCGGTCGCCCGCACCCAGCTGTGCGCGGATGGCCTCGCGGTTGGCGGCCTGTGCAAACACCTCCGGCCGCACGGGGTTGCCCACCACAAGGGTCTTGTCCGGTGCGCCCAGCTTTTCCACGGCGGCGGGCACGGCGGCAAACACGATATCCACATCCGGAGCCAGCAGCTTATTGGTCACACCGGGGAAGGCATTCTGCTCGTGCAGGGCGGTGTGGATGCCCATTTTGGCGGCGCAGCGCACCACCGGGCCGGACACATAGCCGCCGCAGCCGATGACGAGATCTGGCTTTACTTCCTTCATCATGGCCTTGGCCTTGGGGCCGGAAAGCGCCAGATTCCACAGGGTAATGATGTTGCGCTTGATGTTGTGCAGGCTGAGCTTGCGTTGAAAACCGGTGATCTCGATGTGGTGGAAGGGGTAGCCCGCCTGTGTGACCAGACGGTACTCCATGCCCTCCTTACGGCCTGCAAAGTGGATCTCGGCGGTAGGGTCGGCCTTTTTCAGAGCACCGGCAATGGCCAGTGCAGGATTGATATGTCCGGCAGTGCCGCCGGCTGCGATGAGAACACGCATGGTGATTCCTCCTTATAAACGCCCGGCCGGGCGGGCTTGCGGTTTGTTTTACTGTTCTGTACGGGCTGCGCGGGCAGAGGCCAGATCAATGGTCTTGCGTGCAAGTTCTGCTTCCCGCTCGGCGCGGGCGGCCTCCCGCTGGGCACGCATCTGCTCCCGCTGCTGCGCCGCCCGCTCGCCGTTGCGGCCAATGTTCACCATTACGCCCATCTCTGCCAGCAGCAGGATCAGGCTGGTACCGCCGGAGGAGAAGAAGGGCAGGCTGATGCCGGTGTTGGGCAGGGTATTGGTGACCACGGCGATGTTGCAGAACACCTGCCACGCGATCTGCGCCATGATGCCGATGCCTACCATGGTGCAGTACAGATTTTCCGCTTTATAGGCGATGAGCAGCCCCTGCACGATGAACAGCACGAACAGCACGATGATGAGCACCGCACCAATGAAGCCCAGTTCCTCGCACACCACGCTGAAAATGAAGTCGTTGGTGCTTTCCGGCAGCCAGAGCTGCTTTTCCACACTGTTGCCCAGCCCCAGTCCCTTCAGCCCGCCGGAGCCGATGGCGTAAAGGCTCTGCACGGTCTGGTCGGTCATCTTGCTCAGATCCTGCGTCCAGCCGTCCAGACGCTTTTGCAGGTAGGGGATGGAGTCCACATGGGAGAGCAGTGTTTCCAGCAGGGCGCCTGCCGTGATGGCACCCGCCCATGTCAGCACACCGCCGCTGCCGGACAACAGCAGGATGGTGCCCACCACCGCCACCGTCAGCACGATGCCGGACATATGCGGCTCCAGCGCCAGCAGGATGACCACCGGTATAAGGGGCAGCACCGGCACCACCAGCTGCTTCCACACCCGCACCCGCAGCCACTCCCGGGGGGTAAGCAGGATGCGGCGCTCCGGGTCCAGCCGCTCCACCTGCGGCGCTTTGGCCGCAAGATGGGAACTGAACAGGATCATCTCAAACTTTGCTACCTCCGAGGATTGCAGCGTAAGCCCGCCGAAGCGGATCCAGCGGCGGCAGCCGTTCAGGGGTGCCATGGTCAGGGTGACGGCCAGCATGGCCAGCACGATGATGTAGCCCGGCACCACCATCTTGCGCAAAAAGCGGTGGTCCACATAGCTCATAAGGAACATACAGCCCAGCCCGAGCATCATACACAGCGCCTGCTGTTTGATGTAGTGGAAGCTGTCGCCCATACGCAGGTAACCGGTGGTGTAGCTGGCGCTGAACAGCATCACCAGCCCAAAGATCATAATAACGGCCAGCGTGGCCAGCCAGTCGATCAGCAGCCGGGACCACGGGCCCGGGTCTCGCTGGAACACCGACACCGGCGCTCTGTGTTTTTTGCGGATAGTCGCCATCTGCGCTCCCTTCCCTCTCTGTGCCCGGTCAGCACCAGCGCAGCAGCGCCAGCGCCAGCACATAGCCGACAGCGCTCAGCGCAAAGCTGCACAGAAACACCGTTTCCGGGCTCATTTTATGCTTTTTTACCCAGCAGCGCAAGGGCTTGCCGGTGCGCTTTGCACACAGCAGCTGCGCTGCCAAAAGACCGCCCGCCGCCCAGAAGGGCAGCGCCAGTGGCACAGTCAGGCTGGTCATGTCCAGACTGAGCGGGATGCAGCCGATGGCACCCGCTGCCAGCAGGCTGCCGCAGCAGCCCGCACCCAGCCTTGCCGGGGGAAATGCCCATAGCCCCAGTGCCACCAGTGCCCCGGCAAGCGCGGCGGGCAGCACCGCCAGCCCGGAAACGCCCAGACCGGCTTCTACCATCATCAACGCCAGCATGGCCACAAAGGCCGCACCGCACACCGCGCCCTCGTCCCGCTCGGCAATGCGGGCGCACTCGGCCAGTGCCACCATGAGCACCGCCCACAAAAAGGGCACGGCGCTGCCCAGCAGCACATACCCCGCCCCGGGCACGCCCAGCCCCCGGGGCAGCAAAAGGACGAAGGCCGCAGCCAGTGCTTCCAGCAAAAGCCGCACGTCCCGCCGCAGCCCCAGCGCCGCCGGGCTGCGCATCCGGGCAACATCTTCTGCAAGACCCACTGCCCCAAAGGCAAGGCTTCCGGCCAGCGCCGTGAGCAGCCGTGTCATCAACCGGCCCTCGCTGCCCAACAGCTCCGGCTGACCCACGCAGGCGGCAAGCCAGCCCACACCCACCGCAGCCACCGTGCCCGCCGCCGCACACAGCCCGCCCCACAGCGGGGCGCGCAGAGGTGCAGGCCGGGGCTGCTCAGACTGTACCGGCTGCTGTTGTTGTTCGCGGCGTTCCAACACCCGCCGCAGCGGCACAAACAGGCTGCACAAAGCTGCCGTAAGGGCAAAGCCCAGCACCACCGCCGCTGCCAAGGCGAAACGCTCCATAACTCAGCCACTCCATTTCGCCAAATAGTTATACTTCCGCTTCTTTATGCTCTTCGTAGAAGATATCCAGCACTTTTTCCAGTGCCATGCCGTGGCTGGCCTTTACCAGAACGGCATCGCCGGGCTGCACCCGATCCAGCAGAGCATCGGCGGCCTCGCGGTAGCTGTCCGCGTGCAGGGTCTCTACCCCCTTGGCCGCAGCCACTACGGCGGTGCGCTTGGCCTGCTCGCCGTAGGTGATCAGGCAGTACAGTCCGCTCTCGGCGGCAAGGCGTCCCAGCTCCTCGTGTGCTTCGCGGCTCAGATCGCCCAGCTCCAGCATATCGCCCAGCAGGGCAAAGCGGCGCTTGCAGGGGAAATCTTTAAACATCGCCAGCGCAGCCTTCATGCTGTCAGGGTTTGCGTTGTAGCAGTCCTCGATGACGGTCACGCCCTCGCTGTCCACCACCTTCTGGCGGCGTCCGGTCTGCTCAAAGTTGGAAAGGCCCCGGATGACCCTCTTGGCGTCACACCCCAGACGGGTGGCGGCGCAGTAGGCAGCCAGAGCGTTTGCCACATTATGGCGTCCCATGGCGGGGATGTTCACCACAAAGGTGCCGTGCTCCTGATCTTCCAGCACAAAGCTCATGCCGTCAGTCTCCTGCCGGATGGACAGGGCGCAGACGTCCGCGTTTTCATCGCTCAGGCTGAACCACACCGGGCGCACATGGGCGGGGAGCACTGCCTTGCGCAGGAAGGGGTCATCGTAGTTCAGCACCAGCGATGCGCCCTCCGGCAGACCGTTGCAGATCTCCAGCTTTGCCTTGCAGATGTTCTCCTGACTGCCCAGATTGCCGATATGGGACACGCCGATGCAGGTAATGATGCCCACATCCGGCCGTGCTGCCCGCGCCAGACGGTCGATCTCGCCGGCGTGGCTCATGCCCATCTCGATGACCGCGTACTCGGTGCTGCTTTCCAGCCGCATCAGGGTGCGGGGCATTCCCAGCTCATTGTTCTGGTTGCCCTCGGTCTTGATGGTCTCGCCAAAGCCGCTCAGGGCGGCGTAGGTCATCTGCTTGGTGGTGGTCTTGCCCACACTGCCGGTCACACCCACCATTTTGGGGTGGTACTGGCTGCGGTAGTTTGCGCCCATCACCATCATGGCGTGGTAGCTGTCCGGGCAAAGGATGGCCTTTTCCTCCGGCACACCGGGCACGGGATGGTTGACCACCACATACTCCGCGCCCTGCTCCAGCGCACGGGCGGCGAAATCATGGCCGTCAAACCGCTCGCCGGGGAAGGCCACAAAAATGCAGCCGGGCTTTACCTCGCGGCTGTCGGTGGTGACCAGTGCCACCTCCGGGTCACTGGTCAGTTTTCCGGCAGGCACCAGCCCTGCCAGAAGCTTGCTTGCATGGATCTTTTCCATTGTTCTATCCCCTCTCGTTCTATTGAATGCTGCACCCTCATCCGTCACTGCCTTGCGGCAGTGCTTTATGCTGAAAGCCTTGGTCGAAGATGCCGAAAAAGCTGTTTTACCCACAGGTCAGAGTGATGATGGTGCCGCGCTGCACGCTGGAGCCGGGCTCGGCGCTTTGCGCCTGCACCGTGCCGCTGCCTTCCACCACGCAGTTCAGCCCGGCGGCGCTCAGCATCTGGCGGGCAAAATCCGGGCTCTTGCCGGTCACATCCGGCACCTCGGTGCGGCTGCCCTCGTAGGTATCGGTATACAGGTAGATGGTGGTGCCGTAGGGCACCTTTGCGCCCGCATGGGGGTACTGGTAGGTGACCGGGGCAGCGGACTGGCTGCTCTGGCTCTCCTGCAATTGATGCTTTAAGCCCTGAATATTCAGGCTCACCTGTGCGTTGCTCCACTCGGTGCCCACAAGGTTCGGCACCGTAACGATGGTGCCGCTGCGGTCCTCGCCATCGGTGGCGATGCCCAGATAGGGGGCTACCTCGCTGATGATATTGCCCGCCACAGGGGCTGCAAGGATGGAGGAATAGTCCGTCTGTGCGTTGTTGGGGTCATCCAGCATGACATAGACCAGAATTTCCGGGTCGTTGGCGGGCAGCACCGCCACGAAGGAAGCCACCTTTTTATAGTCGCCATCGGCGCGGCGGTGCATATTCAGCTGCTCGGAAGTACCGGACTTGCCGCCGATGCGGTAGCCGGACACATAGGCGTTTTTGCCGCCGCCGGTACCGTTGCCCACCTCGTACTCCATCATCTCCCGGATGACATCGCTGGCGCTCTGACTGATGACCTGACGGCGCACGTTTGCGCCGATCTCCTGAATGACGTTGCCATTGGCATCGGTGATCTTATCCACTACATGGGGGGTGACCAGATACCCGCCGTTGACGGTGGCCGCAATGGCGGTGCACATCTGCAGCGGGGTGATGGCCATGGCCTGACCGAAGGAGGAGGACGCCAGCTGCACCTCGCCCAGCTGGTCGGCGCGGTAGTACTGCATAAAGTTGGTCTCGCTGGGCAGGTCCACGCCGGTGCGGGCGGTAAAACCGAAGGCATCGAAGTAGTTATAGAACTGCTGCGAGCCGACGCGCTGCCCCAGCTGGATGTAGTAGATGTTGCAGCTCTTGCGCAGCGCCTCGGCCATATTGAGCAGGCCGTGCGCCTTGCGGCCGGCGCAGTGGTAGGTCTCCTTGGCAACACCGTACGCGCCGGAGCAGGTAAAGGTGGTGTTCATGGTCGCCACGCCGGAGTCGATGCCCATGGCAGAGGTGATGACCTTGAACACAGAGCCGGGGTAGTACAGCTCGGTGATGGTCTTGTTCTTCCACAGGATATCCCGGTAGTAGCCGGAATAGTCCGCTTCTTCGTCCAGAATTTTGTTGCCCAGCTCGTCGGTGATGTAGTTGCCGTCGGCGTCCTTTTTATAGATGCCGTAAAGCTCCGGCTCTGCGTGCACCAGCTCGTTGAGATAAGCCTCGTTGGCGGTGTAGTTCAGCGGGTCGTTGGGGTCAAAGTCCGGCTTGGAAGCCATGGCAAGGATGGCGCCGGTCTTGACGTTCATCACAATGGCGCAGCCGCGGTTTTCCACCGTGTTGGCTGCAATGGCTTCGTTCAGGTACCGCTCCGCGATCTCCTGCACGTTCACGTCCAGCGACAGCACCAGATTGGAGCCGTCCTTGGCGGCAAAGGTGGTGGCATTGGCGTCTGCAATGGCGTTGCCCACCGCGTTGCGCTGGGTGATGGTGCGGCCGTCCACACCAGCCAAGGTGGACTGGTAGGATTTTTCCAGTCCGTAGGTGCCAACGCCGTCCGCATCCGTAAAGCCCAGCACCGCTGCGGCAAAGGCACCGTAGGGGTAGTTGCGCTGGAAGCTCTTTTCCGAGGACACCGAGATGCGCCCCTTGCGGGAGGTGTCGGTAGCCTTTTTGTGCGTCTTGTTGAAGCTGGTGACGTATTTTTCAATGGAAAGCTTCACCGCGTTGTTCACCTTGGTGGCAAGGGTGACGTAGGCAGAATCCAGCCGGGAAAGTGCATCGTAAACGGTCTGGTACTGCTGCTGGTACTCTGCCGAGGAAGTGTCCACGCTGTCCAAGCTTTCGCCGTCCCCGGAGAGCAGACGCAACGTCAGCTCCCGGCTCACCTCGGCGCACATGGCGGGATCCAGCGTTTTGGTCACGGTGTCGTCATCATTGGTCTTGCTGGTATAAAGGATGCTGCTGTAACTGGGGTCTGCCCAGATGGTCCACACCACGCTGGTGGAAGCAAGGGTGATGCCGGAAGCATCGTAGATCTCGCCGCGGGTGGCCTTGATGGTGGTATCCAGCAGCTGCTGCTGGGCAGCGTACTGGCGGTACTCTGCCCCGTGGACGATCTGGATATTATACAGGCTGCGGATGACGATGGCGGCTGCCACCACCACCGCAAGGATGCCCAGACGGCTGCAAATCCGCCGCACCCGGCTGTCCAGCCGGTCCCGTCCAGAAGCCGGACGCAGGCGGTAGCCCCTGCTTTTTTTGTTACGGAAAGGTTCTTGCATTGGTTCTCTCCTGCGGGGCGTGCACTGCATTCCGCACGCCCTGCGCTGTTATTGTTCAGACTGCGGTGTCCATAAACCGAAAAAAGCGTGGGCCGCC